>Ga0247667_1000422_pt1 | contig 10167 bp, 7 predicted proteins | sample CNK08_metaG_FD_183027 | JGI IMG/M metagenome (GOLD analysis project Ga0247667, IMG submission 183027) | Soil microbial communities from Purdue University Martell Research Forest, Indiana, United States - CNK08 | ecosystem: Environmental > Terrestrial > Soil > Temperate forest > Bulk soil | place... | reverse complement strand
GTGATCAGGCTTTCTTTAATTAGTATCTCGCCCAAACGGACGGACATCCGCAGTACTCCCTGCCGGTTTGCACCCATGGTCAACATAGCAAATGGGGGCTGCAAAGGCGTGCGGAAATTAGAAGATAGTTCTGAAATGGCTAATACCTGTCCGCACGGGCAGGTTTCGCGAACGAGGGTCGGGTCCCGTTCTTGACTTGCTTTGACGCGGTGGCTATCGTGCGAAAGAGAGGTTTACGCCCCCTATCGTGCGACAATCAGTTCTTCGTGCGGAGCAACTGAGAGAGAGTGCCGGCTTTTTGCGTGGATACGCGGCACCGGAAACCCAGCCTTCCATGCACAGCTATTACCATGCCCATATTGAGGCAGTCGGACGGTCTCATCAGTTCCCCAGCAAGCGTGAAGCGTTTTTGATGACTCGTCTTTATCTGGAAATGAAGGTGGCCACGGCATGAGTCGCCTCGATTCTAAACAGCGCTGGAGCCTGGCCATCGGCGGCATCCTGCTTACTCTGCTGTTCGCCGCTGTCTTTACCTTCGGTTCGCTGGAAGTCCCGTTCGAGCCGAACAGCTGGCGGGCAATGATGCCTCTGTTTGCGGTCTCCTGTTTCATGACCGCCGCCTTGATTGTCTTCAGCCTCATTCTCGGCCGCACTATTCTTCGCTTGTGGGCAGAGAGCAGCCGCGAGCAGCTTGGCGCGCGCTTCAAAACGAAAATGGTTGTGGGAGCAATGGCGATCTCCCTGTTGCCGATCATTTTCATGTTTATCGTCAGCTACTCGCTAATCAACCGGACGCTTCTGCGATGGTTTCCACGCCCGCTCGAAATTGCCACCGAGGAATCCCAGGAGCTCATCAAAGATATTAGCCGTTCGCAATTGCCGCCCCTTCGCCGGTTGGCAATGGGAATTCAAGAAGACGCCGCGCAATCCGCTGAAGAGCAACTGCAGCACGCCCTTGCAAAGGGCGCGGACGCGGAGTGGGTTCTGGATAAGGACGGCAATGCGGAGCGGGGCGGAGTGGTTTGCGAAAATCAGGCGGAAGACCGGCGCGGTCCGATATGCGCACAGCTAGGAGTATTGGGCAAGATGGTGGAAGCATTGCCTAGCGGGATGGAGGTCTGGGTAGCTGGAGGCAATCATTACTTTGCCGCGCGCGTTCCTGCCCTGCAGAAGGGCAAGACCGTCGGCTACACCGTGGCGGCGTACCGCGCAACCCCGGATTTTCTTGCGCGAATCAATCAGATTCAGACGCAGACGAGCGAATATAATCGAGAGAAACAGGATCTCCGAGCACTCAAGCGCCAGATGCTCCTCATCCTTCTTCTGTTCACCGTGCTTCTGATTTCCGCCGTGATGTGGGTCGCCCTCTTTCTGGCGAAACAGGTCACTGTCCCCATTCAAGCTCTTGCGGAAGGCACGCGCGAGATATCCGCGGGAAATTTTGAGTATCAGGTCCCCGAGCAAGCTCAGGACGAACTCGGAATTCTGGTGCGCTCCTTTAACGCCATGACCACGCAGCTTCGAGACAATCGTTCGCAGATTGACCAGTTCACGCGAAATTTGCAGCAGGCGGTCCAGGAACTCGAGCGGCGCCGGCAACTGATGGAAACGGTCCTGGAGAACATCCCCACGGGGGTTATTTCGTTGGATGCCAACGGAGCCATCCTTCGCGCCAACTCAGCGGTGACGCGCATGTTCGGAAGCGACGCACACAGCGCGCAATCTCTGGAGGAACTTCTTGGCTCGGATGCGTCCCGCATCCTGCAGCTCCTGATGCGGCGCTCGCTACGCATGGGAGTTGTTTCCCGAGAGATCGAAACGGTCGTCTCCGGGCGAATCCTGCACCTCGCCGTAACCGCCAGTTCCCTGGGGCCGCGGCGCGCCAATTCCGGATACGTGCTGGTATTGGATGAGCTCACCGAAATGCTGCGAGCTCAAAAGTCGGCCGCGTGGCAGGAAGTCGCGCGCCGCATCGCTCACGAAATCAAAAATCCGCTTACACCGATCCAGCTTTCTTCGCAGCGGTTGTCCCGTTTTCTCGAACGCCGCGAGCCTGCGGAATCGAAAGCTCCTAAGGATGTCGAGCTGACCAAGCTGGTCCAGGAGTGTTCGCGGTTGATCGAGCGGGAAGTCGCCACGCTCGCGGCGCTCGTCAATGAGTTCTCTCAATTCGTGCGCTTCCCCACCGCCAAGCTGGCGCCCACAAACGCCAACAACATCGTGCACGAGGCTCTGGAAGTTTTTTCCGGGCGTCTCGACGGCATCACACTAAAGACTGCTCTGGGCGAAAACCTCCCGGCAGTTCGCGCGGATGGCGGGTTGCTCCGCAGTGTTGTTGTAAACCTGATTGACAATGCCGCGGAAGCCTTGGAAAACGCGTCGTTCCGCGAAATTCTGATCTCCACTTGCGCCCGCCCTGACTCCGAAACTGTCGAGATTTGTGTCTCCGACACCGGCCACGGCATCTCACCGCAAGACAAAGACAAGCTTTTCCTCCCACATTTTTCGACCAAGAACCGCGGGACCGGCCTGGGCCTGGCTATCGCCGCTCGTATCGTCGCCGAGCACGGCGGCAGCATTCACGTGGAGGACAATCTGCCCGTAGGGTCGCGTTTTCTAGTGGAGCTTCCGGCCGCGGAGCTCACACCTGCCGGCGTAGCGGATCAAAACGGGATGGAAACGTCTCGATGAACGCCAAGCCGCATCTGCTGGTCGTCGACGACGAAGCTGGAATTCGCGAATCTTTGTCGTTAATTCTTAAGGACGAGGGCTATCACGTGGAGGCCGTCGCCTCCGCGGAAGAAGCGCTGCAGCGCGCCGCTTCAGGCGACCTGGAAGTCATTCTCCTTGACGTCTGGCTTCCGGGAATCGACGGTTTGGAAGCACTCAGCCGTCTTCAAGCCATTCCCCGCGCGCCGGCCGTCATCATGATCTCCGGTCACGGGACCATCGAGACGGCCGTGCGCGCGACCAAGCTCGGCGCCTTCGATTTCATCGAGAAGCCGCTTTCGCTCGAGAAAATAATCGTTCTCGTTCGCAATGCCGTGCAGCAGCGAAGGCTGCAGGAAGAGAATCAGGTTCTGCGAAGCGAACTCGGCTATCGCTATCAAGTCATCGGCGATAGCGTGCCGATGAAGGCTCTGCGGCAACAGATTGCGGTCACGGCTCCCACCAACGGGCGGGTTCTCATCTACGGCGAAAGCGGCACGGGTAAAGAACTGGTGGCCCACGCTCTTCACGCCGCGAGTCTCCGCAGCAAGGGGCCGTTCGTCGAAGTAAACTGCGCGGCCATACCGGAAGAACTGATCGAGTCCGAGTTGTTCGGGCACATCAAGGGGAGCTTCACCGGCGCCACCGAGGACAAGGTCGGAAAATTTCAAAAAGCGGACGGTGGCACGCTCTTTCTCGATGAAATCGGCGACATGAGTCTCAGAACTCAATCCAAAGTGCTCCGAGTGCTGGAGGAGCAGCGTTTTGAACCCGTGGGTTCCAGCCAGACGATGACTGTTGATGCGCGCGTAATTGCCGCCACAAACAAAAATCTCGAACAGGAGATTTCACGTGGCGCATTCCGGCAGGATCTTTTTTACCGCCTGAACGTGATTCCATTTTTTGTGCCGCCGCTTCGCGAGCGGATGGAAGACATTCCCACACTGGCGCGTTATTTCCTGGATGAGTTCAGCTCAGCCTACGGCAAGAAGACTCGCGAGCTGAGCGCGACGGCCATGGAGGTCCTTGTGCGTTATCCGTGGCCGGGGAATGTGCGCGAACTGCGCAATCTTGTCGAGCGCCTCGTCATTGTCTGCCCGCAGGCGCGCATTGAGCCCCATCACCTTCCTCCCGAACTTTTCCGCGGAGTGTCCGAGAGCCCTCACCAGCCGTACTCCACCTTGCACGAAGCGCGCAGCGCCTACGAACGCGAGTTCATTCTGCGGAAATTGCAGGAGCATCGCTGGAACATGACCCAGACCGCCTCCGCACTGGGCCTCGAACGCAGTCATCTTTACCGCAAAATGAAGTCCTTGGGCATCGCCGCGCCGGACTGAGCCCCAGCCCACAGCCCGAATGCAGCGACCAGGCTCCAGGCCCATGCCTCCGCAGGCGCTGCGTTGCCGCTTTAATCGCGATTCCATGAAAAATCGTAAACTTCATTTAGTTAACCGGTTATTTCTAGTGTAGAATCCCGCCAACTCGAGGCTAACGACGGGCATTCAGGCCGGACCTTTACACGTTCCTCCGCCGCTAACAGCTCCCCGCTGCAAGCTTACGCGGGTTCTCTCCAATGCGAAGAGCGCTTCGACTCGCAAGCCTAGGCAAGCAAGTCTGAAGGAGAACCGTCGTGCGAAAACTTTTTCTAATTTTAGCCGTGGTTTCCTGTGCATCGGCTCCCAGTTTGTTCGCGCAAACCCAACAATTGACAACTTCCGCGGTTGCGGCAGCCCCGGAGACGCCGAACGTCAAAGCAAGCAAGCCCTGGTATGAACGGCCGTCGTCTGCTTCCTGGTTTCCGCGCAACTGGGTGCGCGGCTACACCGATTTTGAAGTGGCGCCCTCCCACAATGAGCCGGACTTGGGACGATGCGCGTTTCCCCAGCCTGCGAGTTCTGGCGGAATGGCTTCTGCCTGCACCGCCTACGCCCGCTATCTGTTCAGCGGTTACATCGAATTCCAGCCTCTCAATCGCACGTTTGCCAAGCACATCTTCTTTTTCTTCGAGCCGAAATTTTCGTTTGGAAAAAATATCCCGCAGGTCAGCTACCTCGCTTCGATGGAGCCTATTGCGTTCGAACGCTGCGTGGGCATCGCCATCGAGCTGCCGAAAAATCTCAATCTGCGGATCACGCAGCATCAGGTCGATTATCTGGGACGGTACTCGAACACCCTCGGTCCCGCCGACCTTCGCACAAACGGCCCCTACGGCTTATACAGCACCGTCGGCGTACGCTGGACTTTCGGCGGGTACGGGCACTCCACTGCGCCTTACTGAGCTATCGCGTTCCTGCAGGCGGGCAATCTCCGATGCTCTTGGCGTGAGTGCGTCCTAAAGCTAGCGTTCTTCGTCCTCGCCAAGTGCTTCGAGCTGCGCATGCCAATCCAGTTCTCGAACCTGTTGCGGATTGTCCCGCCAGCCGGCCAGAACCTTCACAAACAGTCCCAGATAGATCTTCGTGCCGAACAACTCTTCGAGCTCCTTGCGTGCTTGCGTGCCGATTTTTTTGAGCATCTCACCCTTGCGCCCAATGAGAATCTTTTTTTGTGAATCTCGCTCGACGTTCATGGTCGCTTCAATGCGAAGCAGCCTGGGCAGCTCCTCAAACTTATCAACCTTCACCGCCAGCGCGTACGGAACTTCGTGATACATCGCTTGTATCGCTTTCTCTCGCACGATTTCCGCTGCCAGGAATCGCTCCGGCTGGTCTGTTACCTGATCTTCGGGAAAGAAAGGCTCCCCTTCGGGAAGCAACCGGAAAATCTCCCCAAGTAACTCGTCGCAGCCATTGCCCTTCAGCGCGGAAATCGGAACAATCGCCGAAAATTCGAACGCATTTTGGAACGCTTCGATTAGAGGCAACAACTTGGATTTCGGGAGACCGTCGATTTTGTTCAGCGCCAGAATCGTTTTTCCTCGGAATCGCTTGGCCCGCTCAAGCAGCAAATCGTCCGCATGAGGCAGCGTCCGGCTGGCATCCACCATGAGCAGCAGCACGTCGATGCCTTCCAACGCGGCAGCAACTTCGTGCATCATCTGCCGCCCAAGCGCGGAGTCCGGCGAGTGCAGCCCGGGCGTATCGATGAAAACAATTTGTCCCGCGGGCCGCGTTAGGATCCCCTGAATGCGGTTGCGCGTCGTCTGCGGCTTCGAAGTGACGATGGCGACTTTCTGCCCGACCAGGCGGTTCAACAAAGTCGACTTCCCCGCGTTCGGCCGCCCTACAATCGCCACAAACCCTGACCGAAACGCCCCCTTCTGCTTTGTCTCCGTTTTCTCCACGCTTATACTCGTCTCCATACCCGCTGTGAACTCTGAGTTCTACGCGTTACTTCCTTTTTCCCTTTCAGCCGCGTCATTTCACCTCCGGCAGTTCCAGCGTGCTCTGATGCTCGCCATCATGGACCAGCGTAACGTGCGCCGTCCTCGCATCCTTCGCGGTTTCCAGCGCCACGACTCCGCCGCTGTTGTAATTCTTTTCCGACCCAGTCGTGTTCAAGCAGTGTACAAAGAGCCGCAAGCGGCTCCCCTTCGCGACGAGCCGGGAGAAAAATGTAAAATTGTCGAACACGTATTTTTCTGTTCTCCCTGGAGTGACGAGTTTCTCCTGTCGCAACGACTCGCGATACCGTGCCCGCATCGTCGCGGATGTCAGCGCAACCGAACCTCCGCCAGGCAATATCTCATACACTTCCGCCTCCAGGTCCGTATCCGGAACGTCCATCGTCAGCCACACCGTCAATTTCAAAAAGCCCGTTACTTCGGTGGCGTCTCCAAACGGTTCGCTGTGGTAAAAGGCTCCATTCCCGTACGTGTTCATGAGCGCGCGCTGCGATACCAAGCCTCCTGCATCGTCATCCTGTTCCGCGTCGCCAGGCCTCGTATCGAGCGGATCGTAAGTCCATTTGTCGGATGTCGCGCTCATGCCTGGTTTGCCCGAAAGCATCCCAGACTGAAATACGCTGTCCGCTTTTCCATTTGATTCCAAATAGAGCACGCGCTTCTCATTTGAAATGCCTTCCAAAGTGTCCGCGTACTTCCAATTCTCCGCCCCCGCTCCCACGACGTAGTACGCCACGCGCTTCTTCAAAAACTCGGGTTTCTTTCCGCCCTTCATCACCCAGTCGTACCACTCCGTGTGCAGCTTGTTCAGGTCCAAAACGCTCGCTTCTCCAAATTTCAGTCCGCCGACTTCCCGCCGGGGCGTTCTCGTCCCCGCGTGGTCCCACGGCCCAATAATCAAGAAATGATTTTGTTTCGACTCTGGCGCCCCGTACTCCATGTGCCGTTTGTAATATGTGAATGCGCCCGGTTGGTCTCCATCGTAGTGGCCGGTAATGGTCAGAATCGGAAATTGTATTCGTTTGTACTGCTCCGGGCTCGGCACCATTGCGTCGTAATAAGCATCTGGAATCGGGTGCTGCACCCATTTCTGAAAAACCGCCGACGGATTCCCGGCGACCCGATCAAATTCTCTAAACGCCAGATGCTTGTCGTAGTATTCGCGGGACTTCGCTCCCCAAAATGACCCATCCCCGAAAAGCTTCTCGTTTCCCGTGACTCCGCTCGTAAACGTGAGCCACTGCTCGTCGTACGGTCCGAAAATATTGTATTGAAATGGAAAATCTACTCCGGGATGCGCTGCGGCTGCAGGAACGATCGTGGCCAGATGCGGCGGAAACTCCTTGAGCGTCGCCCATTGATCGAATCCCGCGTAAGAGCCGCCCCACATCGTCACTTTTCCATTGCTGTACGACTGCTTCGCCAGCCACTCGACGGTGTCGTAGCCGTCTTTTGCATCATTCGCAAACGGCTCGAACTCTCCGCCGGAATTGCCGCGCCCGCGCACATCCACCAACGCGTAAACGTATCCATGCTGAGCAAAATACATCGCCCGGTCCGTATAACTGTCGCCGATATAAGGCGTCAGCGTGAAAATCACAGGCAGCGGCTCCTTCTGCGTGTGCGGCTGAAACAGCGTGGCGTTTAGCGACACGCCATCGCGCATCGGGATCTTCACTCCCCAGCGCATGTCCGGGCTTGCTGTGGCTGCCGCTGCGCCCTCTTGCGCCAAGCTTTGCGTGGACGGCGTACACGCGCAGAGCGTTGCAAGCAGAATCATCCGACGCGCAATCCTATTTCCACTGATCACAAGACCTCCTCTGGAGCACCGCCATCCCGTTCAAGCACCCGCATGGTATCGCGTCGGTGAAGGAATTCCTACACCACGTCGGAAGAGCCTGGACGATGAAATGTTGTTTGAAGTCTACAGATTTGCTTTTGCCGGCGCAGCCGCAATTCCTTTTCGAATCCTCAGCCTCAGCACTTTCCTCTGGTTCGCTTCCAGCACTTCGAACCGGTGCCCTTCCAAATCGACTTTGTCTCCTGGCGCGGGCACCTTGCCCGAAGCATGGCTCAGCAATCCCGCTATAGTCGTCACTGTCTCATCCGCGTCTTTGCCAAAGTTCACGCCCAACAATTCCTCGACGTCGCGAATGGCCATGCTTCCGCGCATGATCAGCCCTCCGTCTGCCTCGCGCACAACGTCGGGTGCGGGCGCTTTCCCGTCGTTCCATCTCTCGCCCACAATCTCTTCCACGAGGTCTTCCACCGTCGCGATTCCCGCCACCGATCCGTGCTCGTCGATAATCACTGCCAGCGGCTGTCCCTTCTGCCGCATTTCGCGCAAAAGCTCCGAACCCGCCTTCGTCTCCGGCATAAAAAGCACTGGCCTCACCAGCTCGCGTACTTTCCTTTTCGGCAAATCCTGGTCGGCGATGTGCAGCAAGTCCTGCGCGTGTACCACTCCGAAAATATCATCCAGCGATTTCTCATACACCGGCATCTTCGAGAATTTCTTCTCCACAAATTTTGCGTGTAGTTCCTCGAGCGTGGCCTCCGTGGCGATCGCCACGATATCCGGCCGCGGCGTCATCACCTCGCGAACCCGCTTGTCGCTGAATTCCACGACCTGTTCGATAAGGTCTGCCTGGTCCGCGGCGATGATGCCCTCTTCCTCCGCCGCATCCACCAGCGCTTCGATCCTCTCTTCGGTCCTTTGTTCCTGCGTCATCTCCGGCTCGTGTTCGGAGATTCTCGCCAGCGACTCAGCTCCCTCAAGGAATACTCTCACTGGCCAAACCAGCCATATCGCCGCCCGGATCAGCGGCAATAAAGGCAGCAGCCAGCGGCCCGTCGTGCGGTACAGAAGCATGTCCGGGATGAAGTGCATCGCGATCACGACTTCCAGCGTCAGGAACACGACAAATTCGACCAGCGATTCCCATGTTCCCGGCACGAAGTAAACAACGCCGCGTGTTGTTTCCAGGACGAGGAACGCCAGCCAGAAGTGGCCCAGAATGCGGAATGTCCGCCCGCCGCTGCGCCTTTTGATTTTCAGCCGGGGTTCGATCTCCGCTTCAAAAATTTCCAAATGCTCGTGAACGCGCCCGGTATTCATGCGGCCGAGCTCGCGATAAATCAGCGTCAGGTAGGAAAAAATGGGAAGCCCAAAGCCGAGAAGGACTACACCTAGAGAGTAAACCCATCTATACGTCGTCATGACAACCCGAATCTTCGCCGCATCTTCTGTTCGACGCGATTCATTTCGCCGTCGTCGGTTTCGTGGTCGTAGCCCATCAGATGAAGCACGCCATGCAGGATCAGCACACGCAATTCATTGTTCAAACTTCGCCCGTTCTTTTTTGCGTAACGCTCAGCCGTTAGGGGCGCGATTGCAATATCACCCAAATATCTCTCCGTCGTCCGGGATTTCGGCTCACCTCCGCCATTCTCGGCGCCCTTTGCCTCCCGTGTCTTGGTTCTTTTTCTTCCGCTCAACAAATCCGCGCCCTGCTTTTTCGCTGGAAACGACAGCACATCCGTCGGACCCTTCTTTCCACGAAAGGCCTCATTCATCCGCGCAATCTCCGCGTCGCTTACCAGGCAAATCGTGACATCTGATTCGCCCAGCCCCAGTTCTCGTTCCACTTGTTGCAAGAATATCTGAAGCGGCCTCCGGACGACGCGGACCGCCCGCTGGCGGTTCAGAATCATGCGCGCTGATTATCTCTGTTTGGTATTTTCGCGGTTTCCTCGGACCCGGCTCCTGTTTTGCCGTTCACCGCGCCGGCACCTGCGTTTCCGCCGCGCTGCGGATGTGCCACGTCATACTCCTCATAAGCGCGAATGATCTGTTGCACGAGGTTGTGTCTCACGACATCCTTTTCGCCGAACTGCACCACGCCAATTCCCTCGATCTTTCCGCAGACCTCCAGCGCCTCGATCAAGCCGGACTTTTTCCCCTGCGGCAGATCGATCTGCGTCGTGTCACCCGTGATTACCGCCTTCGAGTTGAATCCCAGCCGGGTCAAAAACATTTTCATTTGTTCGCTGGTCGTATTCTGCGCTTCGTCGAGAATCACGAACGAATCGTTCAGCGTGCGCCCGCGCATGAA
>Ga0247667_1000419_pt1 | contig 10203 bp, 20 predicted proteins | sample CNK08_metaG_FD_183027 | JGI IMG/M metagenome (GOLD analysis project Ga0247667, IMG submission 183027) | Soil microbial communities from Purdue University Martell Research Forest, Indiana, United States - CNK08 | ecosystem: Environmental > Terrestrial > Soil > Temperate forest > Bulk soil... | reverse complement strand
CTGTGTTAACATCCATTAAGAACAACCTAGAATTTTCATCCCCTGATTCCATAAAGGTATGATAATTCTCTAGGAAAGTCTGTATAAATTCTATGTTAAGACTCGCCATTTGCTAGTGCTCCTAAACATTGTTCTTTGAAGGGGCACCACTTACAAGCGTAGGAGATGTTCCTTTCAAATTCCCATTGATTTACACGAGTGAGGCCCGTGCGAATCATATCTATAACTGCTACCATGTCGATTTCTGTACGTTCCGTAAAGTGTATAGTGTTTGAGAGAAGATGGTGAATCCCTAGGACTACGCTTTCTCCAAACAGTTCTTGTGCCGCTGCGTGATAGATTGTTAGTTGAGGATCAACTCGGAGAAGGAGGGAGTCAGGTGGATTCTTGCTAGTTTTGTAATCGATAACGGCTAGTCGTCCGTTGTATCTTTCAAGATCCCCTTCGAGGCCCCGCAAACGCATAACCTTATCGATGGTGCCCCGCAGCATGGGATACCCCTGGTGGTAGTCGTATCTCTGTCCTGGCATGGGATTGAATCTAAAGTTGGTTTCGAGGGCATACCAGTCGTCATCCATATTGGTTTCTCTGTATGCTTCAAGTATTGTTACTCCCTTCTTGTCGTAGGTAGACTTGCGATACATGATGCTATCCCAATCAATACCAAGTTGGGCTTCATACCACACGTCGCTCCACAGGCGTTGCATGTAGTTGTCATCCCATCCACCGTTCCAGTGCAGATGTTCTAGACACTTGTGTACCGCCGAACCGAACGCCAAGGGAACCGTCTTGGGTTCCTCGACACGATCTATATACTTGAACTTATACTTCCTACCACACGAGAAGATAGTTCCGAGGCGAGATACTGACCAATCGGGGCCAACATCTTCAACCTCTTCAAGTCTATCGAGATCCATTAGATATCCTTAGACATTGAGGACAAAGGTCTTGTCCTGGTTGGTCATGGTCATTACTACCCAACCAATCCCACGGAATGTCATCCTCGCCATGGGTGGTCTCATAGTTCCTACCGTCGCCGCATCTATCGCACGTAATGTGGAAGGTTTGTACTTCCTCTTTCATATGGGTATTGTACCACAGTTAGTGGAGCAATGTCAAGAGGAAGCCGAACGGGTTACATCCACCGCCTTGCGGTTGCGGGTTAGGGTTTGGTGGTGGCGGGGGAGGAGGATTAGGGCTAGGGGTAAATGGATTGTCTATCCACGGTTGAGGGATAGCCTTAAGGGCTGCTACAAACGCCTGGAATCCAGACTGTGCTCCACTTCCAGTTAACTTAAAGTAGGTCTCGCCGAGAGTAGCTCCGCCCGCAGCAGCGATCTGTGCCCAAGTATAACCTAGGCTGTTCAGATAAAAAAGAAACAGGGTCCCGCATGCGTTTGCCTGTTCATTTTGATCGTCTTGAGAGTTGTCGTTAACAAAATCTTTGGGATTGCCACTGTTCCACCAGCCCTGTACGTCTCCGTCGAGACTAGTCAGAGTTAGAAATGGTCTTACTACCTCAGCAAGTGCCCTTGAGAGACCCTCGCCGTTCGTGAATCCACAATTCCATGTACCGCTCTGAGCTTCGAAGCATTCAACAACTTCGGCCACTAAGAGACTTGGCGCATCTTCAGAAATTAGATGAATACCTGTGTCGGCACAAGTATTATGGTACGCTCCACCAGCAGACTCATCTACTATAACCTTGAAGGGTAAACCAGGAACGTCACCCTTCCCAAAAATACTTTTGAGGGTTGCATAATCCTGTTCACAGACGGCCTGCATAGCAGTAACGGCTTTGTCTCCGGCTGCCGTGCCATCAGATGTAAGTTGGAAGTTAGTAGTAAAGGCCATTGGCATATTCCTTATTTAGATTTCTTGAGAGTCTTCTGTATATTCTTCATCGCCTCATCAACAGATTTACTGCCGCCCGCCTTGACAGCCTTCTTGAGGTCGCCAATAGTGATATTCTCGGGCTTGCCATGCGAGTTGGAGGGTTGCATGCAACCACAGTTGAGACACATTATACTAGATCCGGCCAATCTGGGTCAGTTGGCACCAGAAAAATTGGCTTTAATAGTCGTTGTCGCATTCTTTCCTCACGCTGTCTTTGTTCTTTCATTTTCTCAATAGTAGAACAACCACCAATATTACGCTTCTGTTTTCGTGGGGGACACATTAGTATGTAACCTTGATCGACTCCGCTGGAAAATTAGCGCTAATTGGCTGCAATGATCCTGGAGGGTCACCAATGAAAGTATCATTCTGTTTAATAGTAACACTACCCCCACCAATCCACCATGGGCTCGGTTGATAAGGTTGCCAAGGTTGTGTGTAGGGTTGTGTATATGGATATCCTGGTGCCGCGTCGCGGCGACCACAACATGGGCAGTATCCACAACTAGGACATTTACCGTGCATCTTCTTCCTCCGCTCTAAGCTCATCCCGTAGGATTCTTAGATGTTTCATTAGTAGATTTGTTTTCTCTACCATTTCTTCTGCAATATTCTTCTGGGTAGCTATACCCGACCAAACATCATTTACAATATAGTCTATCTCTCTTAGAAGCTCTTCTCGTTCCTTGGTCATGATAGCCTCCTTGTTAATCGTTGCGCTTTCCACGCTTCTGTTTGCCTATTCCTAGGTTGAGTGACGTTACTGGCAGTGGCTTTGGATTGCCGCCACCGAATGGTGTTGAGGATTCGCGAGAGGCGTCTTCTCTTAAACGTTGGCTCTTAGGGCTAAGGGCACGCTGCTTCTCTCCGACTCGCATCTTCCCACCTCTCACTTCATCTTGACCTTGATTTTTGCTATCTTGCTGACTGGTAGTACAATCTTGTCGCTCGTCTTGGGTGCAGGTTTAGCTGGCTTCTTTGTCGTCATGTTCCTTCCTTAAGATCTCTTGTGCATATAGAGTTTGTTTTTGTCTACTTTGAAGGTCTTTTATGCTGCCCCAAATACCAAGCAATGGGATCGCAATAAGAATAAAACCAATATAATGAACTTGAAAGTAGACACCAACCCCAAGTATAAGCATAATGAATGCCTTAATTAGACGAATTGCCTCAACGCGAATCTGCATAACTGCCCACTCACGTCCAAGTCTATCCTTGACTTCTCTGATTGCGTGCTGATTAAGAATATTTTCACGGAGGTTAGCTACATGAAGTCCCACCGCAATTAAAGCCGCTAAAGTATACGACAAGGTTATAATGGTTTGAGTAACCGTGAGACTCATATATCGCTATTGCTCCTTTGATTCTAACTTACGAACTCTAGTTGTAAGGATGCGCGTGGCTCCTTCGAGACGAGTGATTCGTATACTGTTCTCTTTTTCTTTTTCTTGAACGTCTATTAATCTTCTCCGAGTCTCTACGCGTTCCCGCATATCTTCATCCTTTGAGTCTCCACGCAAACCATATCGACTTTCTTCTAATTGATGACGCTTCTTTTTAAACCATGTTTTAATAGGGAAGAACATTACCGCCGCCTCTGTAAAGCCAAACTTGTAGTAAGGCTCTCAACAATTGCAGTCAACTTACTGATCTGCTCATTCTGACCCTTAGCAACTTCTGTTGCAGTTACGGAAATTTGTTTCCATTCGTTACGATCTCGGGCGAGTTCATCATATTCGCGCCTTGTCCTCCAATCACCACGGAACACGGCCGCAATGAAATAAAGCAGTAGCGCGGGGACCGCAGTCCACCCGCCCTGCTGAATAAGAGATACAAAATCTCCAGTAATCTGCGTTATATCCATTGTCCGCTCCCGAATTGATACTTAGTTGCATCTTCCATCCTAAGCCTTATTAGTGATGAACGGTGAGATAGATGGCTACCCCAATTGTTCCAATCGTACCAAATATTCCTAAGATGGTTGTTACAACAAGCCCCGTAGACCACTGTGTATTCTGGCGTTGTACAGCAGTTTGATCTTTAGCGCCTTCTTGTTTGTCCGCTCGACGTTGAAGTTCAGTAATCTTTTCCAAAAGAGCTTCATGTGCGCCAGACCATTCAGCACGAGTGACGCAGTTTGAGATGATATCATTCACTGTGCCGCGAAATTCATTCACGCCCTCAAATCTTTTGTCGTATGCATTCTCTGCCTTGGAGTTTGCTTCTTTTGCAGCAGAAAGAGCAGCCTGAATAGCTACTTGGTCATCCTTGCGAAGATCATCAAAGTGATCCTTTAATGTATCAACCGTCCATTCACTGCTCATACTTGATCCTTAGTCTACTTTATTTAGTTCACTGTGGAGGAATGTATTTTCCTCGTCCAAATCGTGGAGTTGCTTGATTAGATTCATCCACGTTTCTTGCTTTGTTACAACAAGTTTATCGTAGTGCTTTTCGCCCTCGGCAACCCACGCATGAATAGCCCACCATGGTTTACCCATGGCCCTGGACTCTCCATCAACCTTGCTAACCCATTCGGGTTCAATCTGTAGTTTACCCATGCGTGATTCCTTACATTCAACAAGAAGTAGATTCTCTACCTCTACATCTGAGAATAGAATCGCGTCATGATACGCGCCCGACCCAGGTACCTTGCGTGTCTTGAGATAGCCAGCTTCCCGATACTCATCACGCACGGCGTATTCCTGTGCAGTGGCACGATCCTTATTATGTTTTACATCTTTCTTTATCAATCGGTTTTCATCGACAGGACTATTGATCTGACGATTCTTTTTTTGTCCCATCCCTGCGCCAGTGTGCTTGAGTTGGTCTTCTTTAGAATAGGCAGGCAATTAGTAGCCCTTTTTCTTTCCGCCGTACTGGAACTTGCTTACGCCGACGGCCTTATCAATTTTGGCGTCACGCTTGCCGCCTTCTTTGATACCCATCTTCTTGTCCATAGCCTGATCTACTGCGCTTCTCTTGGCGACGGACTTGATAGCCGCGACGCCCTTAAATGCTTTTGGAACTGCCATCTGACTCCTTAATCATTGTATTTGTTAGACGCCCTCGCCCCCGAACGATTCTCGGAACCGAGCCTTGTCTTTATTACCCTTGTTTGCTTTGGGGTTAAACACTTTTGGCTTACGCCGAATCTTCTGTATGCCGCCACGATCTTCCCGATGCTGTATAAGCTGGGCGATCTGTGCCGGTGTCTTAGCCGACCCCATTCTTCTTTGTAGCTCCACTTGATCCAGGAGAAACTTTTGGCATATCACTTCTGCCTTCTACTGGATTTTTCCTAACATCACTCTTACCTTCTGATCCTCTACTAACTGATGGAGGCTTTGACGTCCCACCACCAAGAGGTTTTGTCGAAGCTCCAATTGGTTTTGGAGCAGTAGCTTTTGGCGCTCTCCCCGAACCCCCTCCAAGCGCGTCAATAGGAGCGGGTAATACAGGACTCATTGGTTTAAGATTTGATGATGCAAGAGGCTTCATTGTCATCTTCTTTGCCTGCATTGGTTTGAAAGTTGCCGCAGTTTGGCGCGCAGGATTCACAAGACGATTGCCTGAAATATCAACTTTGCCTTGTGTTCCCAATTTGATAGGATATTTGGGTGCAGAACCCAGAGGCCCCCCCGGTCTAGCCATTACCGACCAACCCCATCGGCGTTCTCTAGGTAATCTTTTTCAGCCAAAGGGAAAATCTCCTTGTCGCTATCAAACGTTTCTCCAACGTTAGGTGATTCCTTGTCTGGCAATGTTTTCTTGTAGCCATCTGGCGCTGGGCCGTCAGGCATTTTCTTGCCGCTCGCCGGTGTCTGACTCATTAGATCTTCTTACCAGTCATGCTATTGCCTTCGCGGTCCGGCATCTTGTCAGGCCAACCAGTGTACTCCTTGTAGTCGCGCTGAATGCGCGCAGGCGTACAATCAGTGTCGGGCTCCTTCGCTGGTAGCTTATCCGCTGTATCTGATTTAGGTGTTTCGCTCATTTTGTCTCCTTTATTCGCCCCGTTCGGGCAGTGACTCTTCGTTCATGTCTCTTTGTCCACCACCGACAACTCCCTTGTTTACCTTGCGAGTTGTCTTCAAGTTCCCATTGTCCTCATAGCCCACGCCGTCCCCCGCGACAACGCCATAGCCAATCTGAACCTGAGTCTTGCCGGGCTTAGATGGTTTCCCGGTGTACATCGCGTCATGACCCTCATACGCCATATTATAACTCCTTTTCTAGTTCTACGAGGTTTCTCAGCCTAAGAATTTTTCTTGTGCAGCCTCACGAAGTAATGCCTTCATTGCGTGGTGGCTGCGTACCGCCGCATCGTATCTACCTTCTGCTAGTTTAAGAGCAGCAGTAGCTTCAATTAATGTCATGTCCGCCGCCCGAACAAGCGGCACAGCTTTTGCGAGGGCATCCTTCTGCCTGTCCGACTTACCCTCGGCTTCTATGAATGCCATATTATAGGCCGATTCACGCTTCCACTTAGCAGTCTCCTTATAAAGGACCGCATTGGCGACGTGATTCAACCACTCCTGAGCCTGGGCTTCGAACGCCACCATTAGTCTAATAGCGTCTGTAGTATCTACATACCCATCATGTGGAAGAACAGTATCGCTCCAAGCAAATTCTGTCTTCTCCATTTCTGATGGGGTCCATGATCTACTTAACATTGTGTTTGTGTTGATAGGCAGCTTCTGCCAAAGTTACCTCTTCGTAGTCTTTTCCCGCAGGAATATAATCATTAAAGGCTTCAACTGGAGTAAAGGTCTTCTGCTCCAATTTCTCTCTATACTGTTCGCGCCACAATACAAGAGCGATAACAGCATAAACAGCTAGGTCAATCAAGGAATCTTCTGCCCCTTCATTAGCTAGTTCGTGTGTCTGAGCATACTTCTGAAGTCGCTTCACTTTGTCATTGCCCCGGATCAATGCGCCCACCCACGGGTCAATACCCCAGTCGGCGGCACTACGAACGTTACGATAGGGGTCTTCTTTAGCCCCGTAGTCCTTGTTTTTCTTCTGGTGTAGGTCCCACATCTCGTCCAGTACTTGCTTAAAATCGGCAGAGTTAGCCATCATCTAAATTATACCACATTATCATCGATCTGTCAACCTATTTTGTTTGCCATGCCGATCCGTCCCATACATAAAGCGTTATAACATGTGTAACTGGATCTACGGTCACTTGTATTCCCGCATTATTGGGCGGTGCCCCTACGGGTGCTTGAGTAACAAGGGTTATGGGTATTGTGTTGCCCTGAAAGAACAGCGTAGTTGCGAATTGGTACCAACTATCATAATATAGTACTAGAGATTTAAGAGGATGAAATGCCATGTTAACCTTTAATGGGCAGGAGGCTCTCTCGCAGGTTAGTTCTACCCGTTCTGCTTTCACTAACTTGGCGTGCCTGTCCCCGCGAGAGTCCTGCCTGCTGCATTATAACACGATCCTTGCGAATCGTCAAGTCTACTTGCTCCGCCACGCAGTACCATCCCACACCCAAATGGTCACGACTCCAGCAGTAACCTGAACCAGCAGGCCCAGATTACCAGGAGGTGTTCCGGTAGGAGCGGAGGTTATAATCTGAAGAGGAATAGTATCCCCGTGTAGTCCCAGTGTTGTTCCAAGATATGAGTTATCAAAATCTAGAACAAGAGACTTAAGGGGCTTAAAGATAGTGTTGTTGTTAACAATGTTGGCAACACCAGTAATTGTCTTGTTAGTTGTAATCGTAATTCTGGTCTTGCCAGTAACAATTTGACTTGCTGTTGCTGTAATTCGCGCCTGACCAGTAATGGTTTGGTTAGCAATAACAATGATTCGAGCGACGCCTGAAATAGCCTTGGCAAGTGTGTCTGCAATATTTAGAGAACCAGTGAAACCCAAACTTGCTGCAAGTGATTTACTTGTAGATTTAGTTAGATTTCCAGCAAAGCCCAAGCTAGCAACAAAAGATTGCAAGAATACCTTGCTGGTTGTCATCGCACCACTAAAAGTGAGATTGGCTGCTGTTAAAACTTTATTGGTTTGCTTAGTTATAGCTCCAACAAAACTAAGCGTTGCCGAGGGTAAAGTTTTAGTCACAAGGTTAGTCAAATGAGTTGGCCCAGTAAAGGACAACGCAGCCGTCATGCCCTTGGTAATGGAATTAAGAAGATTCGTAGGTCCAGTAAAACTGAGAGTAGCAATCATTCTCTTACTAGTACTCCTGGTTTGTGCGCCCGTAAAGCTTAGCGTGGCAGTCTTGTTAGTATTGGTTTGTTTGGTTATAGCCCCGGCGAAACTTAAGACAGCAGTTAACGCCTTTGCAAATACACTGTTTGGCGTAATGGTTAAGGCTCCATTATTAAGTTGTCCAGCACCAGCACCAGAGGCGACTAGAACTTTGAGTAGTTTAACATAAGCAATTTGATTACTTGTGTCTACAACCGAGATATAGTCTGTGCCCCACACAAGATTGGTTCCTGCAAGGTTAACTTTGGGAGATCCACTAGCCGTATAAGAGGTAATCTTATAGGAGGGAAGCCATCGTTTAGCAACGTTAGTCGGAAAAGTATGTGTAACTACAACCTTATTACTCGCAGCAGCCACAACATAAGCGCCTTCATCTAGGGAATAAGATGAAAAGGTACCCGTAGTAAACGCCCCGGCTCCATCTGGATTCAGATAGTCCGCTGCCATGGAAGATGCCTCGCCAGTGGCATAACTACGACGCATTGCCTCTAGATAATAAAGAGTCATGGTTGTACTGCCGGGGAACGATGACATGTCAACACGAACCTTTACTTTGAGGCGGTTAGCATTGGTTAAATAAGTAATCTGAGCATTACTGGCACCAGTTAATGAAGCAATGCTCTGGCCTCCATTACTAGCTTTAGCTCGAACACAAAAAAGAGCTAGATTAAGTCCAGAGGCTACTGTCGGAGTTATAAATACATAATCTGGATCAGCAACGGTAGTGGTTGGTTCTGGCCCAGGCCACGCAGTTTCAGTACCGGCAACGTTAGCATAGAAACCATTTCCGGGAATCCAGGCTGATGATGAAGGTTGGTTGGCCTGGGTCATTCCACCAATCATTGCTATCTCAAGACCGTCTGTTCCTGCAAGCGTTACGGGGGACGCAGAGGGATTGGTGATATCAATTCGATCATAGAAGAATCCTGGATCGCCGGGCTGGAAACAAACACGAACGCGATATTGTAATGCTGGCCCTGTTGAGGGCTGTATTGTACCAGAATCATAATAACGTCGAACCCATATGCCGTTTGGAGTGGTAGGGATGGGCGCGATTTCGGTCAAAGTGTAAGTGGGGTCCTCTGTGCCAGTGAAAACGCCTGCATTGTTGGCAAGTAAATGAATAAAACCATCTGGGTTAGAGGTCGATAGTGAAGTTTGTTCAACACTTCTAACCCCAGAATTAATCTCATATCGAGGAGATACCAAAGCACCGCCATAAGCAGGAAGCATTCCCACTGCCCAGCCATTACCCGATGCATCTGTCCAGGTAAGAGTTGTCTGTGTACTATTATTACCTGGAGGCCCACCCGAAATGTTGCTCTGGATTTCTTGACTCCAAAACAAGCCAGGGCCTATCTGGAAATTGCCCGCAAACGATAACGCAGCGGTCCCTAAGTTCTTTGCTGTAGTCTTAACAAGGTTCCCTGTAAATCCCAGTGCGGCGGTGAATGATTGAGTAAAGTTGTTTGGCCCCGAAACCGTCATGGGGTAAGCCTTGTTCTGCGGCGACATGTACGCCTGCATTGAACGGTAGCGAGCTAGGTTAACTCTCGGTACAAACGTTAATGGAGGCGAGAATGAGCCAATCGCACTCTGGGCAACAATTGTGTTGTCGTATTCAGCATTAAAAGTTGCTGTGCCACGCTGAAAAAGCAATGGGATATAGGTACTCATCGCCTGATCGTGACTAGGAATATGGGGGAACCCGTCCCCCGCTGTATTACCTACTGTTGAGTTAGCTGTACTGAAGCTGGTGTAGGGCGCGTCTGAAGTACGATATCGAACCACGCCAGCAGAACCAATTGCGCCAGTAGCATAGAAAGCATAGACTCGACTTGCTACATCTACTCCGATACCAACAGTACCAGTGCCAACCGTGGTATTTACCGTTACCCTGGTACCCCAGGTTGGCACTCCGCCGCTAGTAACCGTGACTGGTTGATAATTGACTCCAATGACCGAGGTGGCTGAACTCCAAATGACATGGATTTTCCCGTTGGCAGGATCAACACAGGCAGAGATAAGGGCGGACGCCGTACTCTGGGTGCCAGTCCCGGCTACCG
>Ga0247667_1000417_pt1 | contig 10222 bp, 8 predicted proteins | sample CNK08_metaG_FD_183027 | JGI IMG/M metagenome (GOLD analysis project Ga0247667, IMG submission 183027) | Soil microbial communities from Purdue University Martell Research Forest, Indiana, United States - CNK08 | ecosystem: Environmental > Terrestrial > Soil > Temperate forest > Bulk soil | place... | reverse complement strand
ACTGCGTCGACAATCAGCCCTGCTAGTCGGTGAGCCACTCTTGCTCGGGTAATGACCCACACGCTAACGCAGGGCAGGGAGAAGATGCACCAGTAGACGAGACGTGAGGATTCAGAGATCCAGAAGCGTGGAGGGGGCCACGGCCAATCGGTGGGGGTACCGCTCCATACGGCCGCGGATGCCGCAATATCCGCGGCCAGGACAAGCGCGACGCGAAGGAGCAGCGCTTTCGTCAAGATAGCTCGCATGCTACTTCCACCAGGCTCCAAAAAGCGGTGCTCCAACGGTAACGGAGGTTGAAAAATGGAATCCCGATGGAGACGGGCTGTGAAGTGGGCCTCCGTAGGACCACTCCCTAGCGAAGGAAGCCGCCTGGGTGAACTCCTGGATTCCGAACCCGAAGTCCGAAGCTGTTGCGCGAGTTGCAGTTCGCTTTTTTGCTTCGCTGACTGATACGCCCTCTTGCTTATCATCGGTTCCGAGCATGTGCGTGAATTCATGCATTGCTGTACTGGCCAGATTATTGATGCTCATTTGCCCGACATCAGGGCCTCCCGCCAGGAAGTGGCCGAGGGTTTTCGTGTCGATGTCCCCGCCCCATGCTTCTCCGTTTGGACCTTTAACCGGACCATTGGCCATACCAACAACATTCTGTGCTCCACTTGCCATTGCTGCATCCCTGTTGTCATAAACGGAGACGCTGACTTGCGTCGTTACGTTATACGTAACGCCTCCCTGATCTTGAAAGGAGCCGGTCCAGGCATTGTCAATCGACTTCTGAATCGTCGTAGCTGCAGCGTTCAGCTGATCCTGGGTTAACTCACTACCGGAATTCCCATAGATTGCAATGGTGGCCGAAATGTTGACATTGCAAGTTGTCTGGTTCTGTGAGTCGGTGCTGCAGCTCCCCGTGACTGTGGCATTTTGACCTGTGGGGTCAACGTACCTGAGAGGATTGTTCCTTGCGTAAGCATACTTATTCCAACTTTGGGGGTCACCTACGTGGGAGTCCTTCCAGAACTGATCAGGGGACATGAAGCGGCCAAAGCTGGAGGAGTTGAAGCGGGCGCCGAAGTTATCGAGGCCTGATTCGGAGTCGCGTTCTTTGCTAGTGAATTTGAAGTGGTTATTGGTGCCAGATACGACGATGCGCTCGGTACCGAAGGGGTAGAAGTCGGAGAAGTCCGATGTGCCGTTATAGCCATAGACGTAGCGGACGTTGCCGAGGGCGTCGAGGCCATAGTGGTCGACCCAGTCGTTAGCTTCTTCGCGGGAAACGAGCATACCGTTGAAGGAGATGTAGCGGTACTGGAAGTTGCCAGCTCCATCGGTGTCAATGACCGGACTGCTTTTGTCCCCGTACCAATAGATGTAATTGGGTTGAGTAGGCGTGTTGGAGGGTGCTTTAGCCACGCGCTTGCCGTCGCCATCATAGAGATAGACAAGGCCGCCGGCGGAGGTTAGGTGGTTTTCCGCGTCATAGACATAGGGTTGCGTCGGGCCGGGATTCATGAGGTTTCCCGCGGCATCATAGATATAGTCGGCGGGTGGCCCGGACGTCTTTCGGTAATCCGGCATTCGAGTGGAGTCCCATCTTCTTGGAGAATATACCATGTTCATAGATGAAGGGAGCGTTAGAATGCTGGGGGTGCCCCACACGCCGGTTTTGCGTGTGGGGGTTTTGGGGTGGTGCGATGCCGAAGGGACTGAAGCGCTATCATGGACGGGGCCATCTCCACTTTTTGACGTTCAGCTGCTACAGGCGGCTGCCGCTTTTGGGAACAGCGCGGGCCAGGAATGCATTTGTCGAGGCGCTTGCAATAATCAGGGAGCGCTATAAGTTCCTCCTGGTCGGATATATCGTGATGCCCGAACACGTTCATTTGCTCATGAGCGAGTCGGCAAAGTGTACGCCGTCTGTTGTATTGAAAGTGTTGAAGCAGCGCGTTTCGCGCGATTTGAGAAAACAGAGACGCCGTGCGCCGACGCGGCAGATGAGCTTGGCTTTTAAGGAAGGCGAAGCCGGTTTGCCACGATTTTGGCAGCCTCGATTCTACGACTTCAACGTATATAGCGAGAAGAAGAAGCGAGAGAAGTTGGAATACATGCACGCCAATCCGGTGAAGCGAGGACTGGTGAGAAATCCGGGTGACTGGGTGTGGAGCAGTTTCTTGTCTTACGAAAAAGGAGAGGGAGGATTGGTGCTGATCGATTTTATGGATTGAAAAGCCAGAAGTACCCGTAAGAGAAGGAAGCGAAGGAAAGTGAAACGACAAAGTCAAAAGCCCCACACGTAAAACCGACGTGTGGGGCACCCCCGCGGAGCTAAGTGTGCTCTCCTGCGAGTACGCCCAGGAAGGAACCGCTGAATGCGACCCCTCCAATTGGAGAAGACCCAGCGGTCTTACTCGTCCAAAACAAATGTCAGCAGAGACTTGTTGATCTTGATCCTACGGTGGCGGTATTCGATGAAGCCGAGTTTTCTAAATTTGTTCATGAAGAAATTGACGCGAGAGCGCGTGGTGCCGATGATTTCCGACAAAGTCTCCTGGGTAACGTTCGGCAGTTCGCTATCTGGCTGGTGCTGCACCTTTCCATAGCGGCCGAGCACGAGCAGCGTCCGGGCCAGGCGCTTCTCACTGGAATTGAAGAGTTGATCGATCAGATCTTCCTCGACTCGATTGTTATGACTGAGCATATACTCGACAAAATAGTTGGATAGCTCGTGGCGCGTATGGAGCATACGTAACAGTTCGTTTTTGTCGATGGCAAGAAGGGTGGTCGGCGTAATGGCAGTGGCCGTGCCCATGCGGAGCGGCTGGCCTGCCAAGCAGCCCTCACCAAAAAAATCGCTCGGACCAAACATGGCGACCACAGCCTCCTTACCTGACCCATTCACCACGGAGAATTTTACGTTGCCCTTTTGAATGTACATGACGCTGTTGGCAGGGTCACCCTGACAGTAAATGGGCTCGTCTTTTCGAAATTCAGCCGCTTTTCTTGCCATTCCCGAGGCAGCGAGAAAGTTCCCGGTGTGGACAGATTTGGTCGTGGATTCCTTGATTTTCATATCGGCACGGAAAATGGCCCAACTGCGAAACCGCGATGGCCCGGGCGGTTTGTCCAAATCAACGAGAACTTCCTCTCCGCCTCACACAAGATCAGAAAACCAGAGCACTGTTCGGGAATCCAGAAGGCCGCCGCCACACACAGAATCCCGACCGGAGATGGCTAAGGCCAGGCACGGGCAGGTCTGGCATGCGATTGACCTCGTGCGGAGCAAGTTCACTTTGAAACTGCCTTCTTTCCGGCGTGTTCCGCGGGCATGAAGCAGAGGATCTGCTGCTTCAATTGCGCATCTACTTCGTCCGCGATGGTCACAACGTCCGGAAGCAACTTGCTAAATTTCACACGATGTTCATTCCTGTGCAGCGTCGAAAAAATGCAGACCTGGAGGATTCGGGATTCATCCACGACCATGGGGGCGGTATACCCTTGTTTTTTTCGCAACTCTCCATGATGACTCGCAGCGATTGAAACCGGAGCTTTTGAACCTTTGTCAAGGCGCAGCCTGGCAATCACGTCATGGAGGAGTCTCGGAAGGTGCCCGGTGCGTTCCTGGAAGTTCAGCTGGATTTGGTGGAGGTCCGGCTCTTGCTCCACAAGCCGCATCCAGTCCTGAATCGTGGCCTCGAGTTCCCGTTCAAGAATGTCGGCCACGCACTCTGGTTCTGTCGAGGCGTGGGGGGAGCCATTGCCGCCAACCTTAGAAGCTATAGTTCTGGTCATCATGATCTCCGTTTATGCCCGCTTAGTATTCCACTTGGGCAGCCGCGAGGCTGTCTAATACGAGACTGTCTAAAAAGAGTCTAATGCTGTCCAAAACCGCTGAAAGAAGCCCTTTCTGAGCGAGCCAAGCCATTAATTCCATCTGAGGAAACCCGGGAGGGACGGGGCAAGGGAGATGGACGGGACGTTTTCTGGATATTCAGGGGTAGCTATGAAAGCAGGCTTACGACTCCTGGAAGGCCAGGCTGGTGGCGCAGTCGCTAAATTCCAGGACAACTCTGGGTGCCGTGTTGGCCGATTTTGCGTGTGCGGGTTTATAGTCAACTTCATGCTCGAGGTGAGCGACTTAAGATCTCGATTCGTGAAGCTAGCGGGATTCAGGGACTGGAATCTCGAACTTGCCGGCGGGGAAAGTATGTTTTGACATTGGATGTGCTGAGCATAGAATACGCAGAACTTCCCGCTGGGTAATGTGGCCACACATTGGGGTCGAGCGCGAATTACTTGCCAGGCGGGAAAGAAATCATAGGTCCGCTTGCTAGCGGCACAACGTAGACAGTCTCATTCAGGGCAAAAGCCGAAGTCCAGACAGGGGGTAGCCATGCACCGAGGACTAGTGGTCACCGCGATGTTGGCACTTGCAGCGGGGGCAGCGTGGGGGCAGAGCCCGCCCGCAAGCGAACAGGCGGAGCAGGTGAAAGCCCTGCTGGAGCGGGTGGAGCAACTGGAGAAGCGTGTTGCCGAACTCGAGGCGCGCCCGGCGGCTGCTTCCGTCACCACGGCGGCTGTTACCGCACCCTCCGCGGCGCCGAACCCGGAAGTGCAGCAAGAGGCGGCGAAGCCCGAGCCCTCGCATCAAATGGAAGGGCACATGGACCAGGCGGCGGTGCGGCAAATGGAGCCGCATTATCCCAATCTGCAGATTCGAGGGTTTGCGGACATGGATTTTTCCGCGACGGACCAGAAAGGAACGACGAGCGGCTTCAATCTTGGCCAACTGGATTTGCACCTGGCGTCGGCACTCTCACCGAAAATCAGCTACTTTGGGGAAATGACGTTTACCGCTCACCCGACAAATTACACGGTGGAGGTGGAGCGCTCGATCATCCGATACGACTATAACGACTATTTCAAGATTTCCTTCGGGCGTTATCACACGCCGATCGGATATTGGAATACAGCTTTCCATCACGGGGCGTGGTTGGAGACATCCATTGACCGGCCGGAGATTGTGAAAGTGGGAGGAACTTATACTCCAATCCACTTCGTGGGATTCCTGGTGGAGGGAAACATTCCATCAGGCGGGGCGGGCCTGGCGTACAGCGTAGGTGTGGGCAATGGGAGGGGAGACACGATCAGCCGTCCGGGTGATGCGGGAGACAACAACAACAACCGGGCGTGGGTGGCGAATGTATTCGCGCGGCCAGTGAAGCTGTACGGACTACAGATTGGGGCGTCCGTGTATCGCGACAAAATCACATTCGCGGGTGGGAGAAACTTCCGGGAATGGATCACTTCGGCGCATCTGGCATGGACGAGAGGAGACCCGGAGTTTCTGGCGGAATTTTCCAACGTGAACCATCGACAGTATTTCACGAACGTGAGCACGAACAATCCGGGGTTTTATGTTCAGATGGGCTACCGGCTGCCGTGGTTTGAAAAGACGCTGAAGCCATACTATCGATTTGAATATTTACACACGCCGGAAAACGAGGCGGTGTTTACGAACCTGGATTTGGTGGAGTCGATCTTCGGGCTGCGCTATGACATTTCAAGTTATGCGGCGTTCAAAACCGAATACCGCCGCGCCAGCCGGCTACCGGGGACACCGACAATCAATGGATTGTTCTTGCAGACGAGCTTTACATTTTAATGAGCCCTACGATGAAAATGACCTATAAACGGCTTGCGGCAATTCTTTGGACGGCATGTTTGATGTGCACCCTGCTCTCCTGGCGCGCGGAAGGACAGACATCACGAGGGACGGACATCGCGGTGGTTGTGAACCCGGACACTCCGATAAGCGATCTGAGCCTTGCCGATGTGCGCAAGGTCTTGCTCGGCGAGCGTCAATATTGGAGTTCGAAGCTGCCGGTGGTGCTGCTGATTCGCGCGCCGGTGGCCCGGGAGCGGGATGTAGTGCTGAAAGTGATTTATCAAATGTCGGAAGACCAATTCAAACAATATTGGGTGGCGAAGATCTTCCGGGCGGAAGCGGCGACAGCGCCAAAGATTGTGTACTCGAACGATATGCAATATGAGCTGGTGACAGCCATGCCGGGCGCTATCGCCTTTGTGGATGCGCGGAACGTGCGGCCCGGATTGAAAGTGTTACGCGTGGACGGGCACCTTCCCGGCGAGGCTAACTATCCGCTGCGGTAAGGACATGCCGCATCCTCGAAGCGGGCCGGGAAGAGTCTGGCTTGCGGCGGCGCGGCGATTAGCTAGAGAGCTTGAGGCGCTTGAGCAGATCGCGGAACCGGGGGTCCGAGCGGACATTATCGAAAAGAGGATCGACGGCTAAAGAAACCAGGCCGCTGTCGTGTTCTCCATAGGCTTTTTCCAACCATGTGAGCGTTTTGTCTTTCTCACCCATGCGGGCATAGATTTGGGCGATGTCGTAGGAGGAGACGTAGCCGTATTTCGAAATCACCATCATTCCATCCAGCCAGCTTCGAAGGACGCCGTTGTACCCGGACTTGGAATAAACCTCTTCGATAGATGCCGCCAACTCGGGACTTCCCGAGAGTGAAACAATTTTTTCTCTCTCGGCAACAGCCTCTTTTTGATTGCCCATCTGGGAGTAGACGCCCTCAAGAATTCGCCTGGCTGGGGCAAACTTCTGATCGAGATCCAAAACCTTGCGCAACTGGTCGACCGCTAGATCGTACTGGCGTGAGAGATAGTATTGCCATCCCAGCATGGTGTTAATGATGAGGGACATCGGGTCGAGTTCCTGAGCCCTCTTCATCTCACGCATGCCTTCCTCGAGATGCCCGGAGTTGGCGAGAAAGTCGCCGTACCAAAGATGCGCGGTGGCAGAGTTTGGGTTGAGCTCGATGGCGCGCTTGAATTCTCTTTCAGCCCCGTTCCAGTCCCAATCGTAATGTTCCTTAACGAGACCCAACGAGGTGTGGGCTTCGGGGAGGGTGTCGTCGATGTTAAGAGCTTGCATGGCGGCGGCCTTGGCCTTAGGCCAGGCCTCCGTTGGGGCAAGGTACGCGGAGTCGCCCAGCAAACTGTAGGTGTCCGCGAGACCTGCATAGGAGAGGGCGTAGCGGGGATCTCTCTGAACAGCTTGCGTAAAATAATCCGCGGCTTTCTTGAAATCCGCTTCCGTCCACTTGTTCCAATAGAACAGGCCCTGCAGGTAGAGCTGATAGGCCTCGGCGTCTTCGGTGGGGCGCTTGGAGAGCAAACGATTCTCTTCGCCGGAAAGCCTGGGGCGCAAGCGGCCATAGATGTCGCCTGCAATCTCTTCCTGCACGGACACCAAATTGGAAAGTTTGCGGTTGTACTGCGCGCCCCAGATCTGCCGCTTGTCCTGGACGTCCTCGAGATTGACGCTAATCATCAGGTCATCACCGGACTGGATGAGCCTGCCGGTGAGGATGGCGCGGACACCGAGATCGCGGCCCACTTTTTCCGGGTCCATGGACTGGCTCTTATAACGGAAAACGGTATTGCGCGACATTACCGCGAGGTTTGGCAACTGGGAGAGGCTGTTGATGAGACTTTCGGTGATCCCATCGCTCAGATATTCCGCTTTCGAATCCTTGCTTACGTTGTCGAAGGGCAGCACGGCGATCGAATCGATGCGGGAGGGGCCTGTTCTACCCAGCAAGCGATCGCGAAAATTTCCTACATTCAAAGCGAACAAAAGCAGAATCAGAGCAAGCACGCCGCCCCAGACGAAATGAATCCAATTTCGGCGGATGGTTTGGCGAGAAGATTGGCTGGAGCTGATCGGCAAAATGCGGGATGAATCCGTGTCGCGCTTGAGGCGCTGCAAGTCCGCCCGCAGGTCGGAGGCGGTCTGGTAGCGCAGTCTGCGATCCTTTTCGAGGGCTTTGGAAATAATCATCTCAAGTTGCGGGGGAATCAGCGGGTTCAGGCGCATCGGGGGAGTCGGCGCACGATTCAATATGGCTTCAAAAACAACTCCAGAGGTATTTCCGCTGAAGGCTTGCTGGCCAGTGGCCATTTCATAAATGACTAACCCGAGGGAGAAGAGATCCGTACGCGGGTCGAGTTCTTCACCGCGAACTTGTTCGGGGGACATGTAGGCGACAGTACCTACGGCCATGCCGGTGCTGGTGAGATGGGCGTCTTGCGTCGTCGGACTGGTCGTTAGTGAATTTTCTCCGGGCACTGTCGTGCTTCTGCGCTCCGGCATGAGCTTTGCGAGGCCGAAATCGAGAAGCTTCACCTGGCCGCGGTCGGTGGAGAAAATATTCGCAGGCTTGATATCGCGGTGGATGATGGCTTTGGAGTGGGCGGCATCGAGAGCGTCGGCGACTTGGTAGCCATAATCAGGGACGCGGTCCATGTCCAAGGGCTTCCCAGAAATGCGATGTTTAAGGGTCTGTCCTTCAAGGATCTCCATGACAATGAAGTTCTGGCCCTCGTACTCGTCTACATCATAGATGGTGCAGATGTGGGGGTGATTCAAAGACGAAGCAGCGCGAGCTTCCCGTTGGAAACGCTCGATAGCCAGATGGTCTTTGGAGACCTGTTCTGGCAGGAATTTCATGGCGACAAAACGGCCCAGCTTAAGGTCTTCGGCCTTGTAAACCACACCCATACCGCCCCCACCAAGCTTCTCGACAATTCGATAGTGGGAAACGATTTTGCCAATCATGGGAAGGAAACCGCCATCGCGAGGTCATATTATTAGGTTGCGCCGCAAGCAAGTCAACGCGAAGAAGCTATGGCGAGAGTGGCGAGTACGCCATTCTTCTCGTGGAGCTTAGAAATCTGAACTTCAAGGAAGGCGGCTGGGGCGGTGATGTGAATTGTGCGTTTCGCCGACGGCGCTAATGCTAATCGGCAAGCACTGGGAGGAGACGACGATTTACAAAGCTGCACACGCGTTCGAACAGTCCGGCGATTGGAAGAAAATGTAAGCGGCGGTTCGGGAGATGAGGCGCCGCCTTCGCGAGGGTCACTCGTAACGGAGAGCTTTCATCGGATCGAGGCGGCTGGCGCGCCAGGCGGGAATGTAGCCGGCGGCGCAGGCGACGGAGGCTAGAGCGACGGTGGCGAGGGCGAGAGTAGCAGGGTCGTGCGGCGAGAGGCCGAAGAGCTGGCTCTGCACTAGCCTGGTGAGGGCGATGGAAGCGGGCACGCCAGCGGCGACGCCGATGGCTACGAGCAGAAGTACTTCGCGCATGACCATCCAGATGACACTGCCCTGAGCAGCGCCGAGAGCCATGCGGATACCGACTTCGCGGGTGCGCTGGGCAACGGTGTAGGCCATGACGCCATAGAGGCCGATGACCGCGAGCAACGTGGCGAGAAAACCGAAGACGGCCGAAAGACTGGCGATCATTCGTTCCGTGGCGAGGGAGTTATTGATTTGCACTTCGGCGGTGCGCATGGCGTAGACCGGGAGGTTGGAGTCCATGTCGCGAACCTTGGAGCGGATGGCGGTCATTAATTGATTGGGATCGGCGACAGTCCGGGCGTAAACGACCATGCCGCCGAGGTAGCGGCTGCCCAGATAAGGAACGTAAGCTTGCGGCGGAATTTCATCGCGCAGATTGGTGTACTTGATGTCTTTAACGACGCCGATGATTTCCATGTCCGTGGGCGTTCCGGGATCGGAACCGAAACCCACGTGCAGACCGAGGGGATTGCGACCGGCGAAATATTTTTTCGCGAAAGTCTCGTTGATCATGATCGTAGCGGGTTCCCAACCGCGATCCGGAGGCTCTTCGGGACGGTGCTTGATCTCGCGGTTGTCGGAAATACGGAAATCGCGTCCGGCAACGATGGGTACGCCGAGCGTGGCGAAGTAATTGGGTCCAACCTGGTTCATGTAGGGCTCAGGGTGGGCATCGGGCGTGGGAGGACTGAAGCCTTCGACGGTCATGCTGCTGTCCCATTCGTTGTCTTCGAGAATGCGCATGCTGGCGAGGCCGACGGATTGAACACCGGGGATGGAAGCTAGAGACTCCGAAAGTTGAGGATAGAAGACTTTCAGGCGCTCGACGCTGTAACCACTGTACGAAGGATCGAGTTCGAAACCGACGAGATTTTGAGCGGGAAAGCCCGGACCGAGATCGCGCAAGTTTCCGAGACTGCGAACGAAAAGCCCCGCGCCGATCAAGAGCAAGAGAGAAAGAGTGACCTGGGCGATGACGAGAGTTTTCCTGAGGCCACCGTGGCCGCCGCCAACAACGGCGGCGGCTTCATCCTTTAAAGTGACGGC
>Ga0247667_1000415_pt1 | contig 10256 bp, 7 predicted proteins | sample CNK08_metaG_FD_183027 | JGI IMG/M metagenome (GOLD analysis project Ga0247667, IMG submission 183027) | Soil microbial communities from Purdue University Martell Research Forest, Indiana, United States - CNK08 | ecosystem: Environmental > Terrestrial > Soil > Temperate forest > Bulk soil | place... | reverse complement strand
ATAAAGTAGGAATGGCCTGAAGTCGACAGAAATCCGTCAGTCGATGGGAGTTCAGCGGTTACGACTTCCAGTGGAGGGTGACCGGGCCGTCCATGGGATGTGGCTCGGCCTGGCCCGTACGGCGCTCTTCCAGCAAATTCGCTTTGAGCGCGAAATACCATTTGGCGGGGCGGTCCGCGTCGTCGATCAGCATGAGGCGCGGATTGTGCTTCAGGCCCTCGGACTGGCGGATCATCGTTTCCTGATCCTGGCGTAAAAACGTTTTGGCGAATCTGCGGAAAACGAATACGGGCAGAGGAACATTCCACGCGGCGACGAAATCGATGCGGCAAAGATCGCGGCGAACGGGAGTGACGGTGGCACGGCTGGAAAACCAAAGCTTGCCGGTCTGAATGATTTCCGTGCGCATGTTGGGGAGAACGAAGTCGATGGTTGTTGTCACGGGAGCGCCGGTCATTTTTTTGAGCAACTGGTAGGGTGCGCTGTTGGTGCTCGGCGAATGGGGACTCATGCGAAAGCCGTTCGGAATCGGCTCGAATTTCTTTTCTTTTTCGTGAATGCTACCGCGGCTGCGCCAGAACCAGGATTGATGCACGAACGGCCCGTGAGCCGGGTCCATCAAGCCGATGATTCCGTGGTCGACATGAGACGGCAAGTCGCAAAAGAGTTGTGTGCTCTTATACCTAGGGCCAAATTTGACGAGTTCCGGCGCGGCGGAGAGTTTTTCCGGCACCCGCCCGCCTGCCGCCGTCATGTAAACCCAGACGTAGCCGTCGCGCTCTTCGCAGGGATAGTGGCCGGCAAAAACGCGGTCGACTCTTAATTTGTCCTGGCTGGTGAGCGATGGAATCTCCAAGCACTGACCGCTGCAGGCTTCAAAGCGCCAACCGTGATAACTGCACTCCACCGCCTTGCCGTCAAATCGCCCATAAGAAAGCGGAATTCCCCGATGAGGGCAAGCATCCCGCATGGCGAAGGCGCGACCATCGCTTGTGCGTCCCAGCACAAGCGGCACCTCCAGCAGCATCGCTGTCGCCAACTTTTTCCCGCGAATCTCTTCGCCGCGCAGCGCGGGATACCAGCAATCCCAGAGAAATCCCGCGTCTGCTGCGGCGTTCGCCTGTTGCGGTGCTTCGCTGCCCGTCAAACTCGCCGTCCTCGCCGCTTCGCTCATCGTTTGTGCATCGTAGTACACCGCCCACCGCTCCAGCAACCAAACCCGGCAGACGATTGCCTCACCGTCCGTTCGGCGCTATTCTATTCAGGCAATGTACGCCGCTTTTTATTAGCGCTCCCTCCTTACGCCTGCCTACCAGGCAGGCCTTTTCCATTTCTCGACGCACGATTCATTATCTGCCGCTCCGCGCCGACGCGCCGCGAGTGCTTAACGAAAGGAATTCAGAAATGCCAGTTCTATCGCTTACCGAAAAACTCGACCAGCTCGATGCGCGCTATGAGGAGATGACACAGCAACTTTCGTCCGCCGAAATCGTGAACGATTCCGCGCGCCTGCAAAAACTCGCCAAGCAGCACTCCGAACTCGAAGAAATCGTCAACAAGCACCGTCAGTTCAAGCAAATCGAAAAAGACCTCGCCGGCGCCCACGAAATGGTTGTCGAATCCGAAGACGCCGACATGCGGCACATGGCGCAGGAAGAGGAAAAGCAACTCACCGAGCGCCGCGACGCCATCGAGCGCGAGTTGAAACTCCTGCTGCTGCCGAAAGATCCAAACGACGACAAGAGCGTCATCGTGGAAATTCGCGCCGGAACCGGCGGCGACGAGGCCGCGCTCTTTGCCGGCGAACTTTTCCGGATGTATTCGCGCTACGCGGAGACACAAAACTGGAAAGTGGAAATCCTGGAGAGTTCGCCGTCTTCGCTTGGTGGGCTCAAAGAAGCGGTGGCCGCGATTCAAGGCAACAAGGTCTACTCGAAACTAAAATACGAAAGTGGCGTGCATAGAGTGCAGCGCGTACCCGCAACAGAGACGCAAGGCCGCATTCATACTAGCGCCGCGACGGTGGCAGTGCTCCCCGAAGCCGACGAAATCGACATCAAAATCGAGGCCAAAGACTTGCGCATCGACACGTTTTGTTCATCGGGGCCTGGCGGGCAGTCCGTGAACACGACGTACTCGGCTGTCCGCATCACGCACTTGCCTTCCGGCCTTGTCGTTTCTCAGCAGGATGAAAAATCGCAAATCAAAAATCGCGCGAAGGCCATGCGCGTTCTCCGCGCACGCCTCTACGAGATGGAGCTCGAGAAACAACAAGCTGCGTTGGGAGCGGAACGCCGCGGCCAGATTAAGACCGGCGATCGCAGCGAAAAGATTCGGACTTATAATTTCCCGCAAAACCGGGTGACCGATCACCGTATCGGCCTGACGCTGCACCAGCTAACCGACGTGATGGAAGGCAAGCTGGCGCCGCTCGTCGACGGCCTCTCCACCCACTACGAATCGGAGCGCCTGAACCAGGAACTTTCCGCTGGCTAAAAACGAGTAATCGAAGTTTGTCATTTTGAAAAACGCGAGGAATCTGCTTTTCCGCACAACTCAACGACTATGGACTTCCGCTCCGCCCTCAAACACGGTATTGCGCAACTTCGCGGTGCGCGCATCGGCTCCGATACTCTCGCCGCGGAGATTCTCCTCCTCCACGCCACGCAACGTGAACGTACTTATCTTTATTCGCATCCCGAAGCTGAACTGACTAGCGAGGAAGAACGTGCCTATCAATCTCTGCTCGACCGTCGCATCTCCGGCTTCCCCGTGCAACATCTCACCGGAAAGCAGGAATTCTGGGGCCTTTCTTTCGAAGTCACGCCCGATGTCCTGATTCCCCGCCCCGAAACCGAGCACCTTATCGAAGTCGCACTCGATCGCCTTGCTCTCCGCGAACTTCGCGCGGGCCGCCCGAACAAAAACGATGGCGCAGGACTCCTCATAGCCGACATCGGGACCGGCTCTGGTTGCATTGCTATCGCGCTTGCCAAGGAATTGCCGCAAGCGCAGATTTTCGCTTGCGATATTTCCGGCGAAGCGCTGGCGGTCGCGCGATGCAACGCCGAGAAACACTCGGTTGCCGAGCGCGTCCATTTCATCGAATCAAATCTTTTCGAGCGAATTTCGCTTGTAGGCACACGCTACGTCTTGCCTAACAACGGTCCAGCGCCGTTGTTTCGCGTTCCAGAAGATCCGGCGCGTTTCGATCTTATCGTTTCCAATCCGCCCTACATTGGCCGCCGCGAAGCGCCGTCGCTCGCTCGCGAAGTCCGCGATCACGAACCAGAACTCGCTCTCTACGGAGGCGAAGAAGGCTACGAGTTTTATGCTGGACTGATCGCACAATCCGCCGACCGTCTAAGGCTTGGCGGCATTCTCGTGCTCGAACTTGGCCACGATTCACGCGACGCCGTTCAGCCACTCCTCGAACCGCCACTCTGGAGCGACGTCGGTGTCACCAACGATCTTGCCGGGATCCCACGCGTCATTTCCGCTAAGCGCGCCTAGGTTGTCGGCGCAACTTTCCCGGCGTAGGCTAACTTCATGCCGGACCTGGCGCGATTCCGGGCGTTGCATGCAGGCGCGGAAGACCTTTCCGCGCCTTCCGTCGCGAATATTCTCCACGTGGACATGGACGCGTTTTTCGTGTCAGTGGAATTACTCGACCGTCCCGACTTGCGCGGAAAACCCGTTGTCGTCGGCGGAAGGCCCGACCAGCGCGGCGTCGTTTCGGCGGCAAGTTACGAAGCGCGCAAATACGGAATTCATTCCGCCATGCCGCTGCGCACGGCCGGAAAGCTTTGTCCACACGCGGTTTTTCTTGACGGCCATCACGCAAAATATGCCGAGTGGAGCGACCGCATCGCTTCGATCCTCGCGCGCTTTTCCCCCGTCGTTGAAATGGTCTCGGTAGACGAAGCTTATCTCGATTTTGCCGGTACGGAACGCATGCAAGGCCCGCCGCTCGCTGCCACGGACAAATTGCTCCGTACCATCACGCGCGAGACCGGGCTTCCCTGCTCCGGAGGCCTCGCGACGACGCGCCTCACCGCGAAAGTGGCAAGCGATCAAGCCAAACCGCGCGGTCTCGTTTGGGTGGCACCCGGCCGGGAAGCAAAATTTCTCGCGCCGCTTCCCGTCCGCAAAATTCCCGGCATCGGCGAAGTGACCGAACGCGCCCTTCGCGCACTTGGAATTGAAACCGTCGCACAACTGTCCGAACATTCCTCGGAAAAGTTAGAGAGAATTTTCGGCCAATGGGGGACGGCGCTCTATCGCAAAGCGCGGGGCGGCGATTCCTACGAATTCGTTTTGGATGCTGAGCCCAAATCCATTTCGCACAATCACACCTTCGGCGAAGATACCGACGATTTGTCCAGGCTGAATTCAATGCTCAGCCATCTTTCGCAAAAAACGTGCAAGCGCTTGCGCGAAGCGGGCCTCGCTGCCCGCACGCTCACCCTCACCATTCGTTACACCGGATTCGATACCTATACGCGCTCGCGCACTATGCCCGATCCTGTGCATCTGGACGCAGATATTCAGCGCGCTTTCCTTGCGCTCTTTGACGAGCATCGCAACAAGAAACGAAAAATTCGGTTGCTCGGCACCGCGCTGAGCAATTTCACCCACGGCGGAGAACAGCTCGATCTCCTGGACGCGGCGCACCGCGAGAAACTCGAAAAGCTTACCGCTACCACCGATAAACTTCGCGACCGCTTCGGGTTCGGAAAGATTCAGTTCGGCGGCTCGCTTAAACGCGAAGATTAGTCTGCATCGCGTGCTCGCGTTTCCTCTCGAATGTCCTATACTTTTGCCATGCCCTATCGTGAATCGACTTCAAACCCAGCGCCCGGCCCACGTCCCGCCCAGCAACAAACTCTTTGGGGCCGCTTGAGCGAAGGCCGCCGAATTGACGAACTCTGGTCGCAATTTACCGCGGACGCGCGAGCGAGCTACGGGTTCTACCAGAAAGACGTAGATTTCGACGAAATCGCCAAGCTGCCGTGGTGGCGCCGGCCACTACACATCGCGCGCGCCATGTTCACGGCAATGATCTACAAATTGAGCGCCGTACGGCGCGTGCTGCTTATCATTGCGCTCGTTTCGCTCGTGTCCTCGGGATTCAAGTTTGAGTTTGCCGACAAGTCCACGCTCGACGTGCGATTTGAGCTCTTCGCCGCGTTGATCTTCCTGTTCCTGCTTTCGTTGGAACTTGCAGACAAAGTCGTTATGAAGCGTGACCTTGAAATTGCGCGCGAAATCCAGTCGTGGCTTGTCCCCTCGCAACCCCCACTCATAACGAACGCGGACGTTGCCTTCGCCACCAGGCCCCAAAATTCGGTTGCGGGCGATTATTACGATGCGTTTTTCCCGCTCGGTAATCCCGATGGAAACGAAAAACTTTTCTTAGTAATCGCCGACGTCGCTGGAAAAAGTATCCCTGCCGCGTTGCTCATGGCCACTTTTCAGGCGAGCCTTCGCACCATTGCCGGCGAAGGCGTTTCGCTCGCGGAACTTGTTACGCGGCTTAATCGATATGCCACCGCTCACAGCCTCGACGGCCGCCGTTTTACCACCGCCCTTCTCGCCGAATACGATCCGGCCACCCGCCGGCTCGAGTACATCAACGCCGGGCACAACAATCCGATTGTTCGGCGAAAAGACGGTGAAATCGTGCGCCTCGAAACGGGCGGCGTTCCACTTGGCATCGATTTGGACTCCAGATTTGAGGTAGGTTCCATCGACCTCGCGTCCAGCGATTTGTTGCTCCTGTTTACGGATGGAATGGTCGACGCGTTCAATCATGCGGGTGAAGAGTTCGGCGACCCGCGCCTGGTCTCGTGCGTGAAATCATTACACGGTCAAAATGCGCAGCAATCCATGCAATTTCTTATGCAGCAGGTCGACTCCTTCGTCGGCGCCATCCACCAGTTCGACGACATCACCTGCCTCGTTCTCCGCTGCCAGTAATCCCGCACCGCCCAAATCGAAATCTCGCGCATTCCCCGGATGCCGGTGCATAATCGGCTTGTGACGCCGCGCGCACTCGCCAATTCGATTTGCGATCAGCTCATTTGCTCGGGATTCCAGGCCCTGCTCGCTGGAGGCTGCGTTCGCGACTTGCTCCTCGGCCGCGAGCCGGCCGACTACGACGTCGCCACCGATGCCACGCCCGATCAAGTGACGGCGCTCTTTCCAGAAAGTGTGGCCGTCGGCGCGAAGTTTGGCGTGATTCTGATTCCGCGAGATGGCCACAAAGTCGAGGTCGCAACGTTCCGCTCCGATGGCAGCTACTCGGATGGACGCCGCCCCGACGCCGTGGTTTACGCTAAATCCGCCGAAGAGGACGTGCAACGCCGGGACTTCACTATCAACGGGCTCTTGATGCGTCACGACACGCTGGAGATTCTGGATTTCGTCGGCGGACGTGCTGACCTGAATGTCGGAGTCGTTCGCGCTATTGGCAATCCGGACAAGCGCTTCGAAGAAGACAAACTTCGCTTGCTCCGTGCCGTCCGCTTCGCCGCACGATTCGGCTTTGAAATCGAAGCGGAAACGCTTCGCAGCATCCGCAAACACGCAAAAGACATCGCTCAAGTTTCGCCGGAAAGAATTCGTGACGAGCTTACAAAAATGCTGACGGAAGGCGCCGCAGGAAACGCACTCCGCTTACTCGACCAGGTCTGGCTTCTCCAACAAATTCTGCCTGAGATTGCCGCGATGGAAGGTGTCGAGCAGCCGCCTCAATATCACCCGGAAGGCGATGTTTGGGTCCACACCTGCATGATGCTAGACGGAATCCCCTCGGGCAGCACGATGACGTTCGCTTGGGGCGTGCTCCTGCACGATGTCGGCAAACCGCCCACGTTTCGTTCCGCCGCGGAAACCGGCGACCGTATCCGCTTCGATGGTCACGTCGAAGTTGGCGTGCGCATGGGCGAGGAAATCTGCCGCCGCTTGAGAATGTCTAATGACGACGCCGCGCAAATCCTTTCACTCATCGCGAATCACATGAGATTCAAGGACGCTGGCCAGATGCGCTCTTCCACTCTTAAGCGCTTTGTGCGCCAGCCAAAATTCGAAGAGCATCTGGCGCTTCACAGACTTGATTGCCTTTCCAGCCATCGCCATCTGGACACGTACGAGTTCGTCCGCGAATTTTTGGCGCAGACACCGCCAGAGCAAGTCCGGCCAGCGAAACTCTTAACGGGCGACGATCTGATTTACCTGGGCTTCTCGCCGGGACCCGAATTCAAAGAGGTTTTGCGAATCATCGAGGACGCGCAACTTGAGGGCACAATTCGCACGCGCGAAGAAGCCTTGGACCTCGCATCCAAAGCTCTTAAGGAGGTCAGCCGAAAGTGAAGGTTGAGTAGTTGAAAGCCGATATGCCACGGAGCCAGATCGGAGTTTGCGACTGGGTTGTACTGTTAAGCTATTGAAAAATGGTACTTTAGGCGGATTGTCCAAGAATCTTGCAACTTATGCTAGAATGTGAGTGTTGTTAACTAAGATTTTATGCAATTACGATGCGTAGCTGTGTACCCTTATAGCCCGCTCAGCATCTAACGTTTCACGTCCCGCGGGCTTTTCTCGCCCCGGGCCGTACTGAGGACCCCATGGCAGACAAACGGAGTGTTGTGCCAGAGACATTGCCTATCCTTCCGGTTCGGGACACAGTCCTGTTTCCGGGAGCCATTCTTCCGCTGACGGTCGGGCGGGAGAGTTCGCTGGCTCTGGTCAATTCGCTTTCAGACGACGAAAAATATCTTGGCGTGGTTGCGCAGCTGGATCCGCGTATCGAAGATCCTGCCGCTGCCGACCTGCACAAGGTTGGAACGTTCGCCAAAGTTCATAAGACCGTGAAGATGCCGAATGGCAACGTCGTCATCTTTCTCGAAGGCATTCAGCGCATCCAGGTAATGGACCTGATCGGCTTGCGCCCATTCCTGCAAGCGCAGGTGGAAGCTCTTCCTGACGTTCAGGGTGAGCAGGACAATGAATTGGAAGCGCTTCAACGCAACGCGCAGGAACTGTTCCGCGAAGTAGTCAGCCGCTCGCCGCAACTTTCCGACGATCTGCAGACGGCAGCTTCCAACATCGACGACGCCGGCCGTTTGACAGATTTCGTCTCCGGAAACCTGCCGTCGCTTTCCACCCTCGTGCGCCAGGAACTGCTCGAAACTTCCAACGTGCGCAAACGGCTGGAAACTTTGATTCGCGAACTTTCCAAAGAGCTGGAAGTTCTTGAACTCCGGTCCAAGATTCACGAGCAGGTGCAGGAGCAGGTCAGCCAGAATCAGCGCGAATATCTGCTGCGCGAGCAGATGAAGGCCATTCAAAAGGAATTGGGCGAAGTCGACGATTCCCAGCAGGAAATTGACGAGTTGCGCAAAAAAGTCGAAGAAGCGCAAATGACCGCGGAAGCTAAGAAAGAGTGCGACCGCGAACTGAAGCGCCTCGCCAAAATGACGCCGGCCTCAGCCGAATACATGGTCACGCGTACCTACTTGGAATGGATGACTTCGCTGCCCTGGAGCAAATCTTCCGGCTCCGCCGAAATCGATATTCCTAAGGCGCAGACCATCCTCAACGAGGATCACTACGACCTCGAAAAGGTCAAAGAGCGCATTCTCGATTACCTGGCCGTGAAAAAACTGCAACCGGGCATGAAAGGTCCCATCCTCTGCTTTGTCGGGCCTCCGGGCGTCGGCAAAACCTCGCTCGGCAAATCCATCGCTCGCGCGCTCGGACGCAAATTCGTCCGCATCTCGCTCGGCGGTATGCATGATGAAGCTGAAATCCGCGGCCATCGCCGCACGTACATTGGCGCATTGCCCGGACAAATCATCCAGGGCATCAAACGCGCGGAAACAAACGACCCCGTGCTGATGCTCGATGAAGTCGACAAACTCGGCCGCGACTTCCGCGGAGACCCGTCGGCGGCATTGATGGAAGTGCTCGATCCGGAACAGAACGCAACGTTCCGCGATCATTATCTTGATGTGCCTTTCGACCTCTCGAAGGTCACTTTCATCGCGACCGCGAACTGGATGGATCCGATCCCGGAACCGCTGCGCGACCGCATGGAGATCATCGAACTCCCCGGCTACACGGGAGAAGAGAAGCTCCACATCGCGCACAAATACCTGATTCCCAAGCAAGCCACCGAACACGGGCTAAAAGTCGGCGAGAACATTGAGTTCACCGATCCCGGGTTGCAGGAGATCATTCACAGCTTCACGCGCGAAGCAGGTGTCCGCAATCTCGAGCGCGAAATCGGCACCATCACGCGCAAGCAGGCACGGCGTATGGCCGAAGGTAAACTGGAAAAGATGACCGTCACACCGGAAATCGTTCGCGAATTCCTCGGCGTGCCGAAATTCCGTACCGAGCGCGAAATCGACGAACGCGTCAAGCAGCCCGGCGTCTCCGTCGGCCTCGTCTGGACGCCCGTCGGTGGCGACATCGTCTTCATCGAAGCCAGCCGCATGCGTGGCGGAAAGCAGTTCACCACCACCGGCCATTTAGGCGAAGTGATGCAGGAGTCCATGACCGCGGCGCTCACTTGGGTTCGCTCGAATGCAGAAAAATACGCCATCGACCCGGACTTTTTCCGCAAACACGACATTCACATTCATGTGCCTTCGGGAGCGGTTCCGAAAGACGGTCCATCTGCCGGCGCAGCCATGGTCACCGCCCTGGTCAGTTTGTTGACCGGTCGGCCAATTCGCAATCGCCTCGCCATGACCGGCGAAATGACGCTCTCTGGCGTGGTTCTTCCGGTGGGCGGCATCAAGGAAAAAGTACTCGGCGCAAAGCGCGCGGGCGTGAAGGAAGTTCTCCTTCCCGCGGACAACGAGCCAAACGCAACGGCGGATCTTCCGCCTGAACTGCTCGGCGATCTGAAAATCACCTATGTCCACACTCTGGACGAAGTGCTGGAGCACGCTCTCGAAAAGGAGGGCGTTGCTCCGCCGATCGTCCCGCAAGCCGCGCCGAAACAAAAGAGGCCAGATTCTCCGCGCGCCATTCACTAAACCACGAGCAATTGACCATCTTCGAATAAGGCCGGGAATCGTGTCGGCCTTTTCGTTTTTGTTCGCTGCCCGACTACGCACATCTATCTTTCGCCCAGTCGCGCAATCCGCTTTCAATCTTCTAAACTAAATCTATGCAGCGCAAAGTTTTTTGGTTGTCCTTCACAGCCCTCGGCCTCATCGCCGACCTCGCGCTGCCCTTTTGGT
>Ga0247667_1000413_pt1 | contig 10283 bp, 12 predicted proteins | sample CNK08_metaG_FD_183027 | JGI IMG/M metagenome (GOLD analysis project Ga0247667, IMG submission 183027) | Soil microbial communities from Purdue University Martell Research Forest, Indiana, United States - CNK08 | ecosystem: Environmental > Terrestrial > Soil > Temperate forest > Bulk soil... | reverse complement strand
CAAAATCCGAAAAAGGCCACCCGCATCGTCCACTTGCTGTTTTCATCCGGATGGGCATGGACGAACACCAGCGGATACATGAACGCGGCCAGCCCGCCGGCAAGGATCAGCACAAACACGGCGGAAAGAATCGTAAGCTGGAGGTTTCTCCGCTCAAGTCGGTCCAGCTCCTGGCGATCAATCGTCGGCATCGGGGCACCTGCGCGTAAGGGGCGACATTCCCGCCCGGTTCGGCGGGTTCCCGCGGCTTGGCGGGATTCTGATAGGTTCCGTTCTGGCAGCGTCCCGCGCAATAGCCTCGCAGTACTGTAGTGATGTAACAGGCAGGGGGCGAAAAACGGTGAATGGTGACTGGTGACCCGTGACTGGCGGCGCGGCCATTCCTGGCCGCGCTCCGTTCTTGTGTAGCGGCCGCCTTCCGAGGCGGGCGGGTGGTGAGAGGCGCTTCGCACCGCGCTCAGGGCAAGAAAAGTGCGAAAAATCAGGGGAAAAATCAAGAATGTCGGCGCGCCGACATTTTCGCAGAAATGGCCGGAATGGAAAAGATTGTAGAAAAGGGCTCTGGCTAGACATACCGCCTACCCCCGTTTTTGCGTAAGTAGGGGAAACAAAAGAGATACGAGACTGGTGTTCGTATGTAGGGGAAATAAAGGAGATAGAGAAAGCGGCCTGAGATCCGCGGACAGCCAACAGCCCACAGTCGACAGCGGAGAGCGGGGTGTGTACCAGCCGGTAACTCCCCCTCCCCCCTGTTTTTCGTAAGTGACCGAAATAATGGAGTTGAAGTCCATTGATTTCTATCAGTTTTGAAGTGATGGAAACACGGGACTTAGCGGCGAGGTTTTTTGGGACGGGAAGGTGCGCCCTTCGGCTCAGCTCAGGGCAGGCGGCGTGTAGATAGACGACTGCCCGCGCGAACATGGCTGATTGTCTCGCGTCAGTAACAACTAGGCAATAGTATTCTGTAGTATTGGGACGATTTTTCGGTGTATGAGTAACTGCTGGGGATCGGAAGTTGAGAGTCAAAAGTTAAAGGTTGAATGTCCTGAAAAAAGTGAGGGGCTGAAGCGACACCAAGGCCCGGGTATCATAAACCACAACCCGGGGCACGCGGCATCGCGTGGTGATCGTCGCAAAAAGCTCGATTCAAGGAGTATAGTAATTTGACGGAGCAAACGTTGCCCAAGTATGAAAAAGGTGATTTTGTTAAAGTCGAATTCTCCGACGAACTGACTGGCGTCAGCGAGTGGATGTGGGTGCATGTTCATCGTTGTGATGGCGACGGGCAAATCGTTTTCGGCGCACTTGAGAATGCGCCTGTGAATGATTCAACAGGCAGGCTGAAACTTGGGACTGAGCTAGCAGTCAGTTTTTCTCAAATTCGTGAGCATCGAAAAGCCACAAACATTTAACCTCTGATATAGTTCCCTCCTATGGACCGTTTAACACGCGAGAGACGCAGCGCGTTGATGTCCAGGATTCGCGGCAAGGACACCGCTCCTGAAAAGACGCTTCGCACAGCCCTCCACAAGGCGGGGTTTCGTTATCGGATTCATGTGCGCAATTTGCCCGGTTGCCCGGACATCGTATTCCCCGGACGAAAAAAGTTAATCTTTGTGCATGGGTGCTTTTGGCATTCCCACTCGAACTGTAGACTAGGGGCTTTGCCGAAGAGCAAATTGAGTTATTGGAAACCGAAGCTACAGGCCAATGTTAAGCGCGATCAGCGGAACATTCGAAAACTGCGTAGGCAAGGATGGGGTGTCCTGGTTGTTTGGCAGTGCAGTCTGAAGAAGTTAAGTGGCTGTTTGTCCCGCATCAGGCAATTCTTGGAGACATAGCAAATGGCTATTAATGGAGAACTCTCTACTAGCGCAACCAAACGTTTCTTTGTCGAAATGTTCACGCGAGATATTGACCTAGACGATGCGATATTGGACCTGCTCGATAATTGCGTGGACGGTGCGTTGCGAATTAAGGGATACGACCAGGCGGATGAAAGTCCTTATGAGGGGTATCGAGCCACGCTTGAGTTTTCTAAAGACATGTTCAGGATTACGGACAATTGCGGCGGAATTCCTGAAACACACATCGAAGCCGCGTTTCGCCTCGGGCGACCGTTTGGCGACAAACTGGACGCTAATCTGCCGACCGTAGGAATGTACGGTATCGGCATGAAACGCGCCATATTCAAGATGGGCAGGCAATGTGAGATTGAGACCCGCACTAAGGACTCTGGCTTTCGAGTAACAATTCCCGAATGGTGGTTTACCAGCGAGGAACGGTGGGGATTGCCTATTGAAAGACTCCCGGTTGATGGCGGGCAGGTCGGAACGCGAATTACTGTACGTAAGCTGTTGCCGACCGTCGCCGATGATTTTGGTTCGCCGACTGGTTTTGTTAGAGAATTCTCCCCGAAGGTCAGCCAAATCTACAGCATCCTGATGGAGAAAGGGTTTGCGGTCACAATTAATGGCAAGAACATTGCGCCCACGCCGATTACATTCAAGACATCGGACTTTGCAGCTATCTCAGAAGAACGAGCCGGTATTGCTCCGTACCTTTTTGAAGGTAAGGTAAACGGCGTTGATGTAGAACTCGCTTGTGGCTTTTACACCCCTTACTCGGATGATTCGGACGAAGAAACGACAATATTTCGTACTGACGAAGCAGGATGGACGGTCATTTGCAATGATCGAGTCGTATTGCATAAGGACAAGTCAATTGTGACGGGTTGGGGCGATGGAACTCCTAACTACCATCCTCAGTTCAGGCAGATCGCTGGCGTGGTGATCTTCTCATCGAAAAATCCAAAACTACTTCCGTTGACCACAACCAAGAGAGGCATTGAAGGAAATTCGGAGGTTTATCTTCGAGTCAAACAGAAAATGAGAGACGGGTTAAAGAAATTCACAAGCTTCACGAACAAGTTGAAGCCTCTGTCAGTGAAGACTAGAGATGAGCTCTTCGATAAAACTGAAACTGTGAGCCTAAAGGAATTGCGCGTGCGCAAAGTACAAATCCCGGAAGCGAATTGGTCCAAAGATAACAAAGTCGGCGGACGCGTTTATGATGCACCGTTACCGAAGTTTTCCGAGAGCGATACGCGAGTAATTCGGTTCTCTCGTCCTGTTGCGGAGGTCAGAAGGGTATCCCGGTTTCTCTTCGATGACCCCGATAGGCAGGCTTCGGAAGTAGGTGCGGCATGCTTCGACCGTACCCTCAAGGAAACGAGGAAAAAATGAGCGGGGGCACCGCTGTTCCTTATAATTTGCGCCAGAACAAACATGTCGAGCGACAGCTATTCGTGGACCTGCTTGATTGTATTGATCGCTGGCATCCTCTGAAGGACTATCTTTACGTCGGCTTCGGGGGAATTTATTTCGAAGACTTCAAATTGCTGCATTCTCATTTTGCAATGCACAAGATGCTTTCAATCGAGAGCCAGCAATGGGTGTTACCACGTCAGAAAAAGAACATACCGTATGGCTGCATTGACCATGAGCACTGTGATAGCAGTGAATTCACTCGGACAGTCGGGAAGTATCGCGATAAGTACAAAGCCGATAATTTGATATGTTGGCTAGATTACGCAAGTCCAACCCAGCTAGCGGCGCAACTCAGCGATGTGAAAGCGTTGTTGCCGAGTCTCGTGGCAAATGACATCCTCAAAGTCACGCTGGTTGCAGACCCGCATACGCTCGCGACTGTTCCCAAAGCAGGAGAAGACATTCACGAGAAGCGACTGGAAATTCTCCGCCAACGATTACTCGGGACTCAATTCCTGCCCGACGGTTTGACTGCCGACCAAGTGCGGGAAGAAACGTATCCAGAAGTGCTTCTAGGGTCATTTCAGCGCGTTGTGGCTGAGGCAATGAAGGAGAGTTCGTCGCTGATATTTCAACCAGTCGGCTCTTATGTTTACAAGGATACGACGCAAATGCTTACGTTAACGGGAATAGTCCTCGAAAAAACACAACTCGACAGTTTCATCGGGCAGACGGGATTGAAAACGTTTGATCTAGCAGGACTCGATTGGAGGCTTCAGCACATCAATGTACCAGACCTGAGTTTGCGCGAGAAATTGCTTCTCGACGGAACAATTTTCAAAAAAACCCCAGGAGAGATCGAAGCGGCGATGGGGTTCAAGCTAGACGAAGATGCGGAAGATTCCATTAGGATGATTGAGAGCTACGTTAAATTCTATCGTTATTATCCGAATTTTCACCGGGTCGTAGTTTAGGCCTCAAGTCGTTCAGACATCAATCGGAGTAGGGTCTCCGATAGGGGCGGTGAAACGCTGTTGCCGATCATTCGAAAACTGTGCCATTTTGTGGCATCGAACTGGAACCAATCCGGGAATCCTTGCAGTCGGGCTGCCTCTCGCACTGTGATGACGCGGTCAGCAGTCGGGTGAATAGGCCGGATTGATTGATAGCTGCCTTTGTCAGGTCCTGTGCCAGCGCGTAAAGTCGGGGCGGCCTGGCTCCACTTCAAACGCGGACAACGACTGACTGAATCGATGTGGCCCTGCTCAACCTCGCGAAATCGCTCGACAACTTCAGGCGTATGCACCGTGCGCTGAACGCCAGATACTTCCTTACGCTGGAGCCGCAGCCTACACTCCGTTGAACCGAGATCAGCAGCGGGAACCGACCGGGCGCGTTTCGCGTAGGACGACAGTTCCTCATCTTTCTTCTTCTTGTACGGGACCCATTCGGAAATTCGCGGCTCAGGCAAGTCGGCTATCGCATCACGAACAGAATATTTCTTCTTTTTCTTAGAATTCAATAGATCATCCGAACTGATTTTGCTCACATAGTCTTTCTTGTAGCCAACGATCACCACCCGTTCACGGTTCGTCGCCGCACCGAAATCGTGAGCGTCGATCACAACTGGACCGACCGTCTCGAATTCATTGAGTTGCAAAAGCGCCGCATCAAGTGATTTCCTTGCTTCCCCCAACAAAAGCCCTGGGACATTCTCCATTATAAAAAATCTTGGTTGAAGTTCCTTTACGACCCGGAAGAAATGCCACACAAGCCTGTTGCGCGGGTCGTTCAAATCTCGCCTTCCAATGAGACTGAACCCTTGACATGGCGGTCCTCCAATCACTCCCGCCAGTTCGCCTTGCTTCAGGTTGGCTTTTTGTTCTATCTCGGCAGCGCTAATCTCGGAAATGTCGGCGTGCAGCAGAGTCGCCTTGGGAAAATTCTGTTCGAATGAACTTGTGAGTTTCTTATCGATGTCAATCGCTAGCGCGGTATGGAATCCGGCTCTGTGGGCACCAAGTGAGAATCCTCCGGCCCCGCAAAACAAGTCAACGACTTTGTTGCACTCGCCCGGCTGGACTCTCATCGTTTGAGGTAAAAATTTGAAGAGGCTCGGACCTCCTAAAAGCTCCCAGCCTAGAATGTAAACCAAATCTCGAAAATAGTCGATTGGAAAAGGAAGGCAACATGAAACTGACCAAAGCCGAGATCGGACATTACGTGTTGCCACGGTCCCTCCGTTCCGGTGAAGCGCGCGGGACTCAAAAAGGGCGTCCCGGTAAACGGTACACGGGGCACAAAAGGCGTGCTTCGCTCACCAGCGAAGGAAAAAGCGGGAAGAGTCGTTCATGCCGGTTGAAATCACCTGTGCGTGGGTTAGGGCGGAGAAAGGGATTGGGGCAAGAATTGTTTTGGGGATGGTTTGCGCCAGGGCCGTTCGAACAGACTCAGGGGCGGGTGGCCGACAGGTTAACGGTCAGAAGGATTCAGGGTGCCGCATCCTCGTGGGTTTCGAGGGTGCGAGTTTTGATTTACCTTTTTCCGAATTCGTGCCCACTTTCCATTACTCTTTCGCTGCAAAATCGTCCCAGTACTATAGAATACCGTTGATGAACTAGCTATAACGTGGGAAAATTCCCCATGTTTACCCTGAGCGTTTTGCGTGAAGGGTTCGCGCGGGGATTTCTTTGTTTTTACCCTGCTCGCCCTGAGAATAACCGAAGGGCGCCGATTCCTGTCACCCGCCAAAATTCTACTAAGTCCAGCGATTCCCATACATACGCGCCACTCCGCTGTAACTCCAATGTTTCCCCTACATACGCAAAAACAGGGGGGTATACCCCTCAAAAATGTCGGCGCGCCGACATTTTCTCTCTCATTCTCGGAATACCCACCTTCTGCCCACCGCGGCTTCAGCGAAGGCGGGTTTTCTATCGTTTACGCACTCTTTCATTTTCCGTAGCACATCTATCTCCTGTGCCCTCAAAGCCTTTCGCACTCTTCGCCAAAAAACCGGGGGTATGCCCCCAGCGCGGTCATACCAATTCGATTTCACCGCCGCCGATCTGAAGTTCGGCCACTACATGGGCTTAGACCACGCGCCGAGCGGGTGTAGAATGGCGGCTCGGAATCCTTATCAGATGTCCGCACATCTAAGGATTGTGGAGTACGGGAACCGAGGGTAGTGATATGAAAAAGGGAATTTTGGCACGAGTTGGACTTGTTGCTTTGGCGGTGTTTGCGCTTGGATGGTTGCCGCAGACGGCGCTGGCTCAGCATGGAGGCGGGCACGGCGGCGGTGGAGGAGGTTTCCACGGAGGCGGCGGGGGCGGCGGATTTCATGGTGGCGGCGGAGGTTTTCACGGCGGCGGAGGATTCTCCGGCGGCGGCCACTCTGGATTCAGCGGTGGACATTCCTTTAGCGGCGGGAATCATGGCGGGTATGGAGGCAGCGGATATCGCGGCGGCTACGGCGGCGGGCGTGGCTACTATGGTGGGCGCGGTTATGGATGGGGCGGCCGGGGCTACGGCTGGGGCGGCAGAGGTTGGGGCCGCGGATATGGTTATGGTTACGGGTGGGGCGGTTGGGGCTGGGGATTTGGTTACGGCTGGCCGTATTGGGGATATGGCTGGGGCTATCCGTATGGTTATTACGGCTACGGCTCCGGGTATTACGCGCCGTACTCTTACTCCTATTCTTCTCCTTCCGACGGGTATTCGGAAGATTACATAGGCGACTATCCGCCGGATCCTTCCGACTACGACGACGGGCGGAATACCAACCAGCGACGGGCTCCCAATTACGGGCCGAATCACAACTACGGACCTGCGCCCAACCGGAGGCCGCAATATAACAACGGGAACGGGAATCGTCCGCCGGCAAATCCGAACCAGCAACCACAGACGCAGCCGAATCAGCTCGATCAGAACGAGCAGCCCCAGCCGCCGGCGACTCCGCCGGCGCCTGGCGCTACGGGCAACGTGAACTACAACCGTGGAGTCGCGGAAAATGTTCCGCCGCGTCCGCGGGTTCTTTCCGTTGACCCGATGATGGCGACGCCGGCCGCATACCGTGTGACGCCGAATACGGTGCGTTCCGCGAATGGCGATGGCGCCGGCGCTCGATCGAGTGCGCCGCTGCGCCCGGAAATGCAGCGCGCCATGGAGCGCCTGCGCAACATGCCGCCATTTGCCCGCGAACGCGAAATCGAAAGCGGCCGCTACGGCCAGTTTTCCGCGGCAGACAAGCAGCTCCTGAGAAACGGCCAGTAAGCGGCGGCGAAGAAAACCCCGTCTAAGGGAAAGACCGGAGCGAGGGAACAATCTCTCGCTCCCCTGCTGGAGAAACACCTAGAGAAAATTCCCGAAGGTCGTTCCTTGCAACCCGCTTAAAGTTTTTCCTGGTTTCAAATTACAAATTCAACCGGATTGTTCCCGCTCAACTTACTGCGTAGCGTTGCCATGACGCAGAGAAAATGCGCCGCGCTGTCCTCGAAGAGGAATTGATCTCGCGGTGAGCGCTTCTTTTCGTTGCACGCACTTGGTGTGTGCAAAGTCGATTCACAATCTGGCAAGGAGGTTTGCATGCAAAGGACTGTATCTCTCAAACGGTGTTCGCTGGCAATCGCTCTTGCGGCAGCGGTATTGATGTTGCCGGCCACGAGCGATGCGCAGTTGGGCGGAATTTTGCCCGCCCCAACGCCGATTCCGATCCCCACGCTGACGCCACCGACGGGCGCGGCTTCGTCGGTCACGGGAAGCGCGAGCGCGGTGAGCACAACGCTTCTTGGAATGACGACGGCACTCGGCTCGACCGGGACGCTCAGCGGAGTGAACGATTCGCGCGACGCTTCGATGGTTGTCGGGAGCCTTCCCGCGGGACTCGCGGGAGAAACGCTGAGCGCGTCCACGATCAGCTGGACGGATCAGGTTGCGTCGGAGGCTTCGCTGGCCAACCTGAATATGACGCTGGCCGGCGTCGGCATCACCGCCGACTTCGTGATGGCGCAGGCTTCGCAGGCGCTGGGCGCGGCTGGCAGCGGCAGCTCGACGATCAGCAATCTGGCGGTGAATGGAGTGCCGATCACTATTACCGGCGCGCCGAATCAGACGGTCGCGATTCCGGGCGGAGTCGTGACCATCAACGAGCAGACGATTTCAGCGACTGGCGCGGCGGTGGTGAACGCCGTGCACGTTACCGTGGCCGGTGTAGCCGACGTTGTGATCGCGTCGGCAACGGCGGGAATTTCCTAACCCACCGTCGGGTGGCAAAAGCGCGAATGGAGAGCGAGAAATGAGCAAAGCAGAAAAAGGAAAAGTGCATTTGATTGTTTTGGGATGCCTGACGGCCGCGCTGCTGGTGGGTCTGCTGACCTTCCGCAGCGTTCCGGTGAAAGCGCACGTGCTTCCGGCACCGTGCGACTTCACAACCGGCGGAGGGTTCGTGATCACCGACAGCGGAAATCACGCGAACTTCGGGCTGGTGGGCGGATGCAAGAACGGCGGATTCTACGGCCACGTGAATTTTGTGGACCACGACACGTCCGGATTTTTTGCGGGAATGCATTTGAGCAGCACGAGTATCGACGGGTATTTTGAACCGGCGCCCGGCTCGAACGTGCGCGACATTTGCGGAACCGCAAGGACCAACCTGGCGCCGCCAAATGACACCGGCATCAAGTTTCGCGCGCGGACGGAAGACAATGGCGAGCCCGGCATTGGAGCGGACCGGTTTGGGCTGAAACTGACCAACCCGATAACGGGCGAAAGCGCGGTGGTTGTTTCCACGCGTTATCTGGCGGGCGGTAACATCCAGTTGCACAAACCAAATCCGTCAACGACCGGGCCGAGCGTGCCGCCGGACGAGATTACCGCGTGCGGCAGCGATGATTCCGGGTTGGGTTTCTGATCGCTTAAAGGAGGACCAAAAAAAAGCGCAGCCGCTGACCCCTTGCGGCTGCGCTTTCGATTTTTGGTTGTCGCTAAGCTCGGTGCCCGGCGAGCGGCATCAAAACCAGTCGGGGAAGATTAGTTCGATCAGTCCGGGGACCCAGTAGGAATAAAATTTGTCGTCGCAGATTTTGTAGCGGCCATATTTTCTTCGGGCGTAATCGCCCCAGTGGGGTTGAGAGCCGTCGAGGTCCGTGAAACCGTATTCGCGGGCGAGGGCCCAGGAGCTGAAGACGCGGCCAGTCTTTTTCATGGCGCGGGGATCGGCGGCGAGGGCGACGGCGATGCCGCGTCCGGCGCCGCGTGTGGCTCCGGCGACTAGCGCGATTTTGCCTTGAAGCGAGTTCCAGGTGGATTTTCGAGACATGGGCTTGCGACTCTTGCAGCGGCACATGATAACAGTTCGGCGGGAAACCACGCATCAGCCAGGAAGCGACCGGAGGGATCCACGAGAAAAGCGAAACATTTCAGGTGAAGACCTGAGAAAAGAGTTGGTGCGGCGGCACTAAGCAGACGTGTCACGGGGAATTCACAAAAAGAGCACCGGGAATTTACACAGGTGGAACGAGAGAGAAACGAAAAGAAGTCAGTGTAGGCCTCCCAGACCGAAAAAAGGAATGAGGAGGCACAAGCATGAAAGCAAAAAGTTTTGCATCCCAGTTGCGGCATAGCGCCCGAGCGGGGCTTGCTTCGCTGATGATGCTACAGATGGGCCTGGCGGGGCCGTTCGTTGGTGCAACGCAGGCTAAGGAACACGACGGGGAGAGCACGAAGCAGGCGCGCACGCCGATCCAACATGTCATCGTGATCGTGGGAGAAAACCGGACGTTCGACCACCTCTTCGCTACATACCAGCCGAAGAAGGGGGAGAGCGTGGACAATCTTCTATCGAAAAAGATTGTCAACGAGGATGGAACGCCGGGGCCGAACTTTTCATTTGCGCAGCAATATGCCGCGGATGCCACGGACAGCGCGACATTCCAATTGGCGCCGAAGAATAAGACGCTGTACCCGACGCTGCCGGCGCCGTTGAACGGCGGGCCGACCGACGTTTGCAAGAAC
>Ga0247667_1000412_pt1 | contig 10286 bp, 5 predicted proteins | sample CNK08_metaG_FD_183027 | JGI IMG/M metagenome (GOLD analysis project Ga0247667, IMG submission 183027) | Soil microbial communities from Purdue University Martell Research Forest, Indiana, United States - CNK08 | ecosystem: Environmental > Terrestrial > Soil > Temperate forest > Bulk soil | place... | reverse complement strand
GTCTGCTTTTTCTCTGGTCACTGCAATCATGGGCGCGGCATGGTGCACCATCACTCTTGCCCGCATGGGCCTGATCGAATGGCTCAACCAGGACCATAGCAAACTCTATTTCTGGTTGCTCCCCGTCGCCATCCTGTTTTTCGGCGTGGGATTTCTCCTTGAGCGTTTCAAGCTTTCCAGTGACTCCCGCTACTTTTATCCTTTTGCCGTCGCACTCATGTTCGTAGCGCTCAGCGGCCTCGCCGCCGACTACGAATCGCTTCAAGACTCACTCAAAAAAGTCCTGCCCTGGACGCGTGGCGGGATCGAATACCTGTTCATCGCAAATGCCTCGATTTATTTTCTGTTGCAAGCCGCGTTGGGGCGCTCTCCTCTCGCCCAGGTGCGCGTCGTCGCCCGCGCGTTTCGTTTCGTCATACCCGGCCACATCCTCTCTTCAGTGCTCTCGCTCGGCATCAGCGCCATGCACCTGTGGCACAAATCGCAACAGGATCTTCATCTCAAGCGTGAGGCTCGAACCTTTGAAATTCTCCTTCCGCTCCTCGCTTGCCTCTTCCTTTACGCGAGCATCCCGAAACAGATGAAAAACTATTTCGTCACCGGCACTCTCTTTCTCGGTATCGGCATCGTCCGCCTCCAGCAAGATATCTTCGAGGATCAGGCTCGCTGGTCCCTTCTCCTTCTGATTCTCGGTCTACTCCTGATGCTCGCCGCCACCCGCTATTCGGCCATAAAAATGTCATTTTCCCGCTATTTCCGTCGTTCCTCCTGACCGCCTAAAAAAAAGTTTCCACCTGCTGCAATTCCCGCCCCTTTTTGACGCTGTTCGGTATTGAAGGCGGTAGAGCTCGTGCGCCGCTGAGCGAAATCACTTGGTATCTGCCGGGAGCGTCATCATGGCTTCAAATAAAGGACTACATTCAATTTTGGCTGCGTGTTCACTCGCCCTACTTTTATTTTTCGCAACCTTCGCTTCCAGTGGCTGTGAAGGCGACGATGGCGCCTGGGTCCTCTCCCTACAGCCCTCCTTTGCCGACTCCGATCTCGAATGGGATCCTCAGCTCGTCGGAACCTGGCTCTCCGACGACAGCTCGCTCCAGATGACCTTCACCGAGGGCGAAAAACCCGCCTACAAGTTACTCGTAGTGGAGTCGGAGTCCGGTGACCAGAAGTCTGGGGAATTTGACGCCCATCTCGTGCGTCTCGGTTCCGATTGGTTCCTCGATCTCTTTCCGACCGGCCAACTGCCATCCAGCGAGTTCACGCAGATGCACCTATTCCGTGCGCACTCGATCGCGCGCGTGGAACTGCACCGGGATTCTGTTCAACTCTCCTTCTTGAGCGGCGCGTGGCTCAAAAAACAGCTCAAACAGAAACTCGTGGACATCCCGTACCAGGAAACTCAGGGGATGCTGCTGCTAACCGGCACAACCGAAGACATACAGAGTTTTCTTTATTTCCACGCGGACGATGGCACGTTTTCCGATGAAACCCAGCTGTTCCGGCAGGAGGAACAGAAATGAACGCCACAAAACAGGGCTTGCACGGATGGATGGGGATTGCGTCTCACTTCAGTTGTTCCATCCGCTGCGCTCAACGGTGGGAAAGAACCGAGAAACTTCCGGTCCACCGGCACAACCACGGTCGCGGTAGTTCGGTCTACGCGTTCCTCAAGGAACTCGAGGCATGGCAAAGTGTTGAGCGCGCCGGGGAATTAAGTCTCAAAGCTCCTCGACAGAACCAAATGGCCGTTTCGTCACAGACTGCGGGCGCCAGCCGAGCAATTAGCGCATCGCAAAACCAAATCAAGCGCGAAAGCTTCCCCGAACCGCAGACGGCGTGGAGCGCGACGGGTTTGCAGACCCTCGCACGCCAGATCGTGTTATTTTTCTTGAGAGCGACTCAGAGCGCATTCGCCCCTCGCGGCGCCGCGCGCCGGCGCAATCAGTGCAGTAACACGTACTCAAAATCGGTCGGCTTAGTGTTGATCCCGCGTTCTGGTGGCGCAATCCACCCCGCCATCTTGCCACGTTCGAACACGCCCTTCATCAGACTCCGCACATACGCGCGGTCGCCTTCCGTCGGCAGCCATTCCGTTTGCCGCGCCGCAAATTCTTCGGTGCTGATCGGCTTCCCGTCCAAATCCGTTGGAATATTCGCCCAACTCCCAACCGTCCTCCGAAACCGCGGACTCGGCAAAAACATTCGCTGTGGATATCCGCTGTCCTCGAGCAATTTATTCCAGCGTCCCAATCCTTTTTCGCAATCCCGCACGTACGATTCCCTTACCACTTCGTTCATCGCATTCCGCATCGGAATCTGTTCACTCCGCACGCCGCCCTTTCCGTCCGGCAGCTCCAGCGTATGCGCTTGCTCCGCCGCCAGGTGATCTTCATAGCGCTCCTCATCCGGTCGACCCTTCAATCCATTCGCAAAATACGAAGCCGCATTTGACGACGAATCGCCGCCAAATAAATCCAGTGATGAGCTGAACCAGAAATTCAAATACCGTTGAATCGTGGGCAAATCGATCGCTCCGGCCTTTCGCATCGCCACCGGATCATCCGTCGCTAACTCCTTCATCACCTCAATCGTTCGCTTAATCACCCGCCCGATTCCCGTGTCGCCCACGAACATGTGGTGCGCTTCCTCGGTCAACATGAAGCGGCACGTTCTCGAAAGCGGATCGAAGCTCGATTCCGCCAGCGACTTCAGCTGAAACTTGCCGTCGCGGTCGGTGAAATACGTAAACATGTAAAAGCTCAGCCAGTCGCTGATCGGCTCATTGAACGTGCTCAAAATTCTTGGTTTATCCGCATCGCCCGAGTGCCGCTCCAGCAGCTCCTCCGCTTCTTCGCGGCCGTCTCGTCCAAAATACGCGTGCAGCAAATACACCATCGCCCACAAATGCCGTCCTTCTTCCACGTTCACCTGAAATAGATTCCGCAAGTCGTAGAGCGATGGCGCAGTGTGTCCAAGTAATCGTTGCTGTTCGACGGAAGCGGGCTCCGTGTCGCCCTGCGTCACAATCAACCGCCGCAGCGTCGAGCGATGTTCGCCCGGCACCTGCTGCCACGCCGTTTGTCCAAAGTTGTCTCCAAACCCAATCTTCCGGTCCGTCTCTGGCTCCGCCAAAAAAATTCCCCAGCGATAGTCCGGCATCTTCACGTAGCCGAACGTCGCCCAGCCCTTTGTGTCCACGGAAATCGCCGTGCGCAAATACACTTCCGCCGCATTGAAGTCGCTCGGCCCCAAACCGTGCCACCAATTCAAAAACTCCGGTTGCCAATGTTCCAGCGCTCGCTGCAATGTGCGGTTTGATCCCAAATCCACATTGTTTGGAATCCGGTCGTGATAGTTCGATTCCATCTCTACACTCTTTCCCAATCAAATTTGGGTTTCGATCCCTTTCCAAAAATCTTCAGCGCGCCCTGCTCACCCGTCGCATTAGGCCGGATAAAAACCCAGTTCTGCCAAGCCGAAAGCCGTCCAAAAATTTTCGTCAGCAAATTCTCATTTCCGGCAAAGCGCAAACTCGCTTCCAATCCCGTCAAAGCATCCGGAGACAAGCTCACCCTCTCTTCTATCGCAATTCGAATTTCGTCTTCCCAATCCAAATCGTCCGGTGCCACGGTCACTAGCCCGGTTTCCAGTGCGTCCTCTGCGCCAAGTTGTTGCCCGCACAATTTCTTCAGCTCATCCAACTTTTTCGCATCGTCGTGAAATCGCGCCGCGAGCCGCCCCGTGCCATTCACCATCGGCAATAATCCAAAATTCATCCTCGAAAGCGCGATCTTCGGTAGCGTTGCTTTATCTTCCGCGGCCGCCAGCATGTAACTCCGGTCTGCCGCTAACGCTAATTCAAACAACGTCCCCGCAAAACATGATCCCGGCTCGATCATCGTGAACATGCTTCGCGAGCTCACATCCAACCGCGCGAGCGTCCGCCTCAACAACCCAATCGTCTCTCGCACCAGCCAATCCTCGCGAAGTGCCGTCATCAGCGCGTCGCTTGCCACCACCGCATTCGGATCGCCTTCCGTCTTGAACAAAATCAGCCCCAGCTCCGGTTCGTTCGTGCGCAATAACAGGATCGCGTCGTCGAACTCCCGCGCCATCGCCAGCGGCCACCACGCATCGCCCAGACCGTGAAGCTGTTCCGCGCTGTTGGGTTGAACGCCGCGCGGGCCGCGCACCTTCACTGTTGTCGTCCTCGCCGCTCGATCAAACATCACGTCGACGTGTTCATAGTGGTATCCGGCATCATCAATCTTTCTCTGCAAAGCATTTAGCCGAATCCCTTTCGCATTTGTGCCTCTCGTTGATTCGGCTGCCAACTTCTGCGCTCGTTCTTGCACCAGCGCGACAAACTTTGCCGGCACCGCAATCTCATCCACCAATCCCCATTGCTTCGCGCGTTCGCCTTTCACGCCATCCGCATTCGTGCAAAACAGATCCGCCAAATCCCGCCGCACCTTTCGCTTATCCACAACCCGCGTGAGCCCGCCGGTTCCCGGCAGCACGCCCAGCAGCGGCGTCTCCGGCAAACTCACCGCGCTCGACCGGTCATCGACCAGCACAATTTCGTCGCACGCCAGCGCCAACTCGTACCCGCCGCCTGCCGTTGTCCCGTTCAGCGCCGCCAAGAATTTCAGTCCGTCATTTCGGCTCGAATCTTCCATTCCGTTCCGCGTCTCGTTCGTAAACTTGCAAAAATTTACCTTCCACCCGTGCGACGAAATTCCCAGCATGTAAATATTCGCGCCCGCGCAAAACATCCTTTCTTTCGCGCTCGAAATCACCACGCACGCCACTTCCGGATGCTCAAACCGAATCCGCTGCAACGCGTCATGCAGTTCGATGTCCACGCCCAAGTCATACGAATTCAGCTTCAGCTTGTACCCAGGCCTCAGTCCCGCATCCTCATTCACGTCCATTAGCAGCGTCGCCACGCGCCCTTCTACCTGCAACTTCCAATGCCGATAGCTCTCCGGCGTCGCATCAAAGAGAACTATCCGTTTTTCCATCACTTCCGGCATACACGCCTCTTCCCTTCGCTCACTCGCATTTTGTCAGTGTACTATATCGTGTAGCACCGCTATCAATAAGCAATATACTGCATGCCACGAAAGTTGTTGCCGTTCTTACCTCGCTTTCACCGCCGCCATCAGCTCCGCGGCCGCCTGCTTCAGGGTCTTTCCGCTGGTATTCAAGCTTGCGTCCGCCTTTTCATACAACGGCTCCCGCCCGGCTAAAATCTTCCGCAGATCTGCCATTGCCCACTGGCTTCCCGCCATCGGCCGTTTGTCTCCCTGCGCAATCACCCGTTGCATGTGATCCTCAGCCTTCGCTTTCAGCCAGACGGTGTAGCATGCGCTCCTAAGTCGTGAAAACGTTTCCGGCTCATTCACAATGCTTCCGCCCGTCGCCAACACAAATCGTTCATTCGTCTCCAGCACGCGCTCCAGCGCCTCGCGTTCCATTCGGTGGAATCCCGCTGGCCCGTACAAATCAAACACCGCGCCCAACTTCACGCCGCTCTCCTGCTCAATGCGCCGGTCCAGTTCAATAAACGGCGCCCCCATGCGCTCCGCAAGCAGCGCCCCCAAGGTGGACTTCCCTGCACCGCGCAATCCAACCAGCGCCACGCGCCCGCGCCGTTCCTCTTCGCTCTTCACGCCAAATTTTTCCAGCAGCATCGACTGCGCTCGCCGCCGCTCTTCCGGCTTCAGTTTCTCCAGCAGCGCAATCGTTCCCGCGATTTCCGGCACCTCTCCATTTCTCTCCTGCGCCAGCCGTTCCACGCCCAATTCGAGCGCATGCGCGATCCTTCTCAAGCGAATAATCGAAATGTTCCCGTGTCCCGTTTCCAGTTGCGCCAGGAACCGCTCCGAGACATAAGCGCTCTTCGCCAGCTCCTTCCTCGTCACGCCGCGCCGCGCGCGTTCCGACCGCACCCGCTCTCCCAGCGCTTTCAGGTACTCCGTCTCCGGCCGCGGCCCGCTCTGCACTCTGCTTCTCATCGCCTCTCCCACCGGCAGTATAGTACATGTCGCTGTTCGAGTTGCTTCCTCACAAACGCAAACCGGGCCGGCGCATTTCGCGCCGGCCCGGTAAGTCTCTTTCTTGGTTGTCTTTTCGCTTGTTAGAACGTAAACCGCGCGCCGAATTCGGCTGTGAAAGCCCGCGGCTGAACGCTGCTCGTGGGATTGATGAACCCTACAGCCTTGCCGAACGTGGCGTCCTGTACCACGTTGTCGAAGTTGTTGCCGTAGTTGGCATGATTGAAGAGGTTGAACCCCTGGAATGCGAGCTGCAGGATGCGCCCCTCGCCCAGCTTGATGTTCTTAGCAAGGCGGGCGTCCACATTGAAGTACGCGTCGCCGCGCTGGGAGTTGTAAGGGACAACGTGGCAGTTATCGGAGTAGTAGCACTGGACCGCAGCCAACTTGGCCGCACCACTTGTCCCTGCCATCGCGGTGACATTCGTGGGATCGCTGTTCGGCACGATGGCCGCTCCTGCGGAGCTCCCGCCGCTCAGATTGAGCTCGTTGAAAGACGAGGTCACAAGATAGGGCCGGCCCGAACCTGCTTGCAAGATTGGAGAAAACGACATTCCCCACGGCAGGTTTACGGTGCCCGCTATGGTGACATGGTGCCGCTCGTCGTTAAAGGATGGCCCGAATTCAAACGGCGAGAACGGGTGCTGTGGGTCGCGCGGATAGTAACGGAACGAACCGCCGTCCTGGTCATAACCTTGGGCACGGGCTAGGGTGTAGTTGGCGATCAGATCGACTTTATGGAATCCACGTTGGCGATAGCTGATGTTCATGCCATCGTAGCGCGAACGCCCGATCGATTCCTCGTTCCGAACGCTGCCCAAGACCGGCACACCGCCTGCCGTGAAGGCGGCATCGAACGGCCGGTAGAAACCACACGATGCTGCCGAACAAACTGGCGTCCCAGAGGCGTCCTCAGTCAGACTCCGCGTCGTTATGTTCGTGGGATCGATCGGGATTTTGGGATCGAGATTGATGGTCTTGTTTTCGTGCAAACCGAGCACATGTACATATTCCGCCTCGATAACCGATTTTGATGAAATCGACCAGGCGTACCCGGCATTCCATTCCTCAGTGACCGGGTTGCGGTAATTCGGATCCATGAGGCGTCCCGTTGCTCCGCCTGTCAGGTTTGCAGATGGAGGTGGAATCGTTGGCATCGGGTCCACACCGTAGCGCCAGCTACTCAACGGAATGCCTGTGCCTGGCACGATGTCGCTGCCACTGATTGAGAAAGCCGTCTGAAAGATGGTCTGGTTACTCTGCTGCTCCATAAACAAAGGTATGTTCTGGAACGTGTTGCCATAATACATTCCGAACCCGGCACGGAGAACGTGATTCCCGTGTCCCGTCAGATCATAGGCTAGCCCTACGCGCGGGCTGAAGTTCTTGTTGTAGTCACTCGCCGTTTTGGCAACCAAAGACGCTGCCAACGGACTGAAGGGCGCGGCCGCTTGGAGTTCCTGGAAGGTGCGGCTGTCGGCAATGTCTGATCCACCGACGAAATCGTAATCCTTATCCCAACGAATCCCAAGGTTGACAGTCAGGCGGCGTGTCATCTTCCAGTCATCTTGGAAATACAATCCGAGCTGCTTCGCGTCCTTGATGATGAAGTGCGGATCGCCAACCGCAATACTCATCGAGCCGACTGCACCCGGAGTTGCAAAGTCATTCGGATAAGTACCTGCGCCGCAACCGGCTGTTGTCGCGTCTGGTGCCACGCCAAGGATGCAGCTGGGATTGTCGTTGAAGTCGATCTCCAACGTCGGATTGAACTCAAAAAAGCCGCCCATGTATGGCGTCCAGATGAAATCAAATCCGGTCTTGAAGGTGTGGTTGCCGACTGTTTTGCTCAGGTCGTCCTTGAACTGCCATTTGCGCTGGATGGACTCCTGGGGAACGTTCGTGTTGGTGCCGAATTGCGCAAGCGGAAAAGTTACGAGCGGGGTCCGCGTTGTGCTATCAATCAAATTGTTCCAATACTGCCAGCCAACCGTAACTTGGTTGAGCAGCGTAGGCGAAAACAGCGAATTCAACGTAAGGTTGGCAATCTGCATGTGATTCCTTGTGAAGTTGCCTTCCGTCAAATCAAAGGTGCCATCGCTCTGGTCGTTGAGGCTATTATTAGCCTGGGTGGCGACCGACAGGTAAACGCTGTGTTTGCTGTTGATGTTCCAATCCAAACGTCCGGCGATCCGGTTCTCGAAAAATGGCGTGGGAACAGCGGCTACCGGGTCCGCTCCCAACGAAGTTACTAAGTTAAGCTGAGTCAGTGCCGACGGTTGTTCGGCAATGGACGTGTGCTCGCGCTGGCGCTCGTACGCGAAGAAGCCGAACAGCTTATCCTTCTTAATCGGCCCTCCGACCGAACCGCCAAACCACTGCCGCGAATATGGCGGATTCGAATAGCTGTACGGCTGAGCCGTGTTCGCTGGATCGGGAAGCTTCTGGTCGGCGTTGAGTGCTTGATCCCGGAAAAATCCAAATGCCGAACCATGGTAGGCGTTCGACCCAGATTTGGTAATGACGTTAATTGCAGCGCCTTCAGACCGGCCATTGACTGCAGAGAAGCGCTGCGTAGAGATCTGGAATTCCTGCACAGCCTCGGCAGGAAGCTGCATAACGGGTCCGCCGACAGTGTTGTCTTTATTGTCTACGCCGTTGACGGTTACGTTCACATTGCGTCCGCCCTGCCCATTCACCGACAAGATCGAGTAGCGGTTTTTGGTCGGGTCATAGGAATCCGCGGCTTTCACTCCGGGTGAGAGGAATGCGAGGTCGGCGATGTCACGGCTGATGAGCGGCAATTCCTGGATCTGTTGCGGCGTGATGTTCGTACTGACATCGGTCTTCTGTATGTCTACGATTGGCTCAGCGCTTGTAACCTCCACGACCTCCGACACCGCGCCGGGTTTGAGCGTGAAGTTCTGCGTGGTCGTCGACCCAACTTGCACCACAACGTCTTTGGCCTCGGCCGTAGTGAAGCCAGCAGCGCTCACTTTGATGGCATAAATGCCCGCAGGCAGCAACTCGAACCTGTAAAAACCAGCGTCATTGGTGTCTGTGCTGCGCGACCACCCTTGGTCCTTGCTCGTAATCCCCACTTTGGTAGCCTTGATGGCAGCGTCGGACTGATCCGAGACGGTGCCCTGAAGTGCCGCGCTCGCCGTCGCCTGCGCCCTTGCATTAGCCGCGCCAAGCGCCATCGTAATTGCCACAATTAAAGTCCAACACATTATGCGTTTCATCATTCGATTCTTCTCCTTGGTCACAACCTCGGCGCATCCTCTTTGAGCGACTGCGCCTTCCCGAACCAGTACCACGACCGGCCATCCGGATTCCCGCGGACGAGGCGTCACACAGCCAGCGCGGGACTGGACGCACAATCCTTCAGCCGTTTTGTTCTAACGATGAAGCCCCTCGACGATCGAATCCCCCTCGATCTCGGGGCCACCTTGGTTGCCTGTACGAGGAATTTAGCAAGAATTCAGATGAAAGCAACTGTAATTTCAAGAAATCCATCTAAATCCTATCTGAACTGACGCATCTCCACCCCCTCGACATTTGCTGCCAAGCGCCGCCAAACTCCCTGTCGCCAACACGACACGCGCTATACAACTTCGTTCTAACAGTCGATTTCGCGCCGGCCTCAATTCCCCACTTTTCTACTCGCCATAGGTTCCCAGCGTGGCTCAGCGCTGTTAAAATCTCCCACCGGAGAAATCTCTCGTGCCGAACGCAAAACAGAATTCACGCGCAGCAAAATCCAGATCCGCAAAGTCCCACGAACCGTCCGAAGCGCAAATCGCCGTCCACTGGAAAGAAGAGGAATATTTCCACCCAACGAAGGAATTCAAAGCCCAAGCCAATCTCGCCGACCCGTCCTTCGTCAAAAAATTCTCCGAGAAGAATTTCCCGCAATGTTTTGATCACTACGCCAATCTTCTCGACTGGGACAAAAAGTGGAAGAAGACGCTCGACACTTCTCACCCACCCTTCTGGAAATGGTTCGTCGGTGGCAAACTCAATGCCTCCTACAACTGCGTCGACCGCCATCTGGCTGAGCACAAAAACAAAGCCGCTTTCATCTTCGTCCCCGAACCCGAACACGAAGCCCCGCAAGTCCTTACCTATCGCGAGCTTTACATTCGCGTAAATGAAACCGCCGCCATGCTCCGCGATTTTTGCGGCCTCAAAGCCGGCGACCGCGTCACCATTCACATGCCG
>Ga0247667_1000409_pt1 | contig 10329 bp, 11 predicted proteins | sample CNK08_metaG_FD_183027 | JGI IMG/M metagenome (GOLD analysis project Ga0247667, IMG submission 183027) | Soil microbial communities from Purdue University Martell Research Forest, Indiana, United States - CNK08 | ecosystem: Environmental > Terrestrial > Soil > Temperate forest > Bulk soil... | reverse complement strand
GTGCAGCCCGCCGTCCATCGTGCGGTAAACGCCGCGTTCTTGCTGAGGCCCGGTCGCGCGTCCAACAGCGCAAGCAAATACAACATCGGGGTTCGAGGGGTGAACGATTATCCGGCCAATGCGTCCTGTTTCTTGCAGCCCCATATTGGTCCAGGTCTTGCCAGCATCCGTGGACTTGTAAATTCCATTTCCGATTACATCGCTATCGCGGATGACCCATGCCTCACCGGTTCCGGCCCACACGACACTCGGGTCCGACGGAGACACGGCAAGTGCGCCAATGGCTGCAACCGGTTCCTTATCGAAAACGGGTGTCCAACGATTGCCGCCGTCAGTCGATTTCCATACACCCCCCGAAGCGGCACCTGCGTAGTACGTGCTGGGGTCTCCAGGAACTCCCGCAACTGATGCGATCCTGTTTCCAATTTTCGGACCGACAAATCGGAACCGAAATTGGCTGCCCTCCGCGGCTTCGGGTTCCTGTGCCTGTGCCGCAGCCACAAAACTCAGAACCGTAAACAGTGCAAGACAAGCCTTCCAGCTTCGGGTGAGCGCCACAAAAACCTCCAGAGGTGAATTATGGAATTCGATGTCCCAGGTCAGACGGGAAGACACGGAACGCGGAGAGTATACATTATCCTCCCCGGCATTCGCGGTCCATACGATAACAGTCCTCCTTTGCCATTTGGTGTGGCAGGGCGTTCGTGGAGTCCACGCAAATCGTATTCCTCTCGCTTCTCAAGAGCTTCACAGGATCTGCGCGACACAACAGGATTCTAATCTGCGCCTTAATTGCATCGGAATCGATCGCGATGTTGTGGCCAGAATACTCAAACAACGCTGCCCATCTCAGGCGATGTCGCGGTTCTAGGGGGGATTGTGAACACTGTGGTCGTGTCCAGCTTATAGTAGCGGAAATAATCGCGGAGTAATTGGTGCCGGCGGGGGGAATCGAACCCACGGCCTAGGGATTATGAGACCCTCGCTCTTCCACTGAGCTACGCCGGCACAAAAACAATTCTTAATGCTACGGAGTCTGTCGCAGAAGTGTCAAGCATTCCCGCAGACACGAAAGGCGCAGCTTGGTCAGGTTCGACACACACCGATCTTTGGACCCAGGCTACATCGGCTGCTCAAGGTGCAAGGGGGAGCAGCCTGTTCCTAAGTCCCAAGACTCTTAGTACTACTGTACTGTTGACCCTACAAGTCCTAGACTCTATTCTCGTCGCGTAGTGAATTGACGGCCCCATCTGCAATGGGCGAAAGCCTGGCGAAGAGACGGGTCGGCAAGTGTGTACCTATACGGAACAGGTCCGCAGCACGAGTTCCTTGACATCCCTGTAATAAGGGATAGAGTGTCTCTGGGTGTCTTTCATCCCCGGAGGCAAAATGTCCAGGAAACTCACGGTTGTATTCCTTACCATGCTTATTTTGGTAGGGGCAATGGGCTTGAAAACTGTTGTTACGGCGCACGGCGACGGCTCCGTAATAATGGCGAACGGCGCAGCACCTGCACCGCCGACACCGTATAGGAACGGAGCCGCGCCGGCACCACCGACGCCGTATAGAAACGGCGCCGCACCGGCACCACCGACGCCCTATTGATAGCCGCATAGTAGCCGCAGACGTTGGGTTAGATTTTCTGCGGAGCGAGGATCAGGGGCGCAGATTGGCGGAAACGTGCCTGGTCCATTTGCATGCTTTATTTGGTTCGTGGGCCTCCTTTGTGAGGCGGCCGTTTTGGTGTGTGCGCTCAAGAAGCGCGCATTCCGCCGATATCTCCTCCTAAATTTGTACATGGCTTGCGTCGTTGTCAGTGAGCTCGGACGTTTCAAAGTCGTGGCCGAGTACGGCTTTAGCTCCAGGCAGTACCAATACTTCTACTTTTACTCAGATGCGATCCTGACGATCTTTCTCTATTTCGCCCTCAGTACCCTTTATGCGCATGTGTTCAGCGAAATGAAGGCTGAACGCTACGTGAAAATGGGTACTCTGCTACTTCTTGCAGGGACGGCACTATTTACCTACGCGGTGGTGGAGCAATCCACTGCGAAATTCGTCACACATTTCGTCGTGGATCTCTCGCAAAACTTGTACTTCGTAGGTTTGGTTCTGACTTACGTTTTATGGGCGGCGATCCTCAAGCTTCGCGAGACTCGCACTCGGCTCATCCAACTTGTTCTCTCACTAGGTGTTTACTTCAGCCTCTATGCCGCCAATTACGCCATCCGAAATCTATATCCGCCGCTCAGCTCGGTTTTCGTACCGTTGGTGCAAGTTTTTAGTCTATTCCTGCCGTTGGCCTGGGCTTATGCCTTCTGGCGTTTGCCAGAAGAAGCAAGATTGGCCCCTGCGCGTCTTGCGGTGATCCCCCGATGATGGCCGCTATTATTCTCGTGTGCTCAGTGGTTTTCTTGCTGCAGTTCTTTGTGTCTTATTGCCGCTCCCTGATTGCAGCGTCGATCAAGCACCCGCTTTCTGCAGAGGTGCAGGACGTCACAGGCATTAAAAGCTCCGCGAGCGGCGAAGACTTTGCGCGGGTCGTTCAGCTCCTGCAGCTCTGCCCGGACCGTCCGGAAGACCGCAACGGTGTTCAAGCGATCGGAGCCTACTTTGGCCTCCTGGGCTTTGTTCGCTCCACCATAGCGCGCCTTATGCCTACACTGCGCACCTGGACGGAAAGAGAACGCGGGCAGTGCACCTATTTTGCGGCGGTAACTCTGGAGCGCCGCATTGCCTTCAGTAGAGACATGTTCGCCCAGCAGTTGGAAACCTAACGTCAGGCTGTTGACGACACTTCCGGTCAGACCCATCCGCTGCCTGATTCGCCACATCCCTAGTCCATTCTTGGCTTGACTTTTCTCTTTTCGTGGTACGCTCAGTTCGTTCCCTCCTCACCGGAGTGGAAGCGTCCGCAGCGCAAAAACGACCGGTGACAAAAACATGTCTGCAATGTGGCGCTGTACTGCCTTCGAGCATACGCGTCTGTAAATTCTGCGATTCAGCTATTGAGGTTGATTTCGATTCTCAAGAGGAGTGTTCCGCCTCCAGTGTGCAAGACAGTTCTGGCCTGACGACTGCCCGAAGCAACGCGCGCTCCGCTGCTCGAGTGGACTCGGATTCCGCCTGGCGCGGCGAGCTCTCACAGCGGCTTCATGCCTATCGCGCCCGGCGGCGCAAGGTTGCACCGAGTCTTTCTCAATCACAGCTTCCATTCGAGGAGCCGACTTCAGAACCGGCGGTTCCCGGCTGTGTCGCCGTCGCTGAGGCTCAGCTCGCGCCGGATGAAGATTTCGCTTTCACAATAGCAATCGGCCGAAATGCTGCGACGCGTGAAGAAGCCCGGATGGAAATCGACGTATCGCTTCCTCCCGTCGTCGAGCAATCTTCTGGACAGGCGCCTCCACAAGAGGAGCGTTCGGAGCACGCGGGTTTGTACCCAGTGGCCTCGATTGATGAGCGCCGGATTGCGGGACTAATCGATACCGGCTGCCTGCTTTTTGCGTATGGCGGCTTCCTCGCACTCTTTGGTTCGCTTGGCGGGCAATTTACCTTGAGCAAGTTAAGCGCAGCTGTGTGCATCGCGACATTCGTTATCGTCTACTTACAGTATTTCGCGCTGTTCACAGTTTTCGGCGGAACGACGCCAGGAATGATGCTGCGCGGCTTGCAGGTTGTCAGCTTCTCCGGCGAAACTCCCGCCCCGCGGCAAATGCTTTGGCGCAGTGTTGGTTACATGCTTTCCGTTGGCACTTTCTTCATGGGATTTCTGTGGGCCATGTGGGATGAAGACGCCCTGACGTGGCACGATCGTTTGTCGCGCACGTATCTTTGTCCGGCGCCGACGTTCGCCGACATGGACGCCACTCACGTCGCTCACAGCCGATGATGCGCGCACGCGCAGCAGACTTTCCGGGAACAGCTCTTTAGCTCTGGCAAGCGCGTGCAATGCGCAAGATCGCTGCCAGGCTAAGTTCAACATCGGCTTCCGTTGTTGCCCAGGAAGAGACGCTGACTCGCATCGCGGACTTTCCCTGCCACACCGTTCCGCCGCACCAGCATGTGCCGTCCTCTTGAATGGCGCGAATCACTTTTTGCGTGACTTCCGCGCTACCAAAAGACACCAGCACTTGATTGATGACAACTTCGTTCAGCACCTCGAAGCCTGCGTCGCGAATTCCCTCCGCGAATCGTTGCGCGTACTCGCAGGTTCGCTCAATCAGGGAGCACAGGCCGTCCCCGCCCAGCGACTTTAGCGCTGCCCACAATTCCACTCCGCGCGCTCTTCGAGAGGCCTCAGGCACGTGATACATCGGCTCGCGAAGTGTGCCTGCCTCAAGATATGCTGCGGTCATGGTCATGGCAGTGCGCAACGCCATCCCGTTTTTCACAAGTACGATGCCGCTATCGTAATTGACGTTCGGCCATTTGTGTGCGTCGGTGGCCCACGAATCGGCTTGCCGGAATCCTTCGGTTAGATGGCGGTACTTGGGGGAGATGGCGGCCCACAAACCAAACGCTCCATCCACATGGACCCAGGCTCCTTGCTCATGGGCAAGCGTGCAAATTTCCGCTGCTGGATCGAAGGACCCGGTGTTCACGTTGCCGGCCTGAAGGCAGAGGATGGTGCGCCGGTTGAGCCGCGGCAACTTGTCAGGGCGCATGCGGCCTTGACGGTCAACTTCCACGCGCTTCAGACGCTGTTTGCCAAAACCTGCCAGGCTCAGTGCCTTGAGTAGCGACGCATGTACTTCTTCACCGACCACAACATCGATTGGCGGCGCGCCAAACATTCCGTCGTCCTCGACGTTCCATCCTGCGCGGGCGAGAAGAGCATGGCGCGCCGCCACTATTGCCGTAAAATTTGCCATCGTCGCGCAAGTCACCAGCCCCCCGTCGCAGTCCTCCGGCAAATCAAGAGCTTCGCATACCCAGCGCAGCGCCACCTCTTCCAGTTCGGCCGCCGCGGGCGACATTATTCGCAATCCGGCATTTTGGTCCCACGCCCCCGCCAGCCAACTGGCCGCAAGAGATGCGGGCAGGGCTCCGCCAATTACAAAGCCGAAGTATCGGCCGCCCGTTGTCGCTACTGTCGCTGGAGAGCCAAATTCATCGAGCTTCTCGATAACCTGGACCGGATCACTCGGCGAGGTGGGGAATGGTTCGCGAAATTTTGCGAGGTTCTGAACGTCCTCCTCGGCAGGGGCGACGCGGCGTCCACCCATGCCCGCCACGTATTTTAAGGCGCGCTCCGATACATGCCGTAGCACAACCTCAGCCGCAGTGCCCCGTTCATCTCGATTTTTTCGCATAGTCATGACCCATTTCCATCCTGGCGTGCTCTCGTGGATAAGCACTCCGGCAAAGTTGACGCGCCGGCGCCGGTTCGATCAGAGTATCTGATTGAAAGGGGAAGGAAAGAGCCGAATTGTCCGCTACTTCTTTATGACGGCTTCGTCGGAAGCGATCTTTCCATCGCGGATAAAGATAATTCGGTGGGCGTGCTGGGCGATATCATTTTCATGCGTAACGAGGATAATCGTATTGCCTTGCCGGTAAAGGTTTTCGAACAGCGCCATAATCTCTTCGCCCGTTTTCGAGTCGAGGTTGCCAGTCGGCTCATCCGCCAGAACAATCGAAGGCGAATTGACAAGGGCTCTGGCAATCGCCACGCGCTGTCTCTGACCGCCCGAGAGTTCGTTAGGCTTGTGAGTCATCCGGTCCAGCAAATCCACACGTTCAAGCGCTTTTTTTGCCTTTTCGATGCGCTCCTCTGCAGGCGTGCCGTTATAGATCAGCGGAAGTTCCACGTTGTGCAATGCCGTCGCGCGGGGCAGCAAATTGAACGTTTGAAAAACGAAACCAATCTCCTTGTTTCGGATATACGCCAGCTCGTCGTCGTCCAAATCACTCACCAAGCGTCCGGCAAGCCAGTATTTTCCGGCACTGGGAGAATCCAAACATCCTATAAGGTTCATCAACGTGGACTTCCCGGAACCGGAAGGTCCCATGATGGCTACGTACTCGCCCTTGTGAATTTCCACGTCCACGCCGCTGAGTGCGTGTACCTTCTCCGAACCCATTTCATACACTTTTGTAAGGGCTTCCGTCTTGATCACGATACCGGAGCTGACCAAATCCTCGCGGTATGAATCTGCTGCCGTCGTCTCCACGGGCATTCGAATGTCCTCGCTTGTTCAGAGCCATCAGCTCTGCTGGTCGTCCTGTTTCTTGGGAGCGGAGTTGTCCACTTTAACGCTAGCTTCCGGCTTCAGCGTTCTCAGCGCTTTGTAGCTGCCCACAACGATCTCATCGCCGACTTGCAAACCCTTGGTGACTTCGATATTGGTCACCCCGGTGATTCCGGTTTCCACCGGCCGGAAGACTGCTTTCTTGCCGTTGACGACGAAGACGCCTTGAATCTCTTCCTTCTTGGGATCCCCGGCCGCTGCCGGTGCAGGCGCTGCGAGCGTAACACCGGAACCGCCTTGACCTTTTGCATTCTTGGCCGCTTCCTCGAGATCCTTCCGTGTGCGCACCGCCAGCGCCTGAATTGGAATGGCAATTACACTTTTCTTCTCGGCGGTTTTGATCTTTGCCGTCGTTGAAAGCCCGGGCCGCAAATTGCTCGGCGGACTCTCGAGTCTCACAACCACCTTGAAGTCCTTAGCTTCCTGCGTGCTCGTGGTGGACTGCGTGGTGGCCAGACCGGAGCTCCGCAGCGTCGCCTGCGAACCGATCTCCGTGACTTTGCCCTTGAATACTTTCCCAGGCACCGCGTCGATGGTTACGTCGGCATCTTGACCGAGCTTCACGCTCACGATGTCCGTTTCGTCAACTTTTACTTCTGCGGTTACAACCGACATGTCCGATAGCGTCATTAAAAAACTGCCGTTGGAATTCTGAATCCCCGGTACGACATAGTCGCCAACGCGCTCCGGCAAGTAACTCACGATTCCGTCGATGGGCGAGGTATACGTGGTCTTCGACAAGACGTCTTTTGTTCGCACCAGCATCGCCTGGTTCTGATTAACCTGCGATCTTGTCTGGTCAAGTTGCGCCTTCAGCGACTGCACCTTCGCGCGAGCCGAATCCACCGCCGCCGCCGCAGAGTCATAGGTGGATTTTCGCTGATCGAAATCTTGCTTCGGTATCAATCCGTCCTTGAAGAGTCCCTGTCCGCGCTCCCAATCGAGCTTGGCCTTTTGCATATTTGCCTGCTGAGAAACCAGGTCTGCCTGAGCCGCATCGTAACTTGCGTTAGCCGCCTGCACGCCGGATTCGGCGGAATGGATTGCAGCCGACTGCGCCTGTACGTCCGCGCTCGCCTGAACATTTTCCTGGAGCAATAACTTGTCGCCCTTCTTGATATGATCGCCTTCTTTCACAAGGATGGCGGTGATCCTGCCGAACCCCTGCGCCGTCACATTCGTATAAGTGGTCGGTTTGATTTCCCCAGAAGCCGTCACCAGCGATACCAATTCGTCTTGATTTGCCACCTTTGCCGTCTGAACCGTCACTACGCCCTTGTTTGCCTGGTGGACGCTGAACAACACAATCCCCATCAACGCCCCAGCCACGACCACACCGATAACTACCTTTTTCCACGTCTTCATTTGAATCCTCTTTAATCCACCCTCAAAAGCTCTCCCTAACCGTGCCCGGGGCAGACCATCCAAGAAGGGACACGATTGCGTTGCTTTTCGCCGTCCTCTACCTTACATACGCCCGTATAGGTCGAAATGTTTCGCGAGAGGATACTGCGTAGTTCGCGGTATGGGCTTCCCGCTAGGGCCACCGTGAGCCCTGCTAACGGTGTAACTCGGCCTAACTTCGGCAACTCAGGCGCGAATCTCCTCCCTATTCTAGATTCAAACCTGCCTAAAGGGAAGAAATCCTCGCTGCCTGCTCGAACTCCCGCAAACTTACCGACCTACCTACTATGACGACTGCCGGCAGAATTTGTTACAGTGTGGCGGCCGTTCTCGCGGTAACTTGCCCGTTTGTCCTAATTGGTTTGATGCTATACTTTTTGTGACTCGAGAGGTGGACTTCTCTGCCGCCAAACGCAGCGAAGTTTCCACTCAAAAAACCGCGGAGAGGTGGCAGAGCGGCTGAATGCGGCGGTTTGCTAAACCGTTGTAGGGGCCAAAACTCCTACCGGGGGTTCGAATCCCCCCCTCTCCGCCATACCTAAGTGAAACCGCCGCCAAGAACTTACACGCCAGACTCGCTTGGATATCTATATTAATGTATACATATCTATAGTAATTAATGAAACGGTGTAGAAAACCGCTGCCCCGAGTACAGCTCGGCGGCGGTTTGGAAAACCACCGTGACTGATTCACTGAGTTGCGCAAGCCCACAAAACAGCAACTGCTTCGGACTGACCGTGCGCCGCGGACTCTTCTCAGACAGTTCAGGGGTCTTCTGTGCAGCGCAGCACCACACCGCGCAAACATGGCCCACGTCGTAAGAACACTCAAGCATCCATATGGCGAGTAAAGCCAAAACCGGCGGCTGCAAACTACTTCTGGGATTGTTTCGCGGATGAAACATTCAGCGCTGCACCGACGGTCACGCAGTCGCCGGAATTCATGTCATAGATGCCAGCCCGCGGATAGATTTCACGCGGAGGCGCATCGATTTCCTCGTGAATTTGCATTCCCACCTGCTGGGTCGCTTCATACACCTTGGAATCCATCGTTAGATTGCCACGCTTCCTGACGATGTTCAGGATGTTGCCGCCCGGACCGAATGCGATGATCATGATTTCAATTCGGCCATGACGCATGCCGTTGGCGTCTATGCCCATCGCGATATCGGGCAGAGCCACGGCGAAGTTGACATCGTAGCGGATAAACGGCGCCTTCAAGTTCGTGTTATTTCCCGCACGCGGGGCATTCGCGGGAGGCTGCGGACTCTTCGGCACTACCTGCAGCTTGAATAGGATCTGGTCGAAATCCGGCATGTCTAAATCGATAAGTAGTACGAAGGGATCGTCGGCGCCGTCTTCGGAGATAAATTCGTGGCTGGGTTGGTCGGCGAAGTAGCCGCGACGATAGGAAAGTGTGCAGAAGCTGTTGCATTACCCAGGACAAGCTTCTGAAATGACTATGGTTGAGTTTGGTGAAATGAGGCATAAGCAGAGTCAGCAGCGCCGAAGGAGGGCCGATGGCGCGATCCGGTCCGTTGTTGACCGAAGCGCAGTGGAAGAAAATCGCGCCCTTGCTCCCCAAGCCGCCCAAACAACGCAAAGGGGGTCGTCCGTGGATCCAGAATCGCCTTGTGCTGGAAGGGATTCTTTGGATTCTGCGGAGCGGGGCTCGCTGGCAGGATCTGCCGGAGAAATTCCCGCATCCTTCGACGTGCTGGCGGCGACTGCGAGACTGGGAGGAGCGGGGCGTTTGGTTGAATATGTGGCGAACGTTTCTGAGCGAGTTAAACGAGCGCCAGCAATTGCAATGGAGCGAATCGTTTATGGACGGCAGTTTCGCTCCGGCGAAAAAAGGGGCTGCGGAGTCGGAAAAACCAAGCGGGGCAAGGGCACGAAGTGGATGGTGGCGGTCGACGGCCGCGGTCTTCCTCTGGGAAACTACCTTCACTGTGCATCCCCGGCGGAAGTCAAACTCGCGGAGACGACGCTCGCGACGATCCGCGTAGGACGGAGCCATCACTCGGGTCGTCCGCGGCAAAAGCCGATGCGCGTGATTGCCGACAAAGCCTACGACAGCGATCCACTGCGGAAGCGCTTACGGCAGCGCGGAATTGAACTGATCTGTCCGCACAAGAGGAATCGCATGCGGCCGGCCACCCAGGACGGACGGGCCTTGCGACGTTACCAGCGGCGATGGATCGTGGAACGTACCCATGCCTGGCTGGGAAACTTCCGGCGCTTGGTTGTGCGCTACGACCGTTCGCTCATAATCTATGGCGCTTTTTTTCATATCGCCTGCTTGATGATCGTCTTACGGAAGGTTGTGCAATAGCTTCTAGTCACCTTTCCGCGGATCCCCGGACATGAAGTGTCAGCCACGGTCATCTAGGGGGATAGCTCGCTGCCTGCTGAAACAGATGTAGCTCTTTCTCCATATACGAGCTGCGGCGCGTGCGCTTCGTGCCGGAGGGGACGTCCGAATGCGTGCCAGTTCAATCAGACTCTCGGAGTGCAACGGGACGGAGCGCTTGCGGAATTCGTCGCGATGCCACGAGAGAAGTTGTATCCGGCGAAACTCTCGAGGAAAGAGTTGTGCCTGGTCGAACCGCTGACTGTGGGATTCCATGCTGTGGCGCGCGGCAGAATAAAAGCAGACGACACTGTCGCTCTCC
>Ga0247667_1000408_pt1 | contig 10348 bp, 13 predicted proteins | sample CNK08_metaG_FD_183027 | JGI IMG/M metagenome (GOLD analysis project Ga0247667, IMG submission 183027) | Soil microbial communities from Purdue University Martell Research Forest, Indiana, United States - CNK08 | ecosystem: Environmental > Terrestrial > Soil > Temperate forest > Bulk soil... | reverse complement strand
ACCTTGGCGTAGATGAGCTCGGCCTTTTCGGCGAGCTTCATTTTCTCCACTTTTTTGTGGATGCCGCGCGTGAGTGCGAACTCGTTGAGCGCAGCGTCGAGGATGTTGACCGCGTAGCGTCGTAGCGGCTCGCTCTGCCCCGAGAGCCCCGACGATATGGCCTGTATCGCTTCCTCGGGCGAGGTGTCGCGGAATGACGCGAGGTCGACGGCGAGCCCCGACAGTGTCGTGCTCATCTCGCGCAGCTTGGCGGGGTCTTTGATGAGCGTGCTGAGCAGCGTGCCGATCTCGGATGCGTACTTTTGCAGGGTGAATCGCGAGCGCCCTGTGGCCTCGCTGACGCCGACACTCCAATCGCGGATCTTCTGCAGCCCCTCTTTGCCAAACACGGCCTCGAGCACGTTGTCGACTTCGTCGACGGCGCTGGCGAGCTCGACGGAGCCCTTGATAAAGCTGCCGATCGCGGTGGCGGCGAAAAACTGCCCGAGCGTGCCGAGCACGCCGCCCGCGCCGCCGCCGCTAGCTGCAGCCTGTGCGCGGTGCGCGGCCCGCTCGACGCTCACAGCTGCGTTACGGCCCCCACGCGCGACGGCTCGCTCGCCCTTGACGGTGGCGCTGTTGAGCCCGAGCAGCTCGGCCTTGATCTTCGCGATGCGCCGGTCGGCCTCGTCAAAGCCACTGGCGTCGGTTTGGAAGCCGAGCCGCGCGACGAGGTCGCGCAATACGGTGGTACTCACTTGCGGCCCCTGCGCGAGGCTGCGGAGGCTGCGTCGTGCTCGGCCTGCGCGCGCACGCCCTCGAGCTCGTCGAACATATCGAGCACGTCGTGCGCCTCATAGAGGTCATCGAGCGACCAGTGCATGCAGATCTCAACTAGGCTGTCGGCGTACTTTCCCGAGGTGGCGATGCGGTGGATGTGCCAGTCGACGGAATCGGGGACTTCGACAGAGACTCGACTAGCTGCGACAGGCGCTGCCAGAGCCCCGCTGCGGCGCCTGGTTCCGCTGCGGAGGCGCCGAAAAAACTGGAAAAGTTGACCGTGAGAGCAAACGCGAGCCACTGCGTGTAGGCGTCATAACGAGCGGCAAAATGGTCGTCAAACAGCGAGCTCAAGAGCGGCTCGCGGTCGCCGTCGAGCACGAGCACGGTGGTCTTGGCGAGCTCGTCGCTGATGGTCTCGACGTCGGCGGTGGCGATGCGCTGCGTGAGCTCGCGTATCGCGTCGCTCGCGCCGATGGCGAGCGCGCCGGTGCCGTCACTCGAGTCGCGCACGACGCCGTCGACGAAAGACGCAGTCATGGGCCCGAGCAGCTTGAGCAGGCGCACAGCCATAACGCGGCCCGCTTTCGCGCCGAGCGGCGTGACGCGGTAGACGGAGCCGCAGATGAGCTTCTCTTGCGGTGTGCGCACCTAGCGACCTCCCACAAACGCAGTGCGCGCGTCGGCGAGCTTGATGCGCCACTCGTTGACGTTGACCGTTTTGCCGAGCTTGATTTCAGGCGGCCCGATGATCCATGCGCGCGAGCTGCCGACGATGGTTTTGCCGCCAGTGTCACGCACAGCAAACGCGCCCGCGCCGCCGCCGTTTACGGTCTTGATGTCAGCGAGCAGAATGCCGCTGAGAATGTCGTTTGCGCCTGCGGTCTGCGCGTACTTGAGTGTAGCGATCGCGCTAAAGTTGTTTGTGCGCACGCGCGTGACCTCGCCGTCTGCGCCGACGTACGCACTAAACCAGTCGTCATCCCACTCGACTGTCACGACCTCATCCTCTGCATAGCCGCCCGTTGACAGCAGAATCGCATTGAGCGAGACGGTCATTTCGTTGATGTTCCACGCTTTGAAGCCCACGGCTGCACCTCCTTCGTCTGACTGTTAGACCTGCACCGTGCCGTTGATGCGCACGTGATGGATGGCGCCCGACAGGCAATAGCTGTATTTCATGTCGGGCAGAATGCGCTGCCGCTTCAGGTTGGGGTCGATGGCGCCTAGCACTGGCGCAGTCACGGCATAGTCTTGCTCGCCGTCGATGAGCCCCTGCGCAATGCCCTCTTGAATCTGCGCGAGGATCTGCGTGCGCACGAGCTCGATGCCCGCGGTCGTGTAGGGCACGACGTCGTTGCTGCCGAGCAGGAGAATGACGCGTGACTGCACGCCGATGGTGAACCAGTCGATCGCAACGGTGACGTCGAGGAAACGCCCGCTCGCGGCCCACCCGTAGAGGGTCCAGCCTTGGCCCTTCATGTTGGTGTAATAGTTGGCGCTCTTAGCTTTGACCGTGCCCCGCGTGGTCGCGTCGTAGGGGACCTTGGTGATCGTGGCGATCTCTTTGTGGGCCCACGTCGCCGGGCCCGGCAGCTTGGGCAGCATGACGCCGAGCAGCCCCGCGACGAGCGGCTCGCCGACGGGTTGGTGGTACCACCACGACGAGCGGTTATAACCCGACGCCATGGCCGTCGAAGCGACGTCGGTGGTGGCGCCTGGCGAGCTGACCTCATAGTCGCCCGTCTGCGCGAGGTAGAGCACGACCTCAGACTCTGCCCACGCTGCCGCGTCGAGCTGCGCCTGCTTGCCCGGGGTGACGAGGTCGAGGCCATACCAGTCGCCGTCATACGAGCGGATGGCTGTCAGGTCGGCCGACGGCAGCACGCTCGGCGCTGCGGTCGTGTCGGCGAGGTGCATGTTGCTGCTAATCGCGGTGTAGGCGTGCACGACGCTGGACGTGTCGCCGACGATGGTGATCACGGCCCCTGTTGCCGTGGCTGTGATGTCGGTGATCACGTTGAGCGCGGCGACGAGCAGCCCGGTGACGGTGTCGACGAGTGCCGGCGGCGAACTCGTGACGAGCACGGGGCTGCCGTCGACGGTGATGCGGTATTGCTCGTTGGCCGCGGTCGGCGCCGCGACGGTGAGCGTGACGGTCTGCGAGAATGTGCCGGTGAGTTTTCCGATCTTGAAACTCGGCGGGCTCGGCGTCTGCGACTTGAGCGCTCGAGCTCGCAGGTAGACGGGCGAGGTGACGGGCACGCTGTAGGGTGCCTTGGTGAGCTCGCTCGCGTCGTTGAATGTCCGCACGAGCTCGGGCCAGTAGTTATGCACCGCGGCGATGAGCCCGATGCCAAACCCCTGCTGCGTGACAGTGGCATCCTGCACGACAAACGAGTGTGTAATGACCTCAGCTTCTACGCCCATAGCTTTGCATTCCTTTGCGAGCAGTCAGGATCGGAGTCGGCACGGGGGGCTTGTCGATGGTGTCGGGCCCGACGGCAAACGGTGAATCGGGGCGGCCTTGCGTGTGAGAGCAGACGGAGCCGCTGACAATCACGTGCTCGATGGTGTCGATGGTCTCGACGTCGCTGCCGTCGGCCTGACACTCGCAGAGCGTGTCGAACGCATACTGCATATAGAGGTCGAGCGACGCTTGTGACTCCTGGCGCATGTCGAACACGCGCTGCAGGTCGACGAGCTCGGCGGGCGAGTCGAGCGACACGCCGAGCGACGAAAAGAGCGAGAGCGTGCTCGGCAGTGAGAGCGAGTCACGCACGCGCTCGAGATAGCGAAACGCACGGCCCCACGGCGTGTAGTCGCGCGTGGTGACCACGATTGACAGCGTGAATGCGCGGTTGCCGATGATCTGCACGATCGGCATGCCGGTCGGGTTTGCCGGGTCGGTGGCTGACAGATAGCGCGTCTCGTCGCTCGTGAGCAGCTGCGAGTATGGGCCCGAGTTGCCGAGCAGGCGCAGCGAGGCGTTAGGCGTGCCGAGCATGCCGACGGGCTCGCCCTCCCACGTCACGTCATCGACGGGGATGCGCGAGCGCTCGGCAATCCAGCACCGCATGCTGTCGGCGTATAGTTGCCAGTCCATTAGTCCCCCGCTGCTGCGGGTGGGAAGCCGCCGCTCGAGCTCGGCGCCGAGACGCCGCCGCCCATGTAGACCTCATACGTGATGCTGCGCTTGAGATGCCCGTAACGGATGAGCGGTGTTGCCGAGCCCTTGATGGCGATGGTGATCTTGCTGTTAGGCGGCGGGATGTGGTTGTCGATGCGCTGCTTGATGAGCCCAACGATGTACTCGCCGAGCAGGCGCAGCCCGCGGTCGAGCTCTTTGCTGTCGCCCTGGTTTTTCTCCCAGCGCTGCAGGTAGCGCCCTGCGCGCTCGCCTATCGCGGGCGCGTATTGGTCGATGGTCGCGCGGATGAACGAGCGTTGCGGCACGTTCAAGCCGAACTCGTGGATCGTGGCGAGCTCGACGTTGGTGAGCCCGCTGCCCTCGCCGTCGGGGTCGGGGTGCTTGCGTTGCCCCGACTTGCCCTGCACGCCGATGAGCACATGGGGGCCGTTTGCAGGGTTGCCGGTGTCGGCAGCTTTCGCGGCGGCCTCCGTCGCAGCCCAGCCCTTGTCGATGTCGTCGATGGTGATCACAGCGCGAGCACCCGCGGCAGGTAAGAGGCGTGCAGCTCGTTGACGCGGCGCTCATAGATCGAGCGCGCGCCGTCGGCCTCTTTGCTGGGGTCGAGCCGCGCGAACTCGCCCGCGGGCGTGAGCACGAGCAGCGCCGCCGTGAGGTTGCTCACGACCATGTCGCGCACGGCCTCTTGCGCCGACGGCTGCGGGCGCACGAGGGGCGCGAGCGGGTCGGGCGGTGGAAACGTAGGGTCGCGCGGCTCGAGCAGCTTGTAGAGGCGCAGAGCGTTCTCGCTCATGCCGCCGTCGAACGAGCACGCGCAGGCGCTCGCGCCGTAGTCGGGCGCAATTTGCAGCTCGGCCTCGTAGAGCTTGTGCGCGACGAGCAGAGGGTCGGCGCGGCGAAACTCGGGGAAGGCGGCAAAGATGTGCTCGACGGTGACCATGGTTAGCGGCGTTTGGCTTTGCTCGCGGCGGGTGCGGGTGTCGGCTCGAGCTCGGCGGCGGGCTCGTCTGTCGGCTCGGGCTCGAGCTCGGGGGTGACCTCGAGCGTGACGATGCGGGGCTGCTCGAGCTCGGCAGCGGTCGGCGGCGGGTGCACACAATCGCTGAGCGCGACGGGCCCCGCGATGCCGGCGGGCTCGCCGACGAGCGCCGGTGCAGCTGCGGGCGGCGCGTCCTCGATGGCGAGCTCGCCCTGCGCCACGAACGGGCGCAAGGGGCCCGCGAGCGCGGCGCGCACAGCCTGCTCGAGCTCGGGCGGCACCTCGACGCGGTCGAGCGGCACGAGCAGCAAGATGCCGAGCCCTTGGCCTGGCGCAGCGATGGACAACAGACGCGGTGATCGGTTGGTGATGTTCATGAGGTCGGCTCGTGGCGCTTGGTGCGGCGGTGGTGTCGGTGGTGCTCGAGCTCGGGCGCGGGCGCGGCCTCGGGTTCTGGCTCGGGCTCGGCCTCGGGTTCTGGCTCGGGCTCGGGCTCGGGCTCGGCCTCGGGTTCTGGCTCGGGCTCGGGCTCGGGCTCGGGCTCGGGTGCATAGGGGTCTTCGTGCTCGCCGGGCCCGAGCTCGGGGACCGTGAGCACGCGGTTTGTGAGCGGGTCGGTGGCGTACGGTACCGTCTGCGCTTCCCTGCTCGTTTTGAGGTATCCCGCAGCGACAAACGGCTGCAGCGGGCCCGCGAGCGCTGCGTTTACAGCGTCGACGTCGGTGCCCATGTACTGATAGAGCAGTCCGTTGTTAGGCACTTGCCCGAGCTTGCGGAACTGCTGAATGCCACCCGCCGCGGTGAGCAGGAAGCTGACGATCTGCGGTCCAGTGTTGGCGATGTGCATGGTTTACCGACGGGGCGAGTGACTTGAGCGAGGCGCAAGGGTGCCGCTGCGCCGCCGTGAGCGGCGCGCGGGCAGTAGCGGTGCGAGCGATGTGTGCTGCGCGAGAGGGGCGCTGCTAGATGCCGTCCATGTAGACGCCCGAGAGCGGCAGCTCCCACGCGACGCCGCCCGCGCGGGCCATGCTGTTGACCACGAGTGCGAAGTTTTGCTGCTGCGGCGCCTGCTCGTTGGGCGCTTCGGTGAGCTCGAAGTGCACGTGCTCCTCGTCGCGGCGGTACCACACAGCGCGAGGCCCGGTGCCGGCGGCGTCTGCGAGGTCGAGGTACTGCCACCAATCCACGTTGCGCACGTACTGCGTGCGCTCGAGATAGACGGACAGGATCGTGTCGCTCGGGTCGGCGCCTGCGCCGGTGTAGAGCGAGGTGTTTTGAATGTAGCGCAGCTTGGCGAGCGGCAAGAGCAGCGTGTCAGGTGACTCGACGCCCTTGGTGGCGACGAGGATCGCAGTCTCGCCCGCGAGCAAGTCGTTGAGCACGTCTTGCGGCGTCTTCGTGCCCGAGCCCCATGCAGTCGTGCCGCCGACGTTGGCTGCGGCGACGACGGGCACGTTGGCATTGTTGAGCAGCCCGCGGATCGTGCTGCCGGGCTCGCCGAGTGCAGCGAGGCGCTCGAAACGCTGCTCGAAACCGCGCCGCACGGCATCTGCCTTGCGGTTGCGGTAGTCGACGCCCGCCATGCTGGCGCGCTTGACGTCGAGCACAGACCAGTCATACGCGAGCGCGTACGAGAGAATGTCATAGGTGACCTTGGTGCTGGTCACAGCGACGCGGCGCACGTCGTCGGCGTAGTTCGCGATGAGCTCGGCGATGCCCGCCGAGTCCCACGCGTAATAAGACCAAGTGTCAGCGCCCGCGGGTGCCTCGCTCGTCACGGGTACGAACAGGCGCCACTTCAGCGCCGGATAACGGATCTCACGCAGCCGCTGCGAGATGTACTCGAGCTGCGTTCTAAAAAACGCGGTGTCATTCGCGTCGAGCCGCTCGAGCCCGTGCGTCGCGGCGCGGGTGAGCGCGAACGATGCGCAGAAACGGTCGAGCTCGCCTGCATCGAGCCGCAAGCCGATTTGCTCGAGACTGTTGGTTAGGCGGTTGGGGTCGATGGGCGCGAGCAGTGAGTGCATAGCGGTGGTGTTTCCTTTAGGGCGCGCGGTAGGTGCGAGCGGCTCGGGTCAGAGGTTGATCTCGACGATGGCGACGCCGCCAATGGCTGCGCCCTGCACTACGGTGAGGTACGGGGCTGCGACTGCGTTGCCCGCGTCTGCGTCAGCACGCAGCGCGCCGAGCACGTTGCCCGCGCCGACGGGGCTAAACCGCACAAACGGCGTCGTGTGCGACGCGAGCGCGGTTTCAGCGATGATGGCAATGCGGCCCTTGCGCAGCACTGGCAGCAGAGCGCCGATTCTGTAAGGCGGCTCGGGATAGGACGGGTCCCACTGCGTGATCCCGGTGACGCCGAGCAGCGTGGTGACGTCGGCGCTAAGCGCCGGGCTGCGCACGGCCTTGGGCGGTTTGCCCGCGGTGGTGTCGTAGCAGACCACGACGCCGACGGGGATCGCGGTGGCCACTGCGAGCCCCGTGACTGCGGCGTGCGAGTAGTTCTCGATGAGCTGCCCGTTGACTCCGATCGGGTGCTCGTAGTTGTAGATCAGTTGCCCTGGCATACGGTCGTATCGCTTTCGTTGAGTGTTGACGGCGTCGAGCGTGGTTGTGTGGGCTTGTTAGGTGCGAGTGACCGTGAGCGGCTGCCGCCATGCGGGCGGCTCGTAGGCCGTGGGCGCGCCCGCGGGCTCGCGTGACTTGAGCTGCGCGCGCACCACGTCGGCGGCGCTCGTGCCGGGTGGGAATCCGTCGGCGCGTCGGTGCGGGTCTTTGCCGCCGCCCGCGGGCTTGATCTGCTTGGTGGTCGCTGTGAAGTAGGCGGCGACGTACTCGTCAGACTGGCCGGTCATGCTCGCAGCCGAGTCGAGGTGCGCTATGGCCTTCTCTTGGATCTGACGGCTCGTGAGCCCCGTGAGCTCGACGCCTGCGCCGAGCACGGCGCGGGCTGCGTCGAACAGCGCGACGCGTTCTGCGACGAGTGAATCGAGGCGCTTGGTGTCGCTCGCAGCTGCGAGCTGCTTGGCGGTCGCGTCGAGCTCGGCGGTTTTGGCGTCGAGGCGCTTCTGCAGGTCTGCGCTTGACGCGGTTGCAGTCTCGAGCTGCGCGGTGACCTTGCGCACGAGCTGCTCGGCCTGCGGGGTGACTTGCGCGTCGATGCCATCTATGCGGACGGTAACTAGATCCATGCGGGCGGGTCCTTTGTGCGGTGGTGCGGTCTCGGGCGGCTCGAGCGGGTCGAGCGCAAGCGTCGCGGCGAGCGGGTTGTCGGTGAGCTCGGCGGGCTTGCCGTCGAGGCGCAGCGCGACGTCGGCGCCTGCGCGGCCCCAACCACGCGGCCCTAGTCCGACGTGGTTGTAGACGATGCCGGTCTGCTCGGCGTCGTAGCGCTCGCCCTGGTAGGTGCCGGGCTGCTCGATGAGCGTGCACGTGTAACCGCAGCTCGCCTCGACGCGGTCGCGCCGCTCGACGGCGGCGATAAGCTTGGCGTCAGTGATGAGCAGCGTTGCCTCGACGTAACGCTTGCCGTCTCCGCGAGCGTCGCCGGTGACGTGCCCGAGTGCGAGCTCGCGGGCGTTGGTGGCGCTGACCATCTCGCGCGGGTGCAAGTCAGTGATCGGAGCGTCGGCGAGCGTGGCGAGCGAGCCGCCCGCAAACACCTGCTCGGGTCGGCGCAGCTCGCGGCGCAGCGTGCCGTCGGCTCGGCGGTAGGTCAGCACGCCTGTGCGCGTGACGCGGGCGGGCGCCCTGAGAAACCCCTGCGGGGTGCGGGTGACCTCGCCAAGGGTCGCGGCATCGTAGCGCTCGACAGGCTGCACAAGGGGCCCGTACTGGGCGAGTTTTGAGCGTGTCAAGACGTCACGCAGGCATGACGGCGCGACTGCGTGACTCCATGACTGCCGAGCGCGGGGCGGTGGCAGCCCGGGAAAAGCCCGGTTATTCGATGGCGGTGGGCTGCGGGGGCGGGTCTTGCCCGAGCCGGCGGAAGTGCTCGAAGCGCAGGCGGTGCACGTCCTGCTCGAGCTGCTCGAGCTCGGCGTCGGCGAGCTCGGCGCCGCGCGTGTGCTCGTGCAGGTCGAGGTCAGTGAAGTCGCCATGCGCCGGGTCGGCGAGGTAGGCGGCGGCGATTTCGCGGATGTCGGCGGCGCTCCATGGGTAGAGGCGCACGGCGAGCAGCTCGGCGGCGGATTGGGTGGCCATGGCGCAGCCTACCACGCAGCCGCGCCGGGCCCCTGCGCCGCGCCGGGGGCTCGACGAGGCCTGCGCCGGGCCCGTGCGCCGGCGGCGGCCCGCGCGCCGGCGGTGCGTGAGTACGATGTGACTACGTTACGCACACACTACAATCGTATTGTAATCGATGTGATGCGTAGTGTAGTCGTTTGCAGTCGTAGTGTATGAGCTTGCATGCGTAATCGATGCGTATGCGCGCCCGCTCGTCGACGGTGCGCGAGCCGTTGGCGCCCGGCTGAGAGGCGCCCGGCGGCGAGCTCGTTCAGTCGTGCGGGATGAACTGCACGGCCTTGGTCGCGGCCTTGGGGTTGCGCAGCTGCGACTTGATGGCCACGCGCTGCTCGGGCGTGAGCTTGCGCATGGAGAGCCAAAACTCGTCGGCGATGGCCTGCGCGGTGGCGGGCACGTCGCTGCGAGACTTCCAATCGAGCGCGCCCTCGAGCAGCTGCGCTCGAGCCTCTGCCGCGGTGAGCGCGGTGTTGTCGGTGATGGCCTGCAGCATGGCTGCGATCTCACGGTCGTACGAGCGGACCGGGTTGAACGTCCATCCCTCGCCCGTCTGCTTGGGCAGAGCGAGCAAATGGTGCTTGGGTAGCGCCTCTTGCTCGAGCCCCGCGAGCGTCGAAACAAACCCGCGCGCTGTGACCTCGGTGGTGATTTCGTCGTAGAACAGCCGCGTCGCGCCGGTGGTCTCGTAGCGCATGGTCGGCCCGTAGCCGTGAGCGACCTCGTGAAATATCGTCTTGAGCCCTCCGAAAGAGTTGGGCGGTATCTCGTCGCCGGCAGCGATGGCGCGCAGCCCCTCGAGCGCGCTCTGCGTGCGTGACTTGACGAGTCGTATGTGACGCGTGCGCAGGTCGAACTCGCCGTATACCGTGCCCGCGCGGTTGAGCCGCGCTTTGAGCTCGATGGTGTCGACTTGCACGGGGCCCGGGTCGCCGAACAGCCCCGACTGTGTGAGCGTCTCGCGCTCGTACCACGCAGCGACGAGCGCGCGCGCGGCTGAGCCGTCATCGAGCCCGCGCAGCAGTTGGTCGATGGCAGTGGCGAGCTCGGTGGCGAGCTGCTCGCGTTCCTCGGGTGTGATCGCGATAGCCGGCGGGATAGCGGCAGGCGCTGCCGGCGGGGCTGCGGGTGGCGCGGGCGGCTCGATGCGTGGCAGCGGCGCGGGCGGCTCGAAGATGCCCGGCTGCGGGCGGGGCGGGCGCGCGGGCGGCGGGGGCTCG
>Ga0247667_1000407_pt1 | contig 10360 bp, 4 predicted proteins | sample CNK08_metaG_FD_183027 | JGI IMG/M metagenome (GOLD analysis project Ga0247667, IMG submission 183027) | Soil microbial communities from Purdue University Martell Research Forest, Indiana, United States - CNK08 | ecosystem: Environmental > Terrestrial > Soil > Temperate forest > Bulk soil | place... | reverse complement strand
TCGTGCGGCGCAACCCGGAAGCGCGGGTGATCATGCTGTCGATGTACTCCGACAGCGAGCGGGTGTATCAGTCCCTCCAGGTCGGCGCGCGCGGCTACGTGCTGAAGCGCGACCTCTCCGAGGAGCTGATCGACGCCATCCGCCAGGTCGGCGCCGGCGGCCGCTACCTCAGCCCCAGCGTGACCGACACGGTCATCACCGACTACCTGCACGAGAAAAAGGCGCCCGACGCGCTGCACCAGCTTTCCTCGCGCGAGCGCCACGTCCTGCAGATGCTGGTCGAGGGGAAGACCGCGGCCTCGGTGGCGCGCAAGCTTCACCTCTCGCCGCGCACCGTCGAGACCTACAAGGCGCGGCTCATGCGCAAGCTCGGGCTAGCCGATCTTCCGGCCCTGGTGAAGTTCGCGGTGCGCCACGGGCTTACGCCGCTCGATTAGGTCAGAACGTCCTTGGTGCTGGTGACCAGCACACAGGTACAACCGGTCTCGCTCCACACGCGCCGGTCGCCGGTGCCGGGGTCGGCGCAGTTGTAATCGCCGGGGTAAAGCTTCCGGTCGTCGATCCAGAGCTCGCCGTCCAGCAGATGCAGCTCTTCGGTGCCGGCATGGGTGTGCGGCGGGTATTCGCCCCCGGGGGCGAGACGGACCAGCATGCTCACGAGGTGCTTCTCAGGATCGGACGCCAGCAGCTTGCACGAGATGCCGGGCGCGACCTCTTCCCATTGGGGCTCGGACCAAAGGTGCTTCCCCGGCAATACCGGCGCTTCGCCGCTGTCCAGCGCGATGCGGTGCGCGAGACGCTCCTGGAGCGACGCCGCAGGACGCAGCACGTCGATCGGCCACCAGGCGAAGGCGTCGATGACCGGACGCAAGGACTCCAGCTCGCGGCGGCACTGCGCACAGGAGAAGAGATGCGCTTCGATCGCGTGCGCGTCGCTCGCCGAAAGCGCCTGGAGAGCGTATGCGCCGAGCTGCGCGGCGTGCTCGCAGCCGTAGGGCGAGCTCACGGCTTGCCCCTGCCTTCGGCCAGCACCCGCCGAAGCTGGTGCAGCCCGCAGTCGATTCGCGTCCTGACGGTCTCCACGGACTGGTTCAGCCGGAGCGCGACTTCGGCATGGGTCAGTTCCGAGAAGAACGCGGCCTCGATCGCCTGCCGCTCTTCAGGCGCGAGGCTGTCGAGTGCAGCGTGCAGCGCCCGGCGCTCGTCCTCGAATTGCGCTTTCTCGCCTGCCTTCCGCTGCTCGGAGCGCAACCGGGCGAGCGCCCTGGAGCGCGCCTGGTTCATGAGCCGACCGACAACTGTGCCTTCGCCAGGATCGTAGCGGTACGCTCGCCGCCAGACGTCGTGAAAGACTTCGAGCGTCAACTCTTCGGCCATCTCCCGGCGGCCGGTGAGCCGCATGAGCAGCGTGAACACCAGGCGATGCGAGCGTTCGTACAGCGCGTGCAGCGCGACCTGGTCGCCCGCCGCGATCGCCCGGACCAGTTCGAACCATTCCTGCTCCGATACGGGGTCGCTCGATGTGCCGGAATAGAGGACATCGCCCAGCGTCTTGGGCGCGCGTTCGCCGGGATGCTCGCTCTCGAGAGGTTCCTGAGAGGCCGCCATGGCGGCAATTTTGCAGTCAAAGAGACCACCGGACAAGGCGGGAACCCTCCCAGTGGGCGGGTTCGGCGGCACGGCGCTAGTCGCGGGTGAGCTCGCGCACGACGGCCACCAGGTCGTCGAGCTTGAAGGGCTTCTTGAGGGTCTTCACCGCGCCCACTTCGCGCGCCACCTGAAAGACGTCGTAGTCGGTCAGCGCCTCGCGCCCGGTCATGGCGATGATCTTGGTCTCCGGGAACTCGCGGCGCAGGTCCTGGATCGTCTCGATGCCTTCCTTCTCCGGCATGAAGATGTCGGTGACGATCACCGTTGCCGGGCGCGCGCGCTGCAGCTCGAGGCCTTGCGCGCCGTTCGCGGCGCCTTCGGCCTCGATGCCGTGGATCTGGAACCACAGCAGGGCGAGCTTTCTGAAATCGTCGTTGTCGTCGATGACCAGGACGCGCGTCATATGCGGCGTTGCGGAAAATCCAACGCGCGATTCTAGTGGAGTGCGCATGCCCTGCGGGAACGGCATAGCGAAAGGATGGCACAGCGCCCGCGACGCCACCATCGCCGTGTGGGGATTTTCCGGACACGGCCGTCTTCATTCCGGCGTAGTGCATCCTGCTACAGCGTGTCACATTCAGGTGACTACTGCGCCTGCAGCATCGCCGGTATGCTCGCCGAGGTTTGCCACCACCTGCCCGGCGTTAGAACGAGAAGCGAAGGAACCGCATGAACCAGCCTGCCGTTGCCCACGAATCGCACGCCGTCATCCAGGCCGACGAGATGACGATGATCCTCACCGCGCTCACGCAGTTGAAGCGCGGCGACGCCAAGGTGCGGCTGCCCTATCACGGGGCGGGCGCCTTCGGCAAGGTGGCCGAAGTGTTCAACGACCTCGTCGAGCAGAGCGCGATGATGGCCGACGAGCTCTCGCGACTGTCGCAGGTGGTGGGCAAGGAAGGCAAGCTGAAGAAGCGCGCGGCGCTGCCCAACGCGCACGGTTTCTGGGCCGACTCGGTCGAGCAGATCAACTCGCTCATCGACGACCTGGTGCACCCCAACAACGAGGTGGCGCGCGTGATCGGCGCGGTGGCGCAGGGCGACCTCTCGAAGTCGATGGCGCTCGAGCTCGACGGCCGGCCGCTCGAAGGCGAGTTCCTGCGTACGGCGAAGACCATCAACAAGATGGTGGAGCAGCTCGGCAACTTCTCCGCCGAGGTGACGCGGGTGGCGCGGGAAGTCGGCACGGAAGGCAAGCTCGGCGGCCAGGCCAAGGTGAAGGGCGTGGCCGGCACGTGGAAGGACCTGACCGACTCCGTGAACTCGATGGCGGGCAACCTCACCGCGCAGGTGAGGAACATCGCCGACGTCACTACCGCGGTGGCAAAGGGCGACCTCTCGAAGAAGATCGAGGTGGACGTGAAGGGCGAGTTCCTTACGCTCAAGTCCACGATCAACACCATGGTGGACCAGCTGCGCTCGTTTGCCTCGGAGGTGACGCGGGTGGCGCGGGAGGTGGGCTCGGACGGCATTCTCGGCGGCCAGGCGCGAGTCGAAGGCGTGTCGGGCACGTGGAAGGACCTCACCGAGTCGGTGAACTTCATGGCCGGCAACCTCACTTCCCAGGTGAGGAACATCGCCGACGTGACGAAGGCGGTCGCGGCAGGCGATCTCTCGAAGAAGATCACGGTGGACGTGAAGGGCGAGATCGCGGAGCTCAAGAACACGGTCAACACGATGGTGGACCAGCTGCGGTCCTTTGCTTCCGAGGTCACACGGGTGGCGAGGGAAGTAGGTTCCGAAGGCAAGCTCGGCGGCCAGGCCGACGTGCAGGGCGTGGCCGGAACGTGGAAGGACCTGACGGAGTCGGTGAACTCGATGGCCGGCAACCTCACGTCGCAGGTGAGGAACATCGCCGACGTGACCAAGGCTGTAGCGGCTGGCGACCTTTCCAAGAAGATTACCGTCGACGTAAAAGGAGAAATCCTCGAGCTCAAGGCCACCATCAACACGATGGTGGACCAGCTCCGCTCGTTCGCCTCGGAAGTGACGCGCGTCGCGCGCGAGGTGGGTACCGAAGGGAAACTTGGCGGCCAGGCCGACGTGCAGGGCGTGGCGGGAACGTGGCGCGACCTCACCGAGTCGGTGAACGCCATGGCGGGCAACCTCACGTCCCAGGTGAGAAACATCGCCGACGTGACCAAGGCGGTGGCGGCGGGCGACCTCTCGAAGAAGATCACGGTGGACGTGAAGGGCGAGATCCTCGAGCTCAAGAACACCATCAACACGATGGTGGACCAGCTCCGTTCGTTTGCTGCGGAAGTGACGCGCGTGGCGCGTGAAGTCGGTACCGACGGTAAGCTCGGCGGCCAGGCCGACGTGCAGGGCGTGGCGGGCACCTGGCGCGACCTCACCGACTCGGTGAACTCGATGGCGGGCAACCTCACCTCCCAGGTGAGGAACATCGCCGACGTGACCAAGGCGGTGGCGGCCGGCGACCTCTCGAAGAAGATCACGGTGGACGTGAAAGGCGAGATCCTCGAGCTCAAGGCCACCATCAACACCATGGTGGACCAGCTCTCCTCGTTCGCCTCCGAGGTGACGCGAGTCGCGCGGGAAGTGGGAACCGAGGGACGTCTCGGCGGGCAGGCCGAGGTCGAAGGCGTGTCTGGCACGTGGAAGGACCTCACCGAGTCGGTGAACTCGATGGCCGGCAACCTCACCTCGCAGGTGCGGAACATCGCCGACGTGACGAAGGCCGTGCAGGCGGGCGACCTGTCCCGGAAGATCACGGTGGATGTGAAGGGCGAGATCCTCGAGCTCAAGAACACCATTAATACGATGGTGGACCAGCTCTCCTCGTTCGCCTCCGAGGTGACGCGGGTGGCAAGGGAGGTGGGCTCGGAAGGCATTCTCGGCGGCCAGGCGCGGGTGGAAGGCGTGTCGGGCACGTGGAAGGACCTCACCGAATCGGTGAACTTCATGGCGGGCAACCTCACCTCGCAGGTGAGGAACATCGCCGAGGTGACGACCGCGGTCGCGGCCGGCGACCTGTCGAAGAAGATCACGGTGGACGTGAAGGGCGAGATCCTCGAGCTCAAGAACACCATCAACACGATGGTGGACCAGCTTCGATCTTTCGCCGCAGAGGTGACGCGGGTCGCAAGAGAGGTGGGCACCGAAGGCAAGCTCGGCGGCCAGGCCGACGTGCAGGGCGTGGCGGGCACGTGGCGCGACCTCACCGACTCGGTGAACTTCATGGCCGGCAACCTCACCTCGCAGGTGAGGAACATCGCCGACGTGACGAAGGCGGTGCAGGCGGGCGACCTGTCGCGCAAGATCACGGTGGACGTGAAGGGCGAGATCCAGGAGCTGAAGGCCACCATCAACACGATGGTCGACCAGCTCTCGTCCTTCGCGGCGGAAGTCACGCGGGTCGCGCGTGAAGTGGGAACCGAAGGCCGGCTCGGCGGACAGGCCGAGGTGCGCGGCGTGTCGGGCGTGTGGAAGGACCTCACCGACAACGTGAACTTCATGGCCGGCAACCTCACCTCGCAGGTACGCGGCATTGCCAAAGTTGTAACCGCGGTGGCGAACGGCGACCTGAAGCAGAAGCTGACGGTGGAGGCAAAGGGCGAGATCGCGGCCCTCGCGGAGACGATCAACAGCATGACCGACACGCTCGCGACTTTCGCCGACCAGGTGACGACCGTGGCGCGGGAGGTCGGCGTGGAAGGCAAGCTCGGCGGCCAGGCCAAGGTGCCGGGCGCGGCGGGCATCTGGAAGGGCCTCACCGAGAACGTGAACGAGCTCGCGGCGAACCTCACCACGCAGGTGCGCGCGATTGCCGAGGTCGCGACCGCGGTGACGCAGGGCGACCTGACGCGCTCCATCACGGTGGAGACGCAGGGCGAGGTGGCGGCGTTGAAGGACACCATCAACGAGATGATCCGCAACCTCAAGGACACCACGGAGAAGAACACCGAGCAGGACTGGCTGAAGACCAACCTGGCCAAGTTCTCGCGGATGCTGCAGGGCCAGCGCGACCTCGTCACGGTCGGCCAGATGATCCTGTCGGAGCTCGCGCCGGTGGTCGGCGCGCACCAGGCCGAGTTCTACGTGCTCACCAAGCCCGAGAACGACAGCTCGAAGCTGAAGCTGCTGGCGAGCTACGCCTCCAAGGGCCGCCGGGCGCACGGCAAGGAGATGGACATCGGCGAAGGCCTGGTCGGCCAGTGCGCGATCGAGAAGCGCAAGCTTCTCCTGACGAACGTACGCACCGACGCGTTCCGCATCGCGACCGGCCTGTCGGACTCGAGCCCGCTCGACGTCCTGGTGATGCCCGTGGTATTCGAGGGCGAGGTGCGCGGTGTGATGGAGCTCGCCTCGCTCGAGCACTTCAACCCCTCGCACCAGGCCTTCCTCGACCAGCTCACCGAGTCGATCGGCATCGTCATCAACACCATCGAGGCCAACACCCGCACCGAGGACCTGCTCAAGCAGTCGCAGTCGCTGGCAGAGGAATTGCAGCAGACCAACCAGGAGCTCGAGGAGAAGGCGCGCCAGCTCGCGCACCAGAACCAGGAGGTCGAGCGCAAGAACACCGAGGTGGAGCAGGCCCGCCAGGCGCTGGAGGAGAAGGCGAAGCAGCTCGCACTCACCTCGAAGTACAAGTCCGAGTTCCTCGCCAACATGTCGCACGAGCTGCGCACGCCGCTGAACAGCCTGCTGCTCCTCTCGGACCAGCTCACGCGCAACGCCGAGGGCAACCTGAACCAGCGCCAGGTCGAGGCGGCCAAGACCATCCACGCCTCGGGCAACGACCTGCTCGCGCTGATCAACGACATCCTCGACCTGTCGAAGATCGAGTCGGGCACGGTGCAGGTCGACATCAGCGAGCTGCGCCTGCTAGACCTGCAGCGCTACGTCGAGCGCACCTTCCGCCACATCGCCGAGTCGAGCCGGGTGGGCTTCAACATCCAGGTCGACGCCGCGCTGCCGCGCTCGATGCACACCGACATCAAGCGCATGCAGCAGATCATCAAGAACCTGCTGTCGAACGCGTTCAAGTTCACCCACGAGGGCTCGGTCACCTTCTCGGTGGCGCCCGCCACCGCGGGCTGGTCGATCGAGAACGAGGAGCTGAACCGCGCCGGCCAGGTGGTCGCTTTCGCGGTGGCCGACACCGGCATCGGCATCTCGCCCGACAAGCAGCAGATCATCTTCGAGGCGTTCCAGCAGGCGGACGGCTCCACCTCGCGCAAATACGGCGGCACCGGCCTCGGCCTCGCCATCAGCCGGGAGCTCTCGAAGCTCCTCGGCGGAGAGATCAGGCTCATCAGCTCGCCGGGCGTGGGCAGCACGTTCACGCTCTACCTGCCGCTCGCCTACGCCGCCTCGCGCCGCGTCGCCGCTACCCCGGCGCAGCGCCACCTGGTGGTCGAGCCGCCGGTGGCCGAGCAGCCCGCGCCGCGCGCGGCCGAAGTCGAGCCGATCTACACCGAGCCGGAGGTCGAGGCCGAGCCGAACGAGGCCGCCGACGACCGCTCGGAAGTCAAGCCCGACGACCTTTCCGTCCTGATCGTCGAGAACGACCTCGCGTTCGCCAAGGTGCTGCTCGAGGCGGCCCGGGCCCAGGGCTTCAAGGGCCTGGTGGCCGGGACCGCGGCGAGCGCGCTGTCCAAGCTGAAGGAATACCAGCCTTCGGTGATGACGCTCGATATCTTCCTGCCCGACATGCAGGGCTGGCGCATCCTGGATCGGCTGAAGGCCGATCTCTCCACGCGCCACGTGCCGGTGTGCGTGGTCTCGACCGATGACTCGCGCGAGCGCGCGCTCAATTCAGGCGCGATCGGCTTCATAGCGAAGCCGGTGCATTCGCGCGAGGTCATCGATCAGGCGCTGACGCGCCTCAAGGCCTACGTCACCAGCGCGAAGAAGACGCTGCACCTCCTCATGGCAGAGGGCCCGGAGCGCGCAGCCCTGGCCGAGCGCCTCGCCGCCGACGACATCGAGGTCTACGCCACCGACAACAAGGCCGCGCTGTGCGCACGCCTGCGCCGCGACGCGGTCGACTGCCTGGTGGTGCAGAGCGGCGTCGCCGAGCTGCAGCCGAGCGACCTGCTCGACGCGGTCGAGGACCAGCCGGTCACGCGCCAGCTGCCGATCGTGCTGTACGGGCCGGAGGGCGGCGATGCGCTCGCCACGTGGAAGCGCGCCGACGGCGTGTTCGCCTTGCGCGAGGCGCGCTCGGTCGAGCGTCTCCTCGACACCATCTACTTCTTCCTGCACCGCAGCATCATGGGCCTCGCCCAGGAGCAGCGCCAGACGGTCCAGGACCTGCACAACTCGAGCCGCGTGCTGGAAGGCAAGAAAGCCCTGATCGTCGACGACGACATGCGCAACATCTTCGCGCTGTCGACGGTGCTGCACGACCAGGGCATGGAGATGGTCTCGGCGAACAACGGCCGCGAGGCAATCCGCCTGGTGAAGGAGCAGCCGGGCATCGACATCGTGCTGATGGACATCATGATGCCGGAGATGGACGGCATCACCACCATGCAGGAGATCCGCAAGCTGCCGGAGAAGAAGGACCTCCCGATCATCGCGGTGACTGCCAAGGCGATGAAGGGCGACCGCGAGAAGTGCATCCGCGCCGGCGCCTGGGACTACCTGTCGAAGCCGGTAGACACCGTGCACCTTTTGGCGGTACTACGGGGCTGGCTGCATCGATAACAGGGATGATCGTGAAGGGAACCGGAATAGGCGCCGATTTTTTTCGCTCCGGATTTCTGTAGATGGATGACAAGGTCAACATCCTGGTCGTAGACGACCTGCCGGATAAGCGCCTCGCGTTCCAGGTGGTGCTGGAGGAGCTCGGCCAGAACCTGGTGATGGCGGCCTCGGGCGCCGACGCGCTGCGCGAGCTGCTGCTGCGCGAGTTCGCGGTGATCCTGCTCGACGTCAACATGCCGGACATCGACGGCATCGAGACCGCGGAGCTCATCCGCCAGCACAGCAAGACCAAGCACACGCCGATCATCTTCGTCACCGCCTACGCCGACGAGATGCAGACCGCGCGCGGCTACGCCCTCGGCGCGGTCGACTACATCCTGTCGCCGGTGATCCCGGAGATCCTGCGCAGCAAGGTCAAGGTGTTCGTCGAGCTGTACCGGGCGCAGAAGCGGGCGCAGGCGGCCGCGCGCCTGGAGGCCGAGCGCGCCGCGGCCGAGGAGGCCACGCAGCGCTCGGAGTTCCTCGCCTTCGCGAGCCGCGAGCTCGGCGCCTCGCTCAACCTGGACGCGGGCATGGAGCGCCTGCTGCAGATGCTGGTGCCGGGCCTCGCGGAGTACGCGCTGCTCTCGGTGCAGCTCGAGGGCGAGGCGCTCGCGATGTCATGCGGCGGGCGCGCGCGGCCGCAGGCGATGGAGGGCCTCGAAGCCCTGCCGGCGCCGCTGCAGCGCGTGTTGCGCGAGGGCCGCAAGAGCGACCTCGTGCTCGAGCCCCAGGCGGCGCTGCACGGCGGGGTGCGCTACTTCCACCTCGTCCCGCTGCGCTCGGGCGAGCGCACCGTCGCGATGCTCGCGCTCGGCTATGCGCGCGGGCCGAGCGCCTACGGGCTCGCCGACCAGGCCACCATCGAGGAGCTGGTGAGCCGCGCCGCGATCGCGTTCGAGAACGCCCGCCTGTACTGGAACCTGAAGCGCGAGATGGCGCGCACCAAGGAGGCCGAGGAGAAGCTGAAGGAGGCGAGCCGGCGCAAGGACGAGTTCCTCGCCATGCTCTCGCACGAGCTGCGCAACCCGCTCGCGCCGATCCGCAACGCCGCCGAGGTGATGCGGCGCATCGCGCCCACCGACGCCGGCATCGTCTGGGCGCGCGACGTGGTGGAGCGCCAGGTGACCCACCTCGCGCAGCTGGTCGACGATCTGCTCGACGTCTCGCGCATTACCCAGGGCAAGATCGCGCTGAAGAAGGAGCCGGTCGAGCTCGGAAAAGTGGTCCAGCACAGCATCGACACCGCCCGCTCGCTGCTTGAGGCGAAGCGCCACAATCTTTCCGTGAGCGTGTCCTCCGCGCCGATCTGGGTGTTCGGCGACTTCGCGCGGCTCTCGCAGGTGATCGGCAACATCCTCAACAACGCCGCCAAGTACACGTCCGAGGGCGGCCGGATCGAGCTCGTCGCGAGCGCCGAGCGCGGCGAGGCGCTGATCAGCGTGCGCGACAACGGCATCGGCATCGACGCCGCGTTGCTGCCGCACGTGTTCGAGCTCTTCACGCAGGGCGAGCGCTCGCTCGACCGCAGCCAGGGCGGCCTCGGCGTCGGCCTCACCGTGGTCGAGCGCCTTGTCGACCTGCACCAGGGCCGCGTCGAGGTGCACAGCGAGGGCATCGGCAAGGGCTCGGTCTTCCGCGTCGTCCTCCCCTGCATCAGCGAGGTGCCGCAGGCGGCCGGCGAGGAGCGCGCAACGCCGGCGTACGCCGCGCTGGTGGCCGGGAAGCGCGTGCTCGTGGTCGACGACAACATCGACGCCGCCGAGAGCATCGCCGTGTTCCTGCGCCTCGAAGGCCACGAGGTGAGGACCGTGAGCGACGGCCCGCAGGCCGTGGCCATCGCGCAGGTGTTCGCGCCGCAGGTCGCGGTGGTCGACATCGGGCTGCCCGGCATGAACGGCTACGAGGTGGCGCGGCGGCTGCGCCTGAAGGGCGTCGAGGCGCCAACGCTGCTGATCGCGCTGACAGGTTACGGACAGAAAGAAGACCGCGCCCG
>Ga0247667_1000406_pt1 | contig 10384 bp, 6 predicted proteins | sample CNK08_metaG_FD_183027 | JGI IMG/M metagenome (GOLD analysis project Ga0247667, IMG submission 183027) | Soil microbial communities from Purdue University Martell Research Forest, Indiana, United States - CNK08 | ecosystem: Environmental > Terrestrial > Soil > Temperate forest > Bulk soil | place... | reverse complement strand
GAGCCATGCCGAGCAGGACCGCCAGAACGGCCAATCCGGCAACAACTGGGATAAATGGCAACCCGAACATAGAAACCTCCCTTTTCCACTCGTCCAGACTGTTTGCGTCGTGCGACAGTCTGAGAAGCCTTTACGGCGCGGCGGCATGCAAGCCTTACATCGCTCTGAACGTGGGCTTAAACCCGCCTGCTTAGGAGCGCGTGAACTCTTCCCAACGGCGCACGTACGCAATTCCCTTCTCGTACCGCTCGATGACCACTTCGGCGCCCTTCTCGATGGCTTTGCCGTCATCGCTGCGCGCGCCGGCACCGCGCCGTACGCCGCCGAGCGAGAAAATCACTTCGCCTGTGCCTTGCTCGCGAATGGGCACGCTGATCGAGCCCACCGACCCCTCAATCCGGTAATCCGCCTCGTTCAGCTCCGCGTCACCACCCCGCATCAGTTTCAGCATGAACTTGAAAACCATCCAGCCCGCGAGCAGCCCTGCAAGCGTTGCGAATCCCAGCGATGCGATCGCCACTAAATGGGAGCGCGTCGACAAGATGTAACCCGTTCCTCCGAACCAGGCGAGGAACGCCAGCAGCGTTGACATATTGAGCCAGGGGATATGCGCTGCCGCTCTCAGACCGCTACCACCACCATGGTGCGCGACGTGAAACGGCAGGTGCAGACGAAACGGCAAGTGGATGTGGACTGCGCCCGCAAGAAAAGAAAGCACGCTGAGCGAGAATCCCACAATAAAACAGAGCAGATAGAAATCAGACCAGGTCATAAAACACCCCGAAACGCAGCACCCCGCTGCGCAGACTGGAGTTCGAGACGCAGACCCTTCGGGTCAGTTGTTCAGCGAACCGGGCGGTGGATGCCCACTGCCCTGATGCTTCCCCGAATGCAAAACTTCCCCGAGTCGTTCCGCCAAACCCGGCGCTCGAAGAATCTCCACCAGGAGCAAAAGCGCCTGCCGCGAATCCTCATGCTCAGCGATGGCCAAGAGGGCCTGACTGAGATCCGGATCAGCGGCAAATTGTTCCGCGCCGGCGTACAGCCAGGAATCGATCTTTGCGTCCACGGCGCGAAGAGCAGACTGCAACCCCGGCGTGTAGCCTTCCGGATCATCCACCAGGAAACCGGGATAGACGCGGAAGAAGCGCGCCAGGAGCGTCCGCGTGCTGTGCGTCAGGTGCGGCCGCGTCCCACTCTCAATCTGTGAGAGGTACGCCTGGCTCAGCCCGCGCCCTACTTCGCGCTTCATGGCCGCAGCCAGTTCCTGTTGGGTCATCGGACGGCCCAGGCCGCGCAGGGACCCTTCCACGGCGCGAAGAGAACGGAGTTTGTTGCCAAGAGTCATCGAAGAACCTCTATATTGCAATTTGCGAATAACGTATTACTTTTCGCTATTTGTGTCAAGAACTATATTCGTCCTCTTTTCAACGAGTTACAACCAGCCCAAGCGTACGTCGGTAGTTTTCGGTGAGAGCGCTGTAAAAAAATGGGGAGGGGCTTAATCAGGTTTGCGTAGCGATTGCAGATCAATCCCAAGCTGCTGACACTTCTTATACAAGTGGCTGCGCTCCAATCCCAGCGCGCGTGCCACGTTGGTCATGTGGAAATTGTGCCGCTTGATTTCTCCGAGTAGCACTTCTTTTTCGAAGGCTTCCGTGCGCTCCGCGAGCGTTCCCGTCGAAGCAGTTCCACCAGTTGAGGAACTTGCGGCACCAGCGCCGGAGCCCTCCCCAGGAAGCACGAGCCGGACGTCATCGGCGGTAATGGAATCTTCCGAGGAAAGGAGCACCAGCCGCTCCACCACGTTGCGCAATTCGCGTACATTTCCCGGCCAAGCGTAGCGGCGCAATTCCGCAAACGCCTCGGCGGCGAAGAGTTTCTCTTTCCAACCGTTTTGCGCAGCCACCTGTCTCGCAAAATGCGCGGCAAGCTCCGGAAAATCTTCCGGCCGCTCGCGCAGCGGCGGCAGCACAAGGGGGAAAACGTAAATCCGGTGAAAGAGATCCCGGCGGAACGCATTCTGCTGCACCAGTTCCTGGAGGTTCCGGTGCGTGGCTACGAGGACGCGCACATCCACGCGAATGGGTTTGTCGCCGCCGACGCGCTCCACTTCGCCCTCTTCCAGCACGCGCAATAATTTGGCCTGCATGGAGACCGGCATATCGCCAATCTCGTCGAGAAACAGCGTGCCGCCTTCGGCCTGTTCAAATTTCCCGAGATGCCTTCCCGCCGCGCCTGTAAAAGCGCCTTTTTCATGACCAAAGAGTTCCGATTCGATCAGCTCCGCGGGCACCGCGGCGCAATTCAGAGTAATGAAAGCATTTTCATGGCGTTGGGACTTCTCATGAATCCCCCGTGCAACCAGTTCCTTGCCGGTCCCGGTTTCGCCCAGAATGCAGACGCGTGTTTCGCTTGCGACCACGCGCTCGATCTGCGCGAGCAGCTTCTTCATTGCCGGGCCCGATCCAACCAACTCGTGTTTCCCCAGACGATGCCGCAGTTCACGGTTTTCGTGTTCGAGGCGCGAAAGCCGCAGCGCATTCTCCACCGTGACCAGCAGCTTTTCCGTCGAGAGCGGCTTTTCAAGAAAATCCAGTGCACCCAGCTTCGTGGCTTTCACCGCCATTTCGACATTCGCCTGGCCGGAAATGAGCACGATCGGCGTCTTGACGCCGGCCTGTTTCAAGTCTTCGAGCAGCTCGATGCCGCTTTTCCCGGGCATAACCACGTCGGAGAGAATCAAGTCGAAGGATTCGGTGCGCAAGAGTTCCAGTGCGCGGGGGGCGTTGTCGCAAACTGTTGCTTGGTGGCCAGCCAGCCGAAAAGCCCGCGAAAGCGACGCCAGCGTATTGGGGTCGTCATCGACGAGCAGAAGGTGAGCTTTGCGTGGCAAGGGGTGTCCTTTGCAACTGCGCGTCAGCCGGAGGCCGCCACGGTAAAGCTCTGCGGAGGTTTCTTCTCGGTCGCGGCCTCTTCCGCCGGGGCTGCAGGACGCGCGGACTGGCGCTGTGGCAGCTCGATGTGAAACGTCGTTCCGTGCCCCTCGTCGCTCGAAACGGAAATGGTTCCGTGATGGTCGCTGATCACCGACTGGATAATCGCGAGGCCGAGGCCGGTTCCCTGCACCTTTGTCGTGTAATACGGCGTAAAGAGCCGCGAGCATTCTTCCTGTGTAAGGCCTTTCCCCGTATCCGCCACTTCTATTCGAACGCTACCCTCGTGTTCCGAACTGCGAATGGTCAGAGTGCCTCCGGCCGGCATGGCGTCCAGGGCGTTCAGCACGAGATTTTGAAACGCGCGGTGCAGAAGGTCGGCGTCCGCATCAATTTCCGGCAGGGGCTCCGTTAGAAAATATTCTGGAATAATGGGCGGCTTGCCTACTGCGTTAAACTGCGGTTCGAATAGCCGCACGGCGTTGCGCAAGGCTTCATTCACGTTGACGCGAGCAAAATGCGGCGCGGGCATTTTTGAAAAATCGCTGAAACGGCTGACAATAGTGTTCAGATTCGCGAGTTCCGCCTTCAATGTGGCCGTGGATTCGTTAAAAACTTCCAGGAATTGCTTCGCGTCCAATTGCCGCGCCTTCTGCAAGTTTTCTACCGTAATCTGCAGAGGGAAAAGCGGGTTGCGAAGCTCGTGGGCCAGGCGCCGCGCCAACTCCCGCCATGCGGCCACTCGCTCCGTCTGCACAAGCTGCTCTCGCTGCGCCGCCAGGGTCTGCGTCATTTCATTGAACGCGGAAGCAAGCTGTCCAATCTCATCGCGCCCGTGCAGATCGATGACGGTGTCCCATCGCCCGGAGGCCACTTCGCGCGCACCTTCAGCTAGCTCCTCGAGGGGCCGCGTAATTCTTGCCGAGACCCACAAACTAATCAGCAAACCGATCAAGAGCGCCGCTCCGGCAACCGCGCCGGCAATCTGCAGAATGTGGCGCGTCAATAGCACGAGTTCCTTCCGCGAGCTCCCTAATAGCAGAACGGCAAGCAATTCGTTGTTCCTGCCGGCCAGCGGTATGGCATGAAATGTTTCGGCGTCCGCGGCGTTCTGCGACCAATCGATGGTCCGCTCGAGCGGTTTCGCCTGCTTCTGGAGCTGCTGAATCAATGGTTCGAGCCGGTCCGCCTGGTCGAATGTTCCGTTCACGTCCGTGAGCGCTGTCGCAACGAAACCAGGTTCCAGATTGCGGTACAGCAGCACGCGCATTCCCGCTGGCGGGACCAGGGAAGCGAGAAAATTCTGGTCGAGCTTCCTCCCGCCGATAATGTACATGCTCTTATCGTTGCCCCCGGAAAGCATCCGCACCACGGTCAGCGAGAGCGCCACGCCGTCAGGTAATTCCTCCTTGCTCAAGAATGGCGCCGAATCATTCCAGTTTTTGTTCGTCAGGACCCAATCGTTCTTATAGCCGACCCGTGCGGGATACTGCGCGGAAGAGATCAGCGTCCCGTCCCAATTTACGAATTCCACAAAATCCAGCCCATGATCCTGCGCTGCTCCGGATGCGTCGTGCACGAAGAGCGAGAGGTCCGGTCTAGCGCCTGCCAAATCGATTGCCACCTTTAGAGTAATCTCGGCATCCGTGATGTTCTTCACTTGCCGGGCAATCTCTTCGCCTCGTTGCGCGTATTCCTTGTTGAACTGCGCGACGAGCGCCTGGCTTCGCTGCGCGTCCGACTCCTCAAACACAGCTTGTGTATAGTGCGTCACGCCATAGGCCACCAGTGACACCGAAGCAAGCACGGTAATCAGAAAAACCAAAAATAACTTTGTGCGAAAGCTCATGGCTTTGCTCCGGGCGCAGCCGATTGCGATTGCGGGAAACTTGGTGTCTTGACGTTCGCAGAATTCGAAGAGTCCGCTTGCGCAGCTTCAGGAAGATCCAGCCAAACGTCGGCCAGATGCCATTCGCCCCAGCGTGCTGGCATCCAGTCGCGCACGGTCGGACCTAGACCAACGGATTCGGCTTCCATGACGAGCGGAAGCACCCGCCATTCCTCGAGGATCCGCCGCTCGCGCGCGTAGAGCTGTTGGTAATCCGTACTCGTGGCATTCACCTCCGAAGGCTCCGTTAGATTATATGCCGCAATCATGGATTCGAGTTCAGCGCGCGGGGATAGCGACGAACAGTGCCACGCAAACAGGTGAACATCGGAAGGCGGATCAACAGGTGTCACCGATGAAACGCCTGCGCGCGAAACGGGCCGGTTGATGACGCGAACGGGAATCGTAGCCTGGCGCGCGTTCAACGCCACGCGCTCTCCGAGAAGCTTAGCCAAATCACCGGCCGGATCGACGCGCAAGCGCAGCGGTTCCGCTCCACCGGTCTCATTCGAAGGAAGCCCGCGTCGCAGTTCTTTTGCGCGTTCAAGGTTGGTGTCCACGCTGAAGAGGAAAGCATATCCTGAGAGCCATTGCGGCAAAAGGGCTGCAGCAGGTTCGGCTTGCTTCTGGAGCAATACGTTGGCCATGGTGCCGCGGTCGAGCGAAAGCGCCAGCGCCTCGCGCAGTCGATCATCCGATGCGCCCCTCTGCGCCCCGTCAAATCGCAACCCGTACAGAGTTAACGGCTCCGAAGTCCAAATACGCAGATTGGCCTGCTTTGCGCGGGGCACAAGATCGGGCGCGAGCTCGATCAAATCCGCCTTCCCCAGCTGCAAATCAAACATCGCGCGCAGCGGCGCCACTCCGAGCGTAACATCAATCCCATCGACAAACGGCCGCCCGGACCAAGCCTCTTCATTCGCACGGAAGTAAAGATGCCCGTTCGCACCTCGCGAAGCTGTGCCGCCCGAACTCTCGGCCCGCAACGCCGCGGAATTATTCTCCGCGTCCGGCTTTGCCTTAGCTGGCGCTTCACCCAGAGCAAATGGCCCAGTTCCAACGAACGACCCGCTGGCCAGCACTCGATAAACAAAGTATCGCCCCGAAGCAAGCTGCTCCAGCAAATCGGGCGCCAGTACGCTCGACTTAATGACGATCGAGCTGCCGGACACGGAAATTTGCTGCGTCCCCGGTAGCAGCGGCTGAACCGCCGCCACAACATCGGCGGCAGTAAGCATCGAACCATCGGAAAATTTCGCATCCGCGCGAATCGTAAACTGCCAGCGCTTGTTCGCACCGTCGTGCGACCACTCCGTCGCAAGCACAGGCTGAAACCGACCGTAATTATCGAGCGCGACCAGCCGTTCGAAAACGAGCTCCGCCAACTTTTCGTCCATAGCGGATTCAAACGAACCCGGGCGCCACTCACGCGGGTCGAGCGACACGTTGGCGGCATGCAGCTCGATCCGCAGCGTCCCGCCATACCTCGGACGCGTCGCGGCTGGTGCGGACGAGGCCAGGAAAAGTTGAGCGGCAAACAACAAAAAACTAATTGCTGCAAACAGCCTTGATTCGATAGACCTCATAGTTCCCTGTTGAAAGATTCTTCACAACTGCGGTTGCTGATTTTGAATCTTGCGCCACGCTGATATCGAGTACCGGCCCGGGCATGTCCAGCGAACCTGCATAATTGCCGCCGTCAGAAGCCGGAGCTCCTGCTCCGGAACCACTTGCTAGAGTGATCTGATCGGGCTGCGTGAAATCGCCTTTGCCGGTAGCAAGATATCGGGGAGACTCGCCGCAGGCAGACGATAGCTCCATTGTCCTGTCGCTGACTTCAGATCCCGTGCATGTATAGCTAAAATGAACGGTCGGATCGATATCACAAACCTTTCTCAGAAGGACCAGTTCGACACGCTCTTTCGCATGACTGTAGAAGAGGCTGGCTTCTCCGGCACGGGAACTATGCCCGACTGGCAGAAATTGAGCGGAATCCATCCATTTCCAAGCGCCATTCTCAAAATCAAAACGCATAAACAAGCTATCGCTCAATAAAAAAAGAAACCACTCCTCGGTGGCTGGGTGTTGCCACTCCAAGGCACTCTGAATCGGCTTTTCTTGCTGCCATAAAAGTTCCCGTCTAAGCTGCGGTGTTGGAGATGTTCCTCTTGCAACATAAAGAGAGGCACGAGGAAATTCGACCATGTAAATCTGTTGTACGCCCGCTGCGTCCGTAACATCAGCAATCAGCAAGGCTCTGGTGGCTGTCACACGAATTACGACAGTCAGGACCGGAGCGTCCGGATTCTCCGACGGCGCCATCCCGCAAGCCGAAATCTGTTCAAGGAACACTTTTCTGCGGGACTCGGACAAATAGCCGGGAAACTCAGCAGTTTCTTGCCAGTGGACACTCACCTGTTGCTTGCGCGCAGCTGCGCAAACTTTGATCGCCAGCTGATGTGCCGCATCTTCAAGCGATTCAGCACGCACGTGCGATGGCAAAAGCAGCAGAGCAAATCCGAATAGTTGGCAGAAAACGATGAAGCTGCGCGAGCGCGGCGAGTACAGATTTTGCTTGGCGGACACTGGCTTGCCGGATGATGATAGCATGCCTGCAATCCGCGCTACTGAGCGCGTCAATTCAGGTGTGCGTATCAATTCGATTTCAATTTAAGAAGCTGGCAGGGCTCAGTGGAAAATGCTTGCTCCCCGCGAAACATTTTGCGAGGGCGCGCGTCCATCTAGGTAGTCGAGTATCCGGGGTAAATCTCTGTCTCCAAGGATGATCAGAATGAACCGAATCGCTATTCGTCTGAATGTAATGCTGTGGTTGGCCTTCGCCACTATGGTCTGCCTGTCGGCCCTGCCCACTCGCGCGCAGTCCGCCACCGCGGATCAAGTGCCTCCAGGACCCACGCGACTTCTGCGATTCGCCGACATCTCGAAAGACAGGGTAGCCTTTGCCTACGCGGGCGACTTGTGGATTGCCTCCCGCGAAGGCGGCGCAGCCCGGCGCCTTACTTCTCACGTCGGCGACGAGCTCTACCCGAAATTTTCGCCCGATGGCAAGTGGATCGCCTTTACCGGCGAGTATGACGGCAACCCGGACGTTTACCTCGTCTCCGCAGAGGGTGGCGAGCCCAAACGCCTCACTTTTCATCCTTCGAACGATATCGTCCTCGGCTGGACGCCCGACGGCAAAAACATTCTATTCCGCTCCGACCGTTTCAACGAGCCTCTCGGCCGCTCCACGCGCCTTTACCTTGTTTCGTCGCAAGGTGGTAGTCCCCATCCGCTCCCCGTTCCGCGTGGCGATCTCACTTCCTTCTCCCCGGACGGCACCAAAATCGCCTACCTTGAAACTTCGCAGGAATTTCGCACCTGGAAGCGTTACCGCGGCGGCTGGAGCCTTCCTATCGCCATCTACGATCTCAAGAAGAACACCTACGAAGAGCTGCCGAAAACCGCGGGCATGGACATGTTCCCCATGTGGCACGGCAATTCCATCTATTTCATCAGCGACCGCGAAGGCATCATGAACCTTTACGCTTACGACCTCTCCTCTAAGCAAACCAAAAAGCTCACCGACTACAAGGAGTTCGACATCAAGTGGCCCAGCCTCGGCCCGGACGCCATCGTCTTCGAAAACGGCGGCCAACTCTACGAATACAATCTCAACAGCGGCAAGACGCGCGACCTTCCCATCCTGGTCCGCGCGGAGGACATCGAAGCCCGGCCCGAATTTAAGAGCGTCGGTCAGAACATTGGCAGTGCCACGCTCTCTCCCTCCGGCGCTCGCGCAGTTGTCGAGGCCCGCGGCAATGTATTCACTATCCCCGCCGAACACGGGAGCGTCCGCACGCTAACGACCGAGCACTCCAGCATCCACGAACTCAATCCCGCCTGGTCACCCGACGGGAAATCCATCGCCTATCTGTCCGACAAGACCGGCGAGTACGAACTCTATACGCGCCCGCAAATGGGCGGCGAAGAATCGCGCATCACTACGGACGGCAAAATCTACCGCTTCGGCCCGACGTGGTCCCCCGACAGCAAGAAACTCGTCTACTGGGACAAGTCCAATCAACTCTGGTATGTGAGCATCGAGGACAAGAAGCCCGTCCTCGTGGATACCTCCGAATACGGCCTCATCCAGGATGCTTCATGGTCCCCCGACAGCCTCTGGCTTGCCTATTCAAAACCTCACCGCCGCGGCGCCAATGACGTTTTCCTCTATTCCCTAGCCGCGAAAAAAACAACGGAAGTCTCCACCGGCTTCTACAGCGACAACAATCCCGTCTTCGACGACAACGGCAAGTACCTCTACTTCATTTCCACTCGTTATTTCTACCCGAGCATCGGCCAGCTCGATCAGCGCTTCAATTACTATTCGACCGACGGCGTCTTCGCCGTCACGCTCAAAGCTGACGAGCCCTCCCCATTCAAACCCGAGAGCGACGAAGAAAAAATCGCCGACGAGAACAAAGACAAAAAGAAAGACGACAACAAAGCTGACGCAGCGAAACCTGGCGAGCAAAAACCCGGGGAAGAGAAAGAAGAGAAGAAAACGGAAGCCGTCAAGCCCATCCACATTGATCTGGACGGCATCGCCAACCGCGTTGCGCCGGTCCCTGTCCAGGCCGGCATCTTGAGCAATCTGAGCGCACGCAAAGACAAATTTTTCTATGTCTCCACGCCGGTGGAAGCCCGCCAATTTGCTTTGCCGGGTAACCAAGGCCCAAAGAATGTGCTTCACGTCTACGATGTCACTAAACGCGACGACAAAGTCTTGCTCGAGGGCATCGACGGCTACGACCTCGATAAAGAAGGCAAAAAAGTTCTATACAAGGCTGGCCCAGTCCTCGGCATCACCGATGCCGCCCCTGGCAAAGCCAAAGTCGGCGCCGGCAAACTCGACCTCAGCGGAGTGCAGGTGCAGATCGATCCCCGCCAAGAGTGGCGCCAGATTTACCACGAGGCCTGGCGTCTCGAACGCGATTTCTATTGGGATCCCAATATGACCGGCCACGACTGGAATAAAATTGGCGCGCGCTACGAAGCCCTGCTTCCCTGGGTGGCCCATCGCAGCGATCTCAATTACCTGATCGGCGAGCTCATCGCCGAGCTCAGCACCTCGCACACCTATGTTGGCGGCGGCGACCAGCCCAAGAAGCCACAAGTCAGCGTCGGCATGCTCGGCGCGGACTTCGAGCCGGACGGCGGCTTTTACCGCATCGCGAAAATCTATCCCGGCGAGAACTGGAACGACGCCACGCGCTCGCCCTTAACCGATCCCGGCCTCAAGGTGAAAGCCGGCGACTATCTGATCTCCGTGAATGGCCAGGAAGCCCGCGCAACGCAGGATGTCTATTCCTACTTTCAGGACCTCGCTGGAAAACTCGTAGCTCTGAAAATTAACACCAAGCCCAGCGCCGACGGTGCGTGGGAAATCACTGTAAAACCCGTCGGCAATGAAACCGGAGTCCGCTATCTTGATTGGGTCGAAAGCAACCGCCGCAAAGTCGCGGAAGCTACTGGCGGCCGCGTCGGTTACATGCAC
>Ga0247667_1000405_pt1 | contig 10392 bp, 9 predicted proteins | sample CNK08_metaG_FD_183027 | JGI IMG/M metagenome (GOLD analysis project Ga0247667, IMG submission 183027) | Soil microbial communities from Purdue University Martell Research Forest, Indiana, United States - CNK08 | ecosystem: Environmental > Terrestrial > Soil > Temperate forest > Bulk soil | place... | reverse complement strand
CCGATTGACGATATCGGGAAGATGGTGAATATCGGCACCCTGCTGGCGTTTGTGATTGTGTGCATCGCGGTGATGGTGCTGCGCAACACCAACCCAGACCAGCCGCGGCCGTTCCGCACCCCGCTGGTGCCTTTCGTGCCGGTTATGGGAATTATTTTCAACGGCTACATGATGTACAAACTGGGCTGGATCAACTGGGCGCGCCTGTTCATCTGGCTGGCGATCGGCTTGGTAGTTTATTTCACCTACGGACGGCATCACAGCCGGGTCAGCAACCCGCAGCTGCGCGAACAATAGCGAAGAGTTCCACAAGAGAGAAGAACTCGAAACCGAACTCGTCCAAATCCGGCGAATCGGGTAAAGTGTTTTTTCTGACTCTTCAGCCATGAGCGAACCGGAAACTCAACAGAAACCTTTTTGGAGAAGCTTGTCGAAAGTTGACTGGCTTGCCGTGGGCGTTTGTGTCGCCGGCCTTGCGGCGGCGGCGAATCCGTTGAGCGCGTATCGCGGGGCCGGGCTAGTGCAGCTGTTTGGGGTGCTCGCTGCCGGATATGTGCTCTACCGCTTCTGGAGCCGCTGGCGGGCGGAGTTGCTCTGGAGCCTGCGCAACCGCCTGATCCTGGGCTACCTGTTCCTGGCCGTCGTGCCGATTGTGCTGCTGCTGGTCCTGGCGAGCATGCTGGGCCAGATTCTGTATTCGCAGTTGGGGGCGTATTTGCTGTATCACGACATCGAAGACCGCGTCGCGACCATGTCGAGCCTTGCTGCGACCCAGGCGTCCCTTCCCGCGTCGCTAGACGAAAACTCCAGGATCGAATCTCTCTCGCGGCAGGCTGAGGTGATGGTGGGGAGGCCGGTGCCGAAACTCCGGGTCAATTTTGAGGCGAATCCAGAGCTTTTCCGGAAGTTAGCAGGTCCGGCGGGGCATTCCTTTTCGGGAGTGATTCAGAACGGAAACAAGTTGCGGTTAGCGGGAATGAGAGAGCTGAAGAATTCTCGCGGGAACCGAATTGTTGAAGTGAGTGTTCCGTTCGATAGTGAGTTACTGGAAGATGTTGCACCCGACCTGGGACCGATTGCCATAACGCTAATGCAGACGGTGGAGGACGGTGCGGGAAATAATTCAGTGCGCATCGGGTCGAAGGACTACCGAAAGGTGGAAAGGTTCGCGACTAGCAAGCGAGAGTTGACGCCCGCGGAGTCATGGTTGGACCCGGTGGTGGAAGGGTTTTCCAAGCTGGAGGCGGTGTATGTTTCGCCCGAGGGGAAAGTGCAGCGGGCGCATCCGGTTTTTGCATTCTACTCTGCGCGGCGCTCGCAACTGAATCACCGGATTTTCGCTTCTGTCGGCGAATTCAGCGGCGCGCGTGTATTTCAGATTCAGTTGTTGGCAGTCGTTTTCCTGGTGATTGAAGTCGCCGCATTAATCATCGGGATCGTCCTGGCCAAAGCCATTACCGGGACGATCGCGGAGCTTTACCGCGCGACGCAGTTTGTGCGGGAAGGGAATTTCTCGCATCGTGTGATGGTGGAGCGGAAAGACCAGCTGGGTGTCCTGGGCGATTCATTCAATCTGATGACCGGCTCGATCAGCCGGCTGATCGACGAGCAAAAACAGTTGCAGCGCCTGGAGAATGAAATTTCCATCGCGCGCGAGGTGCAGGATCAGCTGTTCCCACGCGGCTTGCCGAAGGTGGAAGGGCTGGAGATCGAAGCGATCTGCAAGGCGGCGCGCTCGGTCAGCGGGGACTACTACGATTTCATCCAGCTGGACCCGACTCACGTGGCGATCGCGCTGGGCGATATTTCGGGGAAGGGAATTTCCGCGGCACTTTTGATGGCCAGCCTGCAGGCAGCACTGCGCAGCCAGTTGCTGACGCCGGGGAGCGAACAATTGAGCACCGCGGAACTCGTGGGGCGCCTGAACAAGCATTTAGTTCGCAATACGGGTGAAGATCGGTTTGCGACGTTTCTCGTTGCTGTCTACGACATGGAATCGCGCAAGCTACGTTACACCAACGCAGGCCACTTGCCGGGATTCTGTCTTTCGGATGGAAAATCCATGCATCTGGATGTGGGCGGAATGGTGCTTGGGATCGTGGAAGACTATCCTTACGAGGAAGGAGTGGTGGAAGTGCCGCGGGACGCGGTATTCATCGCCTACAGCGATGGCTTGGTGGAACCGGAGAACGCCTACGGCGAAGAATTTGGCGTATCGCGACTTGAAGCGGCGGCGCAACGCGTGAGGCAGGGCGATCCGAAGCGAATCGCGAACGCGCTGATGACCGCGGCAGAAGAATGGTCCGGCAGCCCGGAACAGGCCGATGATATGACCGTGATTGTGGCGAAGCTGAAGTAGAATGTGGGCAGAAGAGTAAGCGAGTAAATTGAAGGCGGGACGAAGTCGGCGAGGAGACGAATGGCGCTGCGAAACCGGGTTGCGTTGGTGACGGGAGGAAGCCGGGGTATCGGCCGGGGGATTGCGCTGCGTCTGGCGCAGGAAGGGGCGCGTATCGCGTTTGCGTACCGTGTGAACAAAGCGGCGGCACAAGCGGCGCTGCGGCGCATGCAGGCGCTGGGCGCGGATTGCGTCGCGGTGGAAACGGATATCACGGAGCCGGGGCGCGCGGAGCAACTGGTGAAGACGGTGGCCGACCGCTACGGCCGCATCGACATTCTGGTGAACAACGTGGGAGATTTCCGGTGGAATACGCTGGCGGAATCGTCAGTGGAAGAGTGGAAGAGCGTGTTTGATTCGAACGTGATGAGCGTGTTCCTGATGTGCCGGACGGCGTTGCCCGTGATGCGCAAAGGGCGCTGGGGGCGGATTGTAAACCTCGGAGCAGTGGGAGCGGAGCGCGCTTTTGGTCAGGCGAAAATCAGCGCGTATGCCGCGGCAAAGGCGGCGGTGGTGGCGTTGTCGCGCTCGCTGGCTCTGGAAGAGGCGAAAAACGGAATCACCGTGAATGTCGTAAATCCTTCGAGCATGGACGAAAAAGATTTGACTGTGGAAGAGGCGCGAAAGCTGCGCGACGCACGGTACCCGATTGGCAGGCCGCCGACGGTGGAGGATGTGGCCGCGTCAGTGGCGTTTTTTGCGTCCGAAGAAGCCGAGTACGTGACCGGACAGGTGCTCAACGTGAGCGGCGGATGGATGCTCTAGGCCTGCGGCGGCGGGATTCGCGATGAAAGCTCTGACAGCGGCGGAGATGCGGGAAGTGGACCGTCTGACGACGGAGCGGTTTGGCATTTCCGGGATGGAGTTGATGGAAGCGGCCGGGAAGAGCGTCGTGGAAGTTTTTCTCGAAAAATACAAAGAGCGTTGCGGAAACCACCCCGGACGTGTGTCTGTACTGTGCGGCAAGGGGAACAACGGCGGTGACGGTTTCGTTGTTGCCCGGCTTTTGAAGGGGCGTGTCGGCCAGGTGAAAGTTTATTTGTTCGCGGAGCCGGGCGAACTGCGCGGCGATGCGGCGAAGAATTATGAATCTTGGAGGGGATCAGGCGAGGAAGTTGTGCTGGTCCGCAACGAAGCGGAGTGGATGAACGCGTGGACCGGGGTGGCCGCGAGCGAGGTGATCGTGGATGCACTGTTGGGAACCGGGATTCGAGGAGGAGCAAGCGGCCTGATGGGGCAAGTAATCGAGAATGTGAACCGCTTTTCGCAGGATGCGAAGGCAGCGTGGCCTGCGTGGATTGTGGCCGTCGATACGCCGTCCGGATTGCCCTCGGATGGGGAAGTGGCTCAGGGGCCGGTTTTGCGGGCTCATCTTACGGTGACGTTCACGGCACCGAAAATCGGCCAATTGGTGTCGGCTGACGCGGGAAGTTGCGGCGCGTTGGTGGTTCGGGAGATTGGCACGCCGGCGGCGTTGGTGGAAGAGGTGGGGAAGGGAAAGCTGCGTTGGGCTGGACCAGAAGAGTTTTCGGAACTCCCGCTTCAGAGAGCGGCGGAAGGGCACAAGGGCTCCTACGGACATGTACTGCTGGTCGCGGGCTCGGTGGGAAAAACGGGTGCAGCGGTTTTGTGCGGACAAGCGGCGTTGCGGGGCGGCGCTGGACTCGTAACGCTAGCAACACCTGAGCCTGCGCTCGCGACGGTCGCGGCGGCGCAAGTTGAATATATGACGGAAGCGCTTCCGGCGACGGCTTCGGGAACAATTGCCTCGGAGGCGGCTCGGCTCGGCGGATTCGCCACACTGCTGCATGGCATGACGGTGCTGGGTATCGGGCCCGGGATTGGAACTCACCCGGAGACACAGGAATTTGTGCGTAGCGTAGTGGCTCATGCAGATTTGCCGATCGTGCTGGACGCGGACGGGTTGAACGCATTTGCGGGGCAGGCGGAGATTTTGTCGAACCGGAAATCAGCGCACCTGGTGATGACGCCGCATCCAGGCGAGATGGCGAGGCTCTGCGGTTTTGCGACGCCTGAAGTGCAGGCGGATCGCATCCGGATCGCGACTGAATTCGCCGGGAAGTGGAACGCGGTGGTGGTGCTGAAGGGGTATCACAGCGTGATTGCCGCACCGAATGGCGACGTGTTTGTGAATACCACGGGGAACGCGGGATTGGCCAAGGGAGGATCGGGCGACGTCCTTACCGGATTGCTGACGGCTTTGATCGCGCAATTTGGCGCGCGGGATTTGTACCGCGTGGTGGCGCTGGGAACGTATCTGCACGGACTGGCCGCGGAACTGGTGAGCGCGGAGAGCGACGAATCGGGCGTGCTGGCAGGAGAAGTAGCGCGTGCGGTGCCGGCGGCGCGCAGGAAATTGTTGAAGGAGTTGCAGGCGCGTGGCTGAAGAGGTGATCACGCAATCGGCCGAAGAGACCATTGCTTGGGGACGCGCTTTTGCGGAAACGCTAGCTGCTCCGGTCCTTGTGCTGCTCTCCGGGGAACTGGGCAGCGGGAAGACCACGTTGACCAAGGGAATCGTCGCCGGCTTGCACGCCGCTGCCGAGGATGAAGTTACCAGTCCCACGTTTACCCTGTTGCATGAATACGGAACCGGCGGAAAGTATTTCACGGCGATTTGTACCGGGTGGAAAGTTTTCACGACTTTGAAACGCTGGGAATGGAAGACGTGTTCGCCAAACCCGCAATCGTCATTCTGGAATGGTCGGAGAAATTCCCTCTGAAAACGGAATGGCCGCAAATCCGGCTGCGGCTCGAACACCTCGGCGGCGATGCCCGCCGCATCCACCGTTTTTGAGTGACCAAACCGCCAATCCCTCGCTAACTATCTCGCCACGACTGTCCTTCCGATTCCTTGCGAGGCACAAAACCCACTGCTAGCTTGAGAGGTGGAGAGGTGCGGCCGCCCGCATGGCAAACGAACCGGCAAATCATCTGATGATGGAAGGCTCGCGGGACCCTCTGAAGAGCTACAACCTCACGCTGCCAATGGGGTCGTTGTCCATTGGCGTTGACAACATCCACCACGATGTTTTCTTGAGCCCCAAATTTGTACAGGTAGCGCGCGATTACTTGTTTGACTTGATCCGCCAGAACACCAGCGGTACCTATCTCTCCGGCATCGAATTTCGCAATGCGAAGCCAGTGGATTCCACGGTTTTCCGCAAATTGCTGACGGAACTTCTGCAGAGTTCGCTGGGCAAGGCCAAGCAGCAGAAAAACATTGAAATTGACCTGCTGTTCCGCCTGGCGCTGCTGAAGTTTCTCACCTCGGAACTGGTAAACCAGTTCGGCAACGTGATTCTGGACGTGAAGGAGTACATCCGGAAGCGCGGCGAATATTTCGAGCGCAGCCAGCAGGCGCACGTCATCAAGGCCCGGCTTTCGGAAATGCAGTCGGCGCGGCGAGGCGTACTGCGCATCATCGGGCAAGTGGTGGCGCAGATCTTCATCGATATTGAAGAGAACGTGATCGTAAAAGCGCGCCGCGCGCTTTTTGGAGAAGAGCTCCCCTATTACGAGATGCTGAAAAACCGCCTGGTGTTTCTGGATGGAGGTAAAGACGATTTTTATTTCCTTGAGCACTACGTGTTGCTTGGAAACTATTCGCGCGATCCGGACCGGTTGGAAGCGATGGATGCGCTGTTCCAGGATTTCTTGCGGGAAGCGGGAATCCGGGTTGCGCCGGATAGCGCGCCGGCCAAAGGCGCGGAAGAGTATCGGACTCTGTTTGCCGAGGCCGAACGGATGCGCGGCGAAATTGCGTCCCTTGATGAGCAGCGTGAGACCTTGCGCAAGCGCCTGGAGAAGGGCGACGGGCTGCTGAATAAATTTCTGAGTTCGGCTTCGGATCCGGCGGAAGTGAAGGCTTCGCTGACCGACGTGGAGAATCGCCTGCGCCATTTCCAGAAAGTACTGGAGGACCTGGGGCCGAGGCTGGATCGCGCGAAAAAGCAGGCGGAATTCGTGCAGAAGGACTACGAGGGGAAACTCGGCGACTACCTGAACGAGCCGGAAAACGCGCGCAAACTGTTTGACGTGACCAATGCGACCGACAGCGAACGCTCCGCACGGGCGCGGTTGCTGGCGCAGTTGGTGAGCCGCCTGGAACAGCACGAAATGATGCCGCACATCCTGGCGAGCTACGAAATCCGGCCGATCGCCTGTGATTATTGCCCGCCGGTCCACTTACAGCAACTGCGCAAAGCGCTGGTCTCGAAAGAGGAAGCCAAGCGGGTGGAAGAAATATTGAAGCAGGTGCCGGCCAAGCGCCTGACGATGAAACCGCTGGAGGAATTATCGAAACGGATCCGCCGTTACTCGCGCGAGGAAACACAGGCGGCCGTGCTGCGGTTTGCGATTGATTTTCTGCGATTGCGGCGGGACCTGCGCGACGCCGAGCACCTGGCCGCTTGCATGGAGCGGATCAACCTTGTGACCGCGGAAAAGATTCGCGATCTTTCACGGCTGAACAACAAACTCTACGAGTGCGTGCTGAAAGAGGAAGTGAAGTCCGAGCACGACCATGTGGTTTCGCACGTGATCATCAAGGCGGACGTGCGGGGCTCCACTAAGATGACGCAGGATCTGCTGGCTCGGGGATTGAGCCCGGCTTCGCACTTCAGCCTGAACCTGCACGAGCCGGTGAAGAAGCTGTTGGATCGTTACTCGGCGAAAAAGGTGTTCATTGAAGGCGACGCCATCATTCTGGCGATTTTTGAAACGGAGGCTACCCAGGGCGATGCCCGACCAGTTGGCAAAGCCTGTGCCCTCGCCAAGCAGATCTTGAATGTATGTAACTCCTACAATGATGGGACGGCCACGACTCATTTGCCTCCCTTGGAACTTGGAATTGGCATTGCGTTTCAAGGTTCGGCGCCGACGTATTGGACCGACGGTGACGCACGCATCATGATTTCGAAGGCGCTGAATGTTTCGGACCGGCTTTCCGGCTGTGCTAAGTTGGCCAAGCGCATGCTGACCGGCCAGAAAACGCATTTTTCCGTGTTCCAGTTTTTAACGGCGCTCGAAGGAGCTTCGGCGGAAGAGTTGGACGAATTTTTGGTGCGGTTTAACATGAATGGAATTGAATTGAATGACGAGGGATTCCAGAAATTGTCGGAAGAGATTTCGCTTGAAAAACTCGTCACAAAACTGGATATGCCCTGGGCCAAGCAGGATGTGACGCTCTATTACGGCGAAGTGCCGATGGGCGAGTCGGTGGAACTGCTGGTCGTGCGCGAAGGTTTAGCGAGGGAATTGTTGCCGGACGGAAAAATCGGGAAGACTTCGGATCACCATTACTATGAGGTTTGCACCAGCTCCGTGATATATGACCTGGCCGCTGCGCTGAAGCGGACGCAGGCATTGGGACTGGAAACCGCGAGGGCCTGAACTGGGCGGGGCCACCCGTTCTTTCGTCAGGGCAAGCTCGACCCTTCGCATGCGCTCAGGGCAAGAAGTGGCCGCTACGAGTGGCTCGATTATTTTCCCGCGAAACGGCTGGCCGACAGATTCGATTGCGCCAGTTCCCGGGCATCCAGTTCGCCCTTCTTTTCCTGGTCCAGCCGATCGAATTCCGCTTCCATAAATTTCATGTAATCCTGCCTGGAGACATGCCTTTCTTGTCCATTCGCATCAGAGGCAGGAGCTGCCGGACTTGATCCTCTGCTATTGCCAGATTATCCTGCGGCCTGGGCACGGGCATTTTCTGAGCAGTCGCGCTGCAAAGCACTGTTCCTGCCGCGACCAGGACTGTGCTCATCCCGATGATCCGAATTTTGTTGTTCCGCGTAAGCATAATAGTCTCCATGGAACGCTTGCCTGCACGGTCTCCACGCACCGGCCGTGTCCGTCAGGTTCGTTCTCGCCAGGTGCGATTGATCCGCTCCCGGATTGCGCCAATCTACACCGGGTTTTGCCGAGGCCGGTTACGCAATGATTGGATGGAAAGAATCGAAAATGTTGGGAACTGCTTGAGGTGCGAGCAGTACAAGTGCGAGATCCTCCGCGGCAAGATCGGTGTCTGGCGTTTCTTCGACCACGATTTGTTCGCGGTCCTGTGGCGTACCAGTGAGTTTATTGCGGTGATGATATTCTGATTGTGGAGGCGAAAGGGGTCCGGTGACCTTCCCGGCCTTCAAAGCCGGCGATTCGGCCCTTCGCGGGTCGAATGGTGGATTCGACTTCCACACGCCTCCGCCAAATGTCCTCAATGTTTATGCGGCTATTTCGATTGTCTTTTCTTTGTCTGCCGTGCATCTGCCGAGGGAATAGGCTTCCAAGTGGACCGAATTGCGTTCTCTAAAGCCTCTTGGCGCTCGGGAATCCACTTAGAATAGTGCCTTCGAACGACCTCTTCGCCGTCTCCTAAGACCGTGGCCACAAACGCGGTCGGTACGCCCTTGACCAAAAGCCGCTTTGCGCACGTATGCCGAAATTGATGTGGGTGTCCCTCGATTCCAGCCGCCTTAAAAACCTTCGTATAAATCTTCCGCCAGTTCTTCGTTAAATCCTCCAAGTCGCTCTTTCCCGTCCAAAACGGCGTTTCTCCGTCCAACGCGATAACAGATTCCGCTATTTCATCGGAAACGGGACACGAAACTGCGGTCCCGGTCTTTGCTCTCCGCAGTTCAACGGAATATCCGTGGCCGTTTTTCGTAATGCGGTTTTTCGACATCATCGTTGCGTCGCCAATGGCTAGCCCTGTGGCCAGCATCAAATTAGTGAGCACAACAAGCCGGTCTTGATTGGGTCCGGTGTACGCCTTGCACGCCTTCAAAATCTTTTCGACCTCTTCCTCGGTGAAGGGAATTACATCCGTGTCGCCGACCTTGGGAGACTTGAGGGGTGTCGCCGGGGATTCCTTGAGCCAATTATCCCCATTCTCCACACACCAACGGAAAAATCTTTTCAGCCGCTCTATGTGCTTGCCAGAGGTGCGAGGGCTGTAAGTCGTCCACGAATTGCGGAACTCTCGCACTTGCACAACGCCTAGCTGCGTCAGGAATACGTAGCCTTTATCCTTGGCGAACGCATTGAGTTTGCCGAGGATAATTTTGTACTGTTTTAACGTCGAAGGCTTAACAGCATTTTTCGCATCGGCTTCGAACGCCTCAATCGCCTTCCGAACCGTGACGGCTTCACCCGCGGAAGGGATGCCGTCAGCTTCCATCTCGCGCGCTCTTCGCTGCGCCGCTTGCCAGTCTTTGAGTCTGAGCGATTTGCGTACCCGCTGGCCGTCCGGCAAGGTCCAGTCCATCCAAATAGGACACTGGCATTTTATGTAATCCCGGCTGTCGTGGGGGCACCGCTTCGTGTGCCATCTAAACAAGGTCAGCATTACGCGGATAACCTCGTGTGAACACGTTCGGCCACCGATTCTGGAATTCTAAGAGTCTTATACCGCCTCCGACTCCGTGTGCCGTCGCGTCCGATCTTGAGCACACCTTCCTCCCGCTGAAAAATATCCCGGATGGTTTGAACGGAAACACCCCATATTTTCGCAAGCTCTTGGGGCGTCCAATGCTTCTCACCCATCAACATTGCGCGGTTGGGTTTAAATGGACGCCACGCGCGGAACTTCTCGGAATCAATCAAAAGGGCAACCGCATTGGCGAGGCTAGTGGCGTAGCTGGAGGCGTGGGTCATTTCGCCCTCTTGAGGTATTCGCGCAGGGCACGGCGGACAATTTCGGTCGGCAACGCTCCGGTCTTCTTGCTGCGGGCCATCAGCTTCTTACTTTGGTCGGGTTCAAGGTAAACGACGTGCCGGACTTTTATTCGCATGGTGCACCATAATACACCGTAGGGCAGCTAGGCCAATAGTACTATTCTCGCAGACCGTGCTCCGGGCGACAATCCAAGCATGAAGCTCGCTATCCAAATCCTGCTTGCCCTTGTCGTGGTGGCTGGTACAGCTTGGGGCGGCCTCCAGTTGGTTGGTCACAAGAACGCCAAGAATAATGTTGCGCT
>Ga0247667_1000403_pt1 | contig 10441 bp, 5 predicted proteins | sample CNK08_metaG_FD_183027 | JGI IMG/M metagenome (GOLD analysis project Ga0247667, IMG submission 183027) | Soil microbial communities from Purdue University Martell Research Forest, Indiana, United States - CNK08 | ecosystem: Environmental > Terrestrial > Soil > Temperate forest > Bulk soil | place... | reverse complement strand
TCGGCGGAGAGAGAAAAATTCTTGATTCAACGGGAAGCTTTCCGTTTTCGAGTCCGAGTACGCTGGGAGATGCGGCGTGGCCGTAACTGTAGAAATAGCTGTCTCGCGTCAGACTGTTGTCGAAAATCACGTGCTCGTAGTAGCGACTATCGGCAAGGATTGGGCCCGGCACTACGAGAATTAGAAAAAGGCAAACGGATGAGACAGCAACTGAAAACAACCGCAAGACTTTCCGGATACAGAGCCGGGACAAGGATGGGTGATGGGTTGGGAACGAACCTGAAAAGGTGTTCATAAAATAGGAGGAACTATACTTTCCTTAAATCTATTAGTAAACCGATTTATTAAAGGCTACGACGTTATCAAAGCGGTGCTAGCACGGACGATCAAAGTCGGCTCTACGACAATCTCGTTGGGGTAGGAATCCTGCGTAGAATTCGTGATTCGTTGCAAGAGTGTTTCTGCAGCCGTCATGCCCATTTGACGAAGAGGCTGGCGGACGGTGGTGAGAGCGGGATTCTGGAACGCGGCGCTCTGAATATCGTCGAAGCCAACAACAGAAACTTTGTCTGGCACAGTACGGCCGGACTCACGAAGCGCTTGAATTGCGCCGATTGCGTAAACGTCATTAAAGGAGAAAAGTGCGGTGAACGAAGCGCCGGAACCGAGTAGTTCTTGGGTGACCTTGTAGCCCAGTTCGGGAGACGAAGACTCACCTTTCAGTTGAACAACCAAACGCTCATCAATTGTGATATTGAGTTTCGCGGCGGCTTCCCGAATCGATTGCCAACGGATCGCGGTGTCCGAGCTGAATTCCTGCCCCTTAATGAAGGCAATCCTGCGATGACCGAGGCTGTGCAAGTGTTCGAGCGCGAGCATCGCGGCGCGGGCGTGATTCAAAACGATATTTGTAACGCCGGGAATTTCGCGATGGCCGGAAACGGCGATGGAAGGAATTTGCAAACCTTCGGCAACGGCCGTGTCTACCGCGATGAGTCCTTCCACCGCCCGCTGCTGGAGGAGCAGCGGATATTCTTCGAGAAGATCGCTTCGGTGGCGGTGGCTCACAACAAAATAAAAATATCCTTCCTGCAAAAGATGATCTTCGATTCCGGACATGACCAGCGCAGCGTAGCCTTCGCTGATTTCCGGAACAAGAACGCCGATGGTGTAGCTGCGCTGCTGACGAAGCGAACGAGCAAGATGATTCGGTCGGTAGTTAAGCTCGCGTGCCGCCTTGCGAATCAGCTCCTGCGTGTGTTGAGGAATTGATTTTGCGTTGGGCGAGCGGTTCATGACGAACGAAACGGCGGCTTGAGACAAACCGAGGTGCTCGGCCAGCGATTTGAGGCTGACGGAGGAGCGAGATGTGGGGGCGCGATGTGGTGGTCCTGATTTGCCGCGAGACATAGGGGTTCGGAGCGTAGTCTGACACAGGGATAGAACGGGGGCAAGCACGGGGATGGAGCGAGAGGGCGAACGAATGAGCCAGTAGATGTCGCTTGAAGCGTGTAGTAAAGCGATTTACTATTACGTGCAGCGTGAACGCAAAAACACATAGAAAGCGACTCCCGATTAAACGGTTTATGCATTGGGTTGGTGATAGTAGAGTGAACCCAACATCGGGCGCGGTCGTCAGGAGCAAGCGAATCCCGTGAAAACTCGGCGCGAATTAATAAGATCGGCGGGGTTCGGACTTGCTGGACTTCCTTTCAGGGGATTCGGCCTGTGCCAAGACGAGTCGGCCAAGCGGTTTGCGGCGCCATCCCGTGAGCCGTATCAAGGTACGGACGAACAACTCTTAGACGATATTGAGAGACGGGCTTTCGAGTTTTTCTGGAACGAATCGAGCGCGAAAACCGGCCAAACGAAAGATCGCGCGTTGGCAGCCGGAAACGACACACGAACCATGTCCAGCATCGCTGCGACCGGCTTTGGGCTGACAGCCCTCTGCATCGGGGACCGCCGCGGCTACCGAAGTCCAGGCGAGATTCGCGAACGCGTAAAAAGAACCCTGCGATTTCTGGCGAATGATCTCCCGAACGTACACGGATTTTTTTACCATTTCATTCACATCGAAACGGGCGCGCGGTGGGACAACGTCGAGCTTTCGTCCATCGATACTTCCCTGCTCCTTTGCGGAGTATTGACGGCGAGGCAATATTTTGCGGATCAGGAAATCAAGGATCTAGCGACGAAGATTTACGAGCGGGTCGACTGGCCGTGGATGTTGAATGGCGGCAAAACATTCTCGATGGGCTGGAAACCGGAGTCTGGATTTCTCGACGCGAGGTGGGAGCACTACTGCGAGTTAATGATGATTTATCTGCTGGCAATTGGCTCGCCAACGCATCCGGTACCGTCGAGTTCCTGGGATGCGTGGAGCCGACCGGTGATTCATTATCAGGGAATCGACTTCATTTCCGGAAATGACCCGATCTTCACGCACCAATACTCACAGGCGTGGTTTGACTTTCGTGAGAAGCACGATTCTTACGCGAACTATTTTGAGAATTCAGTGAAGGCCACGAAGGCGCATAAGCTTTTTTGCTTCTCGTTGCGAGATCGTTTTCCGGACTACGGCGAGGAGCTTTGGGGAATCAGCGCGTCAGACTATGTGAACGGATACACGGCTTGGGGCGGTCCACCACTTCAAGGCCCGGTTGACGGAACGATTGTTCCCTGCGCGACCGGAGGGTCGCTGCCGTTTTTGTTTGAAGACTGTATGCGCGTATTGCGTACGCTTCGCGGGCCTTATGGGCAAAGAGTGTGGACCAAATATGGTTTCGTCGACGCATTTAATCCCCTCGGCCAATGGACGGATGGCGATGTGCTTGGGATTGACCTGGGTATAACGATGGTGATGGCTGAAAACCAGCGCACGGGTTTTGTTTGGGAACAGTTCATGAAGAATAAAGAGATGAGACGCGGAATGGAGCGAGCCGGGTTCAAGTCAGAAAAGAGCGTCGCGGGACACTGTTAACCGTGGATGGCCTGACCATGTCACCGCAGAAAATAAAAGGCAATGCTGCGCGACGGCTAATTCGACGCCGAGAATTTCTCGAAGACGCTGGCAAAGCCGTGGGCTTAGCGGCGTTGCCAGGCGGACGAATAGTGCCCGCGAATCTCCATGTTGATGGCGGAAAACGAAAGAGCGCAGTTCGTGTGGAATACGTTTATGAAAAACGTAGAAGCGCAGGCCGCGATGCAGATGGTTGGTTTCCAGCCAGGATAGGTGCGCGCTTCGATGGGGTAGGGGTAAAGGACGACTAAAGTTGTATGCCTTCGCCCTCCACAATGGCGATGTATCGGTCGATCGGAAGTTCCGTAAACACTTCCACGCGGCCGCTGGGTTGAGGCCAGCGAATCTCAAGACGGTCGATTTTTGAATGCGCACCGATGCCCAGGACCTCGCGCGGATCGTGCGAAGCAAGATAACTGCCACCAGCGGTTTTCAATTTGCTGCGCTTCAGGTCGCCCGCCTGCCAAATGACGCGTGCGCCGATGGCGTCCGAGTTTGCTTTCTTTCCAACAAGTTTGACACCGAGCCAATGATTGGCCTTTGCGGCGAGATTTCTCAATAAAACCGGGGCGCCATTGTTAACCGCGACGAGAACGTCAACCGCTCCGTCGTTATCAAAGTCGCCGATCGCCATACCTCGCGCGGCGAAACTTTCTGAAAATGCCGGGCCAGCCGCAGAGCTGACGTTGTCGAAGCTATGCCCGTTGTTGTGAAAAAGCAGCAACGGCTCCTTGTACGTGACATGCGTCGAGTGTACTTCGATTTTGTCGTCTGGGTGGCCATTGGCGATGAACAGATCCTGATTGCCATCGTTGTCATAATCGAAGAACTTTACGCCCCAGCCGCTCATCAGCCGAGTCGTGCGGCCGATTCCGGTTGCGCCAGCCACGTCATCGAAGGACTCGTCGTGCCGATTGCGGTAGATGGCGTACATCTCCTGATCGACGTTGGTCACAAACAGGTCTTGCCAGCCATCTTGATCGAAGTCTGCGGAGTCGACGCCCATGCCCGACCGAGCGCGGCCGTCTTGACTGAATGCGACACCGGAGGCGAGACCAATTTCCTCAAATTTGCCGTGGCCACGGTTTCGAAAGAGAAAATTCTGGACGGTATCGTTCGCGATGAAAAGATCCATCCATCCATCGTTGTTGATATCGGTCGCGACAACTCCCCACGCCTTGCCGAGAACTTTGCCAATACCGGATTCCATGGTTACGTCTGTAAATGTACCATCGCCGTTGTTGTGGAAGAGCAGGCTGCGCGTCGGCGGATAAACACTTGGAATGCAGTAAAAACGTTCGCCGGTACGTTCATTACCGCAGAACTTGTTCTTGGATTTATTGAACTCGACGAACCGGCAAATGAATAAATCGAGTTTACCGTCGTTGTCATAGTCAAACCAGACTGCGCTGGAAGACCAACCAGGCGCGCCAAGGCCCGATTTTTCGGTCACGTCGGTAAACGTTCCGTCACCGTTGTTGCGGTAGAGAATATTTCGGCCATATTGAGTCACGTAAAGATCGGGCAGACCGTCGCCGTTATAGTCGCCGACGGCGACGCCCATGCCGTAGCCGCCGCCAGCGACACCCGCCTTATCGGTTACGTCTGTAAACGTTCCGTCGCGATTGTTTTTGTATAGAGCGTTGCGCAGCGGAGGATTCGGATCGTAAAAATCACACTTGCCGCTATTCACGAGATAGATGTCCATCCAGCCGTCATTGTCGTAATCGAGAAATGCGCAACCGGCGCCGGTCGTTTCCGGTAGATAGTATTCGGGCGAGCGGCCATTGACGTGACGCCACAAGATGCCGCTTTTGCTGGCAGCTATCTCTTCAAAGAGCGCTAGATTGGCCGGCTGGTCGGACGAATGGATCCATGACAGCGTTTTTTTTCTGGCGGTAGCTGCGCCATACGCAAAGACAAGCGTTCGCAAAAAGTCTCTCCGCGTAAATCCCCTCATCGAGTTCCGCTCGGTCGAGTCGCTCAACTGTTCTTTACACCTTCGCCCTCGACGATCGTAACGTAGCGGTCGATGGGCAAGTTCGTGAACGTCTCCACTTTGCCGCTCGGCAGCGGCCACTGGATTTTCAGTTCGTCGATCTTTTGATTCGAACCGATGCCTAAGACGACTCGCGGATCGTGCGACGACAAAAAGCTGCCGCCACCCACTTTTAATTGGCTGCGTTTCAGCGGGCCGGCAATCCAGGATACTTTTGCGCCGACTGCATCAATATTGCATTTCTTCCCTACGAGCTTGACGCCCAGCCAATGATGACCGGTGGCAGCGTTGTTTTTCAACAGAAGCGGTGCGCCGTCGTTTACGCACACCAAAACATCGATCGCACCGTCGTTGTCAAAATCGCCGACCGCCATTCCTCGGGCAGCAAAGCTGCGCGCGAAGGCCGGCCCCGCGGCGGAACTGACATTTTCCAGTGTACGGCCACTATTGTGAAAAAGTAGCAGTGGTTCGAGGTAGCTGACGTGGCTCGAATGCTCTTCGATCTTGTCGTCGGGATGACCGTTCGCAATGAATAGGTCGACGTTGCCGTCGTTGTCATAATCGAAGAATTTCACTCCCCAGCCGCTCATCAGCAGGGTTGTGCGTGCGAGGCCTATTGGACCAGCAAGGTCTTCAAAGGTCAGGTCGTGATTGTTGCGATAAATCGAATACATTTCCTGATCAACGTTCGCGACGAATAAGTCCTGCCACCCGTCCTGATCAAAATCAGATGAATCAACACCCATGCCGCCGCGCACGCGACCATCCTGGCTAAAGGCGACGCCGGCATCCAAGCCGATTTCCGAAAATTTTCCGTGCTTCTGGTTGAGAAACAGAAAGTTTTGCACCGTGTCATTGGCGACAAATAAATCCATCCAGCCATCGTTGTTGACGTCCGTGGCGACAACACCCCACGCTTTTCCGAGCACCTTTCCGATGCCCGATTCCACGCTGACGTCGGTAAATGTGCCGTCGCCATTGTTGTGGAAGAGCCAACTGCGAGCCGACGGATAAGTGCGTGGACTGCAGTTGTAACGCTTCGCCGTGCGCTCGTTACCGCAGAAAACGTGTTTGGACTTGTCAAAGTCAGCAAAGCGGCAGACGAAGAGATCGAGTCTGCCGTCATTGTCGTAATCGAACCAAACCGCGCTAGTAGACCAGCCGGGCGCCGCTAAGCCAGCTTTCTCGGTGACGTCTGTGAACGTTCCGTCGCCGTTGTTGCGATAGAGAATGCTCCGGCCATACTGCGTCACGTAAAGATCGGGGAATCCGTCGGCGTTGTAGTCTCCAACAGCCACTCCCATTCCATAGCCGCCGGCTGCAACGCCAGCTTTTGCCGTAACGTCGGTAAAGGTTCCATCTCGATTGTTCTTGTAGAGAGCATTGCGCAACGGCGGGTTTGGATTATAAAAGTCACATTTCCCGCTGTTAACCAGGTAGAAGTCCATCCATCCGTCGTTGTCAAAATCAAAAAACGCGCAGCCCGCGCCGGTCGTTTCCGGAATGTAGTACTCCGGGGACCGGCCGCTTACGTGCCGCCACGAGATTCCGGTCGTTGTTGCGGGAATTTCTTCGAACAGCGGTCCGTTGTTTTGTTGCGCAGCGACTTTGGTGTCCCCGAACGTTTTTAAGAACGGCAGTGGCCGGGCAAGCGCGAGCCCTCCGGAGATACCGAACTGCACTCCGAGCGCTCTTAGAAATGTCCGCCGATTGAACGCGGCTAGGCGCGATCGCCGATCACTTAGGAGAGCCGAGAGGTTTGAAGGCATCAGTCCTGCGGCCTCTCCTTGTCCATAGTTTTGGTTTCACCATAAATCGTCGGACCTTGCTCTTTCGCCGCCAACGCATTCAAGCGAGCAAATTCTGCACGGGCTTTGACGGCGTCTGCCTTCCGTCCAACTTGGGCGTAAGCCTTACCGAGGGCAAAGTAAATCCCCGCTTCATTCGGGAATGACTTTCGCGCGATTTCAAGCTCGGGAATCGCCCCGGCCGCGTTCCCGGTGTCCAGTCGAAGCTTGCCGAGAATGTAATGCGCAAACGGAAGTGCCGGCGCAAGCCGGGCGGCCTCCTCTGCGTACTTCAGACCGTCTTGCGGCTCCAGCTGCTCGCGCGCGAAGGCGATTTCCAGCATAGAATTTACGTGCTTCGGATCGCGCTTCAGTTCCAATTCAAACTGGCGGATTGCGTCGTCATTGTCGTGCGTTTGCAGCAGAAGCCTGCCAAAGGCGAAGTGTAGATTCGGATACTCCGGAAATTCGTCGACGAGTCGTCCATATTGTTGTTTCGCTCGATCAAAATCGTTCGCGATGAGTAGTGCCTCGGCTTCGCCGGCACGTTCCACGACCACGGCACCTGGCGTGCCTTCGGCGGGCGCCCGCTGCGACTTAATTAAGAGCGCCGCGAGTCCGAGACCGGTAATCAATTCATTCGTTCGGATTCGGTCTTTGACCAATTGGCCGAAAGATTCCTTCGCCGCACCATATCGGCCTGCGCGCAACTGGAGCACGCCCAAGTGATAGAGCGCGACAGAGCGAAGTTGAACGTCCTTCAGGATGCCTAGCCGCTCCGCGGCAAGCAGATTCTTCAAAGAAGAGTCGTCTTTGCCCAGTTCAAATTGACAAAGACCGAGCATCGCGTGCGCACTGCCGTTTCGAGGATCGAGAATGATCAATCGCTGGAAAGATCGCGCGGCGTCGGCGTAGTGGTCTAAGTCGTACTGAATTGTGCCAAGTGACCACCACCCATCCGACCAAGTGGGGCGCAGGGCGAGAGCCTTGTCATACAAGGCTACAGCCTCACCAAGCCGGTCGGCATCGCGGGCTTCCGCCGCGCGCTTGGAAACAATTGAGAAGCTCGCGCCTGAGGAGCTTGATTGTGGACAAACGCGATCGAGGAGAACCAGATGAAACGCGATGAGACCCAAAACGATGAAAGGCCGAAACCCGGCGGGTATCGCACAGCCTAGAGGAATCTTGCAGCGAGGCCGCAGCTGGATTCGAAACACGCGCACCCGAGTAGTGTAAAAGAAAAGCTGCCAACGAGAGAAATCCCGGGGTGGGGGGCTCGTTGGCAGCATCTGTTGGCACAAACGGCGGCGCGGTAGAGAAAACACCGCGTCGCCGGAAGCGATTAAAAGTTGAATCTGGCCTGCAATTCAATGGTGCGCGAACCGAGCGCGTTCTGCGCCTCGCCGAAATGCTGGTCAAGAATGTTGTTTTGTGGGTTGAACAGGTTCAACTTGTTGAACAAGTTGTAGAAGTTGGCGCGAAATTCAATTTTCGCATTCTCGCCGATGATCTTCATCGTGGGAAGACCAAAGGCCTTGCTGAGCGTCGCATCCACGTCGAAATACGCCGGACCGGTAAAAATGTTGCGATGAATTCCCGGAACGGTTGGGACCGGGCCTACGCTCTGTTGACCACCTGGACATTCCGCAACCGGAGGATTCGGGAAGAGGCAATCAAACAGAACGCCGCCGGAGACATTCGGAGGCGTGAAGAAGGCCGATCCCCCGCCGGTGACGGAGGCGCTGCTGCGAAAGTCAGGCTTGAAACCTCCAAGATAGACTGCGGGAAGGGCTTGGCCAGGACCCGCGTTACTAGAGGAGCCGGCTCCGCCCTTGCCGAAATTGTAGACAGGGTCAAAGCCGCCGTCCAGGTCGCCCAGGTTATAAACGGGAGTCCACGGGAATCCCGTGTGTGCGTTGAGAATTCCGGAGATACTCCAGCCGCCGGCAATCTTTTCCAGCCATGTGTTATCGCCGCGGAAAATTCTGGGAGTGTAGATGCCGAACAGCTTAAAAGCATGACGGGTGTCATAGTCGGATGTGGCGTAGCCGGTTGCGAGGTTGTACTGGTAGAAGCCGCCGGCATAAGCATTCGAACCGGAGTCTATGCCATGGCTCCAGCGATATTGGGTATCAATCATGAAGGAATTCGCAAAGTCGTGCTTCAGTTCGAGCAGTAGAGCATTAAAGTTAGAGTTGCCGTCATTCGCGTAATAGGTGACTCCATTTACGACAGGATTGAAGGCAAAGCCCAACGGCGCACCCACATCGTACAGGTTGTAGTGTTCCGTAAGATGGCGCGTGGTGCTGCCCTGATAGCCGACACTGGCGACCCAGCGACGAGGCAATTCGTATGACGCCCCAAGCGTGTAGTGATAGGTATAGGTCGTCGGTTCATTCGCGGGAAACGCAGTCAAGGAAATCGGCGAACTGCCGGCGACGGGCAAATTGGTTGTCGGGTCGAAGGCTACGATGGCATTTTGATTTGCGGCATATCCGTTAGGGTTGTGTACGTCCGTCGGAAATGTGTTTGCGTCGTACAAAAGCTTGCAGGTGCTGGTAACTGCCGGACCACTCGGACACGGAAAGTTTGGCTGGTTATCCACGAACGGTGGGTTAAAGCGGCCATCTAGCGAGTTGGATTGCACAATGCCGTTGAAAGCCACACCCAAACCGCCGCGGAATACGAGCCGATTGCCAAAATCGCGGCCGACCAAAGACCTTGGACTCCAAGCGAACCCAAGCTGGGGGCCAAAGTTGTGTTTGCTGGCGTTATAGAGGTCGCCGCCGGTGCGCACTCTGACGTCCGTAAAGGCATTGGCGCCTTGACCTAGCACCACTGTCGCCAGCTTGTCGTTCTTCGCAGAGATTGGGCCAAAGTACTCCCAGCGGAGTCCCAACGTCACGGTCAGGTTGGATCTCACCTTGTAATTGTCCTGAAAGAACAGACCGATTAAATTATTTCGGAGGTCCTTGCGCAACGCCGAAGGTACGCCGGTTTGCGGGTCGGATTGCGCGTTTTCCGAAATCGGCGCGTCGTTTAGGAAGTCCCAAATATTATTGAATGTGTAGCTTGGCCGGTCCGCCCAAAACGGAGCGTCAACGGAGAGCAGGCGCGTAAATTCTCCGCCCATCTTCATCGTGTGCGCACCGTGCACCTTGGTTAAGACGTCCTTGGCTGCGTAGGTCCACTGGTCAAAGCCGTTGAAGGAACCGATTCCGTAGCCGGTAGGGACAGTCGAACCATCAATGTTGAAACCCACCTGCGGAAGACCGAAAGGTCCATTGGGATTGCTTGCCAGATCTTTGTTAATCCAGCCCGCGGCGTTGATACGAAACTCGTTCAACAGGCTCGGGCTGAAGGTGTGATCCCAGATCGCGGTCATGGCGCGGTTGGTGTAAGTGGAGTTGAAAAGATTCATCGACCGGTCACCATTGCCGTTCAGGCCCGAGCTGGTGTTCGGCACGTAATAAATGCTAAACGCAACGAGGTCCTTGCTGGTGGCATTGAAATCCATCCGCCCGTTATACTGCCGATGCGTACTGGTCGAGGGCTGTACGGTGCTGAAAAAAGCGATGTCGGGAATTCCGTCCAGGTTGCTCACCGCGCCCGTGCCATTTCCGCCGGTACCAT
>Ga0247667_1000401_pt1 | contig 10471 bp, 12 predicted proteins | sample CNK08_metaG_FD_183027 | JGI IMG/M metagenome (GOLD analysis project Ga0247667, IMG submission 183027) | Soil microbial communities from Purdue University Martell Research Forest, Indiana, United States - CNK08 | ecosystem: Environmental > Terrestrial > Soil > Temperate forest > Bulk soil... | reverse complement strand
CGATGCTGAACCCCCAGTTGTTGTTGAAGTTGTAGCCCAGGCGCGCGGCCGCGGCCGGCATGAGGCGCTTGACGTTGCTGCCGGCGTCGGCGAACCCCCCGTTCCCGAGAAAGGTCGCGAGGTGACCGTCGAGATACATCGCGCCGGCACCTGCGCTCAACTCCCAGCTACCCTCACGCTGGGCCGCCACGTCCTGCGCCCGGGCCAGCGTCGGCAGGAACGCGGCTAGCGTCAGGGCAGCCATCAAGAATCGGTTACTCATAGTAACTCTCCCAGGAGAGGTTTGTTCGTCAGTTCTCTCGGCCGCCCCGGAAGCCGGATCCGTCTCCGGCTCCCGGGGGTCCGCCGTCGTATGCTTACGGTAGCTTGATAAGGTCACTGGTAGCGCTCAGGCTCACGGAGCCGTTTAGCGCCAAGGCCCTCCCGATCAGCGTATCGGTGCCCGACAGGGTGATGCTTGTGAACGCGACGATATTGCCCATGAACTTGTTGCTGGTCCCGATCGTGGCGGAGCTGCCGATTTGCCACCACACGTTCTTCGCCTGCGCGCCATTGATCAGCGCGATATTCGGGCTGGCGCCGCCGGTCGTGAGCGCGGACCCGGCCTGGAACACGAACAGCGCGTTGGGATCGCCCCCGCCATCGAGCGTGAGCGTGCCCGTCACGCCCAACGTTGACCCGGAGCAGTAGACACCCGCCGTCTTGGTCGTGCCGCCCATGTCCACCGTCCCGACTACGGTACCGCACGGCATGCCGGCCAGCTCGTGGTACACCGCCAAGGCGGAACTCTGAGCGAACAGCGCAGCGGCATTACCTAAGTTCGTGTTTCCGGTGATTATGCACGGCGGGAAGCCAGTCAGTGTGCTCCCCGGGCTGATGCCCACATCGGCGTTGATCGCGTTCGTGGCGCTCGGGTTACAAGTGACCGACGCGCCCGCGAGAATCCCGTAAGTCGATGCCGTGCCCAGCAACCCCGGTAATGTCCCAGGTGCGGGGCCGGTCGTTATCCCCGTGCCCAGATTATGCTCGCAGGCCGCGACAAGCAGCGCGGCGAGCGGAAGGATCAGGAGCCGGACGCTACGTCGGGAGAGAGTGAGCATTGGTGTTCCTCCGAATATTTCGTGTCGCTACAGGCATGCCGGGATCCGTGCGAATGTCGGAGCTTCTCGCTCACCGCAAATGTGGTGGCGCGTGCTTAAGTAAGAATCCCTCAGTCGGATGAAAAACGACTTAACAATGGCGGGCGAGCCCGTGGAGTAGCCGCGAATCGAACGAACTAATTCTTTGGGTCCAGGCGAGCCGGCAGCGTGAGACCGGACGAAGAAAGAGGGCGGCTTCGCCGCCCCCCTCCTCCCCACTTGCCGGGCAGCCTCAGCTGCGCGCGGCGATTCTGGCGAACTTGTGCAAGACGGGCCTACTGTGGTACGTGCATGATGTTGCTGTCCATCGTCACTCCCGCTCGCGCCCAGGCTCTCCCCGACAGGCTGGCGCCGGTATTCATCGTGATGCTCGAGTAGGCGAGAATATTCCCTGTGAACGCCGTGCCGGTCCCGAGCGTCGCCGCGCTGCCGACCTGCCAGAACACGTTGCCCGCTCGACCGCCCTTACCCAGAACCACCGATGCGTTGGGCGCGGTCGTAAGCGTGCTCGCGATCTGGAACACCCAGATCCCATTGCGATCGCCTCGGGTGTCGAGGACGAGCTGTCCCGTCACCTGCGCCGACGAGGTGAAGCAGTAGACGCCCGGCGAGAGGCTCTTTCCACCGAGATCCTGACCGGTCAAAGGCGTGTTGCATGCCTCGCCGGCGAGAGCGGCGTACACAGTCTGGGCATCGCGCTGCGCCTCATTCGCGGCCGGATCACCGACGTGTTGCGCGCCTCGGGCGATCGTGCCGGGAGGAAACCCGGTGACCGAGACGCCTGGGCTGCTGAGACCCACATCACCGGTGATTTTCGTCGCGCCGGTGTTGGTCACGGTCGAGCCGCCCAGGACCGCGAAGCTCCTTGCCCGACCCAGTGATGGCACGGCCGGTGCGGGGCTGCCGATGGAGACGGACGCCGACAGTAGGGCGGCGACCGAGACAATCATGAGAGTGAGTCCATAGAACACGAGATTCTTCTTGGGGTTGTTCATGGAGGCCTCCGAGCGTTGGGTTCAACTGAGGGCGGAGGGTCGGCATTACGCCCCTCCGCCTCGTTGTTCGCAACGGCGCTCCTCAAAACATCAGCCCTCGTCGTCGTCGCCGTGGTTCCGGTCCTTGTCGCCGTCGTGGTGTTTGTCCTTGTCGTGGTGTTTGTCCTTGTCGTGGTCCTTGTCTTTGTCGTGGTGGTGCTTGTGACCGTGATCTTTGTCATTGTCGTCATCGCCGTCGCCGTTGCCCGTGCCGCTGGTCGCACAGCCGGTGAGCGCGGTGCCGGTAGTCGTCACGTCGGCCTTCGACCACGCGTTCCCGTTCAAGCTTCCACCGAGGGTGATGGCCGCCCCGGCCAGGATGTTCCCTTGGAAGGCCGAGGTCGTCGTGGTCACCGCTTGAGAGACCCACCACGTCACGTTGCACGCCTGCCCGCCGCCAGCCATTACCACCGAGAAGTTGGTGCCCGTGAGTGCGCCGGTGAGGTTCCCGATCTTGAAAGTCCAGACCGCGTTGGAATTGCCACCCCCGTCGAGGGTCAAGGTTACGTCCGTCGCCGTCAAAGCCGCATCGGTGCAGTACACACCGGGGGCCAGCGTCATCGAGGCTGGGATGGTACTCAGCAAGGTATGGGCGGCGTCGCAATCTCCCGGCAGGGGTGCGAGCGCGGTGTATGCGGCGAGGAAAGCATTGAACGCTTGAATCGCGGCTGCGTCTCCCACGTGAACCGTCCCCGTAACCGGGCAGCTGGTTAGCGTGACGGAGCCTGCGGGGGTGGCCTGGAAGGTGCCCACGTCTCCGGTGATGGTCCCGTTGGTGCAGGTCACGGCTGCGTTGGCGAGGACTGCGAAGCTCGATGTGGCTCCGCCACCGCTGCCGCCGTCACCGCCCCCACCATGCCCCTCGCGCTCCGTGAGGAGGGCCGGGTTGGATGGTGCCTTGCTCGATGGTCCATTGGAATCGGTGTTGCACGCCGCGGCAAGCGCGGCGAACGCCGTAATGACGGCCAGTCGCGCCGTCAGGCGAGGCAGAGTGAACATGGTTCCTCCCAGCATTTGGTGTGAACCCAGGTGCGTTCCGGGATCCATGTCGTTAGCGGATCCTCGCTCGCCCACACGACAAAACTTGCCAGCGCTTGGTGCAGACGAACATCCGTCGGCGGAATGAAAATCGACTTAGCAATTGTGGGCGGGGCGCGCCGATCTGCGGAGCGTCGAATGAGCTAGCTCTTAGGGTACAGAAGAAAGAGGGCGGACCTCGCCGCCCCCCTCTCCCCACTAGCCGGGCAGCCTCAGCTGCGCGCGGCGAGCCTGGCGATCGAGAGCACGATGCCTACTGCGGCGCATGCATGACGTTGCCATCCATCGTCACGCCGGCGCGCGCCAAAGCTCTCCCCGACAACCTGGCGCCGGTATTGAGCGTGATGCTCGAGTAGGCAAGGACATTCCCGGCAAATGCCGTCCCGGTACCGAACGTCGCCCCGCTGCCGACCTGCCAGAACACGTCGCCCGCTTGACCGCCGTCGCCCATAACCACCGCGGCATCGGGTGCGGTGGTGAGGGTGCTTGCAATCTGGAACACCCAGATCGCATTGCGATTGCCGCGGGCGTCGAGCACGAGCTGTCCCGTCAACTGCGCTGACGACGTGAAGCAGTAGACACCTGGCGACAAGGTCTTGCCGCCCAGATCCTGGCCCGTCAACGGAGTGTTGCAGACCATGCCTGCGAGAGCGTCATACGCGCGCTGGGCATCGCGCTGGGCTGCGTTGGCGGCCGGATCACCCACGTGCTGCTTGCCGCGTGCAATCGTGCCCGGTGGAAAGCCGGTGACCGACACACCCGGGCTGCTGAGACCTACATCTCCTGTGATCTTGGTCGAACCGGTGTTGGTGACGGTCGAGCCGCCTAGAACGGCGAAGCTCTCCGCCCGGCCCAATGATGGGGCAGCCGATGCGGCGCTGCCGTGGTAGACGTAGGCAGACAGTAGCGCGGCGGCCGAGACGATGCCGAGCACGAGTGCATAAAACATGACGTCCTTCTTGGGGTCGCTCATGGAGTGCTCCAAACGTTGAGCTTAGTAGAGACGCGGAGGGGCTAGGCTATGCCCCTCCGCGTCGTGGTTCGCTGACTCAGCGCTATCTAGTGGCCGCCTTTGCGGCCGGGGTTCCCGGGGGTGCCACCGTTCTCGTCATTGGACGAGTGGCGGTGGTTCGAGTTGCCCGGATCGCAACCCTCGGGCCCGTTGCCCACGCCCTGGTTGCACTTTTCGTGGTGTTTGTGGTGCTTGCCGTTGCCGTTGGCGCCCGCGCAGCCGACGACCGCGGTGCCTGTGATCGTCACGTCTCCAACTCCAGAGGCTCCTGCCCACGCGTTCCCGGAGAAGGTTCCACGGGTCAGCGTGATAGCCGCCCCGGCGAGGATGCTTCCGAGGAAGTGCGAATCGGTCATCGTCGCAGCTTGCGCGACCCACCACGTCACGTTACACGAATCCCCGCCGCCGGCCATGACCACCGAGAAGTTGGTGCCCGTGAGGGCGCCGGTCCCGCTGGTCCCGATCTTGAAGACCCAGGTCCCGTTCGAGGGCCCGTTGAGCGTCAACACGCCCGTCAACGTCGCTGCCGCATCGAAACAGTAGACACCGGGCGCCAGCGTCACGCCCGCGAGGGTGCCGGTCAGCACCACGTCGCAAGGTGTGGTGGCGAGCGCGGCGTACGTGCTGAGGAAGCCATTGAACGCCTGAATCGCCGCTGCGTCGCCCACGTGAATCGTCCCAGCGATCGGGCAATTGGTCTGGGTGACCGAGCCGGTGGGGAGGGCCTGGAACGTGCCCACGTCTCCGGTGATGGTCCCGTCGGTACAGGTCACCGCCGCGTTGGCGAGCACCGTGAAGCTCGACGCCGCTCCCTTCGATGATTTCCCGTCGCCGTCGTCGCTGTCCTCGCCGCCCTTGCGGTCCGCGGACAGGGTTGGGCCGGACAGGGCGGATGGGCCCTTGGAATCGGTGTTACACGCTGCGGTAAGCAGCGCGGCGAACGCCGCAACGACGGCCAGTCGCGCCGTCAGGCGAGGCAGAGTTAACATGGTCCCTCCCAGCATTTGGTGTGAACACAGGTGCGTTGCGGGATCCATGTCGTTGTCAGACCTCGCTCGCCCACAGTACAGAACTTGCCGGGGCTCGGCGCTAGCGAACATCCGTCGACGGGATGAAAATCGACTTAACAATTCTGGGCAGGCGCGACCCCCCTACTGGAACTGGGACGAGCTACTTCTTTGGGTGCATGCGTCACACGGGAATGGTCACCTGGATTGGTCTCGTCTTGGACGCACGGGACGGAGAGGAATATAGGAATAAGGAATAAGGAGGAAGACGCATCTCACGCCGAGTGCCCCCGAGCACGCTGAGCAATGAGGTGCTCCAGATGTTCCCAGATTTCGGGCCGGATGCTGTCCACCAGCTCCTTGTTCATCCTGCCGAGCATCACGGCGATCGCGCTCGTGTCCAGACCGGCGATGCGGCACTCTTCGATGACGGCGGTGAAATGGATCCGGGCTTCCCGGATCATGCGGCCGAACAGCGTCGCCCCGTCCCCCCGCGCGCCCAGCGCCAGGGCCAGCAGATAGAGATCCCGAGCGCCGTCGAGCCGGTGAGCAAGGTACTCCCGGGCGGCGTGAGGCAGGCGCTCTTGCACGGCATCTGGATGGTCAGTCATAGCAATGCTCCTGTCTCTGGATGGCTCATTTTTCACTCGCGTAGACACCGAGGATGATGATCTCGTAAGGCAAGGACTTTGTGAGAAGGGCGGGAGTCATCCCGGAGTCCCGCACCCGCCGTGAGATCTCCGCGAGATCGAGCCTCGGCATCCCGTAGACGTGCAGGCGGTCTCCGCGTTTGAGGCGGCTGACCGCCCGCTCAGGAGGTGTCGCTTTGACAAAGACCATGCGGAGCCGTTCCACGAGCACGCCGCCATCGAGGTCCCTCGCTGCGGCGGTCACAAACCTGCCGTCGGGCACCACCAGCTGTTGGTCGTCGGCGACCTCCATGATGAACTCGACGTCGTTGTAGAGCCCCGTCGCCGTGAGGATGGAAACGGTTTTCGGTTTGACCGTAAGCGTGCAAGAGACCTTTTCATAGATCCCGAACGTTCGTTGCGCGCCCCCCGGGCTGAATCCCTTGACGGGCTTGAAGGAATCGAGCAGCTCGATACCGTTTGTCCGAGTGACCGGGTGCAGCTCGAAGACATGGTCGGGTTTGTCGGTCTCGAACGTAGGCAGTGGGTTCCCCTGCTTCTCCACCGCGCTTCCCGCGTGCTCCGGCCAGAGCCTCCATACGCCGGAGACCTTCAGGGGGTTGCCCGTCCCTGCAGCGCTATGGACGAGCTCCACCGCCTCCTTTTCGTCATCGGCGTTTGCGATCTCTCCCACCATGGGCAGGGCTACTTGGGGGGCGCGTCCCGAAAAGTGCAGATCGCCGTCGAGCGCGGCCGGGAGCGGTGATCCCATGGCTTTGTCCACGGTGAAGGTCGTGTTCATGGTGACGCGATTCTTGTATCTCTCGATGAAGGACTTGTTGATCTCTATCGCGATCTCCTTGGGGGATGAAAGGGCATTGACCGATATGTACGCGATCGTCGCCTGACGCGCGATCAAGCCGCAGCCTTCGAGAAAGAACACGAGGATGTAGAGCGCCGACGTCAACCCGACGAGCCTAATGGATCGCAGAACCGGCATAGAAGAGATCACAGTGATTGGAAGAGTTTCTTTACCTTCCGAAACGCCGATTTGAACGCTCCGAGGCCCGTTGACGCAGGTCCTTCAGCGTCCGGGTGAGCAAACGGACCGGTGATCTGTTGTTTGACTTGGGTACATCCTTGTTGATCGACCGTCGCCACGAAGAAGTTCTGATAACGTCCGTTGAGCAGGTTCAGGTCTCCTCGAAAGGCAACCGTGTTCTTCGGCGTGGTGAACGCCACATCCTTCGTCTTGGCGATCCCGTTCACAATCTGCCAGTCGGAAACCACTCTTCGAATTTCGCTCTTGCCATGTCCCATCTGCCCGAAAGATCGGAGTCTTGAGAAATCAGCGCCTTTGGTCAGTAGCGGCGCGAAGGGACCGGCCTTTCCGAAGAAGATCTGGATTGGAAAGACCTGCGTGAGATCGATCCGAGATGCCGCTTGCACCACTCGCACACGCTGAGAAGATCCCCTCAAGTCGAGGGTCACGCTACCGCGCGAGCTCCCGCCATAGAACGTGACTTCGGTGGGATCAAGCCGCAGCAGGCCAACCTCGTCCGTGATTCCGCACTTCACGTCAGAGCCCCTGAACCTGCCAATCCGGAGAGTTGCCGCATGCAGGGCTCCGTGCAGAGAAAGCGACTTGAGGAGGCCCAAAAGCTCTCCCGCTGCGGCACCCATGACGGATCGGTCAGTTCGAGATCCAGGTTCCCGAGTTCTAAGGTCCTGCCAGAACCCCGATCGAGATAGGTGACATCTCCGTGCCCGATGGAAACGAGGCTTATTGTGCCAGGCTGCGTAGTCAGAGCCGCCCTGGCGGTATCCTGCTTGATGGGAGCTTCGTGGGACATTTGCCCTTGACTGCTCTTCTCGATCCGGATCTTCGGGTTCTGGAGGAAGACCCGGTCAATCGAGACCTTTCGGTGGAGCAGGAGCGGAATCCAGCGGGGTGAGGCTTGGACCTGCTCCGCTGACAAGATCTCAGCCTTTCCATTGGACAGGTGAACATCCGGCAAGGTCAGTCGCGGGCGAGGAAGCAGCTGAAGCGAGGCCTTGCCCCGGATCTTGAACTCCATGCCCAGGGCTTCTGTTGCCGCTGCTTCGATCGAGGGCTTGTAGCGATCAACATCAAGAAACAGCGCAATGCCGGCGGCGACGATAAACAATGTCGCCGCAAGTATCCCGATCCCTATCAGTAATCTTCGACTGTGTTTGTTCACATCGTGCCTCTGGCTGACTCAAATGACTGCGGCCCCGCTCGAGTGTCAAACGGCTCGGCAGGGCGACGGCCGCTCCGCCTTCTTGCGTCTGCGGGCATTCGGCTAGCAGGTTAGGCACGATCCATTCGGGACGTTCGCTATGGTAAGAGGGGGAGTCTTGGCGCCACGACAAAATCCGCTTGCGCAACGTCATCCTTGGCACCTCGCTCGGCGCATGGTGCGGACCGGTGTTGCCCTCCTTCCGCTGGCGGCAGCTACCCTACTGCTCGGGATGGCCATGTATCATTGGGTTGAGGGGCTTTCGTGGTCGAGCGCTTTCTTGAACGCAGCCATGCTTCTCGGCGGCATGGGACCCGTGGATCCGCTGCATACAGAAGCCGGAAAGTGGCTTGCTGGGGTGTATGCGCTGTTCGCAGGTGGCGTGTTCCTTGTCGTTGCGGGCGTGATGCTGTCGCCAGTGATCCACCATGTCCTGGAGCACTGGGGAGCCGCCTCCGCGCGCGTGCCGTCGCCTGGCCCAGATAAGTGAGCCGCCCGACGAACGCTGCGGATGAGCTAGTCGGCCCCCGGGGCTTCGAAACCACCTCCCGAGGAGTGAGCGGGGCACAGCTGGGGCACAACTAGTGTGTGCGGAACACAATGAGACGAAGTCCTACCGAGAAACGGTGGGCCTTGTGAAGCGGAATGGAGCGGGATAGAGTCCAACGCAGGAGTTCTCGGTCGAACTGCAAAACCTCTATTCGTCGGTTCGATTCCGACCGGCGCCTCTTTCCCACCTCAAACCCCAAACCGAGCCACTGCTCCTACGCCTTGCGTACCGGGTAGCGCAGGTGTGTAACGCCGACGCCCGGGATCACCGTCGGGTTGCCAAGGACGACTGGCGTGCCGACGAGGCGGTCGAAGAGTCGAACTCCGGAGCCCAGAAAGACCGCAGCGACGTCGACGCTGATTTCGTCGAGGAGCCCAGCATTCAGCAATTGCTGGATGGTGTCAGCGCCGTGGACCCCAACGGACTTTCCGGCGGCGGCAACCTTGGCTTGGTTCACCGCGCTTTCGATGCCGGCGGTCACGAAGTGTACAGTCGAGTTGGGTCGCGGCCATCCGGCGGGGACGTGGTGGGTAAGTACGAATGCGGGTCCCCAAGCGTGGTTTCCGCCCCAGCCATGGGCGACGTCGAAGGTGCGTCGGCCGGTGAGCACGGCACCAAGTCCGGACCAGAGACCGCGAAGGTGCTCGGCGCTCGACCCGGACACCTTGAACGTCATGGGGTCCGACCCTCCGGTGTGGAATTCGACGCCGCCCGAGGTGAAGTACCAGTCGAACACTTCGGCCACGCCATCGTTGAGGTCGGCGACGTAGCCGTCCAGCGACATGGACATGATTGCAACAACCTTCGACATTGCGTGCTCCTTTCGACGGATTCCCACGATGGTATGCTACTACTGCAGCTCATCGCGGCGACGGGTCAGGCACGCGGTCTCGGCGCTGTTGCCCGCCAGCGCGATGGCATGGTCGTACGACGCACGCGACTCCTCCCATAGGAGTTTCGATCAGGGGCGTGGAAGTGTGCCGCGCCGTAGCACGTGCCGCTAGGTTTCCCCGTACATTTCCCCCGTATGAATGACGTCCGTCCTTGGTACCTCGAGCCTGAGACGTTCATCGCCGTGGCCGCCCTGGTCGTGAGCTGTTCCGCCGTCGCCGTCGGGCTGTACGAGGCCCACCTCCAACGCGCCCACGACCGCGCCGAGGTCTGGCCGCATGTCGAGATCTCGACGTTCGTGACGCCGACGGGTGCCTCATTATCCGTCGACAATACCGGGCTCGGCCCGGCGATCATCAAATCGGTCGTCGTCACGGTGGACGGGAAGGCTCGGAGCAGCTGGGACGATGTCCTCCGCGGGCTCGGCGACTCCGCGCGCGGGCCGATGAGCACGACCACCGTGGTCGATCACGCCCTGCGGGGTGGCGAGCGGACGACGCTCGTCGGGCTCGATCGAAAGACCCTGCCGCCCCACTTTTGGGAGTGGGTCGGGCGCATTGCGATCACCGTTTGCTATTCGTCCGTGTTCAACGATAGTTGGGTCGTGAACGATGACCACCTCGGCGGCACGACTACGTGGCAGTCGGTGGCAGCGTGCCCGAGCCAGGTACAGGGCGCGGATTTTTAGCCGATTTCTGGGGGAGCGTCAATGGCCCGAGTCCTCATCATCGACGACGACGTCCCGTTCCGCCAGGCCCTCGTGAAGCACTTCGAGATCGCGGGATTCGACGTCAAGCAAGCCGCCGACGGCGACGCGGGCATTCGGGCCTGCGCCACGTCGCCGGCCGACGTCGTCCTCGTCGACATCTTCATGCCCGGTCAGGGCGGCCTGAAGACCATCGACCGCCTG
>Ga0247667_1000398_pt1 | contig 10538 bp, 8 predicted proteins | sample CNK08_metaG_FD_183027 | JGI IMG/M metagenome (GOLD analysis project Ga0247667, IMG submission 183027) | Soil microbial communities from Purdue University Martell Research Forest, Indiana, United States - CNK08 | ecosystem: Environmental > Terrestrial > Soil > Temperate forest > Bulk soil | place... | reverse complement strand
ATCAGATAGCCCTGTACCCACCTGTTGCTGTGAAACCTGCGGCAAGGGCAGAACTTGATCGGGTTCCACGCTTTGAATTCCAAGGAGCGCTTCAAGCAAACTGCCGACCGTGTTTAACAGGTTCGCAATCAGGTTTTGCGAGGAGGTGACCAGATACGTCTGGCCGATGTTTCCATCTAGAGAGCCTTGAACCGTGCATCCAGCAGAGGCGCACAACTTCAGCACGCTCAAAAGTCCACCCGTCGTTCGAACGATATACCGCTGATCGGCCGATGCGCTTGTGCACGTCATTGCGGCCAACGCGACGAAGACTGCAAGTTTGAGGGAGAGTTTTCTCATATGGTTTTAGTCCGTTGCAGGAATCCCTGCGGCCCGCCCGTATTTTCAGATTCCGGATGCCCCTCAAGCGTCGCGAATCCACCGGAATCTGCGAATGGTACGAGTGGCTCTTAGTGATTGCTCCTTTGGTTCACAGATTCTGGTACACAAGTACCAGGAAACTTTTAATCCGCGGCACCGAACGAATCGCCGCCGCGTGTCGGCCCCGGAATGTACGCCAGCGCATCGCGCAGCGAGACAACAATCGCCTTTTCCGAATGCCCCAAAAACGTAAGTTCCAGGTCGCCGCGATTCTCAATCTCACCCTGGAATTCACCGAAATTATTGGTGACCGTCTGAATCGTCTGTCCGCGGCGATTCGAAAGCGTCACGGCGATTCCCCGCGCAATCGAATCCGGCTGCGACGTATCCATCAATTGTCCTGTCACCGACAGGCGGGTTTCTCCCGGCTTGGCCTCAATATTCACGTCAATTTGAAACGGGTTCGCCGCGAACAACATCTGGCGGCTCTGCATTCCGGCGGATCGCGCGCCAGCCACTGCCGGCGTCCGAAAACTGTCATAAATGACTTGCGCGACAATCCGGACCAATCCGGGCTTCGCTTCAAATCCGGCATTCGCGAACGCTGCCTTCGCCACACGGACGCTGTCAACAGGCGGCTGAAACTTCGCCTCAAGCGCGGCCGAACGCTGCACCTTTCGCCAAGTCGCAACTCGTTCTTTGCACCGCTCGCAACCCGAATCCAGATGTGCCTGCATTTCCTGCAGCGCGGGCGCCTGGCCGGCTCCGTTTACGAAATCAATCCACTGCTCCGGCGAATAATGGGTCATCGGTCGTTCTCCCTCAGAAGCTGACTTTCTCTAGTTACCCGGTGCGGGCCGGGGTCTCGGTACATAGATAAGGGGTAGGCGGGGCTCTCAAAAATACGAGTTTGTCGAACTTAATTAAGTCTTTTGTTACCAAGCAGTTGCCCTGTCAGGAAGAACGGTGCCCAAAAGTAGGGATGGGGATGGCTGGCCCGAATCTCTATCATCGCAGTTCGCAGCGAACCAGCCATATCATTCGACGCCCTGAACTGTGCGTAAAAGCAGCTCATCAGTTCCGCCGTCGTTTCATCGTGTACGTCCCAAAGTGAAAGTAGTAGCGTCGAAGCGCCTGCGCAAAACAACCCCCGCTGTAAACCCAGCAACTCATCGCCCGCGGCCACCACATTCATTCCCGTCGCGCAGCCGCTTAAGGTCACCAGGCGCGCCGGAATTCTCATTTGATACAGGTCGTAAAGATAGAGGTAGCCATCCCCGAGCCGGATTCCCGAAAACATCGGGTTATCCTGCCGGTACACGCCGTGTGTCGCCACATGCAAAATCCCGACCGAAGCTCCGCGGTCTCGCAGCGCCGCAACCGTCGCCTTCTCTCCGGCGATCAATTCCGAGCCCGGCAAAATCTCCGCCACCGCTTTTACCTCCGCGTCAATTTCCGGCGCGTTTTGATCCGCTACTCCAAATACCACCGGCCGCAAATTCGCATTCGCCTCTTTCCTTTGGCACAACGCAAAGATCGTCGCGCTCGGCGCATACGAAATGGTGAAGTCGTCACAAAGAAATCTTCCGGACTGTCGCAGCGCGTGAAATGGCAGGAAATGCAGCGGCCCGTGCGGAACGATCACCAAATGGGTGCATCCGTCGAAAAGCGCCCGAATTGGAGCAATCAGCTCGTTGTATAAAACGCCCAGGTGAGATTCCGCCGCACGCTGCATCGGTTCTACAAACCTCTGCGTATACGAAGTGCCCATCCGGAATTTGGAAAGCTGGAAGCGCAGCAGCTGCAGCGCATTTTGAATCCGTGAAAGCAGGCTCACCGAAACAATTTCCATTTTGCTTCTCGTAGCCACCGCCGCAATTAGCCTGTCGCCTGTCGAATAATATTCGACAATCGCTGCGTGCTCCGGCAGGCATTGTTGCAAATAACTCAAAGAAAAATCCGTCGGCGCTTCGAGCGTCGCGTTCTCCCGCTCGTGCGCCGGCAACTCCCGCAGCGTCCGCATCAACTCTTTCTCGTGCGCCTGCGCCTGCTCTTGCAGCGTTGCGATCCGGTTCTCGGCGTTATTCTCCGCGCCGAGTTGCTCCAATTCAATTCGGTGGTAATACCAGTTCAGATCCTCGCGCAAATCGCGGATTCGCCGCACCAGGTTGCTCTGTCCTGCTTCGCCCATCGGCAAGCTCTGGCCGCTGCGAAAAATCATTTCGCTCATGCTTCGGCTTTTCGCCGCCTCGATGCACGCAAACGCCTCCGCTGTAGACTCCTCGCCCGCCGCGCCCGCCAGCAAAATATCCACGAGCGCTTCGTACACTTGCAGCCGGTTCCGCCCAAACGAGATCTTCAGCTCTTCCGTGTGGATTCTCGTACGGAGCGATTCCAGCGCCTGCCGCGCCAATTGGTAGGAATTGTGCGCCGCGGCAAGGTCGCCTTTTTCTTGCGCGAGTTGCCCCAGCAGAAATTGCACTTGGTATTCGAGCACCGGCGTCTTGACAGCCGATACGCGCTCCACGGCCGCTTCCGCTTGCTTCTGCGCTTCTGCCGCATCCCGGAGTTGCAACGCAATCCGCGCCAACAATAAGTGGGCAATTACGGCTTTACTGCGCAGCTTCGCTTCATCAAAAAATGCCGCCGCCGAAACGCACAGCCGCCTCGCTTCAAAGTGGCGCCCTTCGTGAAAAAGGAGTAACGCCTGGTACAAGTCCAACAGTCTCGGCCAAACGCGGTTTGCTTCTTTCGCGAACATTTCCCGCGCCTTCGCAAAAAGCTCAAGCGCTTGCACTGCTTTTCCCTGTTGGCCGTATGCGGTCGCTTCGTTCGCAAGTGTTTTCGCCGCCTCGTAGCGCATCCCCTGCGCTTCGAAACGCAAAAAACCTTCGTGGGCGATCGCCCGTGCCTCTTCACTCAGATTCAGCTCCAGATAAACGTCGGACAAATCCAAGTGGCACAGCGCGAAGTGATACGCATCGCCCGTTGCCTCGCACGCGCGTCGCGCCGCATACAACCGCTCAATTGCGCTTCCGTATTCGCCGCGCAGGTAGTAGAGGTACGCGATGTTGTAGTCTGCTTGTGCGACCAACAGCGGCATCCCCGCCTTTTCGCAAACCTTTCGCGCTTGCCGGTATGACGCCAGCGCTCGTGGAAAATCGTTCAAGCTAATCAGGCACACCGCCATGTTGCTCAGCACCACGGCGATGCCCTCAACGTCGCGATGCTCAATCATTCCCGCATACGCCCGCTCGTAGTGTGCCAGCGCTTCTTCGAAGCGGTCTTGCCGGTGGAAAATGTTCCCTGCGTTGATCTCCAGCCGCGCAATTCGCCATGGATCGCCGAGTTCGGTGAATATTTTCCGTGCTTGTTCGGAAGCTTCGTACGCTCGCTCGTATTCTCCCATCAGAATCAGTGGCTGAATCGAGGTGCTCAGCGTACGCGCTGCTTCCCTGGGGTTCCCCGCCTGCAAATACAGTTCAAGCGCCTGCCCGTGGTGAGCGATTGCTTCTTTGTGGTCTCCGCTCGCATAAAGTGCATTCGCTTTAGCCCGCATCCCGGCCGCAATCTCTTCTTTTCCGCCCAATTTATTCGCGATGAGCAACGCCGATTCCGCCAGCGCTCGCGCTTGGTGGAGATCCACGCGCACTCGCTCCACAACCTTCGCCAATAATTCCGTAACGATTTCCGCCGCAAGCAGCGTTGGATTTGTCGCAAGGATTTGTTCGCGGTCAGCCTGGCTCTGTGTGCGAGCCAGTTCCTCGATTAGCGATTCGCGGGAGGACGTTGCCTCCGGTCCGACTGTCATGAAAATCCCAATTCATTGAGACGTTTCCGTAGCGTCTCGATGCACTTCTGTCGCGTCAGTCCAATCGATCCCACGGCAAGCTTCAATTCATTCGCCACTTCGCTGTACGGCCGCGCAGGACTCTCAAAAAAAAGCATTTCAACCAATTTTCGGCAACGTGGCGCGAGCCCGGTCATCGCTTCGCGCAGTATCTGCTCTTCTTCCGTCTGCCGCAGAAGCTCTTCCGCCATCGGTGGTATTTCCGGTTCGGGCAGTCCCGCTTCACCGTCCCGGCTCACAAGACGCTGCTGCTGCCTCTTCCAGTGATAGCACTGATGGTACGCCACCTGAATCAGCCATTTCGGCAACGCGCGAGGTTCGCGCAAATCCGGAAGTCGCGTCAACAACTCCACGCACGTTCCTTGAAAAACATCTGCCGCCTCATGCGGCGGCAACCCGTACTTCACCGGAATGGAATAAATCAGCGCTTTATACTTATCAATCAGCTGCGACCACGCTTCTTCCTTCCCGTCCAAACACTCCTTCACCAGCGCAGCGTCCGACATCGATCGCACTGCCGGTTGCTCGTTGTCAGTGGTCACAGGACTCACTTGCGGCTAGTCTCGGATGCGTTTCGCCAAAACAAATTCTCTACGTTCCACAACGCATAGGGTTCCAATACGCTCGGCTGGAAATTGCCCACGTTATCCTTCGCTCCCACCAGGATGTCCGGCGTTGCCAGAAAAATGAACGGCTGATTCTCATCAAGAATCTGCTGCACCCGGTCGTAACTCTTCTTTCGTTCTTCAAAACTTTTCGCAACCAGCTGCTGCTCCATCAATTTGTCAATTTCCGCTTCCCAGGACGTCGCCGGATGTGCCTGCGCCGGATTCCACAAATGCGTTCCGCCACTCGAAAGCCATACGTTAATGTCGGAATTCGGATCTGCGTCAAAGCTCGCAAGGCCCAGCACGCACGCGTCGTAGTCTTTCGTCTGGTTTACGCGGTCCAGCAGCGATCGAAATTCCAGCGGCACTACCTGCGCTCGTATCCCCAACTGTTTCAAGTCGTCTGCAATCAAAGTCGCCATTTTCGTCCGGTCGGCATTCGAAGCGCTTGTCAGAATGGAGAATTCAACTGGGCTGGAGTGTTGATCGACCAACATCTGATCCCCACCTGATCCATCCTTCCAGAAAAACCCGGCTTGACGCAAGAGGTCGCGCGCCCGCTCCAACGAGCGTGCCGGATGTTTTATCTCCGTGTTCGCCCACCGCTTATTTCCCGGCGTCACCGGCCCCCACAATGCCGCACCTCTTCCCTGATATACCAGCCGCACGATCGCCTGGCGATCTACCGCCGCCGAAATCGCTTGCCGGAACCTGGTATCGCGGAACCACTCTTGCCTTCGCGCGGCTTCGGGGGACGCCTTTGTATCGTTCAAATTGAAAAAAAGAAAGTTGTACTCAAGCCCCGGGCCTGCATCCGTCATCGAATACCCGTGCGCTTGCCGCGAAAGCACGGAAAAATTCTCCGCCCCCAGTCGCGTCACGATGTCCGTCTCTCCCGACTGGAAACGCAAAACCTGCGCGTCCGCGCTTGCCACGAACAAAAAAACGATCTCGTCCAAATACGGCAGCCGGCCCCCGTTCGAATCCGTCTTCCAGTAGTAGGGATTGCGCTCCAGGACGATCCGTTGGCCCGCGACGTACTCTTTCAACCGGAATGGTCCAAGCCCCGCCCACTCCGCTGGCGAAACAGAAAGACCGCCGAACTGCCCCAGTCTTCCTTCCTGATACGGCTTTTCGAGCAAATGACGGGGAAGAATCGCCAGCCCGTCGAACAGTCGATCCCCGACGCCATAAGGCTTCGCCATCCGTAACACCACGTGATAAGCGTCCACCTTGCGAACTTCAATCGGCTTTCCCCCTACCATCAAAAGGTCTCTCTGTGGCGCGTGAATCGCCTCGTCCAGATAGACTCGAAACGTAAAGAGAACATCATCCGCATCCATGGGCTTGCCGTCGGAAAATTGCAATCCATGCCGCAGCTCGATTGAATACTCCAACCCATCTTTCGAAACTTTGCAGCTTTTTGCCAATCCCGGTTCCGTCAATTGCGAACTTCGATTGATGTGAATCAGATCCGCTTGCATCACTCCAATTACTTCGCGTGACGGCGCATCCGCCGCGATAATCGGATTCAGCGTCTTGGGCTCGGCACGGAGCGACAAAACAAGACGCCCGCCCCGTCTGCCAACCGATTCGCGGCTGACCAAGAATTCCGTTTTGCTGGTTTGTTGGCTTTGCGGAATTGCTTCGGCTAAGCAAGGAAAGTGGCCGAAGATCAGCATCACTCCTAGCCACGCCGCTCTTCGAATCGCTTGCCGACACTTCGGGGTCATATTGCCCTGCCAGATGGAAGCCCGTATCTTACGAATCTATCTTCGCCGCGCGCCGTCCTTCCTGCAATGTGCTCGAAAGGGCCAGGTAGCCGAAGAAGAACGGCACCATTGCCATTGCGGGCAAGTACATCCACCAATAAGAAGACAGCACGCTGTATTGCTGCAAACTGCTCAGCAAATTTCCCCAACTCGGCGCTGGTTCGGGTATGCCCAGCCCAAGAAACGACAGCGTCACTTCGGCCAGAATATATTGAGGAATCAGTATCGCCGCCTGCGTCAGGATCACGCTCTTTGTCTGAGGCAGGATGTGTCGCCTCAAAATATACGAATTGGAGGCGCCGAATCCCTGCGCCGCACGCACGAAGTCACGCTCCTTCGCGCTCAGAGCGACACCGCGCACAAGTCGTGCCGGCCTCGCCCATCCCAGCACGCCAATCGTTGTCACAACGATTAAAAACGCCTTCACCGGACTCACCAGCAGCGGCAAAAAAGCCCGCACACCGAACAGCAGATACAGCCACGGCAGCGCAAGGCACAACTCCGCCAATCGCATAGCAATCGAATCCGTCCAACCGCCCAGGTAACCCGAAGCGCTTCCCACAATTGTTCCCACGAGCAGCGAAACACCGGCGGCAAGTAATCCCGCGAAAAGTGAAATCTGCCCGCCGTGGATAATCCGCGAAAAAAGATCCCTTCCGTACCCGTCCGTGCCCAATAAATTCGCCGTCTCCTCGTCCGCTCCGAACAAATGGACTTTCGCGGGAATGACTCCCAGCAGCCGGTATGAAGCGCCTGAGACGAAAAACTTCAGTGGGATGAGCTTGCTGTGATCATCTTCATACTGATCGAAAGAACCCTCTCGCAGCCGCTGTGCGTAAACAAACGGGCGGAGATGGAATTTCCCCTGTCCATCCGCAAAATGAATCCCTGCCGGTGGTGCGTAGGGCCGGTCGCGATCTTGCCGAACCGGATCGTAAGGTGCCACAAAGCCGCCAACCAGCACGATGCCATGCAGTAAAACCAGCAACGTCACGATTACTCTCTGTCTCTGCGGAGCGCTTTTCATTGCTCACTCCGTCCGAATCCGCGGGTCGGCCCAGAACAACAACACGTCCGCAATAAAATTCCCGCCGACCAGAAAAACCGTCGAAAGCAGTACTCCTCCGATTACCACATACAGATCTCTCGCCAGAATCGCTTCCAACAAAAACGGTCCCAGCCCCGGCCAGCTCGTTATCACCTCCACTAGCAACGATCCGCTCAGCAGCACACCAATGCTGAATCCAAACAGCGAGATCAACGGATTTGCCGCTGCCCGTAGCGCGTAACGCCACAACAATCGCCGCCGCGGAATTCCGTGCGCTGCTGCCGCTCGCACGAATCCTTCTTCCAGCGCCTCCGCAACCGCGGACCGCACGTGCCTCACCAAAACCGGCTGTGCGCCGAGAACAAGAATCGCTACCGGCAATATCATGTGCCGCAGCAAATCCCACCACTGCGCCGCGAAAGGCATCGCTTCGCTGCCGACGGACACCATCCCGCCCGTTGGCAACCATCTGGTTCTCACCGCGAAAATCAAAAGCCCCAGCCCCAACGCGATGTCCGGTATCACCAGCAAAAGTGCCGACGCCCCCGTCACCACGCGGTCCACCCACCGTCCGGAATATTGCGCGCTCCACACTCCCAATGGCAAAGCGATGAACCACGCCAGCAGCGTTGAAGTAATCGTGAGCAGGAGTGTGTTCCGCGCGCGCACCAAAAGCAGCGGCTCCACCGGCGCGTTATACGCGAACGAGTAGCCCATCTCCCCGTTCGCCAGCGATTTCAGCCACACCGCATAGCGAACGGCGAGTGGCTTGTCGATATCGTAGTGAGCTTTTAGCGCTCTAAGCGTCTCGGAGGAAATCTGCGGATTAAGCCGCATCTCATCGAAATAATTTCCCGGTGCTAACGAGGTGAACAAAAATGCCAGTACACTCGCGCCTGCCAGAAGAATCGCCGCATGAAGAAAACGCCGTAGCAGGTACCGCATCAAACGGCCGGCCTTTGGTCGAACTCGGCGCTCACGCCGCTCGTGCAGACCAGCAACTCTCGCGTCGCCCGGTGCTCCGGCGCATGAACAATTTTCTCCGGTGATCCCCGCTCCACGATGCGACCGCCCTGCATCACAACAATTTCATCGGAAATCCGCGTCGCCATCGCCAGGTCGTGAGAAATCAGAACAACTGCCGGCCGTTCCGCCGCGGGCACCGCCTTGTCGCTCAAGTCGAGCAGCAAGTTCGCGATCTGCGCTTGCACTGAATAATCCAGCGCGGAAAGCGCTTCGTCCAGAATCAACACCTTCGGTTGAAGCGCCAGCGCCCGCGCTATTGCCAATCGCTGCCGTTGCCCGCCACTCAAATCTGACGCCATCCGGCCAAGAATGTTTCCCGGTAGCCCGGCTCGCTCCAGCAGATCCGCGGCGCGTTCGCGTCTCTCAGCGGGGTTCAATTTTCGTTGGAGTATCCACGGCTCTTCCAAAACTTCACCGACGGTAAATTTCGGATTGAAAGCGCCCGCCGAATCCTGAAATACGAGCTGTATCAGCGGCCGGATTTCCCGCAGCTCACTTTCATCAACCTGCGCCAAATCGCGATTCAGAAACCGGATCGCGCCGGAATCCGGCCTTGCCACGCACGCAAGACACAACGCCAGCGTCGACTTTCCCGAACCCGACGCGCCTACAATCCCAACCCGCGCTCCCGCCCGAATCTCAACACTGACTCCATCGAGCGCCCGGACAACCCCACCCGCTCCGCGCAAACGTCGCGGCGCATACTCCTTCACCAGATTCTCCGCTACTAGCAGCACTTCCATCTTCAGCGTAACCCCGCCTCAACTGCCAAACTTAAAGCAGCGAACCGTTCCGTCGTTCTCAATCTCGAAAAGTTCCGGCTCGCGTTCGCAACAAACCTTCATTCTTTCCGCGCATCGCGGCTCGAACGCACAACCCTTCGAACGCGCCGATAAGTCCGGTGCCTCGCCCGCAATCACCGGTATCCGCTCAGGCTTTCGAACGTCTTCGCTCCCCAGCAGCATGGGCCGGCATTTCAGCAACGCCTCTGTATATGGATGCCGCGGCGTTTTTAGCACTCTCGTCGCGTCGCCCTCTTCAACAATCTGCCCCGCGTACATCACCACAATTCGATCCGCAAATCCCTCCAGCAATTCCGCCGAATGCGTAATAAAAAGTATCGCCAACCCTCGCTCCCGCTGCAGCTTTTTCAATAGCTCCACAATCTCCCGCCGCGTCACCGAATCCAGCGACGCTGTCGGTTCATCCGCAATCAGCAATTTTGGCTTACACACAATCGCCTGCGCGATCGCAATTCGCTGCCGCTGCCCGCCGCTTAATTGGTGCGGGTAGGAAAAATAAATTCGCCCCGCTTCGCCTCCAAAAATCAAATCGAGCAGCTCGCCTACCGCCCTGCGGCGCTCCCCTTTGCTCTCCGCGCCGTGCGCCCGCAACACTTCTTCAATCTGCGCGCCAACCCTCATCATCGGATGCAGCGCCACGCCCGGCTCTTGAAAAATCAACGACACGTTGCTCCCGCGAACCCGTTCCAATTCGCTAGCTTCCAACTCCAGCAAATTCGTTCCCTGCAAAACAACCGCGCCCGCGTCAATCGTCCCGTTCACCGGCAACAGCGCCAGTACCGACGCCGCCAGCGTACTCTTCCCCGAACCCGATTCCCCCATCACACCGACAATCTGCCCAACCGCAATTTGCAGGTTGGCTCCCTGAAGCGCAAACACGTCGACGCCCCCCGGTGGCCGGTAGCGCACGCTCAAATTCTGCACGTCCAAAAGCAGTTCCATATCGGGAAACCTCGCCGCCCGTCGAGTCATGCTCGGCCAGAAGCCCGAGGGGAACAACCACGCCCTGCCCATCCGCGAACTAAGAGTAATGGGCGGCCCACCCCTCACCGTTCCAGCTCCTGCCCTCAA
>Ga0247667_1000395_pt1 | contig 10573 bp, 5 predicted proteins | sample CNK08_metaG_FD_183027 | JGI IMG/M metagenome (GOLD analysis project Ga0247667, IMG submission 183027) | Soil microbial communities from Purdue University Martell Research Forest, Indiana, United States - CNK08 | ecosystem: Environmental > Terrestrial > Soil > Temperate forest > Bulk soil | place... | reverse complement strand
CCGCGCCGTTCTCGTCGGCCGCGCCTACGCCTACGGCCTCGGCGCCGCAGGAAAACCTGGCGTCGCCCACGCCCTCCAAATCCTTCGCGAAGGCGTCGACCGAACCCTTCGCCTCCTCGGCTGCTCCTCCATCAAGTCCCTCGATTCGTCCTATATATCGCTGCCGAATTCCTGGCGCTAAGCTACCTACGCTCCCAATCGCAGATTTCGCCCCCTGTCCATTGCAGGACGCGACGCGCCGACCCGAAACGAACAAAGAGCCAGTCGGCGCAATGTTCTGGCGCTCGTGTCGGAAACACCTTGCGGGCAACAACCGTCGTCCCCTGACGCTTTCAGTGTAAGTCCTTGGAATGTGGTGTATTTTCCATCCAATGCTTCGGAAGGTCAGTTGCATCCATCTCCAGACAGTATGCCGGGCCAGAAACGCAAATACGGAGGACGCCATGAAATTCCTACCAGCGGCCCTGTCGGCCTTGCTCTTTGTTCCAGTCGAATCGGCATTGGTTCAAGAACCCGGTCCGGACAAATTGACGCGGCTTTCCCCGGGCACGAATTGGAAAGCGGTTAACGCGCAGGAAACCATCGCGAGAGCAGACATCAATCAACAGCTGCTTTCGGCAGCAGAGAAAGGTGACAAGGCGGCTGTCGAAGCTCTGTTGGCAGCAAAGGCTGACGTCAACGCCAAGACTATCTTCGGCAGAACAGCTTTGATGCAGGCAGCTTTTGGGGGCCACGCTGAGGTTGCTCAGGCATTGCTAGCGGCAGGTGCCGACTTCAACGGCGGAGACGAGCACGGGTGGACACCCTTAATCATTGCAGCGAGTAAGGGCCATGTGGCGGTGGCCCAAATGTTGCTCGCAGCGCGCGCCGACGTGAATGCGAAGCAGGCAGATGGCCAGACGGCGTTGTGGATGGCGGCGCATCATGGTGACATCGACGTGGTAAGACTGCTGCTCGCGAACGGAGCGGATGTCAACGCGAGGGGGTCCGGGGCGACCGCGTTGATCCTTGCGGCAGATATTGCCTCAACCAAAAAGGAGTTTCTGCCCGCAAAGGGACAGCAAGCTGTCGCCGTGGTTGGTGCCCTGGTGGCAGCGGGCGCTGACGTTAACGCGAAACAGCGAGACGGCCAAACAGGGTTGATGCTCGCTGCCGACAACGGCGACGCGGAGATGGTACAAGCACTGTTGGCGGCCGGCGCCGATCCCAACGTCATGGCGCGAGTGCCCCATTCGAAATGCCATGCCTCGAACGGGCACATCGAATGCACTTTCAAACCCAATGAAAAACCGCGGGAGTGGACGGCCTTAAAGGCAGCGCAAGAAAAAGGCTTCGGAGAAATCGCTGAACGGCTAAAAAAAGCGGGAGCTCGGAACTAGACGCTTTAGGAGGTTGCCATGAATCGCACAAAATGGGCCCTGGTCATATTGCTTTCCTTAATCTTCCAACCGGGGATCCTTGCTCAGCAAACAACAGCAAGCCCGGATATCAACCAACAACTGCTTGAGGCGGCTGGAAAAGGTGACAAGGCTGCTGTCGAAAGTCTGCTCACTCAGGGAGCGGACAAAAACGCGAAAGATAAAGAAGGCAGCAGCGCGTTAAGACTAGGGGCGCGTGGCGGCCATGCCGATGTGGTTACAACTCTGCTGTCTGCAGGGGCGGACGCAAACGCAAGAGACCTTAAAGGCTTTACGGCATTGACTGCCGCAGCTGGAGGAGGGTACGTCGACATCGTAGAGAGACTTCTGGCAGCCAAGGCCCTCGTAAACGCCTCGGCCATCAATGGCCAGACCGCTGTAATGGCAGTTGCCGATTTTTCCGGTAACCCTGATGTGGTGGAACGCTTGATCGCCGCTGGCGCCGATGTGAATGCGAAACGTACGGATGGTTCGACAGCGTTGATTTCTGCGGCTTTCAAAGGACAAGAGGCGGTAGTTGAACGATTGCTCAAAGCGGGCGCCGACGTAAGCACCAAAACGAGTGATGGCTCCACGGCGCTGATCGTTGCCGCAGGGCAGGGGCACGCCGACGTGGTCAAGGCCTTGCTAGCGGCAAGAGCCGACAGCAATGCTGAAATCAAGGGTGGCGGGACAGCTTTGATGAGGGCGGCGCTCAACGGTCACAGGGCCGTTGTCGAATGCTTGCTGGCGAGTGGCGCAAACGTGAATGCAAGCATCAGTGGGGTCACTTCCTTGGAGTTTGCAGCCGGCGCAGGGCACGCGGATATAGTTGAGACGTTGCTGGCCGCGAAGGCCAACGTCAATGCCCATGATACAGATGGCTCGACCGCCTTACTGTCTGCGGCGTTCAACGGACATCGTGAAGTTGTGGAGCGCTTGCTGACGGCAGGTGCCGAGCTGAATGCCAAAGCAAATGATGGGGCGACGGCCTTGTTTCTGGCAGCGCAGGAGGGCCGCGCGGATGTCGTGAGAACTTTGCTTGGCGCGGGCGCCGATGTGAACGGAAAGAGGCGTGACGGCCACACGCCTCTAATACAGGCGGCGAACAATGGCTGGGCCGAGGCTGTTGGGGTCCTGATCGCAGCGCAGGCCGATCTGAATGCCAGAGGTGCCGAGGGCGACACGGCTTTGCTTTGGGCCGCGGATAGACTGCACTATGCCAGCAAGGACAAAAAGGCACAGCCACAGAACGACGGTAGGACGCCTTCGGCCACTGCGGAGAAGGACTACCCGGCTGTCTTGAGGCAATTAATCGCCGCAGGGGCCGATGTAAACGCCAAGAATAAGGGAAGCACTGCGCTGGAGCTGGCCGCGGACAACGGGGATATTGAGATTGTCCGCATTCTCGTGCAATCCGGCGCAGACGTAAATGCCAAAGGCCCTCAGAATGCCTTCGCGTTGTTCACACCAGCCGCCAAGGGTTACCTCGAAATTGTCAAGGCGCTGATCGCGGCTGGGGCGAATGTCAACGCACAAGGTCCCGAGGGCATGACTGCTCTAATGGGGGCGTCCCACGAAAATCACCTCGATATCGTTGAGGCGCTGCTGGCGGCTGGCGCTGATCCCAACATCAAGGCACACCACGGGATTACGGCATTGGACGCCGCTAAAGAGATGGGGCTTTCGGACATCGTTGAACGATTGAAAAAAGCGGGGGCTAAGAACTAACTGCTTGAGGAGGTTGCCATGAGTCGCACCAAATGGGCTCTGTTTATCGTTGCTTACGTGATCCTCCAACCCGGGACTTGCGGACAGCAGTCGGCTAGTCAGGAATCGGCGAAAGACCATATCAATCGCGGCACTGAACTCGCTAACAGCCGCAAGTGGCGGGAAGCCGTCGGGGAATTCCGCGCCGCCATCCGTCTCGATCCATCGAATGCGGATGCCCATTGGGGCCTGGCGAAGGCGCTCGACGCTAAAACTGATGAAACATTCCCTCTGTGGAGCGGCGCGGTCATGAAGGAAGCCTTGAAGGAATATCAGAGCGCCCTAAGGCTGGATCCCAAGCTCCGGGACGATAAGACCGAAAGCGCTGAACGACATTTTCAGAATGCCATTGGCTCCCTTGGACCCGATTTTGGGCGTTGGTACTCTCAGTGGTGCGGCGACTTTTCGGACAATTGGGTCAACCATTGCATGGATAACGCCGTTGCAGAACTTCGCATCGCCCTGTTGCTGGACCCCGACTACTTCCCTGCGCACCTGGGGCTCGGAGTGATCCTTTCGAAGTTGCACAAAACCGACGCAGCAATAGAGGAATTTCGTGCCGCGCTGCGCCTCGACCCGCATTCTGCGGAGGCCCACTTGGGTCTTGGGAAGTCTCTCGAGAAAAAAGGCAAACTCGAGGATGCCTTGCAGGAATACGCAGGCGCGCTCTCATTACCAGAGGGCAGGACCAAGTACGAAAAGCTTTTGGCCAAGCTCGGCATTAAAAAACAGCAGCCACCGGAGCTCGGCGCCGAAAATAATGCTGAAGATCATCCGCCAGATCATCAACCTCTCTGCGCTCCAGCAAAAGCTTCTGATTCCGCGCCTGAATCCAAGATGCTTGCAAACGAACAGGAACCCGTATCCAGGAAGGACGATTCCGAGGATATGCTGCGCGGCTTTAAGTTTTACTACATCAAATCGGATACCGTTTATCTGCATCCGGACACACTCCTGAAGGAATTACAGAACCGAAGGGAATTTTCCGCGTGGGAGCTGACGGCGACGGAGGACTCCAAGGCTGCGGATGTGGTCATCACGATTACATTGCCGTTTCTTACGTGGGAATGGAATTACCGGATGGTGTATCAGCCTACAGGCACCGTGCTCGGTACCGGCAAAGTCTCGGCGGCAGTGGAAAAGACCGCGGCGCCTCAACTAGCGGCGATGATCACCAAGCGCATCCGGGATGTGCGGGCGTTGCCTGCGTCGTTTCAAGAGACCGGAGAGATGCCCGAGGCTCTCGCCAGTTCGGGAAGGGAGACGGGGATGTCTTGGAGGGTGAAGTACCTGTCGGGAAGCATGACGGCCATTCCCAAAGACAGTTCAGTTAGGATTACCGTAAATCACGAATGGATTAGCGTCCGTGCTTCGAAGACCGCCTCATTCTTTGTGCCCGCGCCAAAGGTAGCAACTGTCGCGTTTGGTGCCCAAGTGCGCAAAGCGTCAAAGGGATGGGAAGAGTTCTGGGACACAACTTTCAACACGGTTGGGGGTGGTGACGGCGGCGGGGCCGTGCTGCTTATCCCAGCCATTCCGATCGCGCTGCTGGGCGAAGGGATCTTCGCGCCAATGAAGTCGACCCAACATTTCGTAACCATTTACTGGCTGGAAGACGGAGCAATGAAAAGCGCTGAATTCACGGTCGGGGCTGACGACACGAAATCTCTCCTCGCCGAACTGAATAAGGCTACCGGCAAAAACATCGTTGACGTCCAGGAGTCGATCAAGAAAAGAAAAGAGTGGATCGCAAGGGAGTATTACAGAAGTCCGATAGTTAAAATCGAAAAGAGGGTAAATGTCGGTTGGGGCGATCTCGCGCCGGGCGAATATCGACTGCTCCTCGTTCCTAGCGAACCGGGTTTCGCCGAAATCTATTTTTACCCCGCGAAAAGAAGTTCTTTTGACGTTGATTTGGTGATTCAAGCCGTTGCCGAATTCGAGCGTCGAAGAACACGCCTGGAGGGGCGCGTTGCGCCCAGTGTTTCCTACCGGGAACAGAACGGGATTGTAATGCTCAATCAGATTGAAACGAGGGAACTGATCCTGCGCTTTACACCCATTCCACTCGGGTTCGCTAACTAGCCCCTTCTCGGATGAACCCGAGGCACCCGGCCGTTGCGGACGGGGGAGGGGAGTAGTCACCAAAAAAGGAGCAGTAGCCAACCGCCGCTGAGCAACGTCGCGCAGATGGAAACACTACGGCAAACCAACTTGGAACTGATGCGTCCCGGCCGGAACGTCGAAGATCTTTTTGCCGTGCGCTTCTCCTCCGCTCACGATCTTTGAGTTGCCGTCCAGCGCCTTCCCATCCAACCGGTACGCCGCCTGCTCCGCCGAAGTTAGTGCAAGTCGCCCGGTCGCATTCGGTGGAATCGTCAAAGTCCATGTCGCCTGTTTCCCGGTACCCGCCCACCCTGAATGAATCGTTCCGTAACTCGACTCATACGAAAAATCGACGCTCCCCAGTCGCGCATCAAAATTCGGATGCAACGAGATGACGTGGAATCCAGGCTCCTCCGCCGTCGTGTCAATTCCGGCCGCGTAGCGGTAAATCCACTCACCGACTGCTCCATACGCGTAGTGATTGTAGGAATTCATGCTGGGATCGCCCTTCATCTGGTCGCCGTTCCAGCGCTCCCACATCGTCGTCGCGCCGTGCTCCACCAAATATCCCCACGAAGGATATTCCGTGCTCAGCAGCAACCGGTACGCAACGTCCGCGTGCCCGGTGTCGGTAAGCGCGCTCAACAAATAAGGTGTTCCGAGAAATCCAGTTCCGAGCCGCCAATGATTCGCCGCAATTCGATCCACGAGCCGCTGTGCCGCGAGTGGCCTCACGGAAGCCGGCAACAAATCCATGTGCAGCGCGAGCACGTATCCGGTTTGCGTTTCGACCGGCTTGTTGCTCAGCTTGGTCTCCGTCGCCGACGCGAACACCGGAGGTGGTGGCACGCCGCCGACCCATCCATCCGGTTTCGCGTACGCTTGATAAAACGCATCGCGAATTTTCTCAAATAATGTTCCGTATTTTTTCTCGCTCTCGGAATTTCCGGAGGCGTGTGCCATTTCTTTCATAAGTCGCGCGTTGTACGCCCAGTACGCCGTCGCGATCAGGTCCACCGGCGTCACCCCTTCCGGCGAAAGCCAGTCCGCGAAAGGAATTCCATAATTCTTTTTCCAGAGATGATCCGGATTTGCCGCTTCGATCGCAGCGAGATACTTTTCCATGCCGGACCAATTCTCTTCGACGACTTTCTTCTCGCCGCTCTGAATCCACGCCGTCCACGGAACGATCACGCCTGCGTCGCTCCACCCTGTACCGTATCCGGGATTCGCGGTCGAAGTGCCCGGCGCAAAAATTCCATACATGTCGGTGCCAACTTGCGTTCCGCGCAAATCGGCGCCGAACTTGCGCGAAAATGTTGCGAGATCCATGTTGTATGCGGCCGTGCGCCAGAAAACCTGCGCGTCGGCGCTCCACCCAAGCCTCTCGTCGCGCTGCGGACAATCCGTCGGCAGCCCGACAAAGTTGGACCGCTGCCCCCACAAAATGTTGCTCCACAGCTGGTTGATCAGTCCGCTGCCCGTTTTTAGTTTTGCCGTGAATGGCGCATCGGTGTAAAAAGCGACCGCTTTCACGTCAGCGAGTTCCGGTTTTGCGGACAATCCGCTTACTTCGACATATCGGAATCCATGAAACGTAAACTCCGGCTCAAACTCTTCGCTTCCGGTGCCTGCCAAAATGAAATGATCCGTGGCTTTCGCTGTGCGCAGATTCTCGATGTAAATTGTGCCGTCCGCATTCAACACTTCCGCAAATCGCAGCTTCACGTCGGTGCCCGCCGGTCCCTTCGCGCGGATGCTCGCGACTCCGGAAAGGTTCTGGCCGAAATCGAAAACGTAAACGCCGGGCTTCGGTTCGTTCACCGACTTCGGCTGCAACTCCTCATGCTTCCGGATCGGAGGAAAATATTGCCATTCGATTTCGGGCTGAATCGGATGAACTACTTCGACTGATTGCCACGCGGCATCGTTAAACGTCACAGTGTTCCAGCCACTTTGCACTTTCCGTGCGTCAAAGGTCTCGCCATCATAGATCTCTGCGAAGGAAACGGCAGACGTGCCGGCTTTCCACGAAGAATCCGTGACGATCGATTCGGTCGAGCCATCGGTGTACGCGATGCGCAGCTCCGCTCTAACGGCAGGCAGCGTCTTCCCATAATTATTCCCCTGGCCGTACCACTGCAGCGGCGTCGCGTACCATCCCGGCGCCAGCAGCGCTCCGATCGCGTTTTTGCCTTGTTGCAACAGGCCCGTCACGTCATACGCTTGATAAATCACGCGCTCGCGATAGTCCGTCCAGCCCGGCGAAAGCACCTGATCGCCGACTTCTTTGCCATTGATCGAGAATTTGTACACGCCCAGAGCCGTCGCATATAGCCGCGCCGACGAGACTTTCTTCGGAACCTCGAATGATTTCCGCAAAGATTTCACGCCACCCGTTGGCCAGGGATATCCCACTTCAGGCCCGTCAAACGATCCCGCCGGTGGCGTGAATGCAATCGCATCTTTCCAATGTGAATCGTCAAAATTGTTTTCATGCCAATTTCCTTCGGCGTCGAGCGCGGCCTTCCACCCACTCGGTGCAGTTTTGAATAGTCGTACGGAACCGTCAGCCATCTCCACGTAAATCGTTGCGCTCATCGGCGACCGGGCGTCGTCGGGTACTCCGCGTCTTCTTTCGTGCTGGTATCGAATTACATCGATCGCGATGAGATTTTTTCCATCTTTCACTTGCTGCGTAATGTCGCGCTTCTTGTATGTCTTCCACGGCATCTGCTTCCACGGCGGCAACGGATCCGATTCCAGCACCTGCCGTCCGTTCACCCATGCCGAAGCCGAGTCGCGGCCGGTCACATAAACCGCCGCATGTTTGACGGCACCGTTCAATTCAAATGCAAATCGAAAATCGTGATGCGAGTTGCCCTCGGTCTTGGCGCTGCTCTCATCCGCATTGGTGACCCATCTGGCGTCGGCGTCGCGCACCGCATGCAGCTCGGGAATTTCGTAGGCGATCCAGGCAGCTTTCCAGTTTTTCAAATCCATCAAACCGGTCTCGAACCAAGCTGCGTCGCTCGATGGATAGGCCTTGCCGTCCGCGTCCCAGACGGTCACGCGCCAGTTGTAGCGCGTGCTCGGGTTCAGTTCTTTGCCCGCATATTCAACCTGAATCGAATTGTCCGATTGCACTTTTCCGCTGTCCCACATGTCCGCTTTGCCGGGGCCGAAACCGTTCGGAGAGGACGCAACTTCAATTTGATACGCCGTTTGTTTGGCGCCGAAGCGCGCATCCCGCAGCTTCCAGGAAAATACGGGGCTTTTCGTGTCCACGCCGAGCGGATTCGTCAGCGATTCGCATTGCAACCGGTCGGGTTTGGCCGTCTGGCAAAACGCGAACGGCGCAGCAAACAAAATACTTAACGTCACAAACGCAGTATGGCGAACGATACTGTTCAGCATGTTGGTGCTTCCCCTGTCGTCGCGCTTTCGCGGATGAATCGAGATTTTCTGCGCAGCGAATTGCCAATTGGGTACGAACGTCCGGCACTGTAGCGACACGACTGGACGCTGTCAACGAAAAGACGAGAGCGGGCCCTAGAATTAGCGACGCGGAATGGGATTGCGAATCCACGGAGGCGGGACTCGTGCCGATTTCATTCCGGCCGCAGTCGCAGCTTCGATTCCCATGTCCGTGTCTTCAAAAACGAGGCAAGTGTTTGGATGAACGCCCAATTTCTCCGCGGCCAGCAAAAACGCTTCAGGATGCGGCTTGCTGTTCTGATATTCGCCCGCGCATACGAGTGCATCGAAGCGGTCCAGCAGTCGCAAAGTCGTAAGAGAAGCCACTACCGAATCGCGCGTGCTTCCCGACACGACAGCGAAGGGAATTTTTCCATGCATCGCCAAAACGTGTTCAACGACCTCCGGCACCGGCTGCAGTTCCGGCAGCAGTTCAAAGTACAAATTTTCTTTGCGCGCCGCGAGTACTTCGACCGGCATGGATAAGCCATATTCCTTGTTCAGCGTGGAAATAATTTCCACGATGGGCATGCCGCCCCACGCGTAGAAACGTTCTTCGCTGAATTCGCAATTCCATTCACCCAGGATCTGCTTCCACGCTTTGTAGTGAAGCGGCATGGAGTCCGCGATCGTGCCGTCGCAGTCGAAAAGATAAGCGCCGAAGCTTCCCGCAGGCAATTCCAATTTCATGCAGACATTTTCCTCACCTTTAGTTTACGGCAGGCATAACGGAAACGCCGGCGCAGGTCAGTGGTAGTCGTGCGAATCAGTATTCGCTGAAGTCACCGAAAGCGGCAGGACACGCGACGCTTTGATGGAAATTACACCATCCTGATTTTGCAGGACCCCATCGACGCGCAGGAATTTGGCGCGATTGATCGTCAACCGGCATTTTTCGTAAAGGTCCGGCTTCACGATAATGTTGGCAATTCCGGTTTCGTCTTCGAGGCTTAGGAATACAAATCCCTTGGCAGTTCCCGGGCGCTGCCGCGCAATTACACATCCTGCGGTCTTCGTATATTGTCCGTCCGGAATGCGCCCGAGGTCGCGCGCGCTTTTCACATTGGCTTTGGCCAACTCCGCGCGGCAATAAGTCATCGGGTGCGGGCCGGTGGTCATACCCGAGCCGTGGAAATCCGCGATCAACCGCTCTTCATCGCTCATTTTGTGCAACGGCGAAAAATCCAGCTGTTCCGGGATGGCGTCCAGAAGCGGACCGGCCTGCCGCGCCGCGCGCTCCACTTGCCAAAGCGCGGACCGCCGGTGCAAATCTTTCCCCAGGGAATTCAGCGCGCCGATTTCGCTGAGCGTCACGATTTCCGCTTTCTGCAAATCCGGAACGCGGCGAATCAGATCTTCGATGCCGTTGAAACTTTGCTTTTGCCGTTCGCGCACGATTTCCTGCGCCCGCGCCTCCCGCAACCCACGGACATACCGGAATCCAATGCGCAAGCACGGAACTTCTTTCCCTTCTTTATTCACGCTCTTTTCCAGCGTGGACAACCAATCCGAGTGGAGCACGTGAATCGGTTTTACTTTCAGCCCGTGCAGTTGCGCGTCTTTCACAATCGTCGCCGGGCTGTAAAAACCCATCGGCTGATTGTTGAGCAGGGCCGCAGTGAACGCCGCCAGATAATGGACTTTCAGAAAAGCGCTGGCGTACGCGATTAACGCAAAACTTGCCGCGTGCGATTCGGGAAAGCCGAAGTTCGCAAACGAGGTGATTTGCGTAATGATTTCTTCCTGCGCCTCGGGGCTGATTCCGTTCTGCGCCATTCCGCTGCGTAATTTGGTTTCGATTTCGCGCATGCGTTCTTCCGAAC
>Ga0247667_1000392_pt1 | contig 10616 bp, 7 predicted proteins | sample CNK08_metaG_FD_183027 | JGI IMG/M metagenome (GOLD analysis project Ga0247667, IMG submission 183027) | Soil microbial communities from Purdue University Martell Research Forest, Indiana, United States - CNK08 | ecosystem: Environmental > Terrestrial > Soil > Temperate forest > Bulk soil | place... | reverse complement strand
CCAGGTCGGCAAGAAAAAGCTGGTCACACTTTTCCTGATCCTCACCTTGGCTTTGGGTTCGGTCTTCCTTGGCGTCAAGGCTGTCGAGTATCACGCAAAATACGTTGAGCATCACATTCCCGGCGGGGCCTTTGACCTCTACTACTGCACCAACAATCCGGCGGCTTGCAATCTGAGTGGCAAGGCCCTCGAAAATGAAAAAACGGAGCTGGATGACTTGACGACAAAGGCAGGCGGCCCAGTTGCCGTCAATGCCCACTCCCAGCTTTTCTTCTCGCTTTACTTCGGTATGACCGGCTTGCACGCCGTGCACATGATCGTCGGCGCCGGTCTTCTCGTTTGGCTGATCCTGCAGTCCATAAAGGGGCGCTTCACCCCGGAATACAACACGCCGGTAGAAAATATCGGTCTCTACTGGCACTTCGTCGATATTGTCTGGATTTATCTGTTCCCGCTGTTATATCTGATTGATCGCCATTAGCGGGCTCTTTGAGGAGAGGTGCGCGTGTCCGAACACATCGTTTCCCCTAAAATGTACATCTTGATCTTCACAGCCCTGGTAATTCTCACTGCCACGACCGTGTACGCCGCGACGGTGGACCTCAACGAGCATTATGCGGGCTTGAATGTCATCGTGGCGCTCGTGATCGCCACTTGCAAGGCCCTTCTCGTAGTGCTCTTCTTCATGCACGCATACTACAGTACCAAGAGGACCCAGCTCATTATCATCGCAGGTGTTTTTTGGCTCGCCACCATGCTCTTCTTGACCCTCGGCGACTACGCCACACGCTCCTGGGACGTGCATTAGCGCTTCGATCAGCGCCGCGCCCTAGTTGTAGGGTTTTTCTCCCGAATCATCCAGCCTCACGGATCAGGCAAGACGCCCGTCGGACACACTGCCGCCATACTCAGGTTTATTCGGGTATTTTTTGATAGGACGGTGACCGTCGGCAAATCTGTGTAGCCGCTCGGCGAATGTAGTAGGGGGGAGAAACGAACCGGCCCAGCCCTCAATCCCCTAAAGGGATCCTCGGCTCGTCTCCCCCACTGCCGTAACTATTGCAGCTCGCAGGCCAAGTCTAACTCCATTGTTTTCAATCTCTTGTCGTCCGATAGCCGGGTAAAAATGTTCTACCCCCCGCGAAATTTTACTCGTCGGGTAAATCCCGTATATCCCTCTTCTCCCCTGCCAGTCTTGTAGAGACTCAAACTCTGTGCCCTCCTGAAGCAGACCGCGAGCCTAAGGACTACCGGAATTGGTTGAAAATTAAGGGAGTTGTGAACGAATTTGATCGCCGGGGACTGACTCCCTCAGGAGCCGTCACCACAGACACAGTAGCTATTCCATCTTTCCACAGAATCGACAAGGAACGAAGGTTCGTCCTAAGCAGCGGGAACGGGATCCTCAATCGGGAAGAGGCACTAGCACATCAGGTTCGTTTGCTCTCAGATCCTGACTTTGATCCCCGCTACTCGCAACTCGTAGATTTTACGCAGATTACCCAATTTGACCTCAGCGCCGAGGACATTCGCCAGATGGCGCAACGCAGAGTTTTCTCCCCGGACTCGCGCCGCGCTATTCTCGTAGCCAACGAACTCGCCTACGGTTTCGGACGAATGTTTGAGAGCCTCCGGGATGCCGCGGGTGAGCGCGGAATTCGCGTTTTCCGCAGACTCGAAGAACCGTTGGATTGGGTGCTTTCGAAGCAAGAAGCGTCCTGACTGCTTTCTACGCCAGATGGATTTGCGCGCGATCCCGCCCAACGTAAAGCACCGCCAACAACATCAACCACTCGCGTTTAAATACATCACGAGACTCTTCACGGTTTCTTGACCCCGCCGAATTCTCCCTGCTATTGTGAAGAGTTATTCTGGCCTCAGTCTACCCACTGTGCGCCGGAGCTCCTGTGGAGGGAACCTTCTCGTCTCATGGGCCTCACAAAACTGGTAATTCGGGGTGCGCGGCAGCATAACCTGAAAAACATCAGCCTCGAAATCCCCCGAAACACCCTCACCGTCATCACCGGCCTGTCCGGCTCCGGGAAGTCCTCTTTGGCCTTCGATACGATTTACGCCGAGGGTCAGCGCCGTTATGTCGAATCGCTCTCCGCCTACGCCCGCCAGTTCCTCGACCAAATGGAACGCCCGGAAGTGGACGTCATCGAAGGTCTTTCCCCTTCGATCGCCATCGAGCAGAAAACCACCACGCGCTCACCCCGTTCCACCGTGGGCACCATCACCGAAATTTACGATTATCTCCGGGTCATCTACGCTTCTATTGGAGTCCCGCACTGCCCCAATTGCGGCAAGCCTATCGCGCGCCAGTCCAGCGAGCAGATCGTTCAAGCGATTCTGAATGGCGAGTTATGCCAGTCAGACGACCGCATCATGATCTTGGCGCCTGTTGTTCGTGGGCGAAAGGGAGCCTACCGTAAGGAATTCGAAAAGTTGGCACAAGACGGCTACGTCCGCGTGCGCGTCAATGGCGAACTGTTTCCCCTTGACGAGCCCCCGAGCCTCGATAAGCGCAAGAACCACACCATCGAGGTTGTCGTGGACCGCCTGCTCGTCAAGCAGGGCATTGCCGCTCGCCTTGAGCAGTCCATCGCCACCGCTCTTAAACTCGCCGGGGGACTCGTCGCCGTCGCCGTCGTTGGCGGCAAAGAACACGTCTTTTCGGAAAAACTCGCTTGTCCGGATTGCGGTATTTCTGTCCCGCAGCTCGAGCCACGTTCTTTCAGCTTCAATTCTCCCTACGGCGCATGCCCTGCCTGCAATGGTTTGGGCTCCAAGTACGACTTCGATCCCGCAAGAATCGTGACGGACTGGACTCGTCCCCTCTTCGACGGCGGCCTCGGCCCCGGCTCCAGCTCCGCCATCCTCAAGCGCACCCTCGAGCTTGCCGCCTACGCCTATCATTTCGATTTGGAGACGCCTTTCGAGAAATTCCCGCCCCGCACCCAGAATCTGCTTCTCTACGGTTATCCGCCTTCGAATGGGCGCGGCGGCTCGAACGAAAAGGATCCTGCCGGCAAGAAGGCTCGGCCCGAGAAGGCTTTCCGTTTTCCTGGCATCCTGAAATTTCTTGACCGCAACTTCGCGGAATCCAATTCTGATTCTTACCGCGAGTGGATGACGCAATATATGTCCGCCACGCTATGCAATGTTTGCCATGGCAAGCGCCTCCGTCCGGAATCGCTCGCCGTCAAGCTGGCCGGGTATTCCATCGCCGATTTCACGGCGCTTTCTCTCGCCGCTTCCCGGCCCGCCGTGGACAAGATTCTCGCGCAACTCACCTCCCGCCAAAAAGAAATCGCTGGCCGCCCACTCGAGGAAGTCGCCGAGCGCATCGAATTTCTCCTCGCCGTGGGACTCGGCTATCTCAGCCTGGACCGTTCCGCCGCCACGCTCTCCGGTGGCGAAGCCCAGCGCATACGCCTCGCCACGCAAATCGGCTCGCGTCTCCGCGGCGTTCTTTATGTTCTCGATGAACCGTCCATAGGCCTTCATGCCCGCGATAACGATCGCCTGCTTGGTTCTCTCGAGCAGTTGCGCGATCTGGGCAACACGGTCCTCGTTGTCGAGCATGACGAAGACACTATTCGCCGCGCTGATTTTCTCGTTGACCTGGGGCCCGGCGCGGGCAACGCCGGGGGCTACCTCGTTGCTCAAGGAAAGCCTGAGCAGATTGCTGCGAGCGCAGAATCGCTTACGGGTCGCTATCTCAGCGGCGCCGCCCGCATCGCCGTTCCGGAGAAGCGCCGCAGTCCCAATGGCAAAGTCATCCAGATCCTCGGCGCGAGCGCCAACAATTTGAAAGACGTCGACGTGACGCTCCCGCTCGGCTTACTTACCGTCGTCACCGGCGTTTCCGGCTCCGGCAAATCCACCCTCGTCAACGACATTCTCTATCGCTCGCTCGCCCAGAAACTCTATCGTTCCATGGAGCCGCCCGGCACGCACCGCGAACTCCTCGGCGCCGATCAAATCGATAAAGTCATCGAGATCGATCAAGCGCCCATCGGCCGCACTCCTCGTTCGAATCCCGCCACTTACACCGGCGTTTTCGCCCCCATCCGCGAACTCTTTGCCATGCTTCCGGAATCGCGCGAGCGCGGGTATCGGCCCGGCCGCTTCAGTTTCAACGTCAAGGGCGGCCGCTGCGAAGCCTGCCAGGGCGACGGGCTCCGCCGCATCGAAATGAATTTCCTGCCCGATGTCTACGTCATGTGCGAAGTCTGCCGCGGCAAGCGTTACAATTCCGAAACGCTCGCCGTCCGCTATAAAGGGCACACCATCAGCGACGTCCTCAACCTGCCTACGTCCGACGCGTTGAAGCTTCTCGAAAATATTCCGCAGATCCAACAAAAACTTTCGACGCTCGTCGAAGTCGGCCTCGGCTATGTCACCCTTGGCCAATCCGCAACCACGCTCTCGGGTGGCGAAGCCCAGCGCATCAAGCTCGCCCGCGAGCTTTCCAAGCGTCAAACCGGCCGCACTCTTTACATCCTTGATGAACCCACCACCGGCCTGCATTTCGACGACGTTCGCAAACTCCTCGACGTCCTCCAACGCCTCGTCGCTCTTGGCAACACCGTCCTCATCATCGAGCATCATCTCGACGTCATCAAACAGGCCGACTGGATCATCGACCTCGGTCCCGAAGGCGGCGAGGGCGGCGGCCGCATCGTCGCCCAAGGCCCTCCCGAACTCGTCGCCCGCGCCAAAAAATCCTATACGGGCCAGGCTCTCGCCCGCGTCCTCGGCCTTTCCAACAATGGTCACGCCAATGGGCACAATCCAATTGCAAAATAATCGCGCAATCGCCCGTCTTTGCAGGGTCCGCCATCTGAGGCCGGCCCTCGATCAAGTCAGTGGATCATGTTTGTTGTGCGCGCCGCGCTCTACCTCTCCTTGCTACCATCCCGCTTTACGATTTACAGTGTCTCCTTCTCTATGAGTATCTATTCCACTCCGCCGCTCACCTTTGGCGCAGTTCGCACGTATCCGCTCTCTTCTCGCAAGAGCAAAGTCAGTGTCCGCGACTTCGCCAAGCCACCTGCCGCCAACGCGTCTCTGGCAAAGTTTCTCGACTCACTTCCAAATTTTCTTGCCGCGAACGATTTACGCCGGCTCCTAACCGCCATCCATCGCGCGCGCAAACAACGCGCCGCAATCCTCTGGGGTATCGGAGGCCACGTGATCAAAGTCGGCCTCGGCCCCGTCCTCATCGATCTGATGAAACGTGGTTTCGTCTCCGGCATTGCTATGAACGGCGCAGCGCTCATCCACGATTTCGAAATCGCTCTTGCGGGCAACACCTCCGAAGACGTCGAGGCCGGCCTCGGCGCCGGCCAGTTCGGCATGGCTGGCGAAACCGGGGAGTACGTCAACGAATTCTCAAAACTCGCCGCTCGCCTCCACATCGGCTACGGCGAAGCCGCCGGCCAGTTCCTCACCAGCGGCGTCCTGAGCGTCAAACACGCCGCCTCCAGCGTTCTCGTTGCCGCTTATAAGCAGCGCATCCCCGTCACCATTCATCTTGCTATTGGCACCGACATTCCTCACATGCATCCTGCCGCCGACGGTCCTTGCCTTGGCGCGGCCACGTTTCTCGATTTCCGCCTCTTCTGTGCTCTCGTGAAACAAATGCACCGCGGCGGTGTCTACTTGAACTGGGGATCAGCCGTGCTTCTTCCCGAGGTTTTTCTGAAAGCCGTGAGCGTCGTCCGCAATCTTGGTGTGCCCTTGCAGCCAATCACCACTGCCAACTTCGACTTTATCCAGCACTACCGTCCGTTGCAGAATGTAGTGAAGCGTCCCACTGTCTCCGAACCCGAAGGCCGCAAATCGGGTTCGCGCGGTTTCGCCATCACGGGCCACCACGAACTGCTGATGCCTCTGGTGGCCGCCGCGCTGGCCGCTGGCTGGCCGAAAACGCTGCGCCAAGGAAAACGTTGAACCTCTTCGACGATAACGCACCTCCTCCGCCGGATCAGGACCCCTCTTCGCCATTTCCCGCGGAATCCGGCACTGGTACGCCCCAGCCGCTTTCGATTCCTGCCGCCCCTTCGCTCGCCGGCGATCCCATCAGCCTCGCCGCCACGGATCCCCCGGCAATCGCATCCTATTCCATTAGACCCTCCCTGCCTGAAGACTTGCGCATCTCCTGGTCCTGGCTGCATCTCGTCTTGTTTCTTTTTTTCGGATTCTTCAGCTTGATCCTCATCCAGGGTGGCTTCGCGATCTATTACGCTCCCCTCCGCCATTTTGCCAACGAAAAGGAATTCGAGCGCTTTGTCCTGTCCAAGCCGGCTTTCGCCATTGGCAGCATGGTTCTTTGGTATGCCTTCATTTTCTTGTTTCTCTACGTCACACTCGCGGTCCTGCGCGGCTTTCCCTTCTGGCGAACTCTAGGCTGGCGAAAGCTCACGCGGCCCAACGGCGGCCCTCCGCGGCGTCCGTGGCTCTTTTTCCTTGCCGGTTGTGGTCTTTCTCTTGTGGTATCCGTTGTTACCATCAAAGTTCAGCCGCCAGATAATGTGCCCATTGAGGAACTTTTCCGCTACAAAAACACCGCCATGCTCTTCATGGCTATGGCCGTCTTGGTGGCGCCACTCGTCGAGGAAACCGTATTTCGCGGTTATCTTTACCCGTTGTTTGCGAAAACTTTCGGCGTGGCCACCAGCGTCCTCGTTACCGGCGTACTTTTTGGATTGATGCACGGCGCTCAGCTTGGCTGGACCTGGGGTCTTGTTTCGGTGCTCATCGGCGTCGGCGTGATCTTCACTCTGGCTCGCGCGCGCACCGGCTCCGTTTTCGCAAGTTTTTTGCTGCACCTGGGCTATAACTCCATGATTGCCCTCGTCACCATCCTCGGAACCCAGGGTTTCACAAAAATCCCCTCTGCTCACTGACGGATTCGTTTTCTTCTCGCACCTTCGCTACAATGATTCCTTCCGGAGACGCACCAAATATGTATGTAGCACAGCCCATCGAATGGACCGACCGCGGCGTAGTCATGCTTGACCAGCGCCGCCTTCCCGGCGAGGAAATCAGCTATACCTACACCAACTATCGCGAAGTCGCCAACGCCATCCGCGACATGGTCATTCGCGGCGCGCCGGCAATAGGTGTTGCTGCAGCCATGGGCGTCGCGCTCGGTGTCCTTCATTCCTCAGCAAAGTCAGTCGAAGCACTGCGCACGGAATTTCCGGAGATCTGCGACACGCTTGCCAAAACCCGCCCCACCGCTGTCGATCTTTTCTGGGCCATCGAGCGCATGAAGCGCCGCTTTGCTGAACTCACCGCCCAAACTTCGGACTTGTCGAAAATCCGCCAAGCAATGGTCGAGGAAGCGCGGCAAGTTCATCTTGAAAAGAGAGCCACCGACGAAGCCATCGGCCGCTTCGGTGCGGAATTCATGCCCAGCGATGGCCAGGTTATGACGCAATGCAACGCAGGAGCTCTCGCCACCGGGGGCATCGGCACCGCGCTCGGCGTCATCCGCATCGCCTGCCAACAAGGCAAGAAGTTGCACGTCCTCGTGCCCGAAACGCGTCCCTATTTGCAAGGCGCCCGCCTCACCGCCTGGGAACTCCACAAAGGTGGCATTCCGCTCACTCTCATTACCGACAACATGGTCGGCCACTTTCTGAAAACGGGCAAAGTAGGTGCCATTGTCACCGGAGCTGACCGCATCGCCGCCAACGGTGACACTGCCAACAAAATCGGCACCTATCAGATCGCCGTCCTCGCCAAAGAAAACAGCGTCCCCTTTTATATCGCCGCTCCTGTCTCCACTTTCGATCTCTCGATACCCGACGGCGATCAAATTCCCATCGAGGAGCGCTCCGCCGCCGAAGTCACTCATTTCCAGGGTGTTCGAATCGCGCCCGACGTTCACGCTGCGCATCCCGCGTTTGATGTCACACCCGCGCGCTACATCGCTGCTATCTTCACGGAACGCGGCGTCGCCCGCGCCCCGTACACCGATTCACTCCGCGCTCTTGCCTCGGTTCCTCGTCTCGTCTCTGTTTCGTCCTAGCATGAACCGCCACGCTCGCCGATTTGCGCGACGCACTTGTTCGCTGTCCCTCGAGCGGTTATACTCAGAGTATGAAAACTGCAGTGTCCATTCCCGATGAAATCTTCAGAAGCGCTGAGCGCCTCGCACGGCGCACCAAACGGTCCCGAAGCCGCCTGTTCAGCGATGCCCTGAAGGAATATTTGATTCGCCATTCTCCCGACGAAATTACGGAGGCTGTAAACAGGGTTTGTGAGGAACTCGGAGATACGGCCCGGGACCCATTTGTGTCCGCGGCAGCGCGACGCATTCTTGAGAACACCGAGTGGTAATCTCGCAAGGCGAAATTTGGTGGGCTGACTTGCCCATGCCCACGGGTTCTGGGCCCGGCTTCCGGAGGCCGGTTGTCGTCCTTCAGTCGGACGCCTTTAATCGCAGCAGCATTCGCACGGTTGTCTGCGTTCCATTAACGACTCAACTGAAGTGGGCTTCATCTCCGGGAAACGTCGCGTTATCAAAGCGGCTGACGGGCTTGCCCAAAGAGTCCGTGGCCAACGTATCCCAAATTATCAGTATCGATAAGCGGTTACTCATGGAACGAGTCGGTAAGCTGCCGCAGCGAAGCTTGCAACTCATCCTTTTGGGCGTCGGCATTATTCTCGGGAAATAGGCCTTATCCGCAGAGGCTCTCGTTCGCTGACTTGCCGCTTTCCCGTTTCAGTCCAAATCTTTGCTCTTCTCCCCCGCCGTTGCTGGAAAAACATTGTGCTCTGGCGGTGGCATCGGAATTTCCCCCATGCGATCCTTCCAAAGAAACTTGTTCAGCAGCGCCGTATCGACTGCGTCGGCGTGGCTGAAATCCAGGTTTTTCCCTTCTTTCCACTCCTTCGTATTCATTTGATAGATCAATCCATTGGCGCGATTGCGGTAGTCCGTGCTAAAGGGCGGCTGTTGCCCCGTCCCGCTGAAGAGCGGCGCCATCACTGCCGCCCGCGAATCGTTCGCGTTCATTGGCGGCACGCCCAGCAGCGATTCAATCGTGCGAACCATATTGATCGTCGTGTAGAAAGAATGGTCAACAAACGGTTTCAACTCGTCTCCTTTTTTCCCTGGCAGAGGCGAGTACTTGCTGATCACAAACGCGATGCTCCGGTGCGAGTCCACGTGATCCGGCCCGTCCTGTGCATCGTCTTCCAAAATAAGGAACGCCGTATCCTCCCAATAAGCGCTGTGAGACACTGCGTCTACCACCCTTCCAACAGCCAGGTCATTGTCCGCCACAGATGCGGCTGGCCGCGGTTTCCCTTTTGCCCCGCCCGCGGTGTGATCGTCCGGCAGTCGCAGAAGAATAAATTGAGGCATGGTATCTTTGCCGGCCTTTCGCGAAGCCACAAACTGATCGAACTCGTTCAAGAATTCATCGGCGCGCAGCTGATCCGGATACGCAACCTCAAAATCAGGAAACCGCGGATCGAAGTGGCCCTGCAGTTCCACTTCGCTCGCCACATTTTCTGCCAGAATCGGAATTGCCCACGGATATGGACTGGGACCTCCTCTCGGATCACCGACATTTTTTTCGAGACTTTCGTCCTTCTTGATCACAGAACGCGCGCAAGCCTCTCCCCGCGCTTTGGGCGGTCCCCACGCGGGCTGACCGCCACTTTGCTTTTCATTGCACCAGCGGCTCACGATGTATTCCCCATAGTGCCGGTACGATACCTTATGGCTCGCAAAGTTCTTCCAAAGGTACCCGCCAGTGGGCTCTCCAGCATCTGGAACTCCGTCTTCCGCGGAAATGCCGCTCAGCAACGTCCCTTCCGAATCGTAGGTATGCTCTTTCCCGCGGTAGCCGATCGGCCAGGTCTTCGCAATGTAATCGGAGATTGAGGCGGAAGTCGACCACACATGGCCGTCACCGGAAACATCTCCGCTGTCGTAAAAATTATCAAGAATCCCGAATTGCCGCGCGAGCCTGTGCTCGTTCGGCGTGATGTCCTCGCCATACATCGTTAGTGAAGGATCGCCATTGGCGCCCGCAAGATCGCCGAACACCTGATCGTAGGTGCGATTTTCTTTGATGATATAAATCACATGGCGGATTTTGTTTTCGCCCCCCGCGAAATGCACCTGGTCGCCATTGCCGCGCAGCGCGTTCATCTCAACCACCTGCTTTGTGTACGCCGCCAGATTCGACGTCACCTCAGCAAGAGCAATGCGCGCCAGCGATCCGTGAATCATCGCTGGCCCATATGGAAAATGCGGGCGGCCGTCGTTCTTCGTACCGATCGGTTTCGGATTTGGTCCGGAGCCGCGCCCTTTGGCGCTCGCGATGAGGAGATCCGTCCCCGTCGCCGCGACCACCGTCGGGTACCACTCCGTGGGAATGAATCCGGCCGCCTCGCCAGAAGCGCCTCCACCATCTTTTTTGAGATCGAACACCGCCACCGAATCCGAAATTGCGTTTGCGGAAAAGAGCATCGTTTCGTCCGGAGAAAGAGCCAAATATTCGGGATCGCTTCCGCCGTATTTCTGCCCTGGAAGTTTCGTGGAAAGGTACGACACAACTTTCCCGGAGCCTGCGTCAAGCACA
>Ga0247667_1000390_pt1 | contig 10651 bp, 8 predicted proteins | sample CNK08_metaG_FD_183027 | JGI IMG/M metagenome (GOLD analysis project Ga0247667, IMG submission 183027) | Soil microbial communities from Purdue University Martell Research Forest, Indiana, United States - CNK08 | ecosystem: Environmental > Terrestrial > Soil > Temperate forest > Bulk soil | place... | reverse complement strand
GCTCGCCGACGCGAATGCCGACGAGATCCGCGCCCGCTATCCGCAGATCCCGCGCCGCGTCTCGGGCTACAACCTCGACGAGCTGCTTCCGGAGAAGGGCTTCGAGGTCGGACGCTCGCTCGTCGGGACCGAGTCGACGTGCGTGACGATCCTCGAGGCGACGCTCGAGCTGATCCCGAAGCCGCCGTGCGTCTCGCTCCTGGCAGTGGGTTACCCCGACAAGTTCCGCACGGCCGATCACGTGATGCTCGCCCGCGAGCACCGGCCGATCTCGATCGAGGGGATGGACGGGACGCTGATCGAGGACATGACCCTGCTCGGCATCCACCAGCACGAGCGCTCGATGCTCCCCGACGGCAAGGGCTGGCTGCTGGTCGAGTTCGGCGGCGAGACGAAGGAGGAGGCGGACGAGAAGGCGCGAGCGCTGATGGCCGACCTCGAGAAGGACAGCGTCCCGCCGTCCGGGATGAAGCTCTACGACGACCCGGCGGGCGAGCAGCACATCTGGGAGGTGCGCGAAGCGGGGCTCGGGGCGACGGCCTTCGTCCCCGGCAAGGCGGACACGCACGAGGGTTGGGAGGACTCGGCCGTCCCGCCGGAGCGGCTCGGCGAGTACCTGCGGCGTCTGTCCAGGCTCGCGGACGAGTACGGGTACGAGAGCTCCCTCTACGGCCACTACGGGCAGGGCTGTGTCCACGCGCGGTGGAACTTCGACCTCGTCACGAAGCCCGGGATCGTGAAGTTCCGCCGCTGGCTCGAGGATGCGAGCGACCTCGTGCTCGAGCTCGGCGGCTCCCTGTCGGGCGAGCACGGCGACGGGCAGTCGCGGGCGGAGCTCCTGCCGAGGATGTACGGCAGCCACCTCGTGCGCGCCTTCGAGGAGTTCAAGTCGATCTGGGACCCCGACTGGAAGATGAACCCGGGCAAGGTCGTCCGCCCGTACCGCGTCGACGAGAACCTCCGCCTCGGCGCCGACTACGAGCCGTGGCGGCCGAAGGTCAAGTTCGGCTATCCGCGGGACCACGGCGACTTCGCGCACGCGACCGTCCGCTGCGTCGGCGTCGGCAAGTGCCGGACGCCCGGCGGAGTCGACGTCATGTGCCCGTCGTTCATGGCGACGCGCGAGGAGATGCACTCGACCCGGGGCCGCGCCCGCCTCCTGTTCGAGATGCTGGAAGGCGAGGTCGTCACCGACGGCTGGCAGTCGGACGAGGTGATGGAGGCGCTCGACCTCTGCCTTTCGTGCAAGGGCTGCACGAACGACTGCCCCGTCAACGTGGACATGCCGACCTACAAGGCGGAGTTCCTCCACAACCGCTGGAAGCACCGGCTTCGCCCGCGCCACGCGTATGCGTTCGGGCTGATCGACCAGGTCGCGCGGGTCGCGTCGCGGGCACCCGGGCTCGTCAACTTCGTCACGCACACGCCGCCGCTCGCGCAAGCCTTCAAGCTCGCCGCCGGCATGACGCAGGAGCGGGCGGTGCCGAAGTTCGCGCCGCTCACGCTGCAGCAGTGGTTCAAGCAGCACGGGGGGACGACGAACCCTGCCGGGCGGAAGGTCGTCCTCTTCCCGGACACGTTCAACAACCACCTGCATACGGACGTGGGCGTCGCCGCGGTCGAGGCGCTCGAGGCGGCCGGCTGGCAGGTCGTGATCCCCGAAGGCCACGTCTGTTGCGGGCGGCCGCTGTACGACTACGGGTTCCTCGACCTCGCCGAGCGCTACCTCCGGCGCAGCCTCGACCAGCTGCGCGAGTGGTATCGCGAGGACATCCCGATCGTCGGTCTCGAGCCGAGCTGCGTGGCGGTGTTCAAGGACGAGCTCGGGAAGCTCCTGCCGCACGACGAGGACGCGAGACGGCTCGCGCAGAGCACGTACCACTTCGCCGAGTTCTTCGAGAAGTTCGACGTCGAGCCGCCGTTGCTCGAGCGCAGGGCCTTCGTCTGGGGGCACTGCCACCACAAGGCGACCGGCGGGATCGACTCCGAGGTCGAGCTGCTGAAGAAGATGGGCGTCGAGGTCGAGACGTTGCAGGCCGGCTGTTGCGGTCTCGCCGGCTCGTGGGGCTTCGAGGACGGCCACCACGACATCTCGATGACGGTCGGCGAGCAGGGGCTCCTCCCGAAGGTGCGCGAGCTCGACGCGGAGACGATCGTCGTCGCCGACGGCTTCTCCTGCAAGACCCAGATCGAGCAGGGAGGAACGGGCCGGCGCGCGTTGCACGTCGCGCAGGTCCTGAAGCTCGCGCGCGAGCACGGCGCCTCGGGCCCGTCCGGGGCCAGGCCCGAGCGGCTGTACTACGAAGTGCGGCCCAAGCCGTCGCTGCCGCGGCGGGCCGCCAGGGCCGCAGTCCTCGCCGGCGCGGGTGCGCTGGCGCTCGGTTTCGTCTCCGCTACTATGCGCCGGCGCGAGGCGCCGTAGCTCAGCTGGTTAGAGCGCTGCACTCATAATGCAGAGGTCGGTGGTTCGAGCCCACCCGGCGCTACTGGAGCGCGTCCCTCGAAGCGAGAACAAAAATGGCAACCGGAGTCAGAGTCGCAATCACGCTCGCCTGTACCGAGTGCAGGCGCCGGAACTACCAGACGCAGAAGTCGAAGCGAAATTCGCCCGACCGCGTCGAGTTCCGCAAGTACTGCCGCTGGTGCGGTAGCCACACGCTGCACCGGGAGACCCGTTAGTGGCCCGCTCGACCAGGCAGCAGCGCCGGCAGCGCCGCGCTCAGGCAGCGGGTACTCCGCCGCTCCGGCCCGCGCCCAGGCCGCGTCCGACCACCGAGGAGGAGCCGCCGAGGCAGCCCGCCGAGGCAAAGGCCGAGCGCCGCGACGAGGTCCGCTCCGGTACACCCGGCATCCGTTTCTTCCAGGAGTCCTGGGCGGAGCTGAAGAAGGTCGAGTGGCCGAATCAGCAGCAGCTGGTCAGCGGCACGGCCGTCGTCCTCATCGCCTGCCTCATCACCGGCGTCTACCTGTACGTGAACGACCGCGTCTGGCAGTGGGTCGTCCAGCACATATTCCTCCGCTAGCCAAGGACTGGAGTCGAGAGAGACCACAATGTTCCGCTGGTACGTGATCAACACCTATTCCGGGCACGAGAACAAGGTCAAGACCAACCTCGAGCACCGGATCGAGTCGATGAACCAGCGCGCCCGCTTCCGGCGCGTGGTCGTCCCGACCGAGCAGGTGATCGAGACGAAGGACGGCCAGAAGGTGCAGGCCGAGAAGCGGACGCTGCCCGGCTACGTGCTGGTGAACATGGATCTCAACGACGACGCCTGGACGGTCGTGAAGAACACGCCCGGTGTGACCGGCTTCGTCGGCGCCGGCGCGACGCCCGTGCCGCTCTCGCAGCCCGAGGTCGATCGGATCCTCCACACCGGAGCCGGTTCGGCCGTTGCCCAGCGCTCGCAGGTCGAGTTCCAGCTCGGCGAGTCGGTCAAGATCACCTCCGGGCCGCTCGCGGACTTCGACGGCGAGATCACCGACGTCAACCCCGACGCGCAGAAGCTCCAGGTGATGGTCAACATCTTCGAGCGGCAGGTGCCGGTCGAGGTCGGATTCGACAACGTCAAGAAGCTCGATTGAGGAATTAGATGGCGAAGAAAGTTCTCACTCTGATCAAGCTCCAGATCCCCGGCGGCCAGGCGAACCCGGCCCCACCGGTCGGCCCTGCGCTCGGCCAGCACGGCGTCAACATCATGGAGTTCTGCAAGGCGTTCAACGCACAGACGGCCGACCAGAACGGCCGCATCACCCCGGTCGAGATCACCGTCTTCGAGGATCGCTCCTTCACGTTCATCACGAAGACGCCGCCGGCCGCCGTCCTGATCAAGGAGGCGCTGCGGCTCGACAAGGGCTCGGGCGAGCCGAACCGCACCAAGGTCGGGCGCCTGTCGCGCGAGCAGGTGAACCGGATCGCCGAGACGAAGATGCCCGACCTGAACGCGCGCGACATCGACCAGGCGGCGAAGATCATCGCGGGGACAGCCCGTAGCATGGGCGTCGAGGTGGACCTGTAATGGCACAGCACGGCAAGCGCTATCGCGATGCACGCGCCAGCTTCGACCGGGAGGAGCTCTACTCGCCGGTCCAGGCCGTCCGCCTGCTCAAGTCCTTCGGTGCGACGAAGTTCGACGAGACGGTCGAGCTCCACTTCCGCCTCGGCCTCAACGTCCGCCACGCCGACGAGCAGCTGCGCGGCACCCTCATGCTCCCGCACGGCAGCGGACAGGACGTGCGGGTCGCCGTCTTCGCCGAGGGCGACAAGGCGCGCGAGGCGGAACAGGCCGGCGCGGACGTCGTCGGCTCGGCCGACCTCGCGAAGCGGATCGAGGAGGGCTTCACGGAGTTCGACGTCGCGATTGCGACCCCCGACCAGATGGGGAACGTCGGCAAGCTCGGCCGCATCCTCGGCCCGCGCGGGCTGATGCCGAACCCCAAGACCGGCACGGTGACGATGGACGTCGGCAAGGCCGTCTCGGAGGCCAAGGCGGGCAAGCTCGAGTACCGCACCGACCGCGGAGCGAACGTCCACGTCGTGATCGGCAAGAAGAGCTTCGAGGAGCGGGCGCTGGTGGAGAACTATGCCGCCGTCCTCGACGAGGTCGTGCGTGCGAAGCCGTCGGCGGCGAAGGGCCGCTACATCCAGCAGATCACGCTCACGAGCACGATGGGCCCGGGAATCCACGTCGATCCGGCGCGGATCAGGGGCATTGTGGAAGAGCTGGACGAGCAGTCTGCGGAGGCCGCTACAGTTCCGGCCTAGCAACTGACCCGCCGAAGACCACTGGCAGTCCTCCTTGGGAGGACAGAAGACCAGTCGAGGTGAGATGAGAAGAGATCAGAAAGAACAGGTTGTCGAGGAGCTGACTGCGCGGCTGAAGGCCGCGGACACGCTGCTCGTCGCCGACTATCGCGGGCTGACGATGCCGCAGATCGACGACCTGCGCTCGCGGCTCCTCGAGAGCGGCGCGCGCTTCACCGTCGTCAAGAACACGCTTACGCGCCGCGCGGCCGAGGCCGCGGGCACGGAGGCGCTGCTCACGCTGCTCGACGGCCCCAGCGCGATCGCGTTCCTCGAGGCCGACGGCGACATGGTCGCGGCTGCGAAGGCCCTCGCCGACTCGGCACGCGAGACGAACGTGCTCGAGATCCGCGGCGGCATCCTGCAGGGACGCGCGATGACGGCGGATGAGGTGCAGAGCCTCGCCAAGTTGCCGCCGGAGGAAGTCCTGCGCGGACAGGTGCTCGGCGCCATCGTCGCGCCGCTGACGGCGCTCGCCGGTTTGCTCAGCGCACCGCTGCAGAACCTCGTCGGCCTGATCGACGCGCGCATCGACCAGCTCGGCGGCGAGGAGGCGGAAGCGGCGCCGGAGCCGGCAGCGGAGGCCGCGCCCGCCGAGGAAGAGGCGCCGGCGGCCGAGGAAGCCCCGGCCGAGGAAGCGCCGAGCGAGCAAGAGCCTGTCGCCGGGGAAGAGCCGGCGACCGAAGAGACGACTACCGACGAAAGCACGGAGGAGGAGTAATGGCAGGTGTGGATTCGATCTTCGACTCGCTCGGGAAGATGAGCGTGCTCGAGCTGGTCGAGCTGAAGAACAAGATCGAGGAGGAGTGGGGCATCACGGCTGCCGCTCCGGTCGCGGTCGCCCCGGCGGCCGGCGGAGGTGCCGGCGACGGTGCCGCTGCGGAGGAGAAGACCTCGTTCGACGTCGTGCTCACCGAAGCGGGCGGCCAGAAGATCCAGGTGATCAAGGTCGTGCGCGCGGTCACCGGTCTCGGCCTCAAAGAGGCGAAGGACCTCGTCGACTCGGCTCCGAAGCCGGTCAAGGAGGGCGCCTCCCAGGAGGAGGCCGACCAGATCAAGGCGCAGTTGGAGGAAGCAGGGGGGACGGTAGAACTGAAGTAGCGCCTCGAGGAGGAACGTGCCTGCCACCGACCTTTTTGCTTTGGCGGTGGCAGGGACGTCCACCGGATTGCGGATCCGCGAGGCGCGCGCTACAGTTTCCGCCGATAACGGCGAGTGCCGCCGCTTGCGCTTGCGGTGAGGGGGGTCCTTCCGGTACCTTGACGGGTTGCGCCTACGTACGGCCGCTCGCTGTTCTGACGCCGATTTCTTGCCCGTTCTCGCACGCTTCAAGGGAGGCTGTTCTACTTGACCACCACGGTCGTTTCGCCCCGCGCTCGTACGACTTTCAGCCGTCTCGAGCACGTTCTCGACCTACCCAATCTCATCGACATCCAGAAGGCCTCGTTCGCCTGGTTCAAGAACGAAGGTCTACGGGAGACGATCGACGACATCTCGCCGATCGAGGATTACACCGGCACGCTCGCCGTCGAGTTCGGCGAGTTCGAGTTCGGTGAGCCGCAGTTCTCGATCAAGGAGTGCCGCGAAAAGGACCTGACCTACCAGGCCTCGCTCAACATGAAGGTCCGCTTCGTGAACAAGGACACGGGCGAGATCCGGGAGCAGGGCGTCTTCATGGGCGACTTCCCGATGATGACCGAGTTCGGCACGTTCATCATCAACGGGACGGAGCGCGTCATCGTGACGCAGCTCGTCCGCTCGCCGGGCGCCTACCTCATGGAGCCGAAGGACCCGACGAAGCAGGTCTTCACGGCGAACCTGATGCCGAGCCGCGGCTCGTGGCTCGAGCTCGAGATCGACAAGAAGGGCATCGTCTACGCCCGCATCGACCGTAAGCGGAAGCTGCCGATCACGACGCTGCTTCGCGCGCTCCCGGCCGAGGATCCCTCGACCGGCTTCGCGCTCGACACGTCCACGAACGAGGCGATCCTCGCCCTGTTCGACAACTCGCACTACATCGTCAACACGCTCGACAAGGATCCCTCGACGCGCGAGGAGGAGGCCCTGATCGAGGTGTTCAAGAAGCAGCGGCCGGGTGAGCCGCCGACCCTCGACAACGCGCGGAACCTCCTGCGTTCCCTGTTCTTCGACCCGAAGCGCTACGACCTGACCAAGGTCGGCCGCTACAAGCTCAACCAGCGGCTGGGCGTCGAGGTCCCCGAGGACACTCGCGTCCTCACGACCGAGGACATCGTCGCGCTCGTCCGCAAGCTCCTCGAGCTCCCGGTGAAGATCGGCGTCCCGGAGGACTCGAAGGACTTCGCCGCCGACGCGATGCAGCTGTCACGGGCCCCGATCGTCAACGACCTCGACGAGTACGAGCACTTCGGCAACCGGCGCCTGCGCACCGTGGGCGAGCTGATCCAGGAGGCGTTCCGCGTCGGCCTGTACCGGATGGAGCGCGTCGTCCGCGAGCGCATGACGACCGAGGACGTCGACACGATCACGCCGCAGACGATCATCAACATCCGGCCCGTCGTCGCTGCGCTGAAGGAGTTCTTCGGCTCCTCCCAGCTCTCGCAGTTCATGGACCAGACGAACTCGCTCGCCGGCCTCACGCACCGGCGCCGCCTGTCGGCGCTCGGCGCCGGCGGCCTGACGCGCGAGCGCGCGCCGATCGAGGTGCGCGACGTCCACCCGACCCACTACGGCCGCATGTGCCCGATCGAGACGCCGGAAGGCCCGAACATCGGCCTGATCGGCTATCTCGCCTCGTACGCGACGGTCTCGGAGTTCGGCTTCATCCAGACGCCGTACCGGAAGGTCACGGGTGGCAAGGTCAGCGACGACATCGTGTACCTCGATGCCGTCGAGGAGTCGCGCTACGTGATCGCTCAGGCGAGCGCTCAGCTCGACAAGAACGGCAAGTTCGTGACCGACACGGTCCTCTGCCGCTCCTCGGAGGGCGAGGCCGTGATGGCGGCGGCGAAGGACGTCGACCTGATGGACGTGTCGCCGGCGCAGATCGTCTCGGTCTCGACGGCGCTGATCCCGTTCCTCGAGCACAACGACGCGAACCGCGCGCTGATGGGCGCGAACATGCAGCGCCAGGCGGTGCCGCTGCTCGTGCGCCAGGCGCCGCTCGTCGGCACCGGCCTCGAGTATCGCGCCGCGGTCGACTCGGGAGACGTGCTCGTCACCTCACGGCCGGGCACGGTCGTCGACGTCGACGCCGAGCGCGTGGTCGTCGAGACGAAGGACGGCAAGGACGACTACACGCTGACGAAGTTCATGCGCTCGAACCAGGGCACGCTCATCCACCACAAGCCGATCGTGGGCCTGGGCGACAAGCTCAAGGCGGGCGACGTGCTCGCCGACGGCAGCTCGACCGACAACGGGGAGCTCGCGCTCGGCGCGAACCTCCTCGTCGCGTTCATGCCGTTCGAGGGCTTCAACTTCGAGGACGCGATCGTCATCTCGGAGCGCGTCGTCAAGGACGACATCCTCACGTCTATCCACATCCACGAGTACGAGATCGACGCGCGCTCGACGAAGCTCGGCGACGAGGAGATCACGCGCGACATCCCGAACCGCTCGGAGGAGTCGCTGTCGCAGCTCGACGAGCGGGGCGTGGTGCGCATCGGTGCCGAGGTCGGCGCCGGCGACCTGCTCGTGGGCAAGGTCACGCCGAAGGGCGAGACCGAGCTGACGGCCGAGGAGAAGCTGATCCGCGCGATCTTCAAGGAAAAGGCGCGCGAGGTCCGCGACACGAGCCTCAAGGTGCCGCACGGCGAAGGCGGCGTCGTGATCGACGTGAAGACCTTCTCGCGTGAGGACGGCGACGACCTGTCGCCCGGCGTCAACGAGCTCGTTCGCGTCTACGTCGCCACCAAGCGCAAGATCGCGGAGGGCGACAAGCTCGCCGGCCGCCACGGCAACAAGGGCGTCATCTCGAAGATCGTCCCCGAGGAGGACATGCCGTTCCTCGAGGACGGGCGGCCGGTGGACATCGTGCTCAACCCGCTCGGCGTGCCGAGCCGGATGAACATCGGCCAGGTGCTCGAGACGCACCTCGGCTGGGCGGCGGCGCACGGCGTCTTCGCCGAGGACGGAGCCGCGAACGGCGAGAAGAACGGCGACGTCGACTGGCGTCATCGCCGTCAGATCATCAACGGCGGCAACCCGAGCCCGGTCGCGACGCCCGTCTTCGACGGCGCCTCGCCCGACGACGTCGACGAGGCGCTGATCGAGTGGACGAAGCAGAATCCCGACTCGCCGATCAAGTTCCTCGTCGACACGAAGCGGCCGGCCGGACGGCAGTGCTCCGGGAAGGCCCAGCTCTACAACGGCCGCAGCGGCGAGCCGTTCGCGCAGAAGGTCACGATCGGCTACATGTACATCCTGAAGCTGCTCCATCTGGTGGACGACAAGATTCACGCCCGCTCGACCGGCCCGTACTCCCTCGTCACGCAGCAGCCGCTGGGCGGTAAGGCCCAGTTCGGCGGCCAGCGCTTCGGCGAGATGGAGGTATGGGCGCTCGAGGCCTACGGCGCCGCGTACACGCTGCAGGAGATGCTGACCATCAAGTCCGACGACACCGTCGGGCGCGTGAAGGCCTACGAGGCGATCGTCAAGGGCGAGAACATCGCCGAGCCGTCGATCCCCGAGTCCTTCAAGGTGCTCCTGAAGGAGATGCAGTCGCTCGCCCTCGACGTCCACGTCCTCTCGGACGAGGGCCGCGAGGTCGAGGTGCGGGAGGAGGAGGACGAGCTGCTCCGCGCGGCGGAGGAGCTCGGCATCGATCTCTCGCCCGGCTCACTCCGCGCAGTCGGCCGCGAGCCGACCGCCGAGGAGCAGGAAGAGGGGCAGGAACGCACCGACGAGACCGGCGCCGAGCTGACGCTGCCGGCCGACGAGGCGCTCGGGGACCTCGAGGACGTCGAGGTCTCCGACAAGCAGGAAGCCGAGGAGGACGCCGACGCAGAGGTCGGCCCGCTCGGCGAGAAGGATCTCGTGGATCTGGAAATCGAAGACTGATAGGCGAGGGAGAGACTTGATCGACATCAACGATTTCGACGCAATTCGGATCGGCCTCGCCTCGTCGAAGCAGATCCGCGACTGGTCCTCCGGCGAGGTCACGAAGCCGGAGACCATCAACTACCGCACGCTCAAGCCCGAGCGCGACGGCCTGTTCTGCGAGCGCATCTTCGGGCCGACGCGCGACTGGGAGTGCTATTGCGGCAAGTACAAGCGCGTCCGTTACAAGGGCATCATCTGCGAGCGCTGCGGCGTCGAGGTGACGCGGCAGAAGGTGCGGCGCGAGCGGATGGGCCATATCGACCTCGCCGCGCCGGTCTCGCACATCTGGTTCTTCAAGGGCGTTCCGAGCCGGATCGGCTACCTCCTCGACATCGCTCCCCGCGAGCTCGAGAAGGTGCTCTATTTCGCCGCCTCGATCGTCACGGCCGTCGATGTCGAGAAGCGGGCCTCCGACCTGAACGGGCTCGAGGACCAGGTGCGGGCCGAGGCAGAGCGGATCGACGTCGACCGCGACGAAGCTCTGGCCGCGCTCGAGGACCGTCTCTCCCGTCGTCGCGACTACTTCGCGAAGGGCAAGGAGCGGAACTTCGACGAGGACGACGACTTCTGGGGCCGCGGGCTCTCGTCGTGGGCCGAGGAGCAGGCGCTGCCGACCCTCGAGGACTCGCGCTCGCTCGTGGGCGGGCTGTTCGTCGAGCTCGTCTCCAAGATCACGACCGAGGACTCGAAGAAGATCCGCGAGCTCGTTCGCAACTCCGCGATCCGCGACGATCGGCGCCTGGCGCCGCGCGAGCTCGAGGTCGTCGCGGC
>Ga0247667_1000389_pt1 | contig 10653 bp, 14 predicted proteins | sample CNK08_metaG_FD_183027 | JGI IMG/M metagenome (GOLD analysis project Ga0247667, IMG submission 183027) | Soil microbial communities from Purdue University Martell Research Forest, Indiana, United States - CNK08 | ecosystem: Environmental > Terrestrial > Soil > Temperate forest > Bulk soil... | reverse complement strand
GCACCCCAATCCCGAATCGCTTCAAACTGCATCAGCCTCACCGGAAACAGCACCTGCTTTTTCTCCCACACCTCGCGCTTCCGCACCCTCCCATTCTCCCCCGTCCGCCATAATGCCCAACTCATCTGTAACCTGCGCGCGAATCATAGCCCGCTGGTTGATAGCCCTCTTCCGCCGACAGTTTACATATGCCGTAGGTCCCCGCGCGATAACATTCTCAATGTGCGATACTTCCGAAAGACGGTTACACCAGAGAACGATGAAAACACTAGAAACACAGTCTACCTCTCGGAGCTCAGCCGGATGCAATCCCATTTCGCTGAGGGAAGGCGAACAAATACGACTGGTTTTCGTTCCGTTTCTGGTAGACAACCCTGCGAACCCAACAGCCAGCGTGGATGGCCATTTCATCTACCAGAAGAAAGCTAAGAGTGGTCGCTGGTTTCCTGTGCGAACTATCCCGCTTTCAACGCTAAAATCGGGTGAAGGATTCAAGCTTACTCTGCATGCGCAGGAGCAACGCACCCTCCTCGATCATCTTGTTCCGCTCTACAAATTCTACGAACAGCAGGGAGTTCCCCGCGGTCACAAAACTTTCGTTCAAGTGGACAAGAGCTTATCCAAGTTTGTTTCTCTCGGCGAGAAAGACTTGTCCGCACTGCTAGAATCACAATCCGATGACGCAGGGGCGATGCTCCTGAAACTCGTTAAATGGCTCGCGAACTCGGCAGGACGTCAGAAAGCAGCGGAGAAGCTCATATCGGAAGCCCCCGAGCAAGTGCCCGCTCTTACAGCCCTGCTCGGAATTGCGGCGGTGAAAGACGCTCTCAGCTACTGGAAGAAGAACCAAGCGAATGACTCGGAAGATTTTTGGCAGCAAACTCTCGAGAATCGTTCTTACGTCCTTAACCAAGTCTTCGCTTATCCTGTGGTAGTTATCGGGAGTAAGGCATACGTTGGAGGCAAGCAAGTCACGAATCGAGGCGGAAAGGAAGTCGATTTTCTAATACGCGCAGAATCGACGGACGCTGTGATTCTGGTGGAAATAAAAACGCCACAAACGAAGCTACTAGGACCCGAGTATCGGCAAGGTGTCTTCCCGATATCGGGAGACCTCTCATCTGCAGTCGCGCAGATACTGCGATACCGCCAAAGCCTTATGTATGCGTCGATTTGACAGCCTTAGGGGGGAGTCCTCCGCTTCACTAACACTTGGCGAACCCAAATCTATAGTCATCGCTGGGCATTCCGCCGAGCTGACCACTCCGACTCTCAAGGAGAATTTCGAGCTACAGCGCGAGCGTCTTCAAGGTGTGACAATAATTACTTATGACGAGCTATTCCGCCGCCTGGAGAACATCGTCACGCTCCTCGAAGAGCCCTTCTGACAGGTTTGCTAGGAGACGAGGGACGGGCTCACCCGTCCACGTACATCAGCCGACCATGGAACCGGCGCGGGGGCCAAGTACGTTCAACTGACACCCAATCGACAAAGAGGCCACGTAACATGACTGAAGCCGAGAAACTCTTCAATCAGATATTCACGGCGTGGTTAAACCGACAAGCTTTTATCACTTCTTTTCGAAGGACTTCTCTCGAAGGGATGAACGCAGCCAAAGAAAATATCCAGAAGCAAGTCGCCGAATTCACAAACGAGATGCTTAAAGGACATGATTACGACGAGATATTTTTGGACAGAAAGGAATTCTTCAGAACGATTCCGCCAGAGAAAATGATCCACGACATGACCCAGCAGGACGTTCGCAACGCTCTTGAAAGGCTGCGGTGAGGACGTAAAGACGGTCCAGGAACTGATGCGGCACGCAAGCAGCAGAATGACGCTGGATGTATACGCGCAGGCTCTGACCCCGGCTAAACGGGCAGCACATCTGAAGTTGGTTGGATTGATTCATCCAGCGGCAGAAACAGCAATTGGTCCTTTATGGTCCCGCGCTGAAGATGGAGTCGCTGTAAGTAGTTGAAATTATGGAGCGGCCTATCGGAATCGAACCGACACCTGAACCTTGGCAAGGTTCCGTACTACCACTATACTAAGGCCGCTCAAGAGCAGTCCTTTTTATAACACGCCCGCACTAGCAGGAACAAGCCTGCCCTGACGCGTCCTTCGCCAACGACTCGATTCCTGGTCTGCCTGCCTCAAGACACCATCGTTACTCGGGCGGACTTGACCACCGGCGAGCGCTTCTGCCGGTCGGCGAAGCGATCCGCCTTATCTTTGTCGGTGTAGACGCGCCCGAACTTCTCGCCGTCCGCGTAAAAGACGGTCACCAGAAAGTGATGATGTTTGCGTCGTTTGTCTTTGTTAAAATTAGTCTTTTCTCTCATCGGGGACTTTTTCGTCGCAGTTTTTGTCACAGAGGCCATCCCTTTTTTGTTCGCCGGTCACTCCATCCACTATCGCAGGGAAGCCCCACTCGCGCAAGTACCCCTGCCGATAGTAACGGCACCACCATTACAATGTTTTTCGTCACTTCGGGAAACACTACACCCGCTCCGTTTCGATTCGCGGCCGCCGCTGAACCTCTACCGACGGATCACCAGCGCTCTTTAAGGTCTGTCTCAGTACCAAATTGGACCACCCTTTCAACCTCCGTATTTGGGCAAAATCGGCGATATTTGCCCGGTTTCTAACGCCTTCGGCCCTGGTCGCAGCGAAACTTTTCGAAAAAGATGTTGCTGCCCATGAAACTTTTCTCGGCTTTTTTCGTCTTTACTGGTGAGGGTAACGATAAGCTGAATGTGGCGGAAATCGAATATCATGATGACAATTGCCAAACACCCGCCCCTCGTGGAAGACCTGCGAAATCATTCGCAGGAGCAGATTGCTGAACTGCGCCTGCTGCTTCATTCCGGCGCTCCGTCGCGGCCCGATCCGCGCCGGCCCGGCTTCTTTGAGGTCGAAGGGTCTTCGAGCGTTTATTACGTTTTCAAATACCCTTCGGGAACGAAAGTGATGCTGATAGGCGTATGGGAACGCGACAGCGATCCCGTCGCAGATCTCGTGGCTTGCACGTGTCCAGCGGCGTAAGCTCTGAAATTCGCCTGAAACTACGAGGAATTAGGAAGCGCTCCGGCCCTGCCGGGGCGCTTCTTAGTCTTCGTCCATTTCCAAAGCTGCCGAGTTGATGCAGTATCGCAATCCCGTTGGCTGAGGACCGTCCTCGAAGACGTGCCCGAGGTGCGCGTCACATCGGCTGCACTTCACTTCCGTCCGCGCCATGCCATGGCTGGCATCCGTTTCCGTCTCGACAGCCTCCTCGCTTGCCGGGGCGTAGAAGCTCGGCCACCCGGAGCCAGAGTGGTATTTTGTATCAGAACGAAACAAGCGCTGCCCGCAGCAGACACACTTGTAGACCCCCGGCGCGTCCGAGTCCTCATACTCTCCCGTGAAAGGCGGTTCGGTTCCCTTCTGCCGTGTCACATAGTATTGATTCGACGTGAGTTGTTTCTTCCAAGCGGCTTCGTCCTTGCGGATTTTCCCTTCCATTGGCTTCCCCTATCCCTCTTCGAATTTGGCGTTCGTCTTGCCTCACATAGCCATCAGATTCGCCTAAGCGGTTCGACGATTCGCCCCAAACCTCCGGGAATCTCGCTACACGAGGATTCTAACTTGAAAGCAGCCATGGCAGGAAAGCTCGAAAAGCAAGTCTCAGACAAGCGCCTAAGCCGCCGGGCGAGAATTGCCCGCCCCGTCCGCGTTCGCCCATCTGAGCCGCGCGACGACCACTTCGAAGACTTGCCCATCAGCGTGAACGCCTCGAAAACCGGCATCTACTTTGCCTCACGCCTTCACTCCTATTATCCCGGTATGCGTGTCTTCGTCACTTTCCCCTACTCTTCACCGCACGATCCCATGAACTGCGAGTATGTCGCGCAAGTCGTTCGCGTGGAAAAGCTGGAAAACGGTAAAACTGGCGTTGCTGTTCATCTTAAAATGAGCATGAACTACAATGCCAGCGGGCCTGCAAGCCCAGGAAGCCGAAGTTGAAGTTACCAACCCGTGGATCCCATCCCTAGGCGCCCGGACTCTTCACTGGAAAACCGCGGTTGACACAGACAACGATTTTCTTTATTTTCGTACTATGAACTCTCGGGCGCATCTCCACCATCATCACGGCCACACGCCGCGCCCGATGAGGTGTGCATAGAGTTTCGCTACACATAGCACTCATCGGCCCGCTGGCGCACTAAGCCCCAGCGGGTTTTTTGTTTTCCGGCATTTTGCGTTCGGGAGGAATGCACCTTGAATTTCGACTTCGACAAGCTAGGCGGGCTCATCCCCGCCATCATTCAGGACCACCGCTCCGGCGACGTCCTCATGCTCGGCTTCATGAACTCCGTCTCGCTCGCGGAAACCCAGCGCTCTGGCGAAGTCGTCTTCTTCAGCCGTTCGCGCAATAAGTTATGGAAAAAAGGCGAATCCAGCGGACACATCCTCAAAGTGCGCGAGCTACGTGTCGATTGCGATGCCGACGCCTTTCTCGTCAGAGTCGAAGCCATCGGTCCCGGCGTCTGCCATGAAGGCTATCGCAGTTGCTTCTTCCGCAAGCTGGAACCCGATGGCACCAGCAAAATCACTGAGGACCGTACCTTCTCTCCAGAAACCGTCTATGGCCGGGAGAAACAGGCATGAGCAGCCTGAAACTCGGCATCCCCAAAGGCAGCTTGCAGGACGCTACGCTCGAGCTTTTCGCCCGGGCAGGCTGGAAAATTACACTCAGCTCTCGCAGTTATGTTCCCACCATCGATGATCCTGAAATCGAATGCCTGATGGTCCGCGCGCAGGAAATGGCCCGCTACGTCGAAACCGGCGCTCTCGACGCCGGAATCACCGGCCACGACTGGGTCGTCGAAACCGGCGCTGCCGTTGACGAACTTTCTGAACTCGTCTACGCCAAGCAACGCCTCGCTCGTGTTCGTTGGGTTCTCGCCGTTCCCGAGGACTCGTCAATGCGCGATGTCCGCGACCTCGAAGGCAAAACCATCGCCACCGAAGTCGTCCAAATCACGGAGAAATATCTCGCCCGCCACGGCGTCAAAGCCCGCGTCGAGTTTTCCTGGGGCGCAACTGAAGTCAAAGTCCCTCAGCTTGCCGACGCCATCGTGGAAGTCACGGAAACCGGCTCGTCGCTCCGCGCGCATCGTCTTCGCATCGTGGATACCGTTCTGGAATCCGCTACCGTTTTCATCATGAATCGCGCAGCCGCCGCCGAACCGTGGAAACGAGAGAAAGCGGAAAACCTAATCCTCATGTTGCAAGGCGCCATCGCCGCCGCCAGCAAAGTCGGTTTGCTCCTCAACGTTCATCGCGAGGATCTGAACGCCGTTCTCGCTGTATTGCCGGCGCTTAAAAACCCCACCATCTCGGCTCTCAGCGACCCCGATTGGGTTGCCGTGAACACCATCATCGAAGAAGCCGTGGTTCGCCAGATCTTGCCTAAACTAAAAGCCGCCAAGGCTCAGGGCATCGTCGAGTATCCCCTGAACAAAATCGTGCTCTGATGCGCATACTGAAACTCACCTCCGCCGTAGAAAAAAACCTGCTCCGGGCGCGCCACGAGCGGGACCTGGAAGCCGAGCGCGTCGCCGCCGCCATCATCGCCGACGTACGCAAACGCGGTGACGCTGCCCTTTTCGCCTACGCCAAAAAATTCGATGCCATCGATCTTCGCCGCGCCAGCCTGTGGATTTCCAAACGCGAAATCGTCGCAGCCCGCAAACAAGTCAGTCCCGAATTCCTCAGCGCCATTCGTCATGCCGCCGCCAACGTCCGCCGCGTCGCCGAAAAGCAACTCCCCCAGGAGTGGATTATCGGCGTTGACCCAGGCTTTACCGTCTCCCAACTCGTCCACCCCATCGACTCTATCGGCTGTTACGTTCCCGGCGGCCGTTTCGCTCTCGTCTCCACGCTCCTCATGACCGTCATCCCCGCGCAAGTTGCAGGCGTTCCGCGCATCACCGTCGTCTGCCCCAAGCCCAACGCCGAACTCCTGGCGGCAGCCAGCCTCCTGGGCGTCGTAAAAATCGCCCGCATGGGCGGCGCGCAAGCCATCGCCGCCCTCGCCTACGGCACCAAAAGCATCCCTCGCGTGGACAAACTCTTCGGCCCGGGCAACCGTTTCGTCACCGCCGCCAAGCAGCTTGTCTCGAGCGATTGCGCCATCGACCTCCCCGCCGGTCCCACCGAAGCTATCGTCCTCGCTACATCCGGCAAACCCAGATTTATCGCCGCCGATCTTCTCGCCCAGGCCGAACACGCGCCCGATGCCGCCAGTTTTCTCGTCACTCCCTCACAGAAACTTGCTCGCGCAGTCCAAGCCGAAGTCGAAAAGCAACTTGCGAAGCTTCCCTCCGACAATCCCGCTCATTTTTCCACGCGCCACACCGGCGCCATTCTCCTCGCTCCCTCACTCGCCGCCGCCTGCGAGTTCACCACCCGTTTCGCACCCGAGCATCTCAGCCTCCCCTTTTCACAAGACCTCGCCCTGACAAATATTTCCGCCGCAGGCACCGTTTTTCTCGGTTTCCTGGGCGCGCAGCCGCTCGGCGACTACATCTCCGGCAGCAATCACGTCCTGCCCACCGGCGGCTGGGCACGCACGCGCGGCGGCCTTTCCACCGCCGACTTCGTCAAATGCATGAGCGTGCAAACCTTCATGCGCGCCGGCTTCGAGCATCTCGCAACCGATGCGATAACATTGGCCCGCGCTGAGGGCTTGCTCGCTCACGCCAATGCCATCACGATCCGCATGAAAAGAAATCCCGGGGTTCGCCGATGAAACCGCGCTTGCCTGTTCGAAAGGCCATCCTCGACCGCCGTACTTACGAAGCGCCGGCGGAAGGCCGCCTTGGAAAAATCCGTCTCGATTTTAACGAGAACACGGCGGGCTGCTCGCCTGCCGTTCTCCGCGCGCTGGCGAAAATCACGCCGGAACAATTCGCGATGTATCCCGAATATGAAAAGCCTACCGGGCGCCTCGCGCGCTATTTCGGAGTCCGCCCTAGCGAACTTCTTCTTACCAACGGAGGCGACGACGCGCTCCGCGTCTTCTTTGACACCTTCGTTGACCCCGGCACCACCGTCCTAATCTGCGAGCCCACTTTTCCCATGTACCGCTACTGGGGCGAAATTGCCGGTGCCCGCATCGAAGCCCTCCGCTACGGTCCGCAGTTTGAGTTTCCGCTCGACCGCGTTCTCGTCGCTCTGCGCAAAAAACCTCGCCTCTTTTTTCTCGCCAATCCCAACAATCCCACCGGCACGCTCGTCGCCTCTGCCGCGCTAAAAAAAATCATCGCCGCAGCCACGCATACCGTTGTCATTCTCGACGAAGCCTACGCCGAATTCGCCGGCGCCACCGCAATCCCCTGGCTCCGCGAATATCCGCATCTCTTCGTCGCCCGCACCTTCTCAAAAACCGCCGCGCTCGCCAGCCTTCGCCTCGGCGCGGTCCTCGGGCAGGCCGACTCCATCGCGCTTCTCCGCCGCGCCATGCCTCCCTTCCCCGTCAATCTCGCCGCGCTCGTCGCCGCCGAAGCCGCCGTTGCGGACACTCGCACTATGCGCGCTTACGTGAGCACCGTAAAACGCCTCCGCTCCTGGTTCGCAACCGAACTCCAGAAAATCGGCATCATCACTTTTCCCAGCGCAGGAAATTTCCTTCTCGCTAATTTCGGTCCCACAGGTCCTGCTCTTTTCGCAAGACTCGAACGCCAGGGCATCCTTCTGCGTGACCGAAGCCGCGACATGGGTCCCGGCTTCGTCCGCATCACCATCGGCACCGAAAAAGAAATGCGCCAGCTTCTCAAAGCCGTTCAGAAACGCTGAAGGACGTATTCCATGCCACGATCCGCCACCATTCACCGCAAGACAAACGAAACCGGCATCCGCCTGAAGCTGAATCTCGACGGACGCGGAAAATCTCGCATCTCCACGGGCATTCGCTTTTTCGACCACATGCTCGATTTAGTCGCCCGCCATGGTGCTTTCGATTTGGAAATTAACGCCAAGGGTGATCTGGACGTCGATCAGCACCACACCGTGGAAGACGTCGGAATTGCGCTCGGTGAAGCCGTGCTGAGGGCTCTTGGCTCGAAACGCGGAATCCTGCGCGCCGGATATTTCCTAATGCCCATGGACGAAACCCTCGCCGCCGCCGCCGTCGATCTCGGCGGCCGCCCCTACTGCGTCGTCCACGCAAGAATTTCCGCGAAGCGTGTCGGCGATTTCCAAACCGAGCTCACCGAGGATTTTTTCCAGGGTTTCGCGCAAGCCGCGCGCGCCAACGTCCATTTGCGCGCGCTGTACGGCCGCTCGTCTCATCATCAGGTCGAAGCCATGTTCAAAGCTTTCGCTCGCGCCCTTCGTTTCGCCGTCTCCCGCGACAAGCGCCTTCGCAGCGTTCTTCCCAGCACCAAAGGGCTGCTATGAAGATCACTCTTCTCGACTACGGCGCAGGCAACGTCACCAGCGTCGAACGCGCCCTGCGCCGCCTGGGTGCAAATCCGGAGCGTTCCAACATGCCAGAATGCATCTCCAACGCCGAGGCCATCATCCTCCCCGGCGTCGGCCACTACTCCGCCTTAATCCGTGCCCTCGACAAACACAATCTTCGCTCCGCCCTGGTCGACGCCCTCCATCGCGGCGTTCCCTTCCTCGGCATTTGCCTCGGCCTGCAGACTCTGTACAACTCCAGCGAGGAAGCCCCACAGTTGCAGGGCCTCAACGTTCTCTCCGGCAGGGTTTGCGCTCTTCCCTCAAGCGTCAAACTTCCGCACATGGGTTGGAATCAACTCAAACTCACGCAACCATCCGGCTTGCTTGAAGGCATTTCTCCCGGCGCATTCTTCTATTTCGCCCACTCCTTCGCGGCCACGGAAGCCAACGGCGAAGCGGTCGCGCTCTGCAATTACGGCGCGGATTTCGCCGCCGTCATCGAAAAACAAAATATCTTCGCCGTCCAGTTCCATCCCGAGAAAAGCGGCGACGCCGGTGCGCGCCTTCTCCAAAACTTTTTGAGGCTCGCCGCATGAGCCTCGCCCACCGCATCATTCCCTGTCTCGACACCGACGGCTCTCGCGTCGTCAAAGGCGTCAACTTTGTCGGACTCCGCGATGCTGGCGATCCCGTCGCTCTCGCCGCTCGCTACAACGCCGAAGGCGCCGACGAACTCGTGGTCCTCGATATCGCCGCTTCCCGCGACCGCCGTCCCACGTTTCTCGAAACCATCCGCCGCGTCGCCGCCGAACTCTCGATTCCTCTCACCGCGGGTGGCGGCATCCGCTCCCTCGAAGATGCGCGCACCGTCATCCTCGCGGGCGCCGACAAAGTTGCCGTCAATACTGCCGCCGTCGAGCGCCCCGACCTCATCACCGAAGTCTCACGCGAATTCGGGGCGCAAGCCGTCGTCCTGGCCATCGACGCCCAGCGCCTCAACGATCATTGGGATGTGATCCTGCGCGGCGGCCGCGAATCTGCCGATCGCGACGCCCTCGCTTGGGCGCAACACGGCGTCGCACTCGGCGCCGGCGAAATTCTTCTCACTTCCGTTGACCGCGACGGCACCCAACTCGGCTTCGACATACCTCTGACAGCGGCCATTTCGCGCGCGGTCTCCGTTCCCGTCATCGCTTCCGGCGGCGCAAAACTTCCCGAGCATTTCTCGCAAGTCTTCTCCGAAGGCGCAGCCGACGCCGCCCTCGCCGCCTCCATCTTCCACGACGGCGTGCAATCTATTCGCGAATTGAAACACTTTCTCGCAGCTCGCAACATCGAGGTCCGCCTTCCGTGCTGATCGCCCTGCTCTCAACCACAGCTTGTAACCGCACGATGCATCGTGCCCTTGCTCGTCGGCTCGCTTTCGCCTGCCGGCTCAAGTCCAGCCAGGCGCTCACCCCATGCTGATTCCCTGCATCGACCTGCAAAGCGGCCAAGCAGTCCAACTTGTCCATGGCCGCAAGCGAGAGCTCGCCGTCTCCGATGTCCTCGGCCTCCTCGAAAAATTCAAATCCTATGCCTGGCTCCATCTCATCGACCTCGACGCCGCCATCGGCGCCGGCGACAACAACGCGCTAGCCCGCGAACTCTGCCTCCAAGCTCGCAAGCGCTACAAACTGAAAGTTCGCGTTGGCGGCGGCATTCGAACCCTTGCTCGCGCCCATGAAATCGCCAAGTGGGGCGCCGACCAACTGATCATTGGCAGCGCCGTTTTTCGCGAAGGAAAAATCAATTCGCGGTTCCTCCGCAATCTCACAAACAAAATAAACCCGGATCGAATCGTCATTGCCCTGGACACTGCAAAGGGCCGCATCACCATCAACGGGTGGCGCCGACGTCTCGTACTTAGTCCGGAAGACGTAATGTCTCAACTCGAACTTTTTTGCGGCGCCTTCCTCTGCACCGACGTCGACCGCGAAGGCACCATGTCCGGCGCAAATCTCGATTGGTTTCGCAAACTTCGCGCTGCGACATCTCATCCTGTCATCGCCGCCGGCGGAATCAAATCGCAGCGCGAAATCGCAGCGCTCGAAAAAATCGGTATGGACGCCGCCGTGGGCATGGCCGTCTACAAAAACCGCCTCCGATAACCGTAGGGTCATCCTTCCAAGGATGGCTTTTTCTTCCCGCCATAGCAG
>Ga0247667_1000381_pt1 | contig 10767 bp, 9 predicted proteins | sample CNK08_metaG_FD_183027 | JGI IMG/M metagenome (GOLD analysis project Ga0247667, IMG submission 183027) | Soil microbial communities from Purdue University Martell Research Forest, Indiana, United States - CNK08 | ecosystem: Environmental > Terrestrial > Soil > Temperate forest > Bulk soil | place... | reverse complement strand
TTCGTCAAAAACAAATCCACACGCGAACCGTTTCCCAAAGAACAAAATATCGCCGAAAAAATCCGCCACGCCATGCTTCAGAAAAACGTCCTCGCTTATCCCACACAAGGCTGCGTCGACGGCTCTCACGGCGATCACATCCTTCTCGCCCCTCCCTTCATTCTCACTTTCGAAGAATCTCAACTCATCGCCGGAGCGCTCCAGTTCGCTTTAGAACAAGTCTTCCCGTCCAAGCTGGGTTAAACTCGTTTCGCATTTTCCGTATAACGACCCTGTTTTTTCCGAGGAGCATGAATGATTCGTCGTCATCCCGCCATTTTTCTTTGTTCAGTCGCCATTTTTCTTTTCCCGTTTCTCGCGGCTGCTCAGGAAAAATCTAAACCGCGTGCACGTGACCTCGGCGTCCCCTTCGACGGCACCCCCGGCCCCAACGACGCCATCACCGACGTGCCCGGCGTCCTCGTCGGCCACACCACACTTATTTCCGGTGAAGGGAAACTCCAGGTCGGCAAAGGTCCCGTTCGCACCGGCGTCACCGCCGTCCTTCCGCGGGGAAGAATTTTTGATGACGCCGTTTTCGCCGGATGGTATTCGCAGAACGGCAACGGCGAAATGACCGGCACCACCTGGGTCGAAGAGTCCGGATTTCTCGTCGGCCCGGTCATGATCACCAACACCCACAGCGTCGGGGTAGTTCGCGACGCCGTGATTCAGTGGACCGTACAGCACAAGAAACTCAGTGCTGACGACGACTGGTGGTCGCTCCCCGTTGTCGCGGAAACATGGGACGGCTGGCTCAACGACATCAACGGTTTCCACGTCAAGCCCGAGGACGCATTCCACTCCATCGATTCCGCGCATCCTGGCGCGGTTGAAGAGGGCAACGTCGGCGGTGGAACGGGAATGATCTGCAACGAATTTAAAGGCGGCATCGGCACATCTTCCCGCGCGGTGAAGGTCAACGACGCGAACTACACAGTTGGCGTGCTCGTGCAATGTAACTACGGACGTCGTCCCAATCTGCGTATCGCCGGTGTTCCAGTCGGAAAAGAAATTCCAGAAGAAGCGGCCTATGCCGGTGCGTCCTTTGGCGGCGATGAGCGTGGCTCCATCATCATCGTGATTGCGACCGATGCGCCGCTGCTCTCGCATCAGTTGAAGCGGCTTGCGCATCGCGCCACGCTCGGTCTCGGCCGCACTGGAAGCCTTTCCGGCAATGGCTCGGGCGACATTTTCATCGCGTTCTCAACCGCGAATCCCGGCGCAAGCGATCAGAACAAAACCGTGAATCTGAAGATGCTGTCCAATGAAAAGCTGGATCCTATTTTCGCCGCCACAGTGCAGGCGACCGAAGAAGCGATCGTTAACGCAATGGTCGCCGCCGAAACCATGACCGGCATTAACGGCCATCGCGTTATCGCTCTGGACCACGAAAAACTCCGCGCAGTTCTGAAAAAATACAACCGTTTGAATCCCTGAGGCTCGCTTGAATCGCAGACAATTCGCTGCCCTTCTTTTATTCATCTTCGCAGCGTTTTGTGTGCTCGGCGCCTGCAAACAGCCGCAAAGCTCCATTCTCGCCATCGCTCACGTTACCGTGATTGACATGACTGGCGCCGCGCCGGCCCTCGATCAAACTGTTCTGATCGACAAGGGGAAAATCGCCGCTATCGGTCGTTCCGATTCCATTTCCATTCCGTACGGCGCAAAAGAGATCGATGGTCGTGGCAAATTTCTGATTCCTGGATTGAGCGATATGCATGTTCATCTCACCGGTGCCGGCGAACCGAACGGCAGCCGCGAATTCTTTGTTCCACTTCTGCTCGCAAACGGAATTACTTCCGTGCGCGACATGGGCGGTTATCTCGACCATCTGATTCCACTTCGCAAGGAAATCGAAGAAGGGAAGCGGCTCGGACCGCACATTGTTTTTGCAGGGCCCTATCTCGACGGCGATCCTCCTTCGTTTCAGCCTTCTCTTGTCGTCACGAATCGCAAACAAGCCGTTGACGACATTCACTCGCTCGTCGGGAAGGGCGTTGACTTCATCAAGGTGCAATCGCAGCTTTCCCGCGACGCGTATTTCGCAATCGCGGACACGTGCCGCGCGGAGCATCTTACTTTTTCAGGCCACGTTCCCGACCGTGTTACCGCGTGGGAAGCTGCCGACGCGGGCCAGCGGTCCATCGAGCATCTGACATGCGAATTGCGCGCCTGTTCTTCACGCGAAGCGGACCTGATGCGCAACCAATTCCGCGTCCTTGCGAAAAAGGTGACAACAGCGCAATCCAAAACCCGGCAACTTGCATGGCAGCGCGAAGTGCTCGCAACTTACTCCGATCAGAAAGCCGCGGAGCTCGTTCGGAAATTCCGGGCGCAGCAGACGTGGCAGACACCAACTTTGATTCTGCTGCGCAACGATGCTTTTCCTGCTTCCGATCTGAATCTCTCCTCCGATCCGAATGCGAAGTATGTGCCGGCCAAATTCCTGGAAGGCTGGCGCGAGAATTTCGAGCAGCAGATGAAAAATACTTCGACCGAGGAATTGTCTTTGCGCGCTGCGCTGCTCGAAAAATCTCTCGCGCTGGTCGGACTGATGCAAAAAGGCGGCATGAAAATTCTCGCCGGCACGGACAGCGCCGCGCCGTATGTCATTCCCGGTTTCAGTCTGCACGAAGAGCTGGCGCTGCTTGTCAAGGCAGGCTTGACGCCAATGGAGGCACTGCAAGCGGCGACGAGAAATCCTGCAGAGTTTATTGGACGCCTCGATTCGCAGGGCACGATCGCCGCCGGCAAGAACGCCGATCTCCTCCTGCTTGACGCGAATCCGCTCGAAGACATTCACAATACGCGGAAAATCGATGCGGTTGTCTTGCGAGGAACACTAGTGGATCGGTCGCGAATCGATGCGCTTCTCGCATCCAGTCGAGCGTTTGCGGCGAACCAGTAAGTCTGGGTGATGTCGGAGTTGACCGGCGTGAAAGAATTTGGCGTGTTCAGCTTTGCAGTTTCTTTGCGACTAGGAGTAAAACGATGAAAAAACTTGCAAACGTTATTCTTTCCTGCGCGATTTTCATCGCGTAGGGCGGTTGTGGTACGGGTCAGGACGTAAAAGCTGCCGAGGAACAGGTGACCAATTTTAACCGACAGCTCGATTCTCAGGATTTTGTGAATATTTATAATCAAGCCGATCCCAAGCTCAGAGAGGTAACGAAAACCGAAGAATTTCTCGGCCTGCTAACGGCGGTGCACAAGAAGCTTGGCAATGTTCAAAATGCGACGCGGCAGAGTTTTTACGTTAACTTTTCTACGTCTGGCTCGACGGTTCGTTTGACTTACCAAACGAAGTTCGCCGAAGGAGACGCTCAGGAAGTTTTTACTTGGAAGAAGAACGGCAGTGACCTTCGGCTCCTTGGTTACAACATCCAGTCCAACGCGCTCATCCTTAAGTGAGAGATGTCGAATAGCGAGAGCAGGAGCGAACGTTCTAAAGAAGGAGGACGATGCACACCGTCCAGTGTGCTCTTTGAGACGGAAACGGCGGCCAGATGGCCGCCGTTTGCAGTTTCCGAATTGGATCTTGCCGGTTCATGGAATTTTTGGATCTTTTTTTATCGTTGCTTCGTTTTGTTTAGTGTATTTGATGGTTAGGATTGTTTTCATTGGGCCGCCGACTGGGCCCGACTCGAGTGTGTCGGTGAAGGACGTCGGGGTGATGTCGGAATAAGTGTCACGGACTTCCAGCTTCTTCCCAGTGGATTCGTCGAAGCTGGTGAATACCAGTTTTTCGCCTTCCCATTTGCCGGTGGAAACGGAAACGCCGGGCTGGCTGAGGTCGGTCCAATAGGATTTGTAGACTTTTTCCTTGGGAATCCAGGTGACGACCATGTGGCCGAAGGGGGCGCCGTGCGATTCGTAGTCTCCGATGAGCGAGAGGCTGCCGGGGCCAGGACGCATCGTTTCCGCGCCTTCGTCTTGCTTGCCTTTTGGCATTTCGCCGGACGGTTCAAATTGTTCGACCGTAGTCCAATGTCCCTCCCACATCTTGATTAATCTTTGCATTTCCGGCGCGGGTTTTGACGAGTCTGTCTGCGCGGCGGCGAAACCAATTAGCAACATCGAAACGGATAGCGATAGGATCGTTTTCATGTCATAGCACCGGCGTTGCGGTTTTTCTCGGCGGATTGAAAAACGGCAAAGCGACGATCTTGGCGGAGACGGTTTTGCGGGCGGCTTCGACGGTCATTTCCATCTGCAGGGTGGCGCCGAGGGAAGAATGGTCGCGGCCGACGCAGGCGATGGCGATCATTTTTTTGAGAGTGGGGGACCATGTGGTGGAAGTGGCTTTGCCAACCTGGCGGCCGCCACGATAGACGGGCACGGCGACGCGGGAGGCCATGCTGGGGACTTGCGGAGCCATCCCGATTTTTTCGTAGACGGCTTCGACTTCGTTCCAGTCGATTTCAAGGCCGACGAGCACACGTTCGGGGCCATCTTTTGCTTCGGCGGCGAGCGCGTCGCGGCCGACGAAGCTCTCTTTTTTCAAATCGACTAATTTGCCGAGGCCGATTTCCGATGGCGTGTAGCGCTGGGAATCGATAAGCGCTCGTTTGCTGGAAGTGTAGTCTACTTCGATCAGAATCAAGCCTGCTTCGATGCGCGCGATATCGAGCGCGATCATCCCGGCGGGATGAATGTCGAAGATTTTGCCCATCGTCATGAGCTTGTCCCAGACTTTGACGGCGTCGTTCGAGGGAACCCAAATTTCGTAGCCCAGATCGCCGGTGTATCCGGTGCGCGAGATATCGACAGGGACGCCGGCGATTTTTCCGTGTACAACGCGAAAATATTTGAGATTGGCGATGCTGGCGTCGGCAGCCGCGTGAAGAAGCTTGCCGGACGTGGGGCCCTGCAGCGCGAGGGCGGCGAGTTGTTCGGAAATGTCTTCGAGCCGAACGTCGAGGCCGAGGGCGTTTTGTTGAAACCACCGGAGGCTGGGATCGGCAGCCGTCCAGCGGTATTCATTTTCGCCGAGGCGGGTGATGGTGCCGTCGTCGATGACTTTGCCTTCGGAATCGCACCAGCAGCAGTAGATGACTTGATCGACTGCGACCTTGTTGATGTCGCGTGTGATGATGCGGTTGACGAGGCGCGTGGCGTCGGGCCCAGTGACGCGATATTTGTAGAGCGGAGAGATGTCAATGAGCGCGGCGGAGTTGCGGATGGCGTTGTACTCGTGCTCGTGGTGCATCTCGTAGACGCTGACGGTGTAATAGCCGGACCACTCGCGATAGTTGAGACTTTCGCAGAGGGCGAGAGTGCGTTCGTGAAATGGGGTTCCGACGGGCAAGGGAGTCTCCTGTTGAGGATGCGAGGCGGAATTATAGTGGGGCGGCGCGATTGAGAACAAGCGGCACTCGGCGAAACGAGGGCGGACGGAAGGAACGAGGCAGGGAGCATCAGGGATGAAGCGGGCCTGAGTTGGTTAACCATAACTACCCCTGCCCCACGCCCCTGTTTTTTTGCGTTGATTCTGCGGGAGTTAGAAGGCGAGGCCTTGTAAGTGTTGATTCTAAAGGGAGATGAAGTAGCTTTAGCAATGAACAGATCCGAGAAAACTTGTAAGTGTTGAAAATGCAGGCGGTTATCTTCGCAGATTTTGTAAGTGCTGATTCTGGAGGGGTTAGCCGAGATGGGGTGCAATTTCGCGATCAAGTATAGGAGGGAACAGGTGGCTTCTCAAGTAACAGTACTATCCTGCAATAAGCCGGATCTTTTCAGGCTCGAAGCGAAATTGCTTGGATAGCGGTTACGGCTGATTCTGTGGGTTTCCCTGCTGAGGGTTTTGCTTTTGCCGTTTTTGCTGCTTCTTTTGTTGTCTCGTCTGCTCCTCTCTTTCTGCGTGCTCTATGGCTCTGCGTAGCACGACCACCGCAGGAACATCGGGATGACGCAGAGAGTCTTTCGCGGAGTAAATCCAGAGAGGCGTTCCAGACGGACCGCCGATTGCGACGTCCCCCGCGTATACCTTAAGTGTGTCATTCGCCTCGCAAAACTCGTCCGCGCCGTCGCCCCCCTTCGAACCGAGTGGGACATTAATCCTAGTTTGAGGAACCGGCGCAATTGGGCGGTTCAAATTAACGCAAACGGTGACAACGAGATCGACCCTTCCGACCTCATTTGCTGCCGCTATGGAATATCTGCCCCATTTCGCCAACGCGGTTTCAACGTCGATGCGAGCGTATTCGCTTCCTGTCCGGTTGGCTGTTTGTGGATCCACCGCCACGTAGACCGTCCGAGCATCTATAGCCAACTTAGCCTGTCGAAAATTGCTTTGGTAATCTGCGGAAGCGGGAAAACAGGCCAAAATAAGAAACAGGGGCACCACGCGAATAGGAATCGTCATGACCGTCTCCTGATTTCAGCCGTGACAACCCAGGGAGAATAACAAGGCTTGGGATGCCGAAGCTTTGCAAAGGGTTGTAGCACGAACGACCGGGATCAGCGAGAGCAAGATCTCGCGGTTAGCGAGGAGATCCAGTCGCGAGTCAGGGCGACTCCTTCGGCGTGGACTGTTGATCTTCCTATTTGGGGCATCATGACTTTCGGCATGGTTGAGGAAAGCCGGTAGACCAGGATGGAGCTTTCGGGATCGCCGGGGACGATGTCGAATTGCAGGTCGTGCATATTGCCGGCGGAGTTTGGGTGTTTGCAGTAGCCGGGTTGAGAGTGACCGTAACGGAAATCCACACCGGTGTAGCCCGCGGTGCCGCCGGGTTGATGACAGTGAGCGCAGTTGTTATCGAGGTACGCCAGGGCACGTTCTTCCAGAGAACCAGTTTCCGGTTTATTCCAGACCGCGACTTCAGAAAATTCCTTCGGAGCGTTCCTTAGATAGCCGACTTCGGTCCAGCGAGCAACTTGTTCCTTGCCGAGATTGCGGGCTTTGGGGCCGATGGGGAGAAGCGTTCTATTGTTGTCGTGACATTCCTTACATTCGTTGACATTGGGGATTTGATAGGCGAACTCGTGCAGGCCCTTTGCGTCGGACCATTTGATGGGGACAGGATCGGGGACGAGTTGAAGAGTGGCCTCGGTTTGGGAGTCGTTCCAGATGTAGGGAAGAGCGGCCCAGCCGGACTGCGTGTGAACGAGCAAACGAGTCTCGACGATTTTTTCGGCATCGCCGGATGGAAAGGCGAATGATTTGGAAAGAATCGTGCCAACAGGGAGCTGAAAAACACTGTCTTCGCGATATTCCGCGGACGTTCCTTCAGGCATCCAGACGAAGCGGTATTTGCGGGCGTAGTCGGAGAAAAGCGGCGTTCGGAAGGAGTAGGGGAGGACGCGGTTGTTAGGTTTTAGGCCGTTGCGGGTTTCTGTGTAGAGATGCCAAGCGGAGAGTTTCTTGGGAAAAGGCTCCGAGAGGAAGAGATGGACTTCGGAGGAAGAGCGGCAGGAGGAGAGCAGCATGGTTGTCGTGAAGATGGCGGCGCAGAGAATACGCGATAGGGGTGAGGGCTTGATTTGGGTCGTGTGCATCATGGCGCTGAGCCTACTTGTTAGAAGGCCGGCTTCAGAAAGCCGGCCCTACAACGGCCGCACAAGAATTACTTTTGCGCGTTTAACTGAGGAATGTCGACCGCGCTGAGCGACGGCAAGGAGCAAGAGTATTTTTTTTGGTCCGTAATCGGATGTTTCATGTTGTTGGCGGCATCGAAGTTGAGGAAAGTGGCGGCGCCGTCATTTTGCAGGCAGATTTGGCCGGAATTTTCCTTTTTGCCCCAGGCAGGATCGATAAGACCGTCGTAGAGAATGTCGGTGAGCGAGCCGCCCATCGCCTTGGCCATGGCAGCGAGAAGAGTGATGCGGCTGTCTGGTGATTTGCCGCCGCCGGAGATTTCGTTGTCGTGAACGTAGACCTGCTGAACGAAGCCGTAATAGCGCCTGTCTTCGGGAGCAAAGATCTGTTGGGTGATAGGCGAGGACGCGGTCGTCTGCAGGGCGTCGCCGATGCCGGTTTTGAAATGAATCAGGAAAACGTTGTCGGTGTTGTTGTTCTGGATTTTGTTTTTGAAGATTTCGACGTCTTTGATGGCCATGACGTAGATACCGGTTCCAGTCGGCAGATTGTAGATTGCGCCGAGACTTTTCGGCGCGAAGTTAGGCGTATTGTTGTCGACGATTTGATTGTTGTAGACGCGAACGTGCTTGCCACCCTGGCGCGGCAGGTTCGGTAGATTGAAAACGCCGATGCCGCCCGTGTTATGGGTCATGACATTGTCATAGACGTCGGCGTTTTCGGTATTTTCGACTTCGAAGCCGTCGACATTGTATTCGGCACGATTGCGGCGGAGGACAACGTTCTCGGATTGGCCAACGTAGATGCCAGCATCGGCGGCTCCGCGCGCAACGGAGTCTTCGACGAGAAGGTTTTTACATTCGACGGGATAGATGGCGTAGGGGCCGTTGTTGGGATTGGCGCCACGTGTCCACTCGGCGCGAACGCGGCGAATGATGATGTTTGTGCCGCCTTGCAAGGTAAGACCGTCACCGGCGGAATCTTCAATAGCGATGTCTTCGATGGTGAAGTCGTTGGCTTTGACGAGAAGCCCCTGCGCGCCTTCTTTTTGGCCAGCGAAGGAAAGAATCGTTTTGTCCGTGCCTTTACCGCGGAGAGTGACTTTGTCCACGGTGAGAGAAAGCGTACGGTCGAAATGGAATTTGCCTTCGGGGAGTTCGATGACGGCGCCGGCCTTGGCGGAGATGAGTTGTGCCTGGAGATGTTTTTGAATGTCGGCGGGAGTTTGCTTGCAACCGGCGAGGATGAATGTGGTCGCGAGAGGAACTGCAAAGGTGAGTTTGCGGAGAATTAGCACGGAGACGACTCCTCGGCGCGGAAATATTGGATGAGAGGCTACGCGTAACTTAGGCCAGGGGACAACGAAAGTCAACGCGGAGCAAGTGACGAAGAGTCTAACGCCCTTGTGCGGCGGGGAAGAGAGCCAGTAGAATGCTGAGACTTCAAACAAGTTCGAAGATACCAACCGAAGCCAGTACCTGCGATTGAGGTCCTTCGTCCCGGCGACTTTTTCAGTGTCACGGCCTAGCGCCGTGTGCCAGGACTCAGGATGACAAAAGAAGAAGGCGGAAACACCGCATGGGGCAGCACTACGACGCGATTGTAATCGGCGGCGGGCACAATGGCCTGACCAACGCTGCTTATTTGGCGAAAGCTGGGAAAAAGGTTTGCGTGTTGGAGCGGCGGCACGTGTTGGGCGGCGCGGCGGTTACGGAGGAGATTATTCCCGGTTTTCTTTTCTCGGAATGCTCTTATGTCGTGTCTCTACTGCGGCCGGAGATCATTCGCGAATTGGATTTGCCGAGACATGGGCTGGAGATTCTGCCGCTTGATGGCACGTTTACGCCGATGCCGAGCGGCGATTATTTATGGCGAATGAACGATCACGGACGGACGGTGCGCGAGATTCGGCGGCACTCGCGAATCGATGCGGAGGCGTACGAAGAGTTTTCCAAAATGATGACGCCGATGTGCCGGTTCGTGAAGCCGATTTTGAGCATGATTCCGCCGGATCCGACGACACTGAAGCCGAAAGATTTGAAGCAACTCCATTTTTTGTTGCAGAGGTTCCGCGATTTGTCGAGCGACGAGCGATATACGCTGGTGCAGCTGATGACGATGAGCGCGGCGGATTTTCTGGACCAGTGGTTTGAGACGGATGTGCTGAAGGCGACGATGTCGGCGTCGGGAATAATCGGGACGTTTTTGGGGATTCGATCGCCCGGGACCGCGTACGTTTTGCTGCACCACTACATGGGAGAGATTGACGGAGCGTTCCGGTCGTGGGGATTCAGCCGCGGCGGGACGGGCGCGATTTCGAATGCGATTGCGGCGGCGGCGCGGGAAGCCGGAGTGGAGATTCGGACGAAGGCGGGTGTTGCGAAAATTCTGGTGAAGAATGGGCGCGTGCGGGGAGTCGCGCTGACGAGCGGCGAAGAACTGACAGCGAATGTGGTTTCGTCGAGCGTGGATCCCCATCTGACGTTCGAGAAATTTCTGGAACCGAACGAGTTGCCGGGCGAATTTTTGCAGGATGTAAAGCGATATAAGTTTCGCGGATCGTCAGGGAAAGTGAATTTGGCGCTGGATGGGCTGCCGGAGTTGAAGTGCATGCCGGGCGAAGGGCCGCACTTGCGCGGGGCGATTTCGATTTCGCCGGGCGTTGAGTATATGGAGCGCGGATACGACGACGCGAAGTACGGGCATTATTCGCGGAGGCCGTATGTGGACATGGTAATTCCAAGTTTGACGGATCCGTCGGTCGCGCCTCCGGGGAAGCACGTGATGTCGTGTTTCGTGCAATATGCGCCGTACAAGCTGGCGGAAGGGAGTTGGGACGAACAGCGCGAGGCGTTCGGCGACAACGTGATCGATACGTTGAGCGAATACATGCCAAACCTGAAGAAAATAATCGTGGGACGGCAAGTGCTGACGCCGCTGGACTTGGAGCGCGAGTTTGGACTGACACAGGGAAATATTTTTCAGGGCGAACTTTCCCTGGAGCAGCTGTTCTTTTTGCGGCCGGTGCCGGGCTGGGCATACTACAAAACTCCGGTGGCCAACCTTTATATGTGCGGGTCGGCGACGCATCCGGGCGGCGGAATCATGGCGGCGCCAGGACGAATTGCCAGCCAGGTGATTTTGAAAAATTGGAAGAGGGCGAACTGACGATGCCGCTGGGACAA
>Ga0247667_1000378_pt1 | contig 10816 bp, 11 predicted proteins | sample CNK08_metaG_FD_183027 | JGI IMG/M metagenome (GOLD analysis project Ga0247667, IMG submission 183027) | Soil microbial communities from Purdue University Martell Research Forest, Indiana, United States - CNK08 | ecosystem: Environmental > Terrestrial > Soil > Temperate forest > Bulk soil... | reverse complement strand
GCGTTCGTCGCGCAGATGGGCGCCGGCGCGTTCCACAAGGACGCTTCGCAAGCGGTGATGAGCGACCTGCCGCGCTTCGATCTCAATCCAGAAATTGCCAAATTCAAATTTCCCGTGATCGTGATGACCGGCCGCTACGACATCAACGTCGCGCCGCTCGTCGCGTACAAAATTCACCAGGCCATTCCGGGATCGCGCTTTGTCGTCTTTGAGCGCAGCGGCCACATTCCGTTTTACGAAGAGCCTGACGCTTTCGTTCGCGCTGCCGAAGAATTTCTAAACGCAAAATAGCAACCGCAAAACGCTACAATCGCGCCGCGACGCGCGCGGCGATGCGCCCGTCGTTCGCGCGGAAAATCAGTACGAGGCTGTCGGTGAGAGGAACTCCCCCGCTGGAGATTCCCAGTTCGTACGACCACAAATAGCGCTTCGGCAATTCCGCCGCAAGATCCTTCGCGTACGGCTCGATGGGGTCGACGGAAGAGCGCACCAGGGTAATTTTCCCCGCAGGCCGCAGCTCAACGCCGTGTTTCCAGTACAACGAAAGCTTCAGCGAACTCATCGCTTCCTGTGTCAGGTAGGCCCCTGTGCCAACGGGCTGCAGGCCCGTGGAACAAGGTTGATCACGGATAAGCAGCGATAGCAGCAGCTTGTCGGGGAACTGTGTGACTTCGTTCGTGCCAAGTCGAAAGATGGTTCCGTCGTCGGTGCCATAGGATTTCAGCTCGTTGAAGAATCCCGCGGAGGTGACGCGGCCGTTAATGCGAAAGCACGGGCCGCTCGGGATTCCGCCATCGCCGACCAGAAACACGCCGCCGTAGTAGTTTTCAACTTTGGCTTCGGCTTTCTTGGGTTGCTTGGTTTTTTTTTGCGAAGGGCCTGCTGTCGAAAGGAACACGAAAAATCCGGCGAGAGCCAGGCAGCTAATTCGTGAGAGGGTTGCGCCCATGGCTGGTATCCAACGCCGTTATTTTACTCCCGCAGGCTGGGGGCGGAGAAGAAACGTGATGCCATTCGTCGTGTAGGATGCTTTGCCGCCTTCGAGAGGTTTCCCCTCGATTTTTCCAGCGCGGGCATCCTCGATGGCGGTGACCAGTTTCGGGAGCACGCTCGGGTCGGCGACGGGAACATTGTGTGCGCCGAGAACGAGATGGATTTGCGGCGCGATGGCGGCGAGCTTTTTGACCGATGCGACGTACGCGTCGAGTTCGGTTTCCGGCCGGAAGAGCCAGATCGGGCCGGGATAGTAGGTGTCGCCTGTGAAGAGCAAGCCGTTTTCGCGGTCGATCAGTGAGATGGCGTCGGGAGTGTGGCCGGGTGTGGCGATGATTTCGACGGTGCGGCCGCCGAGATTTATTTTGAAGCCGTTTTTTACAAAGAGCGAGACGTGCCACGGCTTGGTCGCGTACGTTTTGGGGTCAAAACCCTTTGGCAGGTTGCCACAAATCATTCCAGGCGCGAGTTCTTCTTGCGCGGCGTTGCGGGAACCCTCCGCGTTGGCGCGCGTGAAGGCGGTGTCCATGCCGTAGACAAACGTGAAAAGGGAATTGCCGCCGACGTGATCGTTGTGCGTGTGAGAGTTCAGGACGACCACGGGGCGGCTGGTCAACTGCCTTACGACTTTGTGAATATCGGCGATGCCCATGCCGGTATCGAAGAGAACGGCTTGCTTGGTGCCGACGATGAGATAGGAGATGACTTCTTCGGCCTGATGCGGCTCGTAAATGGCGAAGACGCCGGGCGCGACTTTGTAGACTTCAAACCACGGCTCGTTCGGAAGTACGCGCGCCAGCGATTTGTATTCCGGCCGCGGGAGGTTCTTGCACCAGTCGGGGCTGATGGTTTGCGGAAAAAGAGAAGGGAAGAAGTCCAATGCAGAGTTCGCGCAGGACACTGAGTTTGCGCCGAGAACTAGTAGCACAAGCGGCAGGACCGCTGGCCACAAACTCGCGAGCCTACGAGGCATTCGTCTTCCCTCCTCTGAGGCGGCCAAACAGTCGTCCCAGCGGACTCTTCACACTGTCATGTTCCAGAATTTGAAATACCTCTCCACTCAACCCCGGCATGTCCTCATCGTGCCGGAAACCGGTCAGTTTTTTTGCAAGCTCGGCGGGGATATCATAGACGTAATCCACACCTAGCTCGTCCCGGTTCGGGATCTCTTGTTCCTGCTTTGCGAACAGCTCCTTGTGAATGCTTTCAAATTCAGCCGGAAGCTCGCCTCTCGTCTCAAGGTGCAAGGCGCCTTTTTCACCCCCATCATGCGCGACCCGCCAAATTTCCTTGCCGTCCTTCCACTTCGCGGCGGAGCTGAACATCACATGGTCTTCGACAAAACAGCAGACGACTTCGCCCGACCGAGACAATTTTGCGAGCTCTCCATCTCCCATCTCTTTGTGATCGAACTTCACCAGATACCAGCCCGTCGGCAGTTGCACGCCATTGACTTTTGATTCAGCAACTTCCTCACGCTTTCCAGTTGGCCTCAGCCCCAAGGCTGCGCAGGCCGACTGAACATCGCCGCCCTTCAGTGCCGCCCATGAAAGTGAGTAGCCCATCGCAGTTTATTTTGCACCGGAAACAAAGATGGATTTGGGAATCATCATGTGTACGCCTTTGTTGCCGTCGACCAGCTCGGTGATGTGCAGGTCGGCGGCGACGCTCGAGAGCATGAAGGCGTCGTCGCGGGAGAGATGCTTTTCGGTGACGAGGAAATCGATCATCTCGCGGACGGCCAGCGTGGCGCAGGCGTTCAGGTCGTCGTTGAGGCCCATGGTGATGTAGTGCGTTGGCGTTTCGGCGCGCGGCCACTTGAGGTGCATGTCCTTGCGCACGATGAATTGAAACGTGCCCACGAGCGAAGTTTCGAGCGCGGTGATGTCCACTTCGCCGTCGCCCTGCCCGGCGTGGCCGTCGCCCACTTCAAAGAGCGCGCCGGGCGCGTGCACGGGAATGTAGAGCGTTGTGCCGGCGACGAGGTCCTTGTTATCGAGATTGCCCGCCATGATCCACGGCGGCCCGCTGTTCCATTTGCCAACAGTTTCCGGCGGCGCATCGCCCATGCTGCCGAAAAAAGGATGCAGCGGAATCTCGATGCCCGGCGCGAATTTTGCAATCATGCGCTTCTCATCCAGGGGAATGATTTTCATTTTCGCGTAAGGAAAATCGTCTGGAATGTAGCCGCGCCCCGGCCCGAACGCGTTGTAGGCATACGGAATCGCCAGTTTTATGGCGAGGATTTTCACTTCGAGCACGTCGCCCGGTTGCGCGTCCTCAATGTAAATCGGCCCCGTCAAAATGTGCCCGCCCGGCCCTTTGTCTTTCACCTGGTCGGTAATATCGCGCAGCGATTGCTCGACCTGCTCCGGCGGCAAGCCCGCATCCTCCAGCCGCTTCGGGCTATTCGTAATCAAAGTCTCAATCGACACCGTGTCGCCCGACTTCACACGCAACACGGGCGCCGCCTTCGCGTCGTAGTAGCCCCACGCCACGGTCTTCGGCGTGGCCTTCAGCGTGTATGTCGCCTGCTGCGCGTACGCATTCCCGGCGCATAACCAAGTGACGATTATGGTTGAAGCGAGCAGTGCGGGTCGGATGTTCAAGGCGCCTCCGAATACCAAGTTAGGTATCATGTGCAAAGAAGTGCTAAGCAGCTAACCAAGTCTGTTAGAATCCGCCAATCATGATGACCGAGAAATACAGATTCACGCTGGAGGAAAAGAGCGCCCTGTTGCGTGAACTCAGAAAGGCTTATGCGCGCGATGATGAGCGCGAATTTATGAAGATTTTGCGGAAGTTCGGGATAAAGGACGAAGACCCGCGCTTCGCCGAGATTTTGATGTTTTTCCGTGACCTGCGCGACGGGAAGGCTTAGCAGCCAGACGGCGAATTTCCTCGCGCATAGCTTTGGCTTTTTCGAGCGGCAGCGTGGACATATGCTCCATGATGATTTCTGCCGTCCGTTCTACAGCCTGGTCGAGCTTGCTGATATTCTTTCTTTTCATTTCGTCCATAGAATAACACCTCTGGGCAGGAAATCCGCCCACTTCTTTCTTGCAGTTAAGACTTGCGCCGCTCACGACAGCCCGGCGATGAGTTGGTCAGAGCGGCACACACCTTCTTCAGCCGCGCTCGGCGCTGCTGCTCCGGGAGGCCTTCCAAGGAATCCAGGATGAGGTCCGTGACATATCCTGCGGCCCTTTTCTGGTAAGCACGTTTTTGTTTCGTCGTCACGGTTGAACCATCATACTGCCATTATGGCAAGTCACGCTGCATTCTGATTCCATTTCCTAACTGACAGCGCCAACCGCAGGGCTTCTCCACTTGCGTTTCTGTTCTGCCTTTAATCTCGCTTTCTCAAGCTGCCTTTGTTCCGCTTTCTCCAATTCCGTCAGTTTTTTAAGCAACCTAGCTTTCCACTCGGGGTGGTCCTTAAAAAAACTCCAAAATTCTCCCCCTCCATATCTGAGAATCTTTTTCCACCTCGCAGCCTCCGGGCTGTCAGGGTCGCGTTCAAGAGCAAGGATCAGCCCAATGCAGCTCTTGGAAATTCGCTCCTTGTGTTCATCTTGGTTTTCTCCCGGTCTACTGCGTGATTTGAGTTTCGCTTCGACCGAGTCTCGCAGAGTGCCAACTCCCCACTTCTTCGAGTTGTTCTTGCGCGTTAGAAATTATGGGTGGGTCATGTCCTCGGGTTTTACGAGGGCGTCGAATTCTTCGGCGCTTACGAAGCCGAGCTTGATGGCGGCTTCGCGGAGGCTGATGTGGGAGTGATGGGCGGCTTTGGCGACTTGGGCTGCGGCGTCGTAGCCAATTTTGGGGGCGAGGGCCGTGACCAGCATCAGGGAATTGTGGACGTAATGTTCGATTTGCGTGTGATTGACTTCAATTCCCTGAACGCAGTGGGATACGAAGCTGTTGCAGGCGTCGGCGAGGAGTTCGACGGAGTGGAGATAGTTGAAGATGATGACGGGCTTGAAGACGTTTAGCTCGAAATTGCCTTGCGAGCCGGCGAAACCGATGGCGGCGTCGTTGCCCATCACTTGCACGGCGACCATGGTGAGCGCTTCGGCCTGCGTGGGATTCACTTTGCCGGGCATGATCGAAGAGCCGGGCTCGTTTTCGGGAAGAATGAGTTCGCCGAGGCCGCAGCGCGGGCCGGAAGCGAGCCAGCGAATGTCGTTGGCGATTTTCATGAGCGATGCCGCGAGAGTCTTTAGTGCGCCGCTGGCGAAGACAAGTTCGTCGTGCGCGCTGAGCGCGGCGAATTTATTGGGATGCGAGCGGAAGGGTAATCCCGTAAGCTCAGCGATTTTTTTCGCGGCGCGTTCCGCGAATTCGGGATGGGCGTTGAGGCCGGTGCCGACAGCGGTGCCGCCGATGGCGAGGTCGTAGAGACCGTCGAGAGCCATGGCGATGCGGCCGCCGTCGCGGTCGAGCAGATTGACATAGCCGGAAAATTCCTGGCCGACGGTGAGCGGCGTGGCATCCTGCAAATGGGTGCGGCCGATTTTTACGATGTCGGCAAATTCCTTACCTTTGGCGTCGAGAGCGTCGCGAAGCTTTTTGACGGCGGGAAGCAGGCGAAGTTTGGTTTCCGTGGCGGCGGCGATGTGCATGGCGGCGGGGAAAGTGTCGTTCGAGGATTGCGACATGTTTACATCGTCATTCGGATGGATAGGTTTTTTGCTCCCCAAAACGCCGCCGGAGATTTCGATGGCACGGTTGGAGATGACTTCGTTGACGTTCATGTTGGTCTGCGTGCCGCTGCCGGTTTGCCAGATGCGAAGAGGGAAGTGCTCGTTGAGCTTTCCGGAAATGACCTCGTCGGCGGCTTGCGTGATAAGCGCGGTTTTGTCGGCGGGGAGCTTGCCTAGATCCTGATTGACGAGCGCGGCGGCTTTTTTAAGGAAGCCGAAGGAGCGGATCAGCTCGGGGGGCATGGTGTCCTTGCCGATGGCGAAGTGGATCAGCGAGCGGGCGGTCTGCGCGCCGTAATAGCGGTCGGCGGGCACGTCGATCTTGCCCATGCTGTCGGACTCGCTGCGCGTCGGGATGTTAGAGGCGGTTTCGGCGATTTGAGACATGGCTGCTCCTCGAAAGGGTAACCCAAGATTTTAGCAGGCAGTCGAAGAAGTAAAGAAGTAATGATATGAGGAAGTAGGGAGCAGTACCGCGCACAGGTTCGGGTCGTCCGCTAACTTATTCTACGCAAAGCATTTAAATAACTATTGACTTTAGTTACCACTATGCTATAATACTTCATGGATTTCGCGCAAAGCTCGTCTTCCGCACACGGTCTTTCTTCTTATAGCACCCCGCCAAGCGCGTCCCCTCCACTGCGTCCCATAAAATATTCAGTAACTCCTTTAGAATCCGCACTTCTGCAAGTGTTCATTCTAAACAACTTCAAGTTCAACAAAATCCGCACTTACGGAAAACCCGGGGGGAGGGGCCCCATTATTGTTAACCAGGTTACGGTTAACCAGACCTTGGACCATCTCTCGCCCGGCAGCGTGAATTATTCCGGGGACGGGCCGGGGTGTGAGTTAGGCGATTGGAAACATGGCGCGTACCGACAAGGCGCAAAGGAGAATGCGAGGCGCAGCGTTGTGTATAATTGAGGCCTTGGGGATTTAGCGGCTTTCATGCCAGAAGAGACAAAAACAGTAAAGGCTAGCGCGGAAGTGTCCCGACATCGACGGCAGCGGTTCCGGCGGACGCGTGTGCGCGAGCTGAAGATGATTGCCAAAGCGCTGGCTTCCACGAAGCACCCAATCTTGGTCCACATCATTCCGATGCGGCGTTGCAATCTGGATTGCGGCTATTGCAACGAGTACGACAACGTGTCAAAGCCGGTGCCGCTAGAGGAGATGAAGAAGCGGCTGGACATTCTGGCAGACATGGGAACTTCGATTATCACCATCAGCGGGGGCGAGCCGCTGTTGCATCCGGAGCTGGAGGAGATTATCCGGCACATCCGGAAACGCGGGATGATCGCGGGAATGATTACCAACGGCTTTTTGCTGAGCAAGGAGCGGATTGCCACGCTGAACGAGGCCGGTTTGGAGCACTTGCAGATCAGCATCGATAACCTGGTGCCGGACGAAGTCTCCAAGAAGAGTCTGAAGACCCTAGATATCCGGCTTGAGTGGCTTGCGGAATACTCGGTGTTTCAGGTGAACATCAATTCAGTGCTGGGTAGCGGAGTGAAAGACCCGGAAGACGCGCTGAAGATTGCGCACCGGGCTGTGGAGCTGGGGTTTACGAGCACGGTGGGGATCATTCACGATGGGAATGGTCAATTGAAGCCCCTGGCGCCGCGCGAATTGGAAATTTTTGAAGAGATTATGGAGCTGGGAAAGAAATCTTTTTCGAGATTTAATGATTTTCAGCACAGCGTGGCGCGAGGTAAAGAGCACGACTGGCGCTGCCGCTCGGGCGCGCGCTATTTGTATATTTGCGAGGATGGGCTGGTGCACTGGTGCTCGCAGCAGCGGGGGTATCCGGGGATTCCGCTGGCGCAATATACGGATGAGCTGCGTCATCGCGAGTACTACACGGCGAAACATTGCGCGCCGATGTGCACAGTATCTTGCGTGCAGCAGGTGGGGATACTTGATAACTGGCGGGGACCGCAGACGCTGAAACCAAAGCCGATAGCGCCCTCTGCGGCGCCGCAGCCTGAACTGGTGCAAATCGGCAGTACCCGAAGTGATTCCTAGTCACAAATTAATTTCCTTCCTGCCACGGATTCTCTATTTTCTCTCCGCGCACATCCCCCAGCGTGACCGATTGACGGTTGGGCCTGGCTTCCGAACAATGAGAGCATGCCTGTCGCAGCGATTGAGATTGACAATCTGACCAAGGACTACCCGTTCGGGTTCCTCCACCTCAAGAAGAAGAGGTCGCTCGAAGGCCTCACCATGCAGGTCGAGAATGGGGAGGTGTTTGGTTTTCTCGGGCCGAATGGCGCGGGGAAATCGACGACCATTAAGCTGCTTGTGGGGCTGATCTTTCCCGAGGCCGGCACCGCGCGCATCCTGGGAAAACCGATCACCGACATTGAAATGCACCGCAATATTGGTTACCTCCCCGAGCAGCCGTACTTTTACGATTATTTGACGGCCGCGGAAGTGTTGGACTACTTCGCCAGATTCCACGGATTGACCGCGGTGGACCGGAGCGAGCGCGTAACGCGCATGCTCAACAAAGTGGGGCTCGAGACGGCGGGAAAGATTCAACTGCGCAAGTATTCGAAAGGGATGCTGCAGCGCGTGGGGCTGGCCCAGGCGATTCTCCACGAGCCCCAGGTGGTGATTCTGGATGAGCCGATGTCCGGGCTCGATCCAATCGGCCGGCGGGAAGTGCGAGACATCATTCTGGAGTTGAAGCGAGAAGGAAGAACGGTGATGTTCTCCACGCATATCCTCTCCGACGCGGAAATGCTCTGCGACCGGGTGGGGGTGATCGTCGGCGGGAAGTTGCGCGGCGTGGGCGCCCCGGGAGAAATCGTTGGAATGAGAGCGCAGGGCATGGAAATTCTGTTCGAGCTGCCGGGAAGCAGCGCGGGTGCGGCGGCGATTCTTGCCAAAGCGACGAAGACGGGCGACCGTTACCGCATGCAAGTTTCCGAGGAAGAGCTCTACGGGTCCCTGGAACAGCTTAGAGGATTGGGAGCGAAGATTCTTTCGGTGACGCAAGTGAAAGCTTCGCTGGAGGAATATTTCATGCACCTCATTGAGGCCGACCGGGCGCAAGGGGCGGCCGTCGAAGTGAGCGGAAAATGAGGCGAGCGGGCGCGGTAGCGCTAAATACGTTCCGCGAAGCGGTGCGCGACCGCGTGCTGTACAATCTCGTCTTTTTTGCGTTGCTGATGATGGCGGCGGCGATCCTCGTCGGGCAGATTTCGATCGGGATCGAGGAGATCGTGATCAAGAGTCTGGGCTTGAGCGCCATCTCCGTGATCGGGCTGCTGATCTCGGTGTTCATCGGAGTCGGCCTGGTCTACAAAGAGATGGACAAGCGGACGCTGTACGCGTTGCTGGCCACGCCGGTTCGGCGGTGGGAATTTCTTCTGGGAAAATTCGGGGGGCTGGTACTGACGCTGGCGGTAAACACGCTGGCAATGGCCGCGGGATTGTTCGCGGCGCTTTTGTATGTGAAGTCGCATCTGGAGCGCACGGACGCCGTGCTGCTTATCGCCGTTTACTTCATTCTGCTGAAACTGATGCTGGTGGTGGCGCTGGCGCTGCTGTTTTCCTGCTATACCACACCTTTGCTCGCCATCTTGTATACGTCGGCTTTGTACATCGCCGGATTGTTCGTCGAGGAACTGAGAACGTTTCACCTGGCCACGGCGAGCCCGGCGATGGTGGCCCTCCTGAAAGGACTTTCCTACCTGCTGCCGAACTTCGAAAATTTCAATGTAATGGCCGCGGCCGCGCACGGACGAGCAATTCCAACCGCACTGATCCTGCAGAATACGGCTTATGCCGCAATCTACTGCGCGATCGTGCTGCTTATCGCCGCCGCCGTTTTTTCGCGCAGGAATTTGAAATGAGCTCAGGCAATTTGAAGTATTGGCTGTTGCTGGTCTTGCTGCCGCTGGGGTTCGGGGGCGTCTGGCAGCTTCAGCATCGCATAGACGTCCAGCGAGCCGCATTGCACCAGGAACGCGACGATCTGGTGGTGCGCTCCGGCAAGCTGGTCAAGGCGATGAGCCTCGAATATGCGCCGTTGATGGCGGACATCTACTGGACGCGCGCGGTGCAATACTACGGCAACAAGCTCGCGCGGCGCGAAACCGGATTCGAATTGCTCTGGCCTCTGCTGGACGTGACGACCACGCTCGATTCCAATTTGATTGTGGCGTACCGGTTCGGCTCGACATTCTTGAGCGAGGCACCTCCTGACGGGGCGGGACATCCGGAACGCGGCATCGAGCTGCTGGAGCGCGGGATTCAGGCGAATCCCGAACAGTGGAGATTTTATGAAGACCTTGGCTTTATCTACTACTTCGAGTTGAAGGATTACACCAAAGCGTCGGCGGCGTTTGCCGAAGGAAGCAAGAATCCCGAGGCGCAAATTTGGATGAAAGTCATGGCCGCAAAAATCGCGGCCGAGGGAGAATCGCCTTCGACGTCCATCTTTTTGTGGAACGAGGTTTACGAGACGACAAAAGATCCCCAGATTAAGCAAAACGCGCTGAAACATTTGCGATTGCTGCGAGCCGAACAGGACTGTAAAGAGCTGGATGCACTCGCGGACGAATATCAAAAGCGGACAGGCCGGCGTGCAGTCCGCATGAACGAACTGGTCCAAGCAGGATTGCTGCCAAGACTGCCGGCCGATCCGCTGGGATATCCTTACGTGTTTGGTCCGGACGGCAAAGCGGCGTTGAATCTCGATAGCCCGCTTCTCGAACAGCAGCTTCAACAACATGCCTGGAAGTAAATTGGCCAACGCGCAAGCGCCGCAACTACGATAGCGCTGCCTATTGCGAGGTACAGAGGAGCGTCATTTGGGCGTCGATGACGAGCTTTTGCGGCGGGGTCTTCGTGACAAAATGGAAGGAAGTCTCCGGACCAGCTGCGACGACGTCGCCCAGAAAAACATGATGCCCGGAGCCGTAATGGGCATAGAGCGGGACGCGGGTAATGAAATAACGCGGAACGTCCGTTTGGAAGAGCTTACCGCGGACTAGTTCGCCTTTCTCGGTGTGATGCATCGAGAACTCGACGCGATAGTGGGGAATTCCCGTGCCGCGCACCCACTGCTCGAAAAACCATTCCATGGAACGGCCGCCCTCGAGGTC
>Ga0247667_1000373_pt1 | contig 10852 bp, 10 predicted proteins | sample CNK08_metaG_FD_183027 | JGI IMG/M metagenome (GOLD analysis project Ga0247667, IMG submission 183027) | Soil microbial communities from Purdue University Martell Research Forest, Indiana, United States - CNK08 | ecosystem: Environmental > Terrestrial > Soil > Temperate forest > Bulk soil... | reverse complement strand
AGGGCGACCTTCGGATCCACCTCGACCTTGAGGCCGTCTCCGATCAGCTCGCCGTAGCGCAGCGCCTGCGCGGGATTGGACTTCGTCCGCACCACGCCGTCGTCTACGATGAGCTCATCCACCGGGACGGACAGCCGCTGGGCCGCACGTTCCACGAGAGCGCGGCGTGCGCTTGCGGCGGCGCGCCGCAGCTCGGAGCCGCCCTGGAAAATCGTGAGGTTCGCCGCGGTCAGCCACTGGTCGGGCGTGGTGGCGGTGTCGCCCATCACCATCTCGATGCGCTCGAAGGCGACGTCGAGCTCCTCGGCCGCGAGCTGGGCCAGCGCGGTGCGGCTGCCGGTGCCGAGGTCGACCTTGCCGCAGTACACGGTGACTCGGTTGTCGGGGCTGATCGTCAGCCAGGAATCCACTGCCTCCTTGGCCACGGACTTGGGCGTGCGCAGAGCTTGGGCGTTTTGGGCGCTCGCTGCGCCGAACATGGAGAAGCCGACCACCAGTGCGCCGCTCGTTTTGAGGAATTCCCTGCGGTCCAAGGAAAGGTTCGTAGTCATAAGGAGACCTTCCTAGGCCACCGCCGCGCGCTTGATCGCGGCGATGATGCGCTGGTGGGTGCCGCAGCGGCACAGGTTGCCCGCGAGCGCTTCGCGGATCTCGGTCTCGCTCGGGAACTTGTTCGTCGCCAGGAGCGCGGCGGCGGCCATGATCATGCCGTTGATGCAGTAGCCGCACTGGGCCGCCTGCTCGTCGATGAACGCGCGCTGCAGCTTCGAGGGTTTGGCGCTCGTGCCCAGGCCCTCGAGCGTCGTGATCGCGCCCTTCACGTCGCCGAGCGGCAGCAGGCACGAGCGCGCCGCCTGGCCGTCGAGGTGCACCGTGCAGGCGCCGCACTGGCCCAGGCCGCAGCCGAAGCGCGGGCCCTTCAGTGCGAGGTTCTCGCGCAGCACATAGAGCAGGGGTGTATCGGGCTCGGCGTCGACCGTCCGATTACGGCCGTTGACCTTCAGGGTGTACTTCGCCATCGGGGCCTCCTCGCTTGTTCTTTAGGCCATCCTACTCCGATGGCGTAGCGCCGCCGCCCTTTTTGTGGCGGCAGCGCCACGCTACGCTGGTGACGTCCCGGTTACTGTCCCTTCGGCGAGACGCAAGCTCCACTTAACGCCGGACCGCCGCCGTTACGTAGGCGGTTGCTCGGCGAGACCTGGTACTCCGTGCCGTCGCACCGAACAAGCGCTACCGCCGAGTTGCCGTCGATGACGTTCTGCACCATTTGCAGACCTTGCTGGGAGACCGTCACGAGATACACCGCCGAGGCGTCGAGCGAAGCCTGGTTCTGTCCCATGACGTTGGATCGAACCACGAGGCGATCGGCGTTGTCGACCGGAAGGAGCGCCATGGCGCCGCCAGACTGCGCCGAGTTGTTGACGAGTACGTTGCCGCTGATCACCGCGCTTCCGATGCTGAAAAGGATGCCACCTCCCGGACCGTCGTTCGCTGCGTTGTCCTTAATCAGGTTCTCGCGAATGGTTAGTTGATTCATCGCCTGCGCAGCGATTCCGGCACCGCCACCGCCGACGCTATGGCCCGAGACGACGTTGTTCGCCACCAGCGAGGCTCCGGGGCCGTCCCCATTCAGGAACATGCCTCCGCCGCCGGCGCCGGAGCACACTGGATCCTGCGCGTTGTCGGCGATGCGATTGCGCACGATCGTCACCGCGGCAGTGGTGGTGGATATGCCGCTTCCGAGGCAGCCGGAGTTGTTACGGATGACGTTGTCGGAGATTTCCGCGATCACCGTGTCGAGGTAAATTCCGCCGGATTGGAAGGTATTGGCCTGGAGTCCGTTAGTGATGGTGAAGCCGGAAATCACGACCGTCTCCGTTCCGGTGCCCCGTACTTCGACCACTACGCGGGTGCGCTGCCCGTCGATGGTCGTATCGGTCGCACCTGCGGTGGAGCGCGGGGTGAGCGACTTGCTTATGGAGAGGTTTTCAAAGTAAGTGCCGGGAGCGACCAGCACCGTGTCGCCTGACCGGGCGGCATCGATTGCGGCCTGAATCGTTCCATACTGCTGCGGCACGCTTAGCTCTGCGGCAAGCGTCGATGCGGTGCTGAAAAGAAAAGCGGCGAGCAGGACTGCTCAGCTCGAGTGACGAGACATCGATATCCTCCTGAGAGTCGTTGTTGGGCTTGCTTGCACGGCGGCGATCTTCCAGGTGGTCCGCGTTGCGCGAAAACTTTTCAGCATGGATGCGGTGCCTAGCCTTATCGGATCGTCCGAATCGACAGCGTGAACGAAAATCCGGGCGGCGCCCGGCATTTCCTGTGGCGAAAAGTGACCGACTAGCTGCGAAAAGCGACCGACTAGCTGATGTTGGGCAGCGGGAAGAGAATTCCGCCGAAGAGGAGGTAGGCGAGGAGCAGTGTCCACACCACGTTGACGAGCTGTGCTGCGATGAAGGCGAGCGCAGGCCGGCCGCCTTCCATGGTGGCGAGGTCGACGAAGCGTGTCTCGAGCCCGACCGAAACGAAGGCGAGGGCGAACCACCAGGTGCGAAACTCGCTCAGCGCGCCGCGCGTGCCGTTCACCGCATCGCCCGGCAGGAAGAACGAGAACAGCACCGACGCGGCGAGAAAGCCCAGGACGAATTTCGGAAAGCGCTCCCAGATGATGGCGACGTCGGTCTTGGTAGCGTCGCCTTCATTACGGGCTTGTGCGCGTGCCTTGTAGGCCCACCACACGACGAGGATGAACGCGGCGACGCCGATCAGCGCGTTCTGCGAGAACTTGACGATGACGCCGGTCTTCATCGCGGCGTCGCTGATCAGGGCGCCGGCCGCCACCACCGAGGCGCTGGTGTCGAGCGTGCCGCCGAGCCAGGCGCCGGCCACGAGGTCGGGCATCTGGAACTTCTTCGCGATCCACGGCATGACGATCATCATCGGCACCGCCACGATCAGCACGAGGGACGTGACGTAGGAGAGCTTCTTCTTGTCGCCCTGGATCGCGCCGCAGGTGGCGATCGCCGCCGACACGCCGCAGATCGCGACCGACGAGGAGAGCATGGCGGCGAAGTCGTCATCGACGCGCAGCTTGCGCGCGAGCCAGAAGCAGACGTACCAGATCACCGTCACCACGAGCACCGCCTGCACGATGCCGAGCGCGCCCGCCTGCAGCACCTCCATGAAAAGCAGCCCTGCGCCGAGGATCACCAGGCCGGTCTTGATGTAGAACTCGGTCTGCACCGCGGGCTTGAGCCAGGCGGGAACGCCGAGGGTGTTGCTCACGAGCAGGCCCGTGAGCAGCGCGAAGATCACGTACTCGACGCCGTAGTCGATGAACAGCCCGTTGCCGGCGAGCACGCGCGCGAGCCATGCCAGCGCGAACACGGCCGGGAAACCCGCGAGAAACGCGCCGGCCTTTCCGCCGATGAGCAGCACGCCCGTCGCCGCGACCGCGGCCCAGGCGAGCGCGATCCACAGCGCTTTCGAGAGGTTCGGCCAGGCGAACACCTTCGCCGGCGTGGCGGCGGCGTGGCCGCGGATCTCGGCGGCGAGGGTGCCGGCGACCGTATTGCGGCCCGCAACCTTGGCGAGCTGCCCCGCGGCGGCTTCGATGGCCTTGCGGTCATTGCTCAGGAGCGCCTGCCGCAGGGGTGCCGCGGCGGGCGCCGTCTCGAGGGCCGCGCTCCAATCCGGCGCCCGCGACGCGATCTGGCCGTCGGTGGTCCAGCGGAACGATGGGACGAGCTGCCCGAGATCGATCGACTTGCTGTTGAAAAGGACAAGCGTCGCCAGGATGACGAAAAACCCGAGGTAGACCGCGATCCAGTCCTCGGTGCGCCAGGTGGCTGGCGGCGCGACGCTGATCGTCGCAGGTGCGGTCTCCGCTATTCCGTTCGCCATGGCGGGAAGCATTCTTCTCCCGCAAGGCGCCGCCGCCCAATACCAAATCGCTATAAGGAAATAAAAAGCCCGGCTTACGCCGGGCTAAAAGGACCCGCAACAGGAGATTCGGGTGACTAGCGCTTGCAGCCGAACCGGGCGCGCACGTCGGCCATGCCGTCGCTGTCGTCATTGATGCTCGACGCGGCAGGCTCGTTGTCGCCGGTTTCCTTGGCAAGCGCCTTGCGATAGGACTCGAGGGACTCGGACAGCGCCGCGCAGGCGTCGGCGGTCTCGCCGACCTGGCTGCGGGCCGAGGCGACGCGCAGCGCGGTGGCGCTGGCCTCGCGGTAGTCGCGCGATGCCGTCGGGGTGGCCGATTTCTCCAGCTTGTCCTTGCCGGTATCCGAGCCGGCGGCGGTGCTGAAGCCCAGCACGAGGACGGCGCCGAGGACTGCGAAGCTTTTTCCGGACTTGCTCATGATTCCTCCCGAGGTTCGTTTGCCGGCTGATCCGGTCGATCAGCCATCGACATCACGGCGCCAGAGTACAGGCTGGACGCGTTCCCGGGGGTAAGCCTTGGTGAGTGTCTTCTTGTGTCTTCTTATCGGAATTTGTGCGCAGCAGGGGCTCGGCACGGCTTTCCCTGCTAGAGGGGTTTACAGTTTCTTGCAGCGACTAATCGAGAACGTAAAATCTAGAGCGCGGACCTGCCGGCGTAGCGCCGCTTCACGCAAAGGTACTCCTTCCAGTATCGCCACGCGCGCTGTCCCATGATCATTTCCTCGTGGGGGTGCCCGATGGGGAACTGGTTCTTCGGCATGTCGGCGTCGGTCCAGAGGCCCCGGCGCTTCCTTTCCTCGCGCTGGTCGACCAGCCAGTCGTTGTAGCTCTCGTACACGACATGGCCTTCCGGTGCGTCCATGGTGGCCGCCCGCGTACGGCCGTCGAGCTCGCGCCAAAGCGCGGCCTGCTCCTCGGTGAGGGTGGCCGGCCGCACGTCGAGCTTGTAGCCCGCCTCCTCGAGCTCCTTGCCGGCCACCGCCGCGAAGATCTCCTGGTCGCGCAGGCTCAGCTGACGCTTGTAGATGCCGATGTAGCGGTCGCTCGCCTCGTGGCCGAGCGGCTTGTGGTCCTTGGTGGCGCCGCGGTTTTTCGCGAGCTCGGTCTTATGGAACTCCAGCATCTCGGGGGCGAATTTTTCGCCTAGGAAGGCGCACACGTCCTTCAGGACGCCGACGGGATCCTTTACCAGGTCCTCGTAGCACAGGTCCATCCACTGGTCGGTCGCGAGCTGCTTGCGCCAGGGGCGCACCGCGTTCTGGCATAGCGCCCAGCTCTCGGCGGCGCAGAAGATGTTGGTCGGCCCGAACGCGGAGTCGAGGTAGTCTGCGCTCGCGTCGCGGCCGTCGCGCGTGATGAAGATGAACTGCGCGTTGGGGAAGTCCTCGAGGATCTCCTTCACGAAGAAGAGGTTGTGCGGCGTCTTCTCGCCCCAGCGCGCCTTGTTTCCGGCCGCGCGCGCGTATCGCTCGTGCATGGCGCAGTAGATGCCGGCGAAGCTCCGCTCCTTCAGCTCGGCGAGGATCTCGTCGAGGATGGTCCGTGGATTGACCTTCATTCCCCAGAAGGGTGTCTTCAGGCCGAACACCATTTCTTCCGCCAGGGTGCGGAAGTTGGCTTCCCTGGAGAGGTCCCCATAGGTATAGAGGTACGGCCTGAAGCGCGGGTAGTACCACACCACCTCCGGCACCGCGATGCGCGGGTGGCAGCCGAGCATCGCCATGACCAGAGTGGTGCCGGAGCGCTCGGCCCCGATCATGATGACGGGCCGCTCTTTCAGCGTGATGGGCATTTCACTTCAAATCAGGGTTGCTTGATGTCGAGATCGCCCAGCCAGGCGAGGAAGTCGACGAAGGCCTGGCGCGGCGTTTCCTTGAACCCGGGGGGCATGCCGATCTTCTTCAGAATCGCCTGGCCGCTCTCGGTGGTGTCGAGGGCGATGATCGCGGCGCGCAGCCGTTCGATCTGCGCGGCGGAAATCTTGGGCGAGGCGATCATCGGCATGTTGATCTGGTCGGGGCTTCTCGCGATCACGCGGCCGCCGTTCTTTTCCCAGCTCCGCCCGACCCCGGAGACCGAGTTGACCACGCCGACGTCGAAGAAGCCGTTCTCGAGCGACCAGCCGATCGCCGCCTGGTCGCGCATGGATTTCACCGTCTCGCGGCTCATGTCGATCTTATTGTCGCGCAGCATCGCGTTGGCCGCGCGCCACATATTGGAATACTGGTCGGGCGTCAGGATGGTCCGGCCGCGCACGTCGCTGATCGTGCGGATGGGCGAGGTCTTTACCACGATGAAGAGCGTCTGGTAGGGCTCCTTCGCCGAGACCACCGGCTGGTAGCCGAAGTCGCGCACCGCCTCCGCGGGAACGTCGTTCGGCCGCGCGAGCAGCAGGCCGTAGGAATGGTTCTTCAGGTTTTCCTTCAGCCGGTCGCGGCCGCGCGCGTTGACGATGCTGACCTTCACCCGCAGCGCCTTTTCCACCACTTCGCCGAACTCCTGGTAGCGGAACAGGATGTCGGCGGCGTCGGCGTTCCCCGAGCCGCCCTCGTTGATCGCGAACACGATGCTCGTGGGCGCGGGTTGCCCGTGGGCAAACGCGGCGGCGAAGGCAGTAAGGGCGGGTACGAGGACCCGCTCAAGCAGCCGGCGGCTCAGCTTGCGTCGGAGGGTACAGCTCATTCTTTCTCCCCTTTCATGGGCTGCTCAGCCGGGCGCCGGCGCGAACCAGCACAGCCCACTGCAGTGGGTTTCCCCCCGTGCAGCCCGGCTGCCTTGGCGTGGTCGCTTTAGGCCCGTGGCTTTGCGTCCCGGACTTTCGTCCGGTTTGCCCTGGTACGTTTGCAACGGCACAAAAAGTGTTGTCATCAATGGTGGCGGCTCGGGCGCAAATCCCATAAGCAGTTCTTCACGCCCGATCCACGAACTGGATCGCGGGATAAGTTCTAACCCGTGCTCGGCGGCAGGATGTAGAGGTCGAGCTTCAGCCACGCAACCGTGATCCAGAAGTGCGCCGTAGTAGCCGGCGACGATGGCCTGCGCGCCCGTGGCGGAGGCGGTGGCGTAGCTCTGAAGCGGAAGAGTTAGAACGCGCAGAATTTATCTGCGCGTCCGTGTCCCCTTATCTGCGCGTCCGCTTCTTCGCCTTGCCAGCCTTCTTCGCCTTCTTCTTCGCCGGCGCTTTCTTCATTTGCTTCATTTCCTGCTTCGACGGCTGATACAGGCCCATCATGTTCTCTTCGGTGTCCTTGAACACCGCGATCGAGCCCATGCCCGGCGCGATCTCCTGCCGCGGCAGGATTACGCTGCCGCCGCTCGCAGTGACCTTGGCGAGGAACTCGTCGATGGACTTCACCGCCACGTAATTCGCGAAGGGCTGGCCGGGCATGTTGCGCTTCATCAGGCCGCCGTTGATGCCCGGCTGGCCTTCGTTGCGCGTCGTCACTCCGTAGTACTCGATACCGCCTGCCGGCATGGGCATTTGCTTGATCTTCCAGCCGAACACGCTCTGGTAGAACGTCTGGGCTCGCGCGACATCGTCGGCGGGAATCTCGAAATGCACGATCGGGTTGGGCATGGTCGGTTTCCTTGAGTTATGTCATTCCCAGAGGCCTGCGGGCAGCGGCAGGCCCGCATAGTCTCGGGTCGTCAGGGGCCCATCGGCCGGGATGCCGAAGCGCTCGAGCACCGAGATGATCTGGCGGGCGTGCTGCGCCGAGTGCCAGGTGCAGCGCTCGAGCAGGTGGTGCAGGGGCTGGAGCCCGTAGTAGGTCTTGATGTCCTCGCCGCAGGACTTGTCGGGCAAGGCGGCCCACCAGCGCTGCACCCTGGCCGCGACGCTGTGGCCGTAGGCGCGGATGTCGTCGGCCGTTTTCACCGCCGGCGGCGGCGGCGCGTTGTAGACCGAGGTCAGGTCCTCGACGCCGTCCTCGACGGCCTGCAGGAAGGCATCCGGCACCTGGTAGATGTGATAGGCGAGGTCGCGGATGCTGCGGTCGCGGCCGGGCGTGGCGCGCTCGCCGAGGCGCTCGGCCGGGATCTGCATCACGTGGCGCTGCGCCGCCTCCAGCACGGTCAGCCACTTTTCGACCAGCTCGGCGGGCGAAAGGCGCCGGAACGACACGTCGCGGCCGAGAAAGCGCGAGACGTCGGCGAGCTCCTGCGCGAAGACATATCGATCGCCCAGGCGCACGACCGGAACCGTGCGCACGCCGAGCTCGCGCAGCTCTTCCATGGCCTCGGGGCGCGCCGACACGTTCACCGACTCGTAGTCGACGCCCAGGCCGGTCAGGAACTCCTTGACCCGCACGCAGCTCGAGCACCCGGGCCGCCAATAGACTTTCAGCTGCTGCGAGAGCTCGGACGTCGCCGCCATGGTTTTCTCCTGGGAAGAAAAGATTCTACGCCGCCACGCGCAGGAGCGTCTGCGCGTAGGCCGGCGCAGTGGGCTCGTGCATGAAGTACACGAAGGTCTCGCTCCAGGCGCACTGCGCGAGCTTACGGCCCCATTGTTGCAGGTCTTGCTCCGAATACGACTCGAGCCGCAGCCGCACGTAGCCCCAGGGCGCCGTCTCGACCATCGGCGGCGGCGCGTTGTCTTCGCGCTCGGAGAGGCACAGCGCCGCCCCCGCGCCGCGCAGCGCGCCGTAGACCTCCTCGTCGAACCAGCTCGGGTTGCGAAACTCGAACGCGGCGCGGTGGCTGTCCGGAAGGAGCCGCAGGAACGCCTCGAGACGCGGCAGGTCCTTCTTCATCTGCGGCGGAAGCTGGAACAGGACCGGGCCGCGCTTCTCACCCAGGGCGGCGAGCGCGCGGTAGAGGTAATCCACGGAATCGGCCGCGGTTTCCGCCTTGAGGCGGGCGAAGTGCGTGATGCGCCGGGAGGCCTTGATGGCGAAGCGAAAGCCTTCGGGCGTGGCGCGTGCCAGTTCTCGAGCATGGCGGCCCCCGGCATGCGGTAGAACGTGTTGTTGATCTCGACCGTCGGCAGGCGCTCGGCGTACCAGGCGAGCATCGCGTCGGCCTTGATGCTGGCGGGATAGAACACGCCCTTCCACTCCTTGAAGGCGTAGCCGCTGGCCCCTGCCAAGAGCCTCTTAGAATTCAGCATGAGAATGGCATGGCGAAGGAAAAGTTAACCGAATATTCGGCGAAGCGCAGCTTCCAGGCGACGCCCGAGCCGGCTCCCGCGCCCGGAGAGGGCCGCCGGGGGCCGCTCCTCTTCGTCATCCAGCAGCACTCGGCCCGGCGGATGCACTACGACTTTCGGCTCGAGTGCGACGGGGTGCTCAAGTCCTGGGCGGTGCCGAAAGGTCCGTCGCCCGACCCGGCCGAGAAGCGCCTCGCGGTGCAGACCGAGGACCATCCGCTCGCCTACGCGACCTTCGAGGGCGTCATCCCGCCCGGGCAGTACGGGGCGGGCGAGGTGATCGTCTGGGACTGCGGCGTGTATTCGCCGGACGAGGGGGGCCACTGGTTCCATGACCGTGCCGAGGCCGAGCGCCGGGTCCGCGAAGGGCTCGAGAAGGGCAAGCTCAGCATCCTGCTGCGCGGGGAGAAGGCGAAGGGCTCCTACGCGCTGGTGCGCACCAAGGAGCAGAAGAACTGGCTCCTCATCAAGCACAAGGACCGCTTCGCGGCGAAGGCCGATCTCACCTCGCAGGACCGCTCTCCTTTATCCGGGGTGACAGTGGAGGAGATGACCGCTATGCCGGCGCACCGCCTGCCGCTCGAGCGCCTGGTGCCGACCGGCGAGCCGCGCCCGGTTCCGGCGAGCCTCGCGCCGATGCAGGCGGAGCTCGGCGAGGCGCCTTTCAACCACCGCGACTGGATGTGGGAGCCGAAGCTCGACGGCTATCGCGCGCTCGCGTTCATCGACCCGAAGGGCGTGCAGCTTCGCTCGCGGCGCGGCCTCGACCTCGCCGAGGATTTTCCGCGCCTCGTCGCCGAGCTCGGAATGCAGGCCGTGAACGCCATGGTGCTCGACGGCGAGATCGTCGCTTTCGACGCGGCCGGCAAGCCTTCCTTCAATGCGATGCAGAACCGCTCTCAGGCGAGCGTTTTCTACTGCTTCGACCTGGTCAACTTCGAAGGCATCGACCTGCGCAAGCTCGCCTACGCCGAGCGGCGCCGCTACCTCGCACAGTGCCTGCTTCCCTCGCCGCTGGTGCAGCTCGTGCACGCCGCGGACGACGGCGTGGCGCTGCATCGAGCGGCGATGGCGAGCGGACTCGAAGGGGTCATCGGCAAGCGCAAGGACAGCCGCTACGAGTCGGGCAAGCGCTCGGGCGCCTGGCGCAAGGTCAAGGCGACGCAGAGCGCGGAGTTCGTGATCGGCGGCTACACCACGGGGAAGGGGGCGCGCGCCGCGCTCGGTGCGATTCTCGTCGGCTATTGGGACGACGGCCACCTGCGCTACGCTTCCCATGTCGGTTCCGGCTTCGACGACGAAACAATTTCATCGGTCGAAAAAAAGCTGGTGGCGCTGCGTGCGAGCGCGAGTCCATTCAGCGAGAAACCGCCGGTGAATGCGCCGACGCAGTGGGTGAAGCCCGAGCTGGTGGCGGAGGTCAAGTTCCAGAGCTGGACCGACGACGGTAGTCTGCGCGCGCCGGTCTTCCTGCGCCTGCGGGACGACATCGAGCCGAAGGAAGTCACGCGAAGAGAAATCGCCAAACCAGCCTCGGCCGTCGAGGCGTCCACTGAAGTAGGACAAGTGCTCGAGCAGCTCGAGAGCACGAAGAACGCCTATACGCTCGCGCTCGGCCCGCACCAGATCCGGCTCACGAACCTCGACCGCGTGTACTGGCCCGCCGACCCAGCGCTGAAGCAGCCGGCGCTCACCAAACGCGACCTCATCCGCTACTTCGCCGAGATCTCGCCGTACATCCTGCCGCACCTTGCCGAC
>Ga0247667_1000371_pt1 | contig 10903 bp, 9 predicted proteins | sample CNK08_metaG_FD_183027 | JGI IMG/M metagenome (GOLD analysis project Ga0247667, IMG submission 183027) | Soil microbial communities from Purdue University Martell Research Forest, Indiana, United States - CNK08 | ecosystem: Environmental > Terrestrial > Soil > Temperate forest > Bulk soil | place... | reverse complement strand
ACCGGAGCAGTCGCGTGACTTTTTCGTGTTTGATCAAAATGGGTCCAAATTGATCAAACACGAAAAAGTCACGCGACTGCTCCGGTTCATGCTGCGGCGTCTGCTCTTAATTGCCAGTCTTGGCCTTGTCGCCGCTCTTTTCAGCGCGACCCTCGTGCGGTTTGCGCCCGGGTATGGCGTTGAGGAACGTGAACTCGATCCACGATGGAGCGCAGAGAGCGTCGAAGCCTTACGCCACAAGCAGTTGCTTCAAGAAGGACTGGCTTCGTTTTACTTCCACTACCTATCGGCACTCGCCCGCGGCGATCTCGGTGAATCCGATTCCCTGAAACGGCCGGTTCGGGAGCTACTCACGCAACGGCTTCCCGTAACCGGAAGCGCGATCGTTCGTGGTCTGGGCGTTGCGTGGCTCGCAGCCGCGCTGCTTGCATCCCTGGGTTTGTCCTCGCGAAGTTGGCTCTATGAGGCATCAGGGACCGCCTTCAGCAGTTTGCTCCTATCATTACCGTCCGCAGTGGTCGCCATGCTGGCCGTTCATCTGCGTGCTCCCGTCTTCTGCGCGATTAGCGTTGTGGTCTTCCCCCGGCTCCATCGTTACATGCGAAGTTTGCTGGTGCGTTCGTATGACCAGCCTCACGTACTTGCGGCACGGGCTAGGGGCCTGACGAGCGGAACGATTTTTTGGCGGCACGTCCTGCCGGTTGCTGCGCCGCCGCTCCTTGCTCTTTTCGGTGTGTCTTTTGCAATTGCCTTTGGCGCCGCAATTCCTATCGAAGCTTTATGCGATTCACCGGGCCTGGGACAACTAGCCTGGCACGCCGCACTCAGCCGCGACTTACCCCTCATTGTCAATGTGACCTTCGTTGTCTGCCTGGTGATGCTCGTGGCGAACTCACTCGCCGATCTGGCCGGCCGGACTGTCATAGGGGCTTCGCAATGAGCCCGCTCCAGAAGGTAGCAGCCATTTTACTGTGCACGATTTTGCTGTTGATGGTACTCGCCAGCATCTTCGTGCCTGCTCCTTACGCCAGGCAGTTTCGAGATATCCCGAACGCCGGTCCTTCGACCGCGCATCCACTAGGCACGGATGCTTTGGGGCGCGATTCTTTGTCCCGATTACTCTACGGCACACGCGTTTCCTTGTTGCTGGCCCCGGGCGCATCGCTCCTTTCCACCATCATTGCCGCATTGTTGGGCAGCGCCGCAGGTCTCATTGGCGGCTGGTTCGAACGGATTGTTCTTGCCTTGACGGACCTTTCTCTCGCATTGCCCTGGCTATTTCTTCTCCTTACCGTTCGCGCCATGTTGCCCCTCGATGTTCCTCCCATGGTGTCGGTCGTCATCGCGTTCTTGATGATGGGCCTGCTGGGCTGGCAGTCTGCTGTTCGCGTCATCTGCGCTGCCACGCGCGGAATCAGAGATTCCGATTTCTTGCTCCTCGCGCGCTCCACGGGGTGCCAACCCGCGCGGCTCCTGTTGCGCCACGTCGCGCCAAACCTGCGCCCGCTTTTTTACGTGCAATTCTGGATTTCAATTCCCTTGTTCATACTGACCGAGGCGAACTTGAGTATTTTAGGACTTGGGGTGATGGAGCCAATGCCGTCATGGGGTAATTTGCTGCGAGGCTTCGAAAATTTTTCCGCCCTCGCGGCGAACCCGCTGCGGCTCGTGCCGCTCATTCTCCTCGTACTTGTGGTCATGTGCTTTCAACTGGTTCTTCCATCGCAGGAGGTCACACAGTAATGCGTCAGGCTTGGATTTTTCTGACTCTTATTCTCGTCCTGGGCTTGCCCGCGGCGGTCCGCGCCGAAACGGCGAGGCAGTCTGGTGGCGAGTTGCATTTCTGCCTTCATGGAGAGCCGAAGACGTTCAATCCCCTGCTAGTCGAGGAGGATGCATCGGAAACGATCCGTTATCTAACAGGTGGCGTTCTGATCCGTCTGAATCGGCAGACCCAGGCCCTCGAGCCGGGCCTGGCCGTTTCCTGGAAAGTTAGCCAGGAAGGTCGAAGAATATCCTTTCACCTCCGCAGCGGACTGCGCTTTTCGGACGGCACGCCATTTACCGCCGAAGACGTTGCGTACACTTTAAAGGCGCTCATGGACCCGCAGCTTCATTCGCCGACCGGTGATTCTTTCCGCTCCGGGGAAGGGCAAGTTGATGTTCAAATCCCTTCAGCCGCCGCTGTCGTTGTTACCTTTCCCGCACCAGTGGCAGGACTCGAACGCCTTTTTGATCAAGTCGCTATTCTCTCTGCGCATTCGCCCAAAAAGGAGATGGCCGTTCTTGGTCCCTTCTACGTCGCGGATTACAGCCCGGGCTCTTCCGTGCTGCTCCACCGGAATCCGAATTACTGGAAGAAAGATAAAGAAGGAAAGCCTCTGCCCTATCTTGATTCGATTCGGCTCGATATTCAGCGGAATCGCGACATTGAGTTGCTGCGCTTCCGCCGAGGCGAAATTCAGTTGATCAACGCTCTAGACTCCGAATCCTTTGACAGTCTGCAGAAAGAAATGCCTGCAGTTGCTCATGATGCTGGTCCGGGCCTCGATTCAGAACAGATGTGGTTCAACCAGGTGCCCTCCGCACCGTTGTCCGAATATAAGAAGAATTGGTTCCGCACCACAGAGTTTCGCAAAGCCATTTCCATGGCCATCAATCGTGCAGATTTGTGCCGCATTGTCTTTGGCGGACACGCCCATCCTGCCGTGGGGCCTGTTTCGCCCGCAAACCAGTTTTGGTTCAACTCTTCGCTTCCTGTTCCCGCATACGATGCCTCGGGAGCGCTTCGCCTCCTTGCGCAGGTAGGGTTCCGGCTTGAAGGCGGAGCCTTGCACGATTCTTCGGGAAATCGCGTCGAATTTACAGTGATCACCAACGCCGGAAATAAATCCCGCGAACAAATGGCCACCATGATTCAGCAGGACCTTTCGTCAATTGGAATCAAGGTGAACTTGGTCACTCTCGACTTTCCTTCGCTCATCGAGCGCATCACTCGCACCTACGATTACGAAGCCTGCCTTCTCGGCCTCGTGAACACAGACCTCGATCCTAACAGCCAGATGAACGTGTGGCTTAGTTCTGCCGAGAATCATCAGTGGAATCCCAAAGAATCGAAGCCCGCGACCGCGTGGGAAGCCGAGCTGGACCGCCTGATGCGCTCGCAGGCCTCCGCCATCTCGGACAAAAAACGTAAAGCCGATTGGGACAAAGTTCAACAAATCGTCGCTGAGCAGCAGCCCTTCATTTACCTTGTGAACAAAGATGCCATGTCGGCCATTTCGTCCGCTGTCGTTGGCTCCTCCCCTTCGGTCTTGGACCCCCATGCCTTCTGGAACGCCGAACTCCTCCGTTTGGGAGGGGATCTGGCTTTGGGTGCCCAAAAGTGACCCAAGCCGCCCCACTTCTGTCGCTTCGGCTTTCCGTCGATTACCGCAACAAGACTGGAGTGCTGCGCGACGTTTTCATGGAACTTTGGCGGGGCGAAATTCTTGGCCTTGTTGGCCAGAGCGGTTCTGGCAAAAGCACTCTGTCGCTTGCGATTCTTCGCCTGCTGCACCTGAAAGGGGGAACTGCGCGCGGCAGCTTGTTATTCAAGGGAGAGGACTTAATATCAAAGACTGAGACGGAGATGAGATTCCTGCGCGGTCGCGAAATGAGTATCGTGCTGCAAAGCCCACTGTCTTCCCTCAATCCAGTCCTCCGCATCGGATCGCAGCTCCGCGAAGCGTGGCGCGCTCACGCTGACGGAACGCGAGAAGAATGTGCTGCTCCAATCCGCACGGCATTGGCGAACGTCAGTCTCCCGAACGACAGCGATTTCCTGCGCCGCCGGCCATCCCAACTGAGCGTGGGCCAGGCCCAGCGTGTCATCATCGCGATGGCCATCCTCCACCGCCCTTCGCTCCTTATTGCCGATGAGGCTACAAGCGCTCTGGATACCATCACTCAATCAGAAATCCTGCGCTTGTTTGCTCAGCTCAACCGTGAGCTTGGAATGGGAATCCTTTATATCTCTCATGATTTGCTATCCGTCGCGGCAATATGCCATCGCATCGCAATTCTCAACGACGGTGAAATTGTCGAAGTTGGCTTGCCATCACAAATCTTTGGCGAGCCCCGGCACCCTTATACACAAAAACTAATCGCCGCGCTTCCCCGAGAGCCTTTTCGAGATTTCCATAGAGACGAGCTCGAGAGCGCCGCCGCGAACGATGGCTGCGTCAAACGATCAGAAGAGTCGTCCATCCCTGATCAAATTCCCAGCATCGCCCGCTAAAAACCGAGTCGCACACCGCAACCCCGCGACGTGTGACCAGTCCTGATTAACGCTGCCAGCTCAACCGGTCGCTGCAACACCATCCAATGCGTTGATTCGACAATGCTTCCCCGGGAGAAGCGATCTGTTTGGCTGTACTCGGTCAAAACCTAGCCAGGGTAGTGTTCCGGCTGATCGAATCCTAGCGAGCGATTTAGCCTCTATTTTCAATGCAAATCGGGTTCTACCTGAGTGTTGCGTCGACCCATTGAGACCGCCGCGTTAATCAGGAGTCACGCACTGGCCACGAGAAATTGGGCTATCCTGTGGTTCGTTCGGACGATGGCGGAATTGAGTTTTTAATTGGGAAGAGACCGCAAAGTCAGGTATGTGAGCAAGGACGAAGTTGCTCAAGGAATACGAAAACAATTCTCACCGGAATACGCAGAGTTTCTGTTGGTTCAGATGGGGTATTCACCTCAGGCGTGCCCCAAGAGCGACAATGGTTCTTTCACAACGCTTTGGTTGGCTAAACCGAACGACGCAATCGATGGGAAGATGTGGGCGAAGTGGTATTTCTGGTGTGACAAATCTTTTTTCTGGCATTCTTTGCCCCCTGGGGACTTGGCGGTGTCGGCTTGCAAAACATAAGCGCGGGCGAGTCCGAGATGTGCGAGCACGCCGAAAAAGAATTGTTAACGGCCCTAGCGGATCCACTGGCGTCATAATGACGGTCCGCGTATCAGTTTATATCCGGATTAGTCTATTGCAATTGTTGGAGCGTTTTGCCCGTACCCGGACTCTTTACGGTTCGAATCGGAAGTGAATGGTGATCGTAACGTGCGTGGGAACGGGCTGGCCATTCCGCGTTGCTGGTTCGTACTTGTATTGCTTCAAGGATTCAACCGCGGGGCCGCGTAGTGAGGGAGGCCCCGAGATCACCCTGATGAAATTCACCTCGCCCGACGTACCGACAACGGCATCGATGACAACATTTCCTCTTTCAAAATCCCGCAGGGCTTCCAGCGTAGCCACTGCTCGCGCCGAATGAATCAATCTCGGCGGCACGACAGCACTCTCTTTCCCGGAAGTCGCCTCCAAATTCGATGGAGGTCTCGCCGCAGGCCGAACGAGCGATGGCTTCCTCGCCTTCGTTACGCGAGACGCGTTTTTTTTCGGTGCGGGCTGCTCAACAGGCGCACTCGACGAGGCTGCTGCCAGGGGTGCCTCAATTCCATTCGCGTGCGCGAGCGCATCCGCACTGGGCACCGGCGCGCTCTTCACAGGTATTCCCGGCAAAGTCAACGGAGCATCGCTCGCCACTTTCATAGTGTAGTTTCCAGCAGGTTTCTTTGCTCCCGCCGGCTTCCACGGCAACCAATTCTTGAACCAAGCCGCGCCAACAATGGCACCCATCAGTGCCACTACCAGAAACGTCAGCCGAATTACTCCCTTGCGAAATCCAGGAGTGAAGCTCCCCCGCGGCACCCGCCATCGCTTCGACTTCGGAAATGACCTGGTGAAATCCTGCACTGTCAGCGGCGTCGCCGCTTGCTCGGCCGATTCCCATGGCGCAGGAAGCGGATCGCGTTTGATTGGCAGAGCCGCAGCAGCAGCATCCATCCCGCTAATGAGAATCGCTTCCGTACTCAGCAAATCCCCCGGCCCGGGGATCGGAGCAGCCTCGGAAATATCAGCACTTAGCTGTGCCAGGGCAGACGCCTCCGCGTTCGTGGCCGGCGTCTCCTTGAAGACCGGTTTCGCGCGCAGAACTTCCACTTTCCGCTTGAACGTTTGAAGTTCCCCCGCATTGGGCACAGGCGGCAAAATCCCTGGTTGGTCGGCGGTGGCCTCCGCGGTGATGACCATCGCGGCCGTTTCCGCATCCTGAGCGTTTTTCGGCAGCAAAGCCGTCGCCGCCGAAAACTCCGTGCCCCAGAATCGCGGCGCCGGCTCAACAAACTCAAGCTCCAGATAGCAGATTGTCGGTTTGTAGGCTCGCTTCCGTAGTACTTGGACGATCACTTCGCGCTTGGTTTCCACGTTGGCGAGAACCAGCAGCTGCCCGGGGGTCACCGCGGCGGACAACCGAATCACCCCACCAGTTTCAGCCACCAGGACAGAAGTCGTTTCTTCGTTGAAAAGCTGGCGGCCCAGCTCATTCTTCTCCGGCGGAATGCCCGTAGCTCGCACTAGCACTTCGCGCGAGATCATATTGGGTTTCAAAAGTGGGACTGGCGTCGTGGGAGGTGCTTCAGTTTCTTTCGGTTCTTCTGAAATGTCTGGAATCTCCTCGAGCGGAGGCTGCTCGTGCGTGACGTTCCCCGCGGAAGGCGTTTCGCTCGCTCTCGCCCCCTCCTCGGGGACTGGGAAATCCGCAGGCAGCTGTTCTAGAGTGTTCGTGGTACTTGCGGCTTCGACTGCTTTCACTTCCTGAGCTTGGGCTGGAGTCGCCGCAGGTTGTGGCTCCACATTGCTCGCCACACGCGGCGCGTCAACCGCCCCTGGTCCCTCCGCCAGGGTTGGAGCCTCCACAGACTCCTGTTGTGGAATATTCGCCGCGCTGGGAGCTTCGACTGCTTTCGATTCTTCCCGCTGGACCTGACTTTCCTCGGCCTGTGACTTGGCAACGCCAGTCAGTAGTTGCATGTCCTCTGCGGAAGCCAATTCGCTAGTTGCTTGCGTCTGGCCAAAAGGCGGTTCTTCGAGCGCGGTAGGCAGACGGGGGACGACAGGCTTTCCTTCCGGCTTGACAGAGTCCGGCACACCTACGACAAATCCCAAAAGCAACAGGCCATAAAGAGCGCGAGAAGCTTGGGGCCTGGGCAACGCGCTTTGCGAGACGAGGTCTTTGGCCGAAATCGGTTGGGAGATCAGGCCAAGCAAGCGCCGCTCCTTATCTTCCAGATCCTCTGGCTTAAAAGGGCGCCGCGGGTCAGACGAGAGCTCAACGCGAAAATCGGCGTCTTCGGCGAGCCGGTCCAGAGGCAGATCATTAGCTTTGCGCACCGCCTCCAGGAGCAACTTCTCCATCGGCACAATGATACCGATTTCCGGGACCACATTTTTTTCGAGAGAGCTGAAGAAATGGAACCGGCCGGCAGGATAGTCGAGTACGGATGCGGTGACTTGTAGGACTTGGCGGTGCACCCAGGTGATTATCTCCTCGACTCCATTAACGCCCATCTCGGCAATTGCAGAACCAAAGCGTTGGCCCGTCTCTACGAGCGTGGAAGCCTCCTCAAACTGGCTCTGGGTCAAGGCTCCGGCTCGGAGCATAACTTCCCCCAGGCCATCTTCTCGGTCGCTGCTGGTCGCAAACACCAGTTCCCCGGCGTCGAAAAAGAGTGCCTTTTCCACGCGTCCAAAGACGAGTTGCAACTTGCCTGTCAAGCGCCTGGAATAAATCCGATGGAGGAGGGCGAGCAGGGTGTGGTGACAATCGATTTCCCCCGAATCTGGTGGCTGTTCGGTGGGAGAAAACCAATTGGATAGAGTGGCGACCCCTAATTTTTTCTGTTCCGCATCCAATAGCTGAACAGACCCGCCGCTCTGCCCGGCTGCAGCTGGGCTACGATCTTGCTTTTCGCTCGGAATGGTCTCTGCCTCTGAGACCAGAATACTCGAACAGGATAGGGCTGAGAAAAGGCCTTGCCCAATGACATATTAATCCTTGAGAGTGAATCAGCCACCAGGATCACTCCAAAGCGCAATCCAAATCTCTTCCGGGGCCCAGTTTTCGCCGTTCATTGGTGCGTAGCATATGCGATCATTCTGGACCAGCGGTCGGCTACCTGGAAGTAATCCTTGGGCCCGCCTAGCGATAAGTTGCCAACTCCTGGTAAGTCGCGTTACCGGACACTGAGATCTGAGCCGATTCCGCCTGTACAATAACGGGCGGGGCGCCTACAGCCCCGGATACTTGCCCAAGAAGAGTAGGGCGATGTCGATGGTATCGCAGACTCCGTGGGCGACAATAGGAATGGCGAGGTTGCGGCGATAGGCAAGATACATCAATCCCAAGATCAGCCCATCCGAACCCTCCTCGATGATGCCGGTGAGGCCTTGCTGGTAATGAGAGAAACCGAAGAGAGCGCTAATCACGACTAGACTCACGATCCATGCGGTGTGTGTGCCGCGGCCGAGATCTGCAACGCGATTCATCAAGTAGCCACGATACACGAGCTCTTCACCAAAGGCCGCAAGGATCCAGATGAGAGCGATCATGAGCAACGCATATTTGAGGTTTCCTCTTACAGCAGGAAAACCCGGGAGGTCGGGGGCTTTCCCAGGAGGTGGGTGAGAAGCGGCTGCTTGCCGAACAGGTCGAAAATCTCCAGGCCGATGCCATAGGAGATGCCAAGCATAAGAGTCGTTGCCCACGTGCGATATCGCGTGAAGCCAATCTGTTTCCATTGGACTCTGCGAATACGAAGCGAAATCCACGCGAGGAGGAGGAGATACGGCGTAGCGCTGACCTTCAGGACGTGATGCTGGCGGCCAATGTAAATGGCGACCACAAGGGCAAATTCGACAAGGACCAGCCACCGGCCGTCGCGCCAATCCCGGCCATCAATATGGGTGGATTCGTTTTCCATTTCCGAACGCCACTCGGGGCAATACACTTAGAAGCGAGGAAAAGTCTCAGTTACGGGGAAGACTGTCTCGTGCAGAGTTCCGAGGACGTACCGGGAGTTAGACTCCGGCTGGCAAAACCCGGGTAACCGGACATTGAGGATGTGGGCCGATTTCAGTTGTACGATTACGGCGTTTATCAGGCATGTGGATTACCTCCGACAAAAAAGGCTAGACGGGAATTTGTGAAATTTCCTGGTCTCTCGATGCGTATGAGTAGAGCGGGGAAGTTAGCCAACCGAGGAGGACCGTACGCGCAAGTCTTCATTATTGCTGATGTTGTTTGTGATGTGCGTGCCCGCAAAGGCGCAGCAGTCCGGAGTACAAGAAAGAAACAAGGAAATTGCGCGAAGCTTTTTCGAAGAGGTGATCGGCCAGGGGCGCCTTGACAAGTACACGGAGTCACACGCCAAGGACTTCGTCGCGCACGGCGAGAGTCGCGATGGCACCCTGGAGGAGGACATGGGTGCAGCCAAAGACGAACGCAAGGCCTTGCCAGACATGAAAGTCGAGGTCAACCAGATTCTCGCGGAGCGAGATCTCGTGGCGGTGTATTGGACTGTATCGGGCACCAACACCCAGCCAGGAATGGGATTCCCGGCGACGGGCAAAAAGATCAGGATTAATGGCATGACGATTTTCCTCTTCAAGGCGGGGAAGATTTGCGAGGAGTGGAGCGTTTGGGACATGCTTTCCGTGATGAGGCAGGCGGGTTTGTTACCTCCGCCCCAGTGACAGGCGCAATCGTCGCCTACTCGGAAGTAATTGTCCCTAATTTAAAACTCTACCGCGTGAAAGCCGGGGCAAAAGGGGAGGTGTTCAAAATCTGCGTTGCAATGGCGTTAACTCCTGTTTAGTCGTGTTACCGGAGATGTGAATTCCATAAGCGACTGGAGCACCGCCCCCCTCGCGACACACCAAGCTACGGCTTAGTAGCATTAGCCCTCAGAGGGGTACCGGAAATGGACGATCCCATATTTACGGAACTTCGCAAGCTGGTTGGCCAGCATGAAAAGATCGTCTACGAAGCTGTCAAAGCGGAACAGTGCCCCAACTCCCGCATGAGAGCCAGCTCTTAGCGAAGGCGATGCAAGAACACATGATGGCTGTATGACGCGCTTAACGTGCTGAAGGCTTTGTGCGTAAGTTTGCCGACTTCTACGACTACAGGCCGCCACACGGCAGAAGCTCTTATTCTTTAGGTTAAAATGTTGCTACAGCTCCCATTCTCAAGACCCGCCCGTTTCCGTGCATCATGCGAGCATACGAAAACAATTGCTTTAAGCAAGCGGCGCGGACATCAAAGGCGAGCAAATCAAACGACTTCCTATCAAGTTCGTAGTTCACATTTGGATCAGCGCCAGAATTGTGCGTCACGATCTCCGACCAAGCGGCGCGAGCGTCATTCGCGGCTTGTGCGCCATTTCGAAGAACGAACTCGTTAAGGCACACTCCGACTTTCCACGCGTCTTTCTTACACCGTTCGAATATCGAATAAATATTGACTGCATCCGCGTTCGGGTTCAGGGAAAGAAGAACATTCTTTGCATGTTCGTCGGTAAGTGGTGCCGCCCACCATAAATCTAGCATTGGCTACCTCGTTGTTCACTACCGTTCTATCTTCCTCCTTCTGTCTCTAGCCGTCTGTCATTAATGGCACATGATCGCGCAATCCGGAGTTCTGTATGCAATTCGGCCCGCCACAAAGAAAGAGCGTAGAATATGTGTGGGTTACATATTGAACCCTGAAACGCAAGGCACTTCTGGCAGGATCGTTGATTATCATTTGGATGCGTGCTTCGACAGGATTGCTGATCTGGAGTGCGGACATCAGCAGCATGTCCGGCACAGTCCGCCTTGGACTAATCGGCATTGGGTAACAACACCCCAAGGGCGGTATGAGCATGTAGGATTCGAATTGCGGTGTTTAGCCTGTCCAGCGCCTTTCTCCTCGATGAACTTGCTCTAGAGTAAGTCGGATACGGAAACCAGTAGGCCATAGTTTACGCT
>Ga0247667_1000370_pt1 | contig 10930 bp, 7 predicted proteins | sample CNK08_metaG_FD_183027 | JGI IMG/M metagenome (GOLD analysis project Ga0247667, IMG submission 183027) | Soil microbial communities from Purdue University Martell Research Forest, Indiana, United States - CNK08 | ecosystem: Environmental > Terrestrial > Soil > Temperate forest > Bulk soil | place... | reverse complement strand
GATGTGTGCCGGCTGAAAGGCTTGACGGGGACGCAGGGCGTGCTGATTCCCGAGGCCAACGTTGAAGACTTGATGCTGCGACAGGACATTGTGGAAGCGGTACAGACGAAGAAGTTTCACATCTGGCCGGCGGCAAAGATTGAACAGGGTGTGGAACTGTTGACGGGAGTTTCGGCGGGATTGAAAAATGGCTCGGGGTCGTTCGATAGCGGAACGGTTTTTGCGCGGGTCAATCAGCGGCTAACGGAAATGGCGAAGACGCTGAAAGAGTTTGAGTAACAAAGTTACTGCCGCGGTTCTTGCGCCAATGCCGGCAGAATTGCGGCAGGAATATAGCGATAGAAGCGACGAGCAAGCGAAGCGAATTCGGAACAGACATTCTGTTTCCAAATGCGGGTGTGGCAGCCTCTCTAAAAACCATCCCAGGGCGAAAGCCTAAGAGAGGCTGACGGGTGGCCCCCGAGGAACTGAAGCGAGCTTGCTGGTTTTTGTCGTGCTTGCGGGATTGTTTTACTTTTTTAATCGAGCGTATCCGCCTAAAGTAGCGATGCAATCCGATTCCGATGCGGCAGGGGCAAATTCTGCTCAGTAACAGACAAGACGCGACGAGAGTACTCTGCGCGTCGAGGTGCATGTATGGGTGAAGTGCTGCGCATCATTTCTCGCTGGACTGCTGCTTGGACGCTCGTCGGAGTGATTGCCGGAGTGGCCATGATGTTTGGCAAAGTGCCACTGATCGCGGAACCGGGAGCTGAAACGGAAGGCTTGTGGTCTTTTGCGTTTTGGATTCCCGTGTTCGGCGTGGCGGCGGGGATAGTTGGGTTCGTAATGGGTCTCCTATTTTCGATATTGATGATGCTTTTTAAGAACTGGAGCAAGGCGGTTGAAGCAAGGCGCGATGTGGTGGGGAAATACGCCCCGCGCATCTTGTGCGGAACGGTGGCGGGAACACTTGCGGGGCTATTTTTTATTGGCATAGACCGCGATGCACCATTGGTGTTTGCGGGCATGGGTTGTTGTTCCGGCGCGGTGTCGAGTTTCCTGCAAAGTCGAGCGTTGAAATCCAAGGAAAAACATTTGGCTCGGGATATCTAGAAGACCGGATTGGGAAGTGCGCATTGGCGGCGCGCATGTCTCTCTGCTATTCTCTAGCGCCTAAAATTAACTTTTGGAGTAATCATCATGCGTATCGTAGCGGCCGTGGTTGCGTTGTTCATGTTGGCTGCGGGAGTGTCCGGCCAACAGACTGCCACAAACTTTGACGGGAAGACGTGGTGGGAGCATGTGAAATTTCTGGCGGATGATTCGCTGGAAGGCCGCGACACGGGAAGCGAAGGGATTAAGAAGGCGCAAGCGTACGCTGTGGAGCAATTCAAGAAAGCGGGGCTCGCGCCGGCGGGCACCGAGGGATTTTATCAGCCGGTAGCGTTTATGCAGTATCAGGTGGACGAAGCGAAATCTTCGCTGGCGCTGATCGCAAACGGAAAGGCGGAGGCGATTTCGTTTGCTGACGACGGATTTATCAGCACACGATTGACGCGCAAGTCCGCCGAGCTGACGGCGCCGCTGGTTTTCGTGGGATATGGATTGCGCGTGCCAGAGAAGAACCTGGATGAATTTGCGGGCGTCGACTTGAAGCACAAGATTGCGGTTTACCTGGCGGGTTCGCCGGAAGACGTGCCGTCCTCGCTTGCAGCGCATTATCAAACGATTGGAGAGCGATGGAAGGCGCTGCAAGCAGCGGGCGCGGTGGGACTGATCACGATTTACAATCCGGCTTCGATGGATATTCCGTGGGCGCGAATTTCGGTGAATCGGAATCACCCGTCGGTGGATTTGGCGGACGCGGAATTCCACGAAGCGGAAGGATTGCAGATTGCGATGGCGTTCAATCCCGCCTCGGCCGAGAAATTATTTGCCGGATCGGGTCACACGTTCGCGGAGATTGCGGCGCTGGGGAAAGACCGCAAACCGCTGCCGCATTTTGCGCTGGCGAGTTCGCTGAGGGCAAATTCGGCGATCGTGAGCACGCCGTTGAAGTGCCAGAACGTGGTGGCGAAGCTGGAAGGCAGCGATGCGACGTTGAAGAATGAATTTGTGGTGCTCTCGGCGCACGTGGACCACGTTGGGATTGGGGCGCCAATCAACGACGACAAGATTTACAACGGGGCGATGGATGACGGCTCGGGCACGGCGTTGGTGTTGGATTTTGCGGCGGAGATGAGGGCGCACCCGGAGAAGTTGAAGAGGTCCGTTTTGTTTTTGCTGGTGACGGCGGAAGAGAAGGGTTTGCTTGGCTCGAAATATTTTGCCGCGCATCCGACGGTGCCCGCGAAGTCGATTGTGGCGGACATCAATGTGGATATGTTTTTGCCGATTGCACCGCTGAAGGTGTTGCGCATCCAGGGAATCGCGGATTCGTCGTTGGGAGAACACGCGGCGGAGGTGGCGCGGTCGTTCGGAGTGAAGCCGGTGGCCGATCCCGAGCCGTTGCGGAATCTTTTTATTCGCAGCGACCAATACTATTTCATCCGGCACGGCGTTCCTTCGGTGATTATGGACGTTTTCTTTGAGCCGGGCTCGCCGGAGCAGAAATTATTCAAGGACTGGCTGACGAACCGGTATCACGCACCGTCGGATGACGTGAACCAGCCGGTGGATTTGAATGCGGCGGCGCTGTACGAAGAGATTGCGCATAAGTTGCTGGTGGACACGGCGAATGCCGGCGTTGCGCCAAAATGGAGCGCGGATTCGTTCTTCAAACGGTATGCGACGAACTGAGAAGTTTCAGAGACTAATTTGTTGAAGAAGAAGGCGCGAGGTAGGCCTGGCGGTGGTCGATGCGGTCGGCGTGATTTGCGGTGACGGTAAGGGCGTGGAGTTTGCCGTCGAAGGATTGAGGAACGAAGGCGAGATTGTATTCGTGACGGACTAGTTGGGCGATTTCGAGATACGTTTTGTCGAACTCTCTTGCGGATTTAGGAAAATAGACGCGACCACCGGTTGCGGCGGTCATACCCTGTAGTGTTGCGGCGCCTTCCTTAAGCATTGGATCCAAACTTACCTGGGCGGCGCGTTGGTCGCGAGAACGCTTGCGGCGCTTTATCGGCTGCTGCAACAATTTTGCGGTTGAAATGGCGAGTACGCGGACTTCGCTGCCACTCAGCACCGCGTGAAAATCATCGGCGCTTTGCGGCGGCGAACTGTCCACGCCGCTGCTCAAAAGCACAACCGTTTTTTTGCCGGGGACGGCGCGAAGGCCATCGAGGACCGTCAGCAGACTGCGCGAGAGATTCAAGTCGGCAAAGCCCATGTGAAAATTCAGGTCGCGGAGGGCGAGGCGCGCGGAAGCTTTGTCTGCGCTCAATTCGAATTGCACCGCGGGCGTGGAGGAGTAGCAGACAATGGCGACGCGATCGTTCGCGGCGAGGTTTCGAATGAGCGCGTCGGCTTTTTGTACATACTCCGAGCCGAAAAGGTTCACCGAAGGGCCGCACTCGAGCATGAGGATGACCTGAGCGGGGTCGTCGTTGGCGAGGAATCCGGCGATGGGCTGTTCGACGCCGTTATCGAAAACGTGGAAATCGGATTTCTGAAGGCCTTCGACGAATTTGCCGCGGCGGTCGGTGGCGACGAGGCCGACGTTGACGCGGCTGACTTCGACACGAATCGTTGGAGTTTGCACTTCCTGTGAGGAGACAAGGCGGGGAAGCGCGAGCAGTGCGAATAAGAAAGCCTGCCGCATCGAGATGCGACAGGCTTTCTTGAAAAGAAACATTCTGGCAGTGATAAGACTCGGCGTTACGGTTTAGCCGGAGCGGCTGCAGCAGCCGGAGCAGCGGCGTCCTTCGGCGTGGAAAGGTAGCCGGTGATCTGGTCCTTGCCGACGGTGAAGACGACGATCTCGTAGGGCATGCTGCGGGAGCTGCCGACATAAAACTGCACGGGTTCGCCGGAAGTTTTGTCTTTCTTTTCGATCTGGCGATCGTCGGCGATGAGGGTCATGGTGTACTTGGATTTTTTCGGATCGGTCTTATTGAGATTAACTTGAATGGGGCCGACGCGCTGCGCGTTCTTGGCTCTTTTGATGCTGAATTCGTAGTAGTTGCGGTCGCCACGGCGCTTGAGGTCTTCGAGGTCGTCGTGATTGCGTGCGATGAGACCGCTCATGACGCCCATGTCGCCTTTGGTGCTTTCGAGCTTGGCCTTGGTGGCTTCGAGATCGCTCCGCGTATCGGCGATGTCTTTTTTCGCGCCGCCAACTTCGGTGGCGACCGCGCCGATTTTTTCATTTGCTTCGCTCTGGACGGCGGTGAGCTGGCTGGTCAATTTTTGATCGGAGGCGACTTGTTCCTTGCGGATGGCTTCGGCGCGGCTCTTGGCTTGCGCGACTTCGGAAGCAGTCATGCCGACTTTTTGCTGCGTGACTTCGACGATGCTCTTGAGTTCGGCGAGGCGATTATTGGCCTGCTCGAGTTGCGTGGAGAGAGTCGCGTTGGTCTTTTGCGCGTCGGTGAGATCTTTGGTGAGTTTGGACGTGGAGCTGTACGCGAAGAAACCGACGGCGGCGAGCGCTAGAAAAAGCAGAACGAATAAAACGGAGATCCAGCGCGGAGTGCCGGAGGATTCGTAATGATAAGACTCCTGCGAACTCGGCACGTTGGGAGAAATGCTCATTGCCCCTCCTGAGAAGTGGCGACGGACGTATTAGGTTGAGATACGGGAATAATTATGGCGCGTGCGGGGCGGAGAGGCAAGGAGACAGACGGACGGGGGAATGATAGTGCTGTCGGAGAGCGCTGCGGGGCCGAAGAGACGAGTAAAGCAACCAAGAGGTAATGAAAGGGCCAAAAGGGGGCGGGGTTACGAGAGAAAGATTCGTAACCCCGCGGGGAGCAGGACTAAAAGTTGAATTTCAGACCAAGTTGAAGGGTGCGGCCGCCGACGGCGCTGGTGATGTGGCCGAAGGGGCTGGTCGGATTAGGATTAAATGTCGTGCCGTTGGAAGTGCCGCCGTTCGTCGTGAAGAAGAATTGTGGCGTGTTGGTGACGCCGAAGGCTTCGAGGCGCATTTCCATGTTATAGCGCTCCGTGAAGCGGATCGACTTGGAAAGCGTGGTATCAAGGTCAAAGAAGTTGGGGCCGCTCAAATAGTTGCGGCCGACGTTGCCGAAGGCACCTTTGGCAGTGGGAGCGGCGAAGCTGGTCGTTGAGAACCAAGGATCGTTTGGGCCGATGCCATGAAGAATCTGTACGGGAGCGACGAGATCCGGCGTTTGTGTATTGCCCGGTGCGTTGAGCGAGGCACCAGGGGCGGTGAATGCCAGGGGCAGGCCGGACATGATGGTCATGAAACTCGAAAGGCGCCATCCACCGACAACTGCGGCAGCAGGTCCGGACGCAGCCCAGCGTTTACCGCGACCGAACGGGAAATCGTACACGAAGCTCTGTACGAACGTCTGTGTGCGATCGAAGTCGTTGCGGGCGTAGTTTCTGCGCTGGTTGATGTAGAAGAACAGGCCGCCATCGTCGCCCGTCTGGAAACCCATTCCTTTGCCGAAGGTGTAGGCAGTCGTGGTGGAGAGGCCGCCGGTGAACTTGCGGTCAAATTTGACCTGCAAAGCATGGTAGCTAGAGGAGTATCCGGCGAAGAGCAGGTTTGTGCTGGCCGTTCGCCCAAACGGTGTGAACTCGGGAAGTCCAGGATTGCCGGCGCCAGCGATGGTGCCGGCGTTGAGATTGTAATTCACAACGGTATCGACGCTGTGATTGCCGACGTAGGCGACGTCCAGAACGAACTTTCCCGGGAGCGACTGCTGAATGGCGAGGTTCCAGGATTCCACATAGGGGTTTTTGAAGTTCTGATTCACGACAAAGAGATTGGAGTTTTTTAGCACCACCGCTGCTGCCGGGCTGCTCGCACTAGTGATGATGCCATCCGGCGGAACCACAGGCTGGACGATGGCGGGAAAACCATTCTCGAAAGTTGCCGGAGTTACGCCATCAGCCAGTACTGCCGCGCCGTAGGTGGCGACCGCGGGATTGAAGGCATTGTTTGAGCGGACCGGAAAATTGTAGGCGTAGCTGTTGTCCGGGAAAGGCGTAAAGCTGATGCCAAAGCCTGCGCGGATAACGGTTGATTCCTTCAGACGATAGGCCAAGCCGAGGCGAGGCGCGAAATACTTGTAATGTGTCGTAATTCCAAGGTTCTCAGGAATGTCACCGTAGCCACCAACACGAAGAGTGTTGTTGGTGGGGTCGTAGTTGGAGAAGCCGCCTTTCTGGACGGGAGTTGCGGGCGGGTAGAATTCCCAGCGCAAACCAATGTCTGCCGTCAGTTTGGGAGTCACGAGCCACTTGTCTTGAACGAAGGAGAAGAACTGCCACGCCCGGTAATTGGGAAAGAAAGTAGCGAGATCGCGGCCGGCCTGGCCCGGAACATCGAACAGGAAACTGGCAAAGTTGTTTGAGAAGCTGGTTTTGGAGGCGCCTGCGCCAGTGTTGAGCGCCGTCTGACCGTCGTTAAATGTGTAAATGCCGCGCGGGCTGAAGGTTTGTTCCTGCAGCAGCGCATCGCGGACGCGCCGGAGGTCAACTCCGAACTTTACGGTGTGATTGCCGAGAATTTTGGTCCATGTATTTGCGAAGTCGATGTTCGTTTCCGAGCGAATCCAGGGCAAGCTCGCGGAGAATCCGATGATGGGATTGCTAAGAACGCCGCCGTTGATTTGAATGCCGACGATTCCGCTGGTAATCGGATCGAGGTTCACGCCGGGAATTCCGAGCGTCGTCGAGGTGTTTGTGCCGAAGTCTGTGTTGTGCGCTTCGTTGTGATACCACGCCACGCCGGCACGAAATTCCGCGACGAGAGTATTCGAGAAGAAGTGATTGTAGTTGGCGCCAATGCTGTAGGTGTTTTGGATGCCAGAACCTTCAAAGTTGCCTTGCGCGGGGCCTCCGGCAATGCCGAAAATCGGCGCTTGGAGAATAGACGGCCGTTGATAGCTGAAGCGGCCGCTCAGCCGATCCTTGCTGGTAAGATTCGCGTCCACTTTAGCGTCAACGAAGTCGGTGTCTTTGTGGAATGGGAGCAGCGCGAAGTAGTTGTTTGATGTACCAGGAAGATTCGGGGCCGGCAACAGTGCCATGAGTTTTGCGGAAACGGGGTCAATCAAAGCCGAAGGAATAATGTTCGGACAGCCGGCGACGTTTGTGCACGCGGGATTGAAGGCGTCCACGGGACCGCTAGGGCCAGGGACCGTAGAAACTCCCGGCGAGGAAGAGGCGGCAATCTGCTGGCGGAGGGTGCCGTCGGAATTACCGCTGAAGGGATTGTAGATCGCGGTGGCGGAGGAGCTGAGGTCGCCTGTGCGAATGGCCATTGTTGGGATACTGATCCGGTTGGTGTTGGCCTCGTGGTCAAAAACTTTGAGATAGTCGGCGAAGAAGAAGAGCTTGTTTTTCCTGATGGGCCCGCCGACGTTTCCGCCGAAGTAGTTATAAGCGAGGTGGCCGACGGAAGGATCGAAGAAATTGCGGGCGTTGAAGTAGCTGTTGCGGATGAATTCATAGGCGGCGCCATGAAAGCTGTTGCCACCGGATTTGAGGATGACGTTGGTAACGGCGCCGCTGGCGCGGCCGAGTTCTGCGTCGAAGTTGCTGGTGGAGACGTCTACGGTTTGAATGGCTTCGAGGGGCGGGATGAGGATTTGCAGTAATCCGGTGCGCTCGTTGTCGTCAATTCCTTCGATTTGATAATTGTTGCCTTGGCGGAGCTGGCCGTTGACTTCCGTTTGCAACGAGCTGCTGGCATTGAAGAATTGCGAGTGCTGGAAAGTGGCGCGAGTAGTGCCGGGGACGAGATTCAGAAGGTTCTGAAAGTTGCGGTTGGTGCCGAGCGGCATATTTTCCGTCAAGATGGTTTCAAGCTTGCGGCCGGTGTCGGCGCGCTCGGTCTGAAGAATGGGGGTTTCCGCTTCGACGACAATGGTTTCGGAGACGTCGCCAGCCTGGAGATCCAGGTCGATGCGGGAAGTTGTATTTACGACCACGTCGACTCCGGAGCGGGAAGCGCGCTTGAAGCCAGTGAGTTCGGCCGTAACGCGATAAGTGCCCGGAGGCAAATCCGGGAAAACGTAATTGCCGCTTTCGTTGGTCTGGGTCGTACGGCTGATATTTGTGTTGGTTTCCGTGATGGTGACTTTGGCGCTCCCGACCGGGGCTCCGGACGAGTCGGAGACCGTGCCTAGAACAGTCGCGTTGACCGCTTGCGCAGCGACTGGAGCCGGAGCAAAGACGAACGTGATGAGCAGTACCGCGCTCAAGACACCGAAGGCGAGTGTGCCGACGCGGGAGAAAAGCAAGCGACCTGGTGCTTCTCGATTCGATGCAGATCGGGAATTTACCCGGGAAGAAAATCGATTACTCATAACCTCACCCCGTTTCACTTCGGAAGGAAGATAGGCCTCCACGTAGGCCGAAAAGCTGTGGAACTGGTTCCACACCCTACTGGAGCAGTCGGCGCAAGTCAAGAAGGCTTTTCAATAAAAGTGATGGACGTCATCGCCTATTTGGATTGGCGGGGCGGAGCCTCACACGCCTTGATCGGCGGGATTCTCGCGATTTGGCGGCAAAATAGAGGGAGAACGGCAATACGTCACCGCCACGGAATTTCTGAATGTGCTAGACTCCCCCTACATCGCGGGGCTCCGGATGGAGCGCCGGTAAGTCGAGGTGACTGCCTGGCATGGAAGCAGTTCCACGGAAAACGACGATTCGGGATGTGGCAGAAGCCGCGGGCGTCGGCGTGGGAACGATTTCGCGCGTGCTGAATTCCAGTTCGCAAGTCAGCAGGGAAACGCGAGCACGCGTGTTGAAAGCAATTCGGCGGCTGGGTTTCCGGCCGAATGCACAGGCGCGCCGCATTTTGCGACGACGCTCGGAGACGGTCTGTTTTCTGCTCAGCAATCGCGATTTTCTGCATCCATTCCACGCACGCATTCTGCAAGGTGTCGAATCCTACGCGAGCGGAATGAAACAGCACGTGCTGTTCGCCGCGCTGCATTATTCCCCAAGAATTGCGGCGGACAAGATTGATCTGCCCCACGTGCTTCAAGAGCATGGTTTGATTGACGGCGTAATTCTGGCCGGGACGATCTATCCAAATCTTTTGCGGCGCATGGAATCGATTCATGTGCCGTTCGTGGCGTTGAGCAATAACGTGATGGGGATGGATGGGAAGTCCGCGTTCGACCAGGTAGGCTTCGACGATTTCAGCGCCACGCTGGAGGCCACGCGCCATCTGACGGGCGAAGGACATCGCGAGATTGCATTCGCAGGAGACCTGTCTTTTCCCTGGTTTCAGCGCAGATTCGCAGGATATCGCGAGGCGATGCGCGAGAAAAAACTAAAGCCCGTGCTGGCAGCGGCCAAGGGAGCACAAAGCTTTGTTGACTTTGGACAACGCGTGGCACAGCGAATCATGGGGCGACGGCCGAAGCCGAGCGCGGTGGTGGCCGGCAACGATGAAATAGCGTATGGGCTTTGGCTTTGGCTGCGCCGCCAAGGAGTAAAAGTGCCCGACGAAATCAGCCTCGTCGGCTTTGACGATCGCGAAGAAGCTGTTCTCATGGATCCACCGTTGACGACGATCCGGGTGCACAAGGAAGAGATTGGCCAAACGTGCATGAAAATGTTGCTCGAGCGATTGCACAACCCGCAAATGGCGTTCAGTCAGCGCATTCTGCCGACGGAATTCGTGATTCGAGGAAGTGTCCGCCACATCTGAAGCTCCCGAAAAATTGAAGTCGGCCGAGCGCTCGTTTTCCTGGCATGGGACGGCGCTGAAGGCTACACTTGCGCTTGAAAGAGCGGAAGTTAGCGGGGGGGGTAGCGAAATGGCTACGCGGCAACGAGCGCTGGAAATCGCACCGGAAGGAATCATCATCCGACAAGCGCGAGAAGAGGACGCGGGAGAATGCGGACGGATCTGCCACGCAGCGTTTACCCAAATCAATTTGAAGCACGGTTTTCCGCCGGACTTTCCGAACGCGGAGGTTGCCACCGGAGTCCTGTCGACATTGTTCAGGCATCCGGGATTTTATTGTGTGGTGGCCGAGGCTCACGGGAAACTGATTGGCAGCAATTGCCTGGATGAGCGCACGCCGATTGCAGGAGTCGGACCGATTACGGTTGATCCGGAAACGCAAAACAAGAGTGTGGGGCGGGGCTTGATGCAGGCGGTCTTGAAGCGCGCGGAAGAGAAGAAATTCGCGGGGGTGAGATTGTTGCAGGCGGCGTTTCATAACCGCTCGCTATCGCTCTACACAAAGCTTGGGTTTGACGCGCGGGAGCCGATTTCCGCGATGCAGGGACCGCCGATCAACCGGCAGATGGAGGGGTATCGCATACGCGGCGTCAAGATGAGCGATTTAGAAGCCTGCAACAGGCTCTGTAGCGCGGTGCACGGACACCATCGCGGCGGTGAGTTGGTCGATGCGATTAATGACGGCAGCGCTGTTGCCGTCCAACGCGGCGGCCACATCACCGCTTACGCGACAGGGTTGGGATTTTTTCTGCACGCGGTAGCGGAGACAAATGAAGACCTAGAGGCGTTGATTGCATCAGCCAAGGAGTTTCAAGGACCGGGGATTTTGGTACCGACACGCAATGCGGAGCTGTTCCGGTGGTGCCTGCACAACGGCCTCCGAGTCGTAGAGCCGATGACGCTCATGACGATTGGCCTTTATAACGAGCCGAGAGGCGCGTACTTGCCGTCGATCACGTTCTAGATCACCAGCGCACCTGCGACGGTGTTCTAGGGCGCTGGTGAGAGACGAGTCAGTTTGACCGAGATGGCGTCGTAGTCGCCGTGGAGCGGCAGGTCGAGACCGCGATTCATGAGATAAGCTCCGCTAAGGGTTGTGGGTAA
>Ga0247667_1000368_pt1 | contig 10932 bp, 10 predicted proteins | sample CNK08_metaG_FD_183027 | JGI IMG/M metagenome (GOLD analysis project Ga0247667, IMG submission 183027) | Soil microbial communities from Purdue University Martell Research Forest, Indiana, United States - CNK08 | ecosystem: Environmental > Terrestrial > Soil > Temperate forest > Bulk soil... | reverse complement strand
ATGTATTTCTACTCGCTGCCGCTGCATCGAAACGAGCAGCCGGCTGGTGCGCTGCTGTTGATTTACGACACGAGCTACATCGATTCGCGGGTGCTGCGCACGCTGCGTGATTCGATGCTGACGGCGTTGCTGGAGACAATCCTGATTACGGCGCTTGCGCTGGTATTGGTGCGTTGGACGTTGATGGATCCACTGAAGAAGACGGTGCAATGGCTACAGCATTTGCGAAAGGGAGATGGTTCGGCGAGTCATGCACTGCCGCAAGGCGAGCTGTTCGATGAGATTAACGTTGAAGTGACTCATCTGGCGCGGGATTTGGGCGTCGCTCGGGCGGCGGCGGAAGAAGAGGCGCGGCTGCGCGATACAAATGCAACGCAGTGGACGGCGGAGCGCTTGCGCGTAAGCCTGCGCAGCAAATTGCACGACAAACCGCTTTTCGTGGTGTCGAATCGCGAGCCATATATTCATATGCGCGGAGCGAAAGAAATCGAAACGATTGTGCCGGCCAGCGGTGTGGTTACGGCGCTCGAGCCGGTACTGTTGGCCTGCGATGGGACGTGGATTGCACACGGCAGCGGAACGGCGGACCGCGACACCGTCGACGCGAACGATCACTTGCGTGTGCCGCCGGAGCATCCGAGTTACACGTTGCGACGCGTATGGCTGAGCGCGGAAGAGGAGAAGGGTTACTACCAAGGATTCGCGAATGAGGGACTCTGGCCACTCTGCCACATTGCTCACACTCGTCCGACGTTTCGGCCGGAGGACTGGGCGCACTATCAGGTGGCGAACCGGCGGTTTGCGGATGCGGTGTTGCAGGAGATGGAGAGAACGGAATCACCAATCTTGCTGGCGCAGGACTATCACTTTGCGTTACTTCCGCGAATGGTGAAGGAAGCAAGGCCGGACGCGCGCATCGCTATTTTCTGGCACATTCCGTGGCCGAATCCGGAAGTGTTCGGAATTTGTCCCTGGCAGCGCGAGGTTGTGGACGGATTGTTGGGCGCCGACTTGATCGGATTCCATACGCAGACACATTGCAATAATTTTTTGGCGACGGTGGATCGCGCACTTGAGGCTCTAACGGAGTGGGATCGCTTCGCTGTGAACCGACAAGGGCATGTGACGCTCGTGCGACCGTATCCAATTAGCGTGGCGTTTCCGGAAAGTACGGTTGAACGGATTGCGTGGAAGAGCTCCGGAGAAGAACGGGCCGCGTTGACGGAAGAATTGGGAATCGAAGCATCGCTACTCGGCATCGGCGTTGATCGAGTGGATTATACGAAAGGAATTTTGGAACGTTTCCGCGGAATCGAACGATTTCTGGAAATTCATCCGGAATATCAGGGACGATTTTCGTTTGTGCAGATTGGCGCGCCGAGTCGTACCGACATTTTGCGTTATCGTCAATTTCTGGAAGAAGTGTCCGCCGAAGCTGATCGCATCAACGCGCGATTCCAAAACGGCCGGTGGAAGCCGATTCTGCTGTTGCGGAAACACCATTCGCACAAAGAGATTGCACGATTTTACCGCGCGGCGTCCGTGTGTCTAGTGACATCGCTACACGATGGAATGAACCTGGTGGCGAAGGAGTTCGTTGCGTCGCGAGAGGATGAGCGCGGCGCGCTGATTCTAAGCACGTTTGCGGGAGCAGCGCTGGAACTGACCGACGCATTGCAGGTGAACCCTTACGACGTTCAACAGCTGGCGGCGGCGATTTTGCGGTCGTTGGAAATGCCCGCGGAAGAGCAGGAAGCCAGGATGCGCCACATGCGCAAGAACATCCGCGAGCACAATGTTTATCGTTGGGCGGCGAGCTTGCTGTCGGACCTCACGGAGATCAGGATCGATTTGACGGAACGCGTTGAGGCGGCTAAACAGGAAGAAATTCGGGCGGAAGAGGCGAACTCGCGATGACCAATACGGTTCAAGCGGTCGGAACTCCGTTCTCGTTTTTTACGGTGGCGTATCTGACGAGAATCGGAAACCAATGCGCACGAACGTTGATGGAGTTCTTGAAGGGGCTGGAAGAGTGCAGCGATGCTTCGATTTTTCACCACACGTTCCAGACCCTGGGCAGCCATCACTTCTTAACGGAAGGATTCTCGAACGACTTTGCGCAGTGGGTGCTTGCCTCTGCAAACCGGGATGAATTGGCGGAACGATTGGCGGCGCTCGATATCCGCGATTATTTGTCCATAGCGGAATTGCGAACCGACCTGCGCCGGGTGATGAGCGCCTACTGCGCGCAATACCCCAACTACGCGGCACAGGAAGCTCTCGAGCCATTCTATTTCTGCGAAAGCGTCGAAGTAACTGAGCCCCTTGGGCTGACCGCACAAAATCTGCAGGAATTCCGCGACGGGATTAGGCAGCTCAGCCACTCATCGTTTTATTTTCATTTTATTTCTTCACGACTACGCCTTCATTTGCGCACGAATGATTTTTCGGTGTGGCTGGAGAACAGTCTTGGACTGGAAACGCTTGCTAATAAGGTGAATCGAATTGATGTGTACACGAACACGCTCGACACCGCGAGAGCAAGCCTAGTGCGGCTAATCGAACTGGAGGACGAAAAAGCATGACGGTGACGCAAGTCTTGAACCGGATTCCGCTGGAAGACTACGCGCCACTGCTGGGCAAACCAGAGATTGACGAAATGCGGGCGCTGGCCAAACCGCTGCGGGGCAAGACCGTGCAGATGGTGAACTCAACCGCCGTCGGCGGCGGCGTGGCGGAAATCCTCAACCGGCTGATACCGCTGGCCGAGGAATTGGAGATAGACATTCATTGGGACGTCATGCAGGGCGGCGCCGATTTTTTTGAAGTCACCAAGACTTTTCACAACGCACTGCACGGAGGAACCTATGCAACACGGGCGGAGGACTTTGTAATTTTTCGTGAATACAACCGGCGCAATTTTGAAATGGTACGCCACGACGCGGAGTTCACGATCATTCACGATCCACAGCCGGCTGGATTGATCGAAGCCCGGCGCGAAAAGGCAGGGCACTGGATCTGGCGATGCCACATCGACCTGTCGCGTCCGAATTCGGCGGTATGGGGATTTCTGGCGCCATACGTCTCGCAATATGACGGCGCGATTTTTTCTTCGCCGGAGTTTTCACGCCAGCTGCCGGCGCCACAATATCTTTTTCATCCTTCGATCGATCCCTTGTCCGAAAAGAACCGCGAATTGAATGATGAGTTCATTGCCTCCGTGCTGAGGCGATTCTCAATCGACTCGCAGCGGCCGATTTTGACGCAGATTTCCCGGTTCGACCGGCTGAAGGATCCTGTGGGTGTGATTCGCGCCTACCGAATTGTGAAGCGGTATTTCGATTGCCAGCTGGTGCTAGCTGGGGGAAGCGCATCGGACGATCCGGAGGGAGCAATCGTACTGGATGAGGTGCGGCGGGAAGCGGATGCCGATCCGGATATTCGTATTCTGGAACTGCCGGCCTGGGCGCCCTTGGAAGTGAATGCTTTACAACGCGCATCGACGGTCGTAATTCAGAAGAGTCTTCGTGAGGGATTTGGACTGACAGTGGCGGAGGCGCTCTGGAAGCGCAAACCAGTGGTCGCTTCCGCCGTCGGTGGCATCCCGACTCAAGTGATTCACAAACACACGGGTTTGCTGGCTCACTCCGTCGAAGGTACGGCGTATCAAATCCGATATTTGCTTTCGCATCCGGAAATTGCGCGGAAGCTGGGAGAGCAAGGGCATCAACATGTGAAAGAAAATTTCCTGATTACGCAAAACCTGAAGAATTATCTTGTGCTCATGCTTTCGCTCTCGCGGGCAAATTGAAGGGTGCTACCATCCTGAAAAGCAGCTCCCGGAGAGGCAGCGATGAAATGGACACCCGAAGGCGAGAGCCAGGACATTGAAGACCGCCGCGATGAAAGTGGGTCGGGCGGAGGCGGATTTCAGTTCGGCGGGATGCACATTGGACTTGGCGGCGCGCTCATACTTTTGGTCTTGAGTCTCCTGTTCAAGCAAAACTTTTTTGCCTTAATCGGCGGTGGCGGGGCGACGCCAGTCGCTACCAGACCCAACCGAGCGAAGACGGAAGCAGAGCGGCCCCTCGTCCAATTTGTTTCGTTCGTATTGGACGATACACAAAAAACCTGGGAACAAATTTTTCCGCAGCAAACGGGAAAACACTACCGGCACGCCAAATTGGTTCTCTTCCGGAATTACACACGTTCCGGATGCGGCGCAGCAGAATCCGCGACAGGGCCTTTTTATTGTCCTGAAGACGAGAAGGTATATATCGATCTCGGCTTCTACGATGAATTGAAGCAACGATTCGGGGCGCCCGGCGAATTTGCGCAGGCGTACGTGCTTGCCCATGAGGTTGGCCATCACGTGCAAAAATTGACCGGTATCGAAGCGAAAGTCCGCCGCCTGCAGGAACAAAATCCGCGTCAGCAGAATGCGCTTTCGGTAAAGATGGAACTGCAAGCAGATTGCCTGGCCGGGGTTTGGGCACATTCGACGCAAGAACGCAGTCTGCTCGAAAGCGGCGATGTGGAATCGGCCCTTGGAGCGGCGGCGGCAGTTGGAGACGATCGATTACAGAAGATGGCAACGGGCCATGTTAGCCCGGAAACGTTTACGCACGGAAGTTCGCAGCAACGAATGAACTGGTTCCGCAAGGGCTTGGACAACGGCTCGATTGCGGCATGCAATACGTTCGATTCGAACGAATAGCCGCCGCAGTGGTCTCAGGCGGCTATGTTTTCGCGATGCTGTTTTAAGAGAAATTGATCGGTCATGCCTGCGATGTAATCGCAAACAACAACGTGCCTTGGAGATGAACTGGTAAGGGCTTCGTGGGCCGCCGGCATGGTTCCTACTTTGTTCATGTAAAAAACAAAAAGCTCGTCGAGGCACTGCACCGAGCGATCCCTATCTTCCGTAATCGATGGATGATCGTAGATATGCGTGAAGAGAAATCTCTTCAGCGCGGCGATCTCTGAAGTGACCGGCGGATTGAATTGAGCGAGACGAAGCGGCGCAGACCGAACGTCGGCGATAGTATTAATTCCCCGCTCTTGAACGGCGCGAGTGGACGCAGCAATGAGATCGGTTGCCAAGTAATCGACCACGCGTTTCAGCGCTTCGTTGAATTGAGATTTACGCGGCGCCTCGGGATAGAGTCCGACAACTCGCGAAAACGCTTCCGCGAAAAAAGGTACCTCGCAATTCAACTGATCCAGGTCGAGAAGTTCCGCTTCCATTGCATCGTCGAGGTCGGCGGTGTTGTAGGCGATCTCATCCACGCGGTCTATCAGCTGCGCTTCGAGCGGCGGCCTTTGGTCCAGTAGGTATTCGTTTAACTCCGGAAATTTGTCCGGCGAATAGTCCCGCGAATGTTTAATGATTCCTTCGCGGACCTCAAAGGTGAGATTCAATCCCGGGTGAGCGGGAAAACGTTGTTCGAACTGCTCGACAATCCGGAGCGCATGAAGATTGTGGTCAAAACCGCCACCGTAAGGGCGCATCAAGGCATCCAGGCGGCGCTCGCCCGCGTGGCCAAACGGTGGGTGGCCAATGTCGTGAACCAGCGCGAGCGCTTCTGCAAGATCAACGTTCAAGCCCAAGGTTTGGGCCACGGTGCGGGCGATTTGCGTAACTTCGAGGGTGTGAGTCAGCCGATTGCGGAAATGGTCGGAATAGCGCGTGGTGAAAACTTGCGTTTTCGCTTCCAAGCGGCGAAAGGCGCGCGCGTGAATGATGCGGTCGCGGTCGCGTGCAAATTCCCCGCGATAGGGATGCGCCGTTTCCGGATAACGGCGGCCGCGTGAATCCGATTCCCGGATTGCCCAGGCCACGAGCGTAGGGTCGCGTTCGATAGAGGCCTCTTCGGGCGAGCGAAGCGCCGGACGATTACGATTTCGGCGCGATCATGCCGAGTCCGCGATCTGCCCGCTCGACCACGGGTGAATCGGGAAACTCTTTCTTAATCTGTTGATAGAGGCTGGAAGCTTCCGCGGGATTGCTCTGGCGCAGAAAATCGGCGAGTTCCACGAGCACCAGCGGCCGCGGCACAAATACCGAGCGCAGTTCGGCAACAGCACGGTAGGTTTTCACGGCATCATCCGTCTTGCCGGTGCGAGCGTAAATGTTCGCCATCTGGTACTGCGCCATGGCGGCAAGTTCTTTATCGCTGCCCGAGCTGATCTTTTTCAATTCTTCAAGAGCCTGGTTGTGGCGCTCCAGATCTTCCAGTTCGAGGGCTTCATAGTAGCGGGCGAGGCGTCCGGGGTTAGTGCGGGGATACTTATCGGCCACTGCGGCAAATTTCGGCAACGCCGCCTCGGACCGCGCTTGCTCGGTCGGAAAAGAGATGTCGTTCGGATCAGCGGACGCATTGGCGACGCCGATGCGGGCGCTATAGACTTTGTTCGCTTCATCCAGTGCAGCGGAAGCCTGCAGAGTCTGACGGTCGGTGTAAAACTTCCATCCGGCATAGCCGAGCACAGCGGCAAGCACGATCGCGACCAATATCCCAGCCAATTGGCTGTGCGAGTAAACGGCTTCGGCACCGTGCGCGAAAGAATCTCGAATCTTGTCCTGCTTAAGTTCCTTGCGCGAAATATGTTCCGTCACGCGGCATCTCCTACATGTTTTGAATCACTAATTCTAACATAGGAGCCGCGGGAGCCGGTTATTCGGAGCGGGAGGGACTAGCCGTCGTCACGCTCCGCGACGTCCGCGAAAACGCTATACTTAGGGCGTATGAAGGCCAACTGCAGCAGTTGCGGCGCGGAGCACATCCTGAAGGATTCCGAAATCGCCCGCCACGCAAAGGTGCAGTTTCGCTGCTCGAAATGCGGCAAACCCACAGTGGTCGAGGTGAAATTAAAACCCGATGCGACGATTGTCATGTCTCCGCTGCCGTCATTTGCACGGACTGGATCGGAAGGTGGAGGTGGCGGACTTGGCTTAGACGATCCATCTTTGGCGTTGCCGACGGGAGTGACGGCTAGCGTTAGCGTGATTGAGGGCCCCGACAAGGGCTTGGTAAAGAAACTCGAAAAGGCGAGAGTGATTCTGGGACGGCAGGGCGCGGACGTCAGCCTGAGTGATCCGGAAGTCTCGCGTCATCACTGCATGCTCGAAGTGAAGGAAAGTTACGTAAATTTGAAAGACATGGATTCCACGAACGGGACGTTTTTCGAAGACGAACGAGTGCGCGCGGCGATGCTTCAGGATGGCGGAGAGTTTCGTGTTGGAAACAGCATCATTCGAATCGGGTTGGAACGCAGACAGTAACGAACTGTTCGGCCAGTTCACGGAATTTTCAAGCGCGCTTGGAGCGGCATGATTCGCATCGGTGTGCTCGGCTATGGATACTGGGGGCCAAACGTCGCAAGGAACTTCCATTCGCGGTCGCGCGCGGAAGTGGCGATGGTCTGCGACCGGGACGAGAAGGCGCGGGGGCGCTTGCAAAAAGTGCTGCCGGCGGTGCCCTTTACGACCAACTCGGACGAAATTCTGACCTCGTCAAGAATTGATGCCGTCGCCATCGTGACTCCGGTCAGTTCACATTTCGAACTTGCGAAGAAGGCTCTTGAAAGCGGAAAGCACGTTTTCATCGAGAAACCGTTCACGCAAAGCTCGACGCAGGCGGAAGTACTAATCGAACTGGCGGAACGCAAGAAGCTACAAATCATGGTGGACCATACGTTCCTGTTCACCGGAGCGGTGCGGAAGATCCGCCAGCTAGTGGAAGAGGGAGCGCTTGGCGAACTTTATTACTACGACGCGCTACGAGTGAACCTGGGACTGTTTCAGCACGACGTGAACGTCATTTGGGATCTTGCGCCGCATGATCTTTCCATCATGGATCATATTATCAAGAGCAAGCCGGAAGCTGTTGTGGCAACCGGGGCGCAGCACTTCAACAATTTGGAAGACATTGCTTTCATAACCGTCTACTTTCCGAATAGGGTGATCGCCCACGTGAACGTGAACTGGCTGTCGCCCGTTAAAGTAAGGACCACGCTGATCGGCGGCGAGAAGCGAATGCTGGTGTGGAACGACCTGGAAACGGATGAGAAGTTGAAAGTTTACGATCGAGGAGTATCCGTCACCGACGGGCAGGGCGTTCACGAGTTGCTGGTTAACTACCGGTCGGGAGACATGTGGTCGCCACGGATCGAGCCGAGCGAAGCGTTAACGACGGAGGCGGAATATTTTCTCGACTGCATTGAAGCCAATCGAAAGCCGTTCAATGATGGCGAGAATGGGCTGCGGATTGTGCGGCTGCTCGAGGCCGCGGACAAGTCCATCCGCAATCGCGGTGAAGCGGTGAGAGTATGAGTGAGTTCAACTCGATCGCGCAGAACGTCAAGCTGGGCAAAGACGTTAAACTTTCGAAATTCATCAATCTCTACGGATGCGAAATTGGCGATGAAACAAAAATAGGGGCGTTTGTGGAGATCCAGAAGAACGCGCGTGTCGGCAGACGGTGCAAAGTGCAAAGCCATACATTTATTTGCGAAGGGGTTGAAATTGAAGACAACGCGTTCATCGGGCATGGAGTGACCTTCACGAACGACAAATATCCACGCGCAACGACCGAGAGCGGCGAATTGCAGACGGATGCGGATTGGAAGGTGGAAAAGACGGTAGTGAAGAAGGGCGCGTCGATCGGCTCAGGCGCGACGATATTGAGCAATCTCACGATTGGTGAAGGGGCGATTGTCGGCGCCGGGAGCGTGGTAACCAAGAACGTGCCTGCTGGCGCGATTGTGGCTGGAAATCCTGCGAAGATTTTGCAGCGACAGCGCAAGACAAGAAAAACTCACCGATAGGCACCGATGAATCGCATCTCCTTCTGCATGATTACCCGAAACGAAGAAAAGAATTTGGCGAGGGCATTGCAGTCCATCGCAGGCGTCGCGGACGAGACAATCGTTGTGGATTGCGGCAGCGCCGATCGCACGCCAGAAATCGCTCGCGAACACGGCGCGAAGGTCGTTCATCGCGCGTGGACGAATTTCGGCGATCAGAGGAACTTCGCGGTCGCGCAATCCAGCCACGAATGGATTTACACGCTGGATGCCGACGAGGCACTGAGCGATGAACTGCGTGATTCGTTGCGCGAATGGAAAAAGAAAGAACCGGAATTTGCGGTCTACGAAGGGCCCCGTCTCACACAATATTTGGGCGCATGGATCCATCATTCCGGCTGGTATCCGAATATGCAGCGACGGTTGTACCAGAAGAGCGCGGCACATTACGAGGGTATCGTTCACGAGACGTTGGTATTTAAAGGCGAGCTTGGCCGGCTGAGAGGCGATCTGTTGCATTACACCATGGAGACGTTTGCCGAGCACGAGGCAAAAGTCGAAAGTTACTGCACGCTGGCGGCACAGAAGATGTTCGACGCCGGCAAGCGGGGCTGGCGCGCGGCGATGTGGTTCGCAACGCCGTGGACGTTTTTGCAAAGTTTCGTGTTTCGTGCCGGATTTCTAGATGGGTATCGCGGAGCACTCATCGCTCAAATGGCGGCGCGGTCGGTGCGGTTGAAGTTTCAGCGGCTTGGAACTCTCGTTCAGCACACGAAGCGAAATTCAAACTGATGAGAATACTGTTCGTCGATTTGGAGCGAGAGTGGCGTGGCGGTCAGAGCCAAGCATTGCTCATGATCGTGGGCCTACGGAAGAACGGCCATGAAGTGATACTGGTGGTACCGGACGGGGCGCCGTTGGCCGAGCGTGCGGCCAAGGCAGGAATTTCTGTCCGCAGCGTTCCGCAGTTGGGAATGCGATTGTGGGCGTCGTTTGCGATTCGAAGCCTTCTAAAGCAAATGCGGTTTGATCTAGTTCACGTGAATGAGCCGCACGCTTTGACTGCGGCATGGCTGGCGCGGGCACATTACAAGCTGCCGCTGGTGTTGTCGCGGCGCATCGGATTTCCGCTAAAGAAAACATGGATTGCGCGCGCACGTTATGGAGCGCTCGCTCGCTTCCTGGCGAACTGCGACGACGTTCGAGGAAGCCTTCTGCGGTCCGGAGTAAATTCGGAGCGAATCTCAATTGTGAACGAGGGTGTCGAAGTACCCACACCGACGACTGATGCAGCGCGCGCTGAAGCGCGACGAGAGTGGAAGATTCAACCGAGCGACTTTTTGTTTGGCTGCGTTGGCGTGTTTGTCCCTGAAAAGGGGCAACGTCACTTGATTGGCGCGCTGGCAATTCTGCGAAAACAATTTCCTGATGCCCGGCTGATCCTGGCTGGTGACGGCGGGTGCAGGCCCGAACTTGAAGAACTTACACGCAAGCTGCGGCAATCTGAAGCAATAGTGTTCACAGGATTCCTCACAGATGTGGCACCCATCTATGCGGCGCTCGACGCGTTCGTTTTTCCTTCGGAGTTCGAAGGTCTGGGAACGGCGTTGCAATCGGCGATGGCACTTGGGCTGCCTTGTATTTCCACAGCACGAGGCGGGCTGGCCGAAGTCGTAACAAACGAGCGAACGGTGCTTGTGACCGAGCCGGATGCGGACGAACTCGCGAAAGCAATGATGCGCCTGCTGGTCGACGAGCCCTTGCGAAAAAGATTGGGTGATGCGGCCAGAGACGAAATTGCCCGCCGTTTTTCCGACAGCATAATGGTATTCCGAACAATCGAAGTGTACAGGGACGTTTGCGCGCGGAAATGAGGGTCGGATTCAAATGGCAGGAGTATACTTTCGAAAGTTCAGTGGCTACGCCGGTAGCAAACCAGGTTTCCAAGAATCAAGTGAGGTGAGAATGCGTTCGATTCTCTTGTGCTTCCTTGCGGCAAATATAGTGGCGACAAATTGCCACGCGCGGGCCAATAACGCCAACGACAAGCCAGCGGACTTGTCGCTCACAGCAGTGGGGCGACAGCATCACCCGATCCAAACGACAAGCAATGAGGCGCAGGAA
>Ga0247667_1000366_pt1 | contig 10963 bp, 10 predicted proteins | sample CNK08_metaG_FD_183027 | JGI IMG/M metagenome (GOLD analysis project Ga0247667, IMG submission 183027) | Soil microbial communities from Purdue University Martell Research Forest, Indiana, United States - CNK08 | ecosystem: Environmental > Terrestrial > Soil > Temperate forest > Bulk soil... | reverse complement strand
CAATTTTGAGCGACGTGTTATTCTAACCCAGAGGATTTCCAAATTGGCTCTATGATACCAACTCTCGCGCTTCGGGCCCTGGCGAACGACCGTAGGCTGCAGATCATGCAGTGGCTGAGGGAGCCGACAAAACATTTTCCGCCGCAAATATACGGAGATTTGATAAGGGACGGCGTTTGCGGCTTGTTCATCGCGCGCAAGCTTCATGTGAGTCAGCCGACCTTGAGCGAACATATGAAGATTCTGTGCCAAGCCGGCCTTGTGCGGCCGAAGCGAATCAAACAGTGGACCTTTTATAAGCGCGACGAAGCCAAAATCGGCCAGATTAAAAAAAGCATTCTGACGAAAGTCTAGGAATTAGCTATCGGCGTCGATCGGCTGCCTATTCTGGCCCATAGAGTTCCCCGTTCCGGTTTCATTGCAGCTTGAGCATCATCTCGTTTGTTTGCTGGAAACCCACCGATTCATAAAGAGGGCGTCCCTCAGAGCTTGCATGGAGTGAAACGGTGTGGAATCCATTTATTTGGCACCATTCGGTCATCTTTTCCAACAGTCGTTTCGCCACTCCCCGGCGCCGTGCTCCAGGCTCCGTATACATGTTCAGAATCCAAGCTCGCTTTGCAAGGTTTTCGCCGGGATAGCCGGGCCAATTCGCAATCACAATCCCGCCACCACCCACGATCTCCCCGTTCAATCCTTCGGCTATCCAGCCTCGGTAATTGCCGCTCCGCAAAGCTTCGCTGAAATACTCCCGCGATAAACCCTCCACGCGGTCGAGCACCGCACTATCCTGGAATCCAATTTCTCTGAACATGGCTCGTCGGTGACGGAGAATGTGCTTCAGGTCTTCGACGCCTGCCTCGCGTATACGGATTTCCATGACTCCCATATTGTTGCCTACTTGTTGCGAGTGGCAGGGACAAACCACCACCCTCGACGGCCTGCGCGCATCCCTGCTCACCAAACAAACAAAACATCAGTTTGACACTTAGCTAAATACCGATGCATTATAGATTGCGTTTTTTTCGTTTGTAAAGCCCGAAGTGAGTGTCCCCGACAGCATCCCGCAAGTCGCCCGGGTACCAGGAGACTGTCATGAATTGGAAATTGCAGTTCAACGCAAAACCGCCGCGCACGGCACCCGCCATTACCTTGTCGCTGCTGCTTGTCGGAAGCAGTGCGCTCTTTCTTCCGCAACCCGCTGTCGCGGCCGCTCCCGATGGGCTGCGACTTGAGGTATTCACGGCGGACGACGGCAGTTGGGGCGTCACCTCCACGCTGATCTACGGGAAAACGGAAGCAGTGCTGATCGACGGTCAGTTCCACGCCAGTCAAGCTAAGAGGCTGGCCGAACGGATTCTGACGCTCGGTCGGCGGCTCGACGCCATTATCATTACCCATCCGGACGATGATCACTACTTGGGGCTTGCGGTGCTGCATGAGCGTTTCCCTGGCGCGAAGATTTACCTGACCGAGGCGGCGCTGGAAGTGTTCCGGCGCACGGCTGATCAGGAGCTTGCCCGTCAACGGAAAAATGCGCCTGCTGAGATGCCAGACAGCGTTCCTGCGGCCGAAGCTCTCCCAGCAACGCTTCTTCTGGTGGACGGTCAGCCGGTCCTTATTATTAAGGATTTCCAGGGCGACGTTAAGACCCCGATGAACTCTTTCGTGTGGGTGCCGTCGTTGCAGGCTGTGATTGCAGGAGACATCGTCTTCGGTGGCATTCACCCCTGGCTCGCCGACTCCAACGAGCAAACACGTGCGGCGTGGCTACGATCCCTTGAATTCATCGCTGGCTTGCACCCGCTCGTGGTTGTGCCTGGTCACAAGGCAGATCCAAATCTTCCCAATTCTCCCGGGACGTTGGACTTCATGCGCCGGTACCTAGGCGATTTCGAGTCGGCAAGAAAAGCCGCGACAACTGATGAAGCGTTGATCGCAGCGATGAAGCAACAATATCCGGGCTTGAAACAGGAAAAGTTTCTCGTCTATGCCGCGAAAGCAGCCTTTCCGCCTCCGCCTCCCCCTGGACAATAAAGTGTGGCCATGGATCGATCGCAGATTGATTATTGCCAAGCGCCTCGTGTGGACGACTCTGCGAGTTCGCCGTCGCGAACATCACCTATAATTCATCCATGTCGAATCCGTGGCTTAGCATTGGGCTGGAGGACTACGAAGGTCACATGAGCTCCGATAATGTGCGTCAGTTGGGGGCGCTTTCGGATCTTTTCAATCGGGCTCTCGATCTTTGTACTCCGAAAAGCGTCGCAGTCGTCGGGGTTGCAGGTGGCAACGGACTGGAGCGAGTTGATTCCGCTATTACGAAGAGGGTCGTCGGGTTGGACATCAATCCGCGCTATCTAGGAGCCGTTCGACAGCGATACGGGGCCTTGCCAGGGCTAGAACTCTGCTGTACCGACTTGGCCGACTTGCCGTTGAGCCTAGCTCCGGTGGAATTGGTGCACACGGCGCTGGTTTTCGAACATACAGGTTTGGGGCGCTGTCTCGAGAATGCGCTGCTCCTCGTTGCACCTGGCGGGAAGTTGTCCGTCGTGTTGCAGTTGCCAAGTGAAGCGGAAAAGGGTGTGACCCCGACACGCTATCTAAGCATGCAAACGTTGCGGGACTCTTTTGCATTGATTGATATCTCACATCTTCGGCTAAAGCTTGAGGAAAACGGATTCCATCTGTTCCACGAAGAGCGGCGTTCTCTACCAGCCGGGAAGGCTTTCTGGCTTGGGATCTTCGCCCATGGAACTGAGACCTAGGCGCCACAACCGTCATCGACAGCCGAGTGGTCGTGACTATTCGTCGCCCCGCGAGACTCGACTCTATGGTCGCCGACCAGAGGCACTGACCAATGCTGATTCTACAGCGGCATCTCGGTTAATTCTTGTAGAGGGGCATAGAGGGAGCTTTGAATCCGCAGCGGAAGGTACGACTCCGTTCTCAATCAATTTGCTCGCTGCCATATGCCGGAAAGTGTGAGCGCGCTAGTTGTGAAGCAGTCGCGAAGATCTAGACGTATCCGCAGGAGGAGATGCCGTCGAGGACTCGCGTCTTGCTGCGATCGATTTTAGAAGTTTAAACTGCGGCGGGATTTAGGAGAAGAACCATGCCAGAGACGAAGCAAGTTCGAGATTCAGTCTTGCAAGCGATTGGGAATACGCCAGTGGTACGGCTGCGGAAGGTCGTATCGCAGTCCATGGGCCAGGTTCTGGTGAAGCTGGAGTACTACAATCCTACTGGCTCATACAAAGATCGCATGGCATTGGCAATGATTGAAGGGGCCGAAGCGCGCGGAGAGCTGAGGCCGGGCATGCGCGTGGTCGAGTGGACGGGAGGAAGCACCGGGTCGTCGCTGGCGATGGTTTGCGCGGTGAAGGGATACGCCTTCACACCGATTTCTTCGGATGGATTTGCGGACGAAAAGCTCCGGACGATGCGTCTATTCGGCGGGGACCTGGAGATTTTTCCGGCCGAGGGCGGCAAACTTGTGCCGGAGCTTTACCAGAGGATGAAACGACGTGCGGAAGAATTGGCACAGGAACCGGGCACGTTCTACACAAACCAATTTAATAATGAGGATGCGCTGCGCGCTTACATGGGAATCGGCACGGAACTCGTGGAACAAGCGGGCACCGGTCTCACCGCGTTTTGTGGAGGAGTGGGAACGGCTGGGATGCTGATGGGCGTGTCGCGCGCACTGAAGCAGGCTGGATGCAAGGCCCGTATCGTAGCCCTCGAGCCGGCATCTTCGCCGGTGCTTACCACCGGAAAAGGAGGTCCGCACCGCGTTGAGGGTATCGCCGCAGGCTTCCGTCCGCCGCACCTGAAAGAGGGCGAGTACGATGAAGCGCGCACGGTGGAAGAAGGAGCCGCGCGCGAGATGGCGCGACGCTTGGCAAAGGAGGAAGGAATCTTCGCAGGAACCTCTTCCGGCCTGAACGTCACCGCCGCCCTGCAGCTGGCCGAGGAACTGGGTCGAGGCAGTACCGTCGCAACGGTCGCGGTCGACACTGGCTTTAAGTATCTGGCGGGGGACCTTTATCGAGAGTAGTGAGCACCGAACCGAGAGCCATCATCCTTTCACGAGTCGAATATCTCGCGGCATTCCTGTTTCACGGATCGCAGCTGATAGCTCGATCTCCCAGTCTTGTAACTTTCGAAGCACAGTTACTTTGGTATTTAGCTACATTCCGATGTATGGTAGTCATAGATCGGGCCGGTTCTAGAGCCTAAAGCGACGCCAAACCTTGAGGTGGATGCCAATTTAATTTTCCCTCCAAAATGGAACTTGCGCCGCCGAAATGCATGCCCAGGATTGGTGACACCATGCAATTCGACCACCTGCCATACGATTTGCGGTACGCACTAAGGCAATGGCGCGGCGCACCGGGCTTCGTGCTGACGGTAGTGCTGACCTTGGCGCTGGGTATCGGCGGAATCACCACGATGTTCACGCTGGTGGACGCAGTGTTGCTGCGGGCGCTGCCAGTGCACAACCCGGAACAGCTCTATCGCGTGGGAGACAGCCCATTCAGCGGTGTCATCAGCGGAATACAGAGCAACTTCGGAATATTTTCCTACGAACAATACAAGTATTTCCGGGAAAACACGCCGGAATTCGAAGAATTGGCGGCGTTTCAGGGGGACCCGCGACGCCTCGGCGTAAGGCGGAGCGGCAGCGCGGAGCCAGCACAAACGGTGATTGGCGAATTCGTGTCGGGAAACTACTTCTCGCTGTTTGGGGTGAAGGCGCGTTACGGACGCGCGCTGAGCGCTTCGGACGACGAAGCGGGCGCGGGACCGGTGGCAGTGATGAGCCATGCGGCTTGGCGGCAGAAATTTGCCGGGGACCGTGCGGTAGTGGGATCGACGTTCAATATGAATGGAGCGGCAGTGACGGTGGTCGGAGTCGCTCCAGAGGGTTTCTTCGGAGATAGTTTGCGCAGCACACCGCCAGATTTCTGGATCTCGATCCTGAGCGAACGAAACATCAATCGAGCGTCGCCGCTGGTGGACCAGCCGGAAACGCTGTGGTTGGACGTGATGGGGCGAATTCAGCCGGGCGGGCAGCCGAAGCAAATCGAGTCGCGATTGAGAGTGGAACTACAGCAATGGCTGACGCAACGTGCGAGCGCGATGACGGAAGTCGACCGGGCAAGAATCGGGCGACAGACGCTGCATCTGGTGTCGGGCAAAGCGGGCGTCATTTCGAGCCGCGGTCTGCGGGCTAACTACGAGAGTGGATTGCGATTGCTGATGCTGATCTCCGGATTCGTGCTACTCATCGTCTGCGCAAACATTGCGAATTTGGTGCTGGTGCGGGCGCTGGAGAGAAGGCAACAGGCATCCATCAGTGTGGCGCTGGGAGCAGCGCCGTGGCAGTTGATCAGCCAAAGGTTGACGGAGAGCGGTTTGCTGGCGCTGGCGGGAGGCGTGCTGGGCCTGGGGCTGGCGTATGTCGGGACGCAAGCGATTCTCCAACTGGTGTTTGCAGGAATCAGGGACGTTCCGGTGAGCGCCAAGCCATCGATCACCGTCTTGCTGTTCGCGGCGAGCGTCTCGGCGTTAACGGGAGTGCTCTTCGGAGCGGTTCCGGCGTGGATCAGCGCCCAAGCGGATCCGATCGAAGCGTTACGAGGCGCAGGCCGAGCGACGGGCACGTCTGGGCAAATTCCGCAAAAGGCATTGGTCGCGCTGCAGGTCGCGCTTTCGCTCGCGCTCCTGTGCGCATCCGGACTGTTGCTGCAGAGCCTGCGGAAGCTGGAACAACAGAGCTTTGGATTTGCCGCGACTGGGCGTATCGCGGTGCGAGTCGATACGTTCCTGGCCGGATACAAGCCAGTGCAACTGGAAGCATTTTCTCAGAGAGCACGCAGCGAACTCGAGCGACTGCCAGGAGTGGAATCCGTCAGTGCGTCCTTGTACGGGCCGCTGAGCGGAAGCATGTGGCAGGATACGGTGTTTGTGCAAGGCCAGCAGCCGCCCAAGCCGGGCAGTACCGAAAATGATTGCCCGTTTTCCCGCGTAGGCCCCGGCTATTTTGCAACCATCGGAACGCGGATTATCGACGGGCGCGATATCTCCGAGCGCGATACGACGAGCGCGCAGCACGTGGCTGTGGTGAACGAAAGCTTTGCCCGGCAATTCTTCGGGCGGGAAGACCCGATTGGACGGCATTTTGGCAAAGACAGCGTAAAGTACACGGCCGACTACGAGATCGTAGGGGTGGTGGAAGACGCAAAATACTTCAAGGCCGAGGAAGCGGCGCCGGCGATGTTTTTTCTGCCGCTGACGCAGAGGACCACATACGACGAAGCTTCGGAGAATACGCTCGAGATACGGTCGCAATATCCCGGGGAATTTGAGCTCCGCCTGCGCCGCGGAGCCCGTTTCAGCGAGGCGGAGATTCGGAGAGCGTTTGCGAGCATCGATCCGAGTCTACCGGTCATGCAAGTACAGCGTTTCGAGGACGAAATCGGCAGGAACGTCCAGCAACAGGATTCGGTGGCGCGATTGACGTTGCTGTTTGGAGTCATCGCGCTGGCGCTCGTCTCCTTGGGAACGTACGGGGTGACGTCGTACGCAGTGCAAGGACGAACGAAGGAGATTGGCATACGCATGGCGCTAGGCGCGAATGCGGAGCGCGTCTTGATGCTGATTACAAAGGATGCGTTTCGGCTAGTTGGAATGGGGATGGCTTTGGGTCTGCCGCTGACCTTGCTGGCTGGAAATCTTCTGAAGAATCGGTTGTACGGCACGAGCGGTCATGACCTGCACATCCTTGTGGGATCGATCGCAGTGCTGGGGCTTTCGGCGGCTGTGGCTACGCTGCTTCCGGCGGGGCGTGCCGCGCGGATGTCGCCCGTGACAGCGCTGCGGCGCGAGTAAGCGGAGAAGCGACACCGCGAACGGCCAGCGCCTCTTCCTGCAAACGACGACCTACCGGGAGTTAGCTCGCGGTTGCTTCGCACTCGTCAAATAGTGCTGGCAGTTCGGTTGCAGTGTTCGAAGTTTGCACGTACGGATTCACGGTAGTTGTCCGACTCAATAGGGACAAATCGCCAAGGATGGCTGTATCCGTCAGATGACCCTTTTCAACTCTTTCAACTTTCTCGCATGAAATAGCGCAAATTTCGGCCTCGAACAGACACGAAACAAAACGCTGCGGCAATTTCGCACGAAAAACAGACACTAAAGACGCTAAAGGAACGCTCGATGGCGAACGAATGCTTGCCGGTTCAAAACTAACCATCTGCCTACTCTGCAAGGAGGCCCGCCACTGTGCGCGCTATCCGCCAGCCAATCAAAGCCGTGGGTAAGTTTGTGTTGCCACTGGTGATCTCCGGCATCAGAGAAGCGTCGGCCACAAACAAATTCTCTACCCCGTGCACTTGACCCCTACCGCTGCAGACGTCACCTTGAGCGCGTTGAGGCCCCATTCGGCAACTGCCCGCGGGGTGCCAATAGTGCATGTGTGAATTTTGCATCCACTTGTGGATTTCCTCGTCGCTCGTGATCTGAATCCCGGGTTCCCTTTCCGCGAGCAATAACTCTCTCAGCGGAGAAGTTGCGGCAATTCCGCGTGCGTGCCTAACCCCATCAGCTAGTGCCCGGACGTCTGCATTCTCGTTGTCGGAAAGGTGATTGTGACTGATCCTGAACTTTGACCCTTTCGATTCCGGAGAAACCATGATGACGCCCCTGGATTTCGGTGAGAGCAAACCAACCCAGAGCTCCCAGTACCACTCGTCTGGATTCCGCAGTGTGTGTCCGCCGCTAGAGAAGATATGCAAATCAAAAGCCCCACTGGCGAGGCTAGAACACTTCTTGATGATGATGCCCTCCTCAAACGGAGTGTATCGCTCCTCGTAAGATCTCATCTGCGAGATTAGTTCCTGCGTGGCGGCGTAACGTAGGGTCACGGCGGGATGATCTTGTAGGTTATATCCGACCCCGGGGCTATCCACGCTGACTCGGATACCGGCGAGACCAAGATCCCTGGCTGGGCCGATCCCAGACCTCTGCAAAAGCAGAGGCGTGCCATAAGCACCACAGGCAACGATGTAGAGGTCGGCTTCGACTTCGAAAGGCTTGCCCCAGCGCGTTCCTTTCGCCGCGGTGACTCGGTTTTCAGACAACTGAAGAGAACTAATTTCTATCCCGTCGAGGATGAAAAAATTCGGTCTAGAACGCACCGGATCCAAAAATGCAAACGCCGCATTCCAACGAAAGCCTCCCCGTTTGTTGACGGGGCAGACGGAAACTCCCTCGCCTTCATCAAGGTTGTTGATATTCAAGGAAGTAGGCAGACCATAATTCATCGCAGCCGACCGTACGTGCCTCTGAAATGGAGTGATTTCTCGAGTGTTGTAGGTTCGAACGTTGAGCACGTGCTCTATTCGTTCAAAGTCTGACTCGAGACCATCGACGGACCACTCGCCTTTTGTAATCTTTGCCCAACGCGCATAGTCTAGCCGCGTGCCCCTCACTGCACTGCAACCGTTGTGGGAGGAGCAACCGCCGATCACCCTGGCCCTTTCGAGAGGATAGGCGCGGTTCCTGACAGTGTCCTCATTTATGAATCCCCAATCGTGAGTCGCTGTAGGCATACGGCGCGTATCGAGAAATTCGGCAGGCCACTGAAACTCTTCGTATGAACCATAATCCGGTCCCGCCTCGAGTAGCAGTACCTCAGCGCCACACAATTCAGCGCTACACAATCTGACGAGGTGACCGGCGAACGCACAGCCGCCCGTGCCTCCCCCGATGACGACAACTCGCTTGTTACGTCGCCAAGACATGCCCGCCCGAATTCCTTGCGCCGCTTTGGCGCAAGCCAGGATTGACAGAAGAAAGTCCATAGGGTAGATTTGTTTTCGTAACCAGTCAATAGACTTATGGTGGTTATGATGCCTTCGATGCGACTAGTGAATCACCGCTGGATACCGCGCGACATCATCGGCGGCGACCGTGCCCTCGACCTGGTGAATACCGTGTCCGGTTGGGAGGATGATCCGGAAGACTGGATTCCCGATCCGGGCGGCTTTTTCGATTGGGCCAGGATAAGCGGCCTCCTGACTGCGAACGAGAAGACCGAGGCTGCTCACTCTGCTACGGCCTCTCCCGCTTCGGCCGAACGAGCTCTTGCATCCTTGAAGGAGCTGCGTTTTGCATTGTGGCATCTCATTGGTTCACTGCAACGCCATAAGCCTGCCGAGCCATCTTTTCTATCCGTATTTAATGCTTGGACGTATCAGCTGGCCCGTTCCCAGCGTGTCATCCTCCGGCGCGACAAAATTGACTTCGTTCTCAATTCTGATGTCTCCGTCATGGATGTGCCTGGGCTCCGCGTCGTCGCGGCGGCTCTCGCGTTGCTAATGAGCCCCCCTGCCGGGCAGATCAAAACGTGCTGCGGCGCTAATTGCGGATGGAAATTTGTGGACCGTTCGAAGAACGGCTCGCGCCGGTGGTGCGACATGGCTGTCTGCGGGAATCTCGCGAAGGCAAGAAAGTACCGAGCGCAAAGCGGTTGACGGCGCGCGCGTGAATCCTGCCGCGGATAAGTTGTCAAACAGATCGACGCTCAGGGAAGAGCGCGTCGCGTAACCCTCATACATGCCGTATGCCGGTTTCACATTCCGACGGAGTTCCACATGGAGATGATTATGCGCCCGACAATCGCTTACGCAGGAGTTCCTACGAGTCTTGGATCGTACGGCCCCGGACAAGAAAAGGCGCCGCAGGCTTTTCGAAACGCGGGCTTTCCGGAGATGCTTCGCGAGGAGCGTCTGGCGGTGGTCGACTACGGCGACCTTCCAGTGCTGCGCTGGCGCCCAGATAAAGAGAATCTGCGCGCGCAGCACTGGGAGGCAGTGGTTGCCTGCGTTCAAAACACCGAAGCGCATTTGGCGGACGCCGTGTGCCGCGGGCACATTCCGCTGGTGATCGGGGGGAATTGCACGATCGAGCTGGGAGTAATGGCTGCGAACATAAGAAAGTGTCAGAGCCTGGGGTTGATTTACCTGGACCTGCATGCGGACATGAATACTCCCGAGTCCACGTCGGAAGGAGCCCTTGACTGGATGGGAATGGCGCACATGTTGGGCTTGCGTGGGGCTATTCCTCAACTAGCGAGTTGTGGGCCCCGCTATCCCCTGATTTCGCCTGCGCAAGTTCATCTGGTTGGATTCGATCCAGACAGCGCAACCGAATGGGAGCGCCGTGTTATCCGGGAACGTGCAATCGCAACGTCGAATCTGGCCACGGTTATAGAGTCGCCCGTCAAGTGTGCGGAAGCGATTCTTTCCGAATGGGCTACAAGATATGAGCGACTCCTCGTTCACTTCGATGTGGATGTGGTTGACTTCAACGATCTCCCGCTGGCGGAAAACTATTCAAAAAACAAGGGCCTCTCCTATAGCCACACGTTGGAGTTCTTGGAGGTCTTGCTGAGGAGCACGAAGTTTGCCGGACTGACTCTTACGGAAATCAACCCCGACCACGGTGACCAAGACGGATCCACGATCCAAAGGTTTGCGGAAGATCTAGCGCGGATAGTTGGGTCATTACGCGGCTGATTAGCGGCGCCGGAAACGGAACCGCGCGGACAGTTGGCAGCCGGGACGGTTCGTTCCGGCGTTTTCCCTGATTCCATGCATTTCCATTGCCGGAATGATCGTCATTAGATGCTTTCGGTCGACGTTTTCACCGCATTCCTGGTTCATGTTATTTCTTGGTTGGTGGCGTCGGAGCCGAGTACTGGTTTGCGCCCAGCAAGTGCAGTGAAACATAGGGCTCATTGCCTACAACCCAACTGTCATGACCAGGCGGACCAGGCGGAACGTAAAATACGTCACCCGCCTTCATTTCGATCACCGCGCCGCCGTCGATCACGGCCGTTGCTCGTCCCGAAAGAACCAGCCCAACATGCTCAACATCGCAGCTCTTTTTCCCA
>Ga0247667_1000365_pt1 | contig 10988 bp, 4 predicted proteins | sample CNK08_metaG_FD_183027 | JGI IMG/M metagenome (GOLD analysis project Ga0247667, IMG submission 183027) | Soil microbial communities from Purdue University Martell Research Forest, Indiana, United States - CNK08 | ecosystem: Environmental > Terrestrial > Soil > Temperate forest > Bulk soil | place... | reverse complement strand
TCCAGCTGTCATAGGGAAAACTGCCTATCTCAACGGCTCCGCGGTTACCATCGTGGGCGTCGCGCCGTCGGAATTCTTCGGCGAACGCATGCGCCAGTCGCCAGATTTCTGGATACCTCTCGTCCTTCAGCCACAAATCGAACTGCTTCCCTCGTATCTAGAACGCACGGACGAGTATTGGCTTTCTTTGATTGGCCGGTTGTCTCCCGGGGCAACGCGCGCTCAAGCACAGGCGGCCACGACCGTGGCGCTGCAGCAGTTCTTGACGAACAAGGAGGGCTCGATGTTGACTGACGCCCGCAAGCGTCGCATCGCCCAATCGCATGTCGAGCTCGTTAACGGCGCAGGAGGGATTTCCTGGCTGCGGTTCAAATACTCCCAGCCATTGCACATCCTGCTCGCAGTTGTCGCCATGGTGTTGCTTATAGCGTGCGCCAATGTGAGCAATCTACTGCTTTCTCGTGCGGCTATACGTCAGACGGAAATCTCCGTCCGCCTTGCGCTCGGCGGTAGCCGTCTCCGTCTGATTCGCCAGTTGTTGACGGAGAGTATTTTGCTCGCCACGTTGGGTGCGACCTGTGGTCTCTTGCTTGCGCACGGAGCCGTGAACGTACTCTTTACTCTGGTGGCGGGAAATTCCCCAATGAGACCACATTTGAACGCCTTCGTCCTCGCGTTCACCATTGTCATTACCATCATCGCCGGAATACTATTTGGCCTGGTGCCCGCGTTTTCTGCCGAGGGTGCGGACCTGGCTATGTCGCTCAAAGCTGGTATACGAAGTGTGACCGGTGACCACAGAAGAGTCAGCGCGGCGCATTCGTTGATCGTCGCGCAAATCGCGATCTCCCTGGTTCTCTTGGTAGGTGCGAATCTATTGGCGCGGAGCCTGCTCAATTTGGAAAAGGAACCGTTGGGCTTCGACCAAAGTAACGTCCTTCTTGTGGGTGTTAGTCCGCGGATGGCGAACTATAAACCAGAAAACGTTACTGAGCTTTATCGCAAGCTTTACGAGCGATTGAACACGCTGCCCGGCGTGTGCGCCGCAACGCTGGCCCGCTACAGTCCCATGAGCGGTTCTTCCAGCACCATCAATTTCAGTATCCAAGGTCACCTGGACAATCCAGGCGAAGACATGTCTGTCGAAAACATTCTCGTAGGACCCTCCTACGCGGAGACGATGCGAATGAAGCGCACGCAGGGCCGTGAAATCGGTCTGCAGGATGTTGCTGGGGCACCTAAAGTCGCCATGGTAAACGAGGCTTTCGTGAGGACGTATTTTCCGGGAAAGAGCCCGCTCGGGCATCACTTCGACATTGGCAAGACTAAAAACACTGGTGAATATGAAATCGTGGGCGTGCTGCGCGACGCGCAGTTTCACAATGTGAAGGAGAAGATCAAGCCCGCGGTGTTTCCCGCCATCCTACAGGACACCAGTCAAACCGCGCTCTCAGGCAGCATCATCCTTCGAACGACAAACGACCCGGCACCTCTGGCCGCCACGGTGCGCCAGGCCATTGCGGAAGTGGATCCCAATCTGCCTGTGACGGGAACGCGAACCCTGACCAATCAAATTTCCTCGACTTTCGATGTCGAGCGTGTCGCCGCGGAGCTGGTTAGCTTTTTTGGCGGACTCGCGCTGCTGCTCGCTTGCGTGGGGGTTTACGGAGTTGTTATGCAAGGCGTTTCGCGACGCACAAACGAAATAGGCGTGCGAATGGCGCTCGGTGCCCGGGACAGGGACATTTTGTGGATGGTTCTGCGCAATACGATAGCTCTCCTCATGGCGGGTCTTACCATTGGGATTCCCATGGCTCTTACGGCGACGGGCTTGGTGAAATCGCAACTTTATGGCGTGGGCGCAGCGGACGCACTTTCGTTCATAATCGCGGCGCTCATTCTCGCAAGTGTTGCCATTATCGCAGGACTTCTGCCCGCTCGCCGCGCTGCTGCAGTACACCCGGCGGTAGCGTTGAGGTACGAATGACCGACTCAGGAGAAAATCTTGCGCACGGTTCAAAGCTTCCGCGGAGAGAGACCAGCACCGGAGATCGCTGTTGCCGTCGAGAGCTAGAAGGCGCACAAGCCGTGGGCCCTCACCGTAGTGAGTTATTCGATTTCCCCGCCGCGAGTACGGCAATCGGGGCCGTAGCCGTCTCCTGACCCAGCAGGAAAATATGCTAGACCACTAGCTTGAGGCCTGCCGCTTCGATAAAGGCACGGAAATCTCGGTCTCGGGTGAGGAGAGAAATCCCACCATCGATACAGCTTTGAGCGATCAATGCTTCGCCCAGACGCGCTCTACTCCGTCTCGCCAGAACTTTTGCTCGCAACTCTCCGGCTCGCTGCCAATAGCCGGTTCCAAGTTCAATCGATGGCACATCGCAAAGAGCTTTGGCGACCGAAACAGAGAGCTTCGGATCACTCAACAGTTCAGTGAGCACCACCGGAATCATCACCAATTGCCGGTCATCCAACGCCTGATCGAGGAGCTCGGTGTCGGGCGCCGTTTCTCCTTCAAGAAATGCTATCCACGTACTCGTCTCGGCGGCGATCACCGATCATCCTTTAGCGTCGCCGCCATTCGCGAAAATTTAACTTTCCCCCGTAGCTCTCGCAATCGCGCATAAGTCCGTGAAGCTGCGACAAGCTGCAATCCCGTTCGCACGGTTTGCGTGATTCCTTCGCCGCTGGCCTGCTGCGCTTTTTCCAACAGCTCTTCTGGCACTTCGACCGTAATTTTCCGCGCCGTATTCACGACCATCACTCTGCCATACTAGACACCAGCATCACATATGGTATTTTCTTGATCTACTTTTGATCTAGTAGCCGGATCAAATCAGGGCGGCTTCGCGGTGTACCTGTCCTGAGAACGACAATCAGAGCAACGCAAGTCCGATCGGTTCGTTTCATGCACATGCCGTGTATAGCCGAACTGCTTTTGGGGCGTTTTTGGCGAATTGTACGTCTCGCATTTTCAACAACTTATTTGTTTTCAATAAGGCTCCGCAGTTCCATATTTGCATTGTTGACCTACCATCGGGGCAACTTGGCGACTGAGAGCGGCGCGGACTGCTTTATGGGGCCAAACGACATGACGCCAGCGTCGAAAGTGATGCCAGGGATCCTGGCGCAAACTGCCAACGTACGTTCGAACGGAGAAGGTGTGCTGGCTCATCCCATGAAAGATTTACGAGATGTGCGGCTGCGGTAGGTATACTCGCCGAACTGCTGCCCTTGAATGGCGACAAAGCCCCAGCAAGAAAGAAGGGCGGCTCAGTTCCCTTTCTTCCGTCGCCTTCAGCTTTATTTCACGCTCGCTCTCTAGTTCCGCAGTTGCCCGATACTAGAAGTTGAGCCGCAACGCGAGTTGAATGACGCGCGGATCATGGCCTGGATCGAAAATGATGCCAAATGAGCCGCAGTCCACACAGGTATCAGGATCGCCCCGCCCCGTGCGATTGAAGACGTTGAACATGTCCGCGCGTAACTGGAGCGACGTACGCTCGGTGATACGGGTATTCTTCACAATGCCAAAGTCCTCGCTACTGTGGCCGGGGCCACGGGTGCGCGGCAAAAAACCTGGCGAATTGCCAAAACGAAGAACGAAGCCGTTGTTGGGTGAGGTAGGAGGGACCGCAAATGCGGCTGGATTCAGGTACTGCGTTCCGTTGAGCACGTCCAAGCCACTCGAGGGCACCTTCTGGGGGACCCCCGGAACGACATCCGCGCGCACGCCGAAAAAAGAAAAAAAGCCGGGCGAAGAGTTTTGCACCGTAATAACAAGTGGGTCGCCTGACGAATAGTTCTGAATGGCGGTAACCTGCCACCCAGAAACCAAGCGGTCGAGCGGTCCGGCGGCGTTCAGCCATTTCCTGCCATGTCCAAATGGCAACTCATAGATCCACGTGAGTTTCAGGACGTGCGGGAAATCAAAGCTGGCGATTGCCTTCTCCGCCTTGCGGTTATAGAAGTCCTGAACTACCTGGCTGCCGGATTGAGAGAGAGCACTATCTGTGTCCGTGAGTGTTTTGGAAAATGTATACGCGGCGATGACGCTCAAGCCGTGGGGCGCTGTCTTTCGAGCCATCAGCTGGAGAGAGTGATAAGTAGAATTTCCCATTGTCGGATAATTGTTGATTAGACCCTGAAACTGAGGAAAAGGCTGGATGGCCGCGGCCACGCTCGTGTCGTAGTTATTGTTCTCGAAATCTGGATAAGGTAGCCCGGTAATCCCGAAGCTCGCTAGGATCGGGCCATTGACCGGATCCGCCAAATCGGTTGCCAAATCGTCGGCGAGAATATCCCCTAACGCCATAAATTTCGCCGGCGCTTGGTTAAAGGATGAGCCGAAATAACCGTTCAGGAGGCGCGTGCCTTTTGAACCCACGTAGTCGGCCTGAAGCAAGACATCGTGAGGCAGCAAATACTGCAATCCGGCACTCCAGTTCTGCACATACGGCTGTGCCGCGCCATTCCTGGGCATGAAGTCAATGAACTGGCCATTAGCCGATGCCGGGTCGCGGTTGGGGAGAGTTGGACCTGTATATGGCGGAACACCCACGCGCGCCTGTTGTGGCAAAGAAACCGACTTGAGTGTCGACAGATAGGTAGCTGGATCCAGGGAAAACCCAGTTGGAGAACTTCGTGCGTTCAAATTCACACTACTGTTGAACCCGAAAAGATTCTGACTGCCAAAATTGTTCTCGATGGGAGGACCGTAAGAGATTCCGTAACCACCACGAAAGACGATATTTTTGTAGATCTGATAAGCTAGGCCGAAACGCGGCCCCACTTCTTTGAAGTACCAGTCTTGGAAAGAATTTCTGTGGTTGCACACCGAGCAGCTCCCCAGAAAAACCAAAGCACCTGGAATGTTATCGGCGCCAGGATTCGGCAGCGTAGGATCGAATCCCGACTCGCGGTTCAGTACCTCTCTCTGCGGGAGTGGAATCTCCCAGCGGAGCCCCAGATTAAGCGTCAGTTTGGAAGTGGCCTTGAAATCGTCCTGCGCGAAGAAAGCGTACACGCCGGCGCGGTAGCCTGGCGCAGTGGTGTATATGGAGCGGCTGCCACTGTCCGCGGCCCCGAGAATGAAACTGGCAAAAGCATGGCCAGTGGACGAAGTGAAGCCAGGAAGGGACGTTTCACGATCAGTGAAAGAGAAAGTGCCCGATAGTTGACCGGGTTCATAGGTGTTATAACGGTAGCGGCGGAATTCTCCGCCAAATTTCAGGCTGTGCTTGCCGCGCAAATAGCTGAACGTATCCTGATAGACATAACTCTCCGACGGATCTACGTTCTTGCAACCCACGCCAAAAAGCGGAGCGACAGGATTATGGCCGCTGAACTTCATGGGCGGAAAACAGTCGTTGGGAATGCCGGGAATCCCCAACTGCGGTGTAAATTTCGCATTGTCAGTAATGTTGTTTTGGTTTTGAAAACGGTTATAGCCTATTGAAAACTCGTTCACGCTACGGCTGTTGATCGTCCATGCGTGGGCGATGCGAACTTGTGGACCACCCACAATCTGACGTTTGACGGGATTGATCGGCTGACCGGGGAATGGCAGGAACGTGCGGCTATTATTCCTGTTATACCGGTCTCTGTGATTCCACGTAAAGGACCCCCAGACCTTTTGCTTCGTGGTGAGAACGTGATCGATTTTGCCGGTGTATGCGTTCCTTGAAAGAGTAGGACAGCAGCCGCTCAGCCTGAAGTCGTTATTAGAGTCACCCGCCAAAGCAGGGTCAGGAATCAGGGGGAGAAGAACGGAAGTGGCGTTACTGAACTCACCGGCAGGGATGACGTTCAAGTTGCCAGCCGACGAAAAAGGATCGCGGATTGTGGCGTTGGCGCTCGCTATTAGGCCAGTCTTCTGGTCAACCTGTCCAGCAGTCACATTGCGAGTAGTTGTGGGATCGTAGATTTCGTTTTGAAAGACGGGCCGGCCAAGTACGTCGGTGCCAATCTGCTTACGAACACCCGTAGGAACCCCCCCCTTAGTGTCCTGCAACCAAGAACTGAAATCGCCGGTCTTCATGGCTGCAGTGGGCAAAGTCATGGGTCCGGCGAACTGAAAGCTTCGGAAACGGTCTCCTTCGTAGTTGAAAAAGAAAAAAGTGTGATCTTTTCTGATGGGTCCACCCAACGTACCGCCAAAGTTGTTCTCTTTCTGACTATCCTTAGGGGTGCCGGGGGTCGAGTTCACAATAACGCCCGCTGCATTGAACACAGGATTCTTGCTGTATTCAAAAAGCGTTCCATGAAAATCATTGGTTCCCGATTTGTAGCTGAAGTTGGCGATTCCGCCGCCGGTCTCGCCATATTCTGCTGAATAATTGGACGTCTGGACTTTGAATTCGCCAATTGCGTCGGTCCCGGGACTGAATTCATCTAGGCTTCCTCCGCTGAGGTCGTAGCGGCCAATCGTGACGCCGTCAATCAGAATTTCGTGACTAAAGAGTTGGCCGCCGTTAATCGAGCCCGAAAATGTATCTCCAACAGTACCGGGCAGGCTGGTGAAAATGAAGGTTTGAAGTTGTCGGCCTCCATCACCAACTTCGATAGGCAGTGTCTCAAATTCTTGTGGACTTACAGAAGAGCCCACTTCGGCAGTGGAGGGCGTAAAGAGTGGCGTTGTCGAAGTAACTTCGACCTTTTCCGACTGGTCGCCGACTTGCAGCGTGAAATCGGCGGTCACTATCTGTGCAACCGGCACGACAATTTTGTCGGTCACGTGCGTCTTGAAGCCTTGTTTTTGTGCTTCCAACCGATAGGTGCCCGGAGGAACAGCTACGCGGTAATAGCCTGCGCTGCTGGTGGTTGCGGTCCATTTCACGCCGGTTTGAACGTTGGTGATGGTCAGCGGTAGATCGGGAACCACGCCTCCGCTGGAATCCTGTGCCGTGCCTGTTATGGCACCGAGGTTTCCCTGAGAAAATGCAATCGGAGCGACGGACAAAAAGAAGCCTAGAAGAACAATGGCACAAAATGAGGCAGTGCTGCTTTTCAAAGGTCACCCCCCGAAGAATTCTGGGAAGGATTTAGCACAAGAAGAAAGCAAACGCAATACTAAAGCGTGAAGAAAAATCAATAAAGAAAAGTAGACGAAAGTATTTGTGCCATAGATACTTTCGACATTTGACGATTCTCGGAGTTAGACCTTATAATACCTACGGAAAACGGTGAATGTGTCCCAGACCCCGCCTCTTAACTGAACAAAGACGCCGAAACGTGCTGGATCTGATTGACCAAAATGGCCAAGTGACCGTCGCGGACATGGTGAAGCAGTTTGCGATTTCTGCCGTGACGGTGCGTAGCGATCTGGACGCGCTGGCCTCAATGGGAGCGGTGGTGCGATCGCACGGCGGGGCGGTTCGCCGCCTCGTCGCGACACAAGACTATCCCCTGCGGACAAAAGAGACCCTGCATCGCGGCGAAAAAGTTCGCATTGGGAGAGCCGCGGCAGAGCTGGTCAAGCCGGGCGAGACAATTATTTTGGATTCGGGGACAACTACTGCAGAAGTAGCACGCCACCTGAAAAAGCTCAATCTGGCGTCACTGACGATTATCACCAATGCGTTGAATATTGCCGTAGAACTAATGGAATGCCCCGGTATCTCGCTCATTATGATCGGGGGCCTTCTGCGACCGGTGTCGTGTTCGTTTGTGGGGCCGCAGGCCGAAGCAATGATGAATGAGTTCCACGCCGACCGCCTGTTCCTGGCCGTGGATGGATTCGACCTGGAGAATGGTCCATCCACGCCCGACCTTCTTGAAGCGCAGTTGAACAACGTGATGATCCGCTCCTCCAAGGAAGTAAATGTGGTGGCGGACTTCAGTAAGCTTGGCAGACGAAGCGTTTCAAAAATTGGCCCATTTGAACGGATTAAGCGGCTGATTACAGATAGTCGAGCGCCGTCGGAATTCAGCGAAGGACTGCGCAAGAAAGGCGTCGAAGTTATTGAGGCGTAGCGCCTGCGAGCGCGAGTCTTGCGAAGTGATGCGACAACCTGGTGTCCGGCAAGAGAAAGACTTCGCGCAATATTTTCTCTCCTCGGTCTTTCTCACCCGTAGCGATTCTCAGTGTCCCCGCCACGTACTGCCACCAACCCGGAGAGGAACTCGACGGCGAAGCGGATTCTGTTCGCGAAGCGGCGTCGACTAACCGTTCCCGCCATTTCATCGAATCAAAATTGTCGAGCTTCTTAGCTGCCGCCCAAGCCCACACCAGTTCAGAAATGTCGGTCGCTCGCTCAGCCAATTGATATTTGGCGTTTGCTTCCGTTTTCTTCCCGCAAGCGGAATAAACTTCACCAACCAAATAATCCGTCCTTGCTGATTTGAGAATGGGTTCGAATCCGTCACTTGTGAATGAAAGACCGGAGGCAGGAGCGCCGAGACTTTGCGCAACGCCAAGCGCGTCTTTGCAGTTGCCTGTTTTGGCCAAGCCGATGCCTTGCGAGAGTCTTACTTCAATCCAGACCTGCCTGACGTTGGTGCCGCCTTCCTCTCGTCCGAAAAATCTTTCGTGAAAGAGGGCAGTAGCTCCTTCATAGTTTCCCGCTTCCGCGCGGCTTAGCGCGAGTTCGTAAACGAGCGGCGTGGGCATTTGCTTCAAATCGGGATAGCGTTCGAACGCTTTCACGCGATCCGCGGCGGATTTTCCAGTTACGCTCATGGCTGCCGCATTGCCCGAATAGTTCACGATGTTTCTCGGGTCGTATTGGATTCCTTCGTCGAAGACCTTCGCAGCAGCGCCAAAGTCGTGCTTTTCATGCAGAAGCGCCAATCCAATGCTTGCCTGCAAAGCCGGAATCTTGGGATTTCGTTGCCGCGCTGCCTCCCACTCCCGCAAGGCATCGGAAGTCTTCGCTCGAGCGAAGAACCACGTTCCTAGCAAATAGTGCGCCGTCGGATCATTCGAATTGGAGCGTAGGGCGGCTTCCAGGGCCAACTTGTCTTCCAGCGTGCTAGGAAAAACGTAGAGAGTAGAAAGCCGCGACGCTTGCGCGTAATCGTTCGCACCAGACTCGCCCGTCTTTTCGCGACAATAGCCACGAAAATACACTACGAGTGGATTGTCTTGAGGTAGAACGGTACCCGGCTCTCTCTGATCCGGATTGACGGCAGGATAGTCTCGCGAAAGAACTTGCAGAGCTTTTTTGTACAGACCCAATCGGGCGTCCTCAGCGGCGACATTCAAGACGCGGTAAGGGTCCGCCGCCAAGTGTGGCAGGTCTGGAATATTGAGTTCTTCGCGCACGAATGCGCTGGAAGGAAAGCTGCGAAGCAGCTCTCTCGCTCGCTGTGTGGCAAGTTCGGCCTTACCTCTGGCATTGAGTAGAGCGATCTGCTCTTCCGCAGCACGCAAATCATCGGGCGCGGACTTTCGGCTCTGGGCTATCAGGTCTTCCGCCCTTTCCAAATCATTGTGCCGAGCGTACATCTCGGCCAGCCGCAACGCTGCCGCTGCGCGGTGCAACGGGGATCGCTTCGCGGCCTCGAATGCGTCTATCGCTGCACCCTCGTGCCCCAGCGATTCCTCCGTGATTCCGAAATAGTAGGAAATCTCTGCGTCCGTCGTATTGCGTTCGTGCGCGGCCGACAATCGTGCCGCGGCTTCTTCAAATCGTTTCAGTCCAGCATCCAGGCGGCCGGCGGATTTGAGCAGTTCATAACTGGTTGGGAACTTCAGGAGCGCTTGGTTGTACGTTTTGACCGCCGACAACAAATCTCCGTTCAGTTCGTCCGCTTTGCCGGATTGCAGCCAATCATCCTCTGTCCGAGCATTCTCCTCTGGGAACTGGTAATTGGTCTGCGGCCCAACGCTGACCTCCGATTCCGGGGTCCAATCGTACTTCCCTTCCGTTTGACGCAAGAGCACGGCGCCGTGAGCGTCTTTTAGCGCAAATGTATAGTTCCGAGCGTCGTTCGGAACACGGATTGTCTTGCTCCAATTTTTTTCGGGAGTAAGGTCCATCGTTTCGCTGAACAATGGGACAGTTCCATCCAATATTTGCACCGTCGCAGCCGGAGTCTTTTGATTTACATTTAGAGAAGCCTCAAGCGCGCCTTCTTTGCGCCCGAGATGTACAACGCCGGTCAAATTCGCACGGGAGATTCCGCCGGCGCCACGAACGGGCATCCAATACTCGGAAAAACTGATGTGCTGGCGCGCCTCGAGGAACGAATACGTTTCCTGATTCCGAAAAAGGCCCGCTTGGACTTCCGCATACGCACTGTTGTCGTCAGAGAGCGCCTTCCGCCAATCGAGACCATCGGCGTCCACGCCCCACGACCAAATCTTCTTCGCGGGCAGCTCGGAATATTCCGCGAAATGCGCCGTCCCTACGTTTGTGTGCGGGTGCCAGATGCCCATGAAACCTTCGCGGCTTCCGTGGACAAACAAAGAAACCGGGCCGTCAGTTTGATTCTTAATGACACTTAAGTCTTTTCCCTGCGCGTCGACGGGCCACCGCTGCACTTCGGCAAATCCATGCGCGGCAGCAAACTGCATCGGATATTCGATGCGGGAATCATCCCAGACCTGCACGGCGGCATTGTTCCACCAATAAAAGCGATGCCGCACATCGCTCCGGTTGCTGAGGCGAACGCGTTGTTCCAGCACGGTTGATCCTGGCCGCAGGATCAATTCCACGGACCACTCCATGCCGTACACGCGATCGATGTTGCCAACCGTCACGGACGCGCTCCCATCTTCGTGGGATCCAAATGCGAAATCCACGGGCGACATCGACATCCAGTTGTGTGACACCGGAAAGTTAAACTCAATGCCGAAAGCCGCCCAGGCACCGCGATACCCGATGCGCGCTTTCTTGATGGACGAATTCGCGTAAAACATCGGCTGGCCGCTGATTTTGTCCAGGCACGTGTATACGTGACCGCCGATGTCCGGCAAAACGGAGCACTTTAGATACTCGTTTTCGAGGTAAATCGCCCGGAGCTTGTGAACGATACGTTGA
>Ga0247667_1000363_pt1 | contig 11055 bp, 9 predicted proteins | sample CNK08_metaG_FD_183027 | JGI IMG/M metagenome (GOLD analysis project Ga0247667, IMG submission 183027) | Soil microbial communities from Purdue University Martell Research Forest, Indiana, United States - CNK08 | ecosystem: Environmental > Terrestrial > Soil > Temperate forest > Bulk soil | place... | reverse complement strand
CGTCGAAAAGGGAACGCGGTTCAACGCCGCGCTGGAAGAACCGCTCGCTTTCGGAGAGATCTCGCGCAAGCCCGCCGAACTCGCTGCATTGGGAAGCGCTCCGGAGCCGGACAGTTTATTGCACGCCCGACTCACTGCGGGAGTAAGTTCCGCCGACGCGACTCGCGGCACCACCGTCAATGCGATGCTCACGGAACCCATCTTTTCTGCGCAGCATCTGTTGCTGCTTCCCGCCAACACGCGGCTGGTCGGCGAAGTGCAGGAAGCGAAGTCCGCGCGAAAATTCCACAAGAACGGCGAACTCCGCATCGCATTTAACCGCATCGAGCTGCCATCCGGGGTGCAGCAAGCGATGCAAGGCACTCTCGAAGGCATGCAGGTGGATCGTTCGGATCACCTGGCGTTGGACGAAGAAGGAGGCGCTCGCGCGACGAACCCCAAGACTCGCTATCTTTCCACAGGTTTTGCGATCGTAATGCTTGCAGCAGCCTCTCATCCGGACACCGAGCATGGAACAACCGATGCTGCGGGAGACCCAAGTGTCCAGGCAGGGGCGGGCATTTCCGGTTCGCGTGTCGCCGGATCGCTCATTTCCCTCGCGGTTCACTCACAACCCGTTTCGTTGGCCTTCGGCGCATTGGGTGCGTCACAATCCGTCTATTCGAATTTCCTCTCGCGCGGGAAAGACGTAAGTCTAGCGCAGAATACGCCGCTCGAAATTGGTTTCGCCCCGCCGCACGAAGAAGCGAAAAAGTCTGCACCAGCGAAACCATAACCGGCCAGGACTCCCCCATCGTTGACCAAGATTCTCGCAAATGGAATTCGACCGGGAAAGTGTTCGGAGTGCCCGGCAATGTCACGCAACCGGTGAGCTTGATCAAGCGGGGCGCGAAATTGGTGACGTCCGCGGAGGACGTAATCCTAGAGCTGCCGACGCCGGTCCGGGCAGCCCTCACCCGGGCCATGCAACCAGAGACGGGTCTGGCGAATCTATTGGTTGCGGCTTCGCTGAATCCCAGCGGGACAAAAAAGCCGCGCGAACTGCTCACCTTCGACGAGGCGCAACCAATTGATGACATCGTGGAGCGAAGCGGCTTGAACTCTTCGGAAGTTCTGGCTACGCTTTTTAATCTGGAGATGAAAGGGATTGTCCGGCAATCGCCGGGAAAATTGTTCAGCAAGATTCTTCTGTAGCAGGCAAGCTGCAGCCGGCGGCCGGCTTGACAACTCTGATATAAGGTAGCGAGAAGGACACAGCCCGCGCCTGCGGCCCTTCCCTTGGAAGATTACGGGGTAAAACTGCATCATGGCTCGTTCGTTGGTAATTGTGGAGTCGCCGGCAAAGGCGAAGACCATAAACAAGTATCTCGGGAAGAATTACGTCGTGAAGGCGTCGGTCGGCCACGTGCTCGACCTGCCGAAAAAGACCATCGGCATCCGTCTGCCCGATGAAGACGACGTTCCGCAAAAGAAGACGCGCGCGAAAAAAGGCGCGAAGAAAGTAAAAGAAAAGAAGGTTCGCAAGCCCGTCACGCTCGACGACGAAAAGATTTTCGAACCCACGCTGCAGATTATTTCGGGCAAGGGCAAGGTCATCACCGACTTGCGCAAAGCGGCGAATACTGCCGATGCGGTTTATCTGGCGGGCGACCCGGACCGCGAAGGCGAAGCGATTTCCGCCCACCTCGCAATGGTGCTGGCGAAGCCGCACAAGTTCGAGGAACAGGAGCCGAGCGCGCCGCGCTTCGGCCGCAAACCGAAACCGGTCGATCCCGCGGAAGAAGAAGAAAGGAAAAAGGCCGCGAAAGAAATTCCGGCAACCGATCCGAAAAAGATTTTTCGGGTAACGTTCAACGAAATTACTCCCAAAGCGATTCGCGCCGCGTTCGAACATCCCCGCGCTGTGAACACGAGCTTGGTTGATGCGCAGCAGGCTCGCCGCGTGCTCGACCGCATCGTGGGTTACAAAGTTTCGCCGCTCTTGTGGAACAAAGTGCGCCGCGGCTTATCAGCGGGACGTGTGCAGACCGTCGCGCTGCGCCTGATCGTCGAGCGCGAACAACTGATCCGCGCGTTCGTACCGCAGGAATACTGGACCATCCACGCGATGCTGGATGCGGGCAATCCTCCGATCTTCGAAGCGAAGCTCACCAAATATAAAGGTGAGGACATTGAAGTAGGGAATCAAGAAGCGTCGGAAAAAGTTCTTGCCGCGTTGAAAAAAGCGAAATGGCAAGTGGCGACGGTTACGCAAAAAGAAAAGAAGCGGAATCCACCGCCACCGTTCACCACTTCCAAGTTGCAACAGGCTGCGTTCAACCGGCTGCGCTACACGGCAAAGCGAACCATGTCTCTCGCCCAAAAGCTTTATGAAGGCGTGGAGCTTGGCGAAGAAGGCTCTGTCGCGCTAATCACCTACATGCGCACTGACTCCGTAAACGTTTCGAACGACGCGCTGGCGCAAGTGCGCGAATTGATTCCGGAGCGTTTCGGTTCGAATTACCTGCCGGAAAAGCCGAATTTCTATAAATCGAAAAAAGACGCGCAGGAAGCGCACGAAGCAGTGCGCCCGACGGACGTTTCTCGCGCGCCGGAAGATGTGCGCAAATATCTCGATGATGACCTATTCAAGCTCTACCAACTGATTTGGCAGCGCTTTGTCGCCTCGCAAATGTTACCGGCGGTGTTCGACCAGACCACCATCGACATTTCGGCCGGCGATTACACCTTCCGCGCCACCGGTTCTGTGCAGAAATTCGACGGCTACATGCGCGTCTATCAATTACCCGCGGCAAATTCCGACCGCGAAGACGACGAAAAGGACGACGAGGGCGAAGGCAAGACGCTGCCGCGTGTGACCGAAGGCCAAGTCTTGCGGCTCGATGAAATTCGGCCCGAACAGCATTTCACGGAGCCGCCACCGCGTTTCAACGATGCGACGCTCGTAAAGGAACTGGAAGAAGACGGCATTGGCCGCCCTTCGACCTATGCGAATATTATTTCCACGCTCGTCGAGCGCGAGTACGTTCGCAAAGAGCAAGGCCGCTTTTTCCCCACGATGCTCGGCGAGCGCGTGAGCGTTCTGCTGGTAAAAAGTTTCGAAGATGTTTTCGACGTCACGTTCACGGCGCGCCTCGAGGAAGAGCTCGACGAAATCGAAGAAGGTAAGCTCCACTGGCGCGAAGCGGTAAAAGAGTTTTGGGAAAAATTCATCGTTGACCTGGATAAGGCCGGCGACGAAATGCTTTCTTACAAGGCTGGCATCGCGACCGGCAAGAAGTGCGAGAAGTGCGGCCAGGGCGAACTGCTCGAACGCATCAGCCGCCATGGATTTTTCCTGGGCTGCTCGCGCTATCCCGATTGCGATTTTATTCAGGACCTTTCGCCGGAATTGCCGGAACAAGCCGACGGCGAAGCCAAAGTTGAAATCTGCGATAACTGCGGCAAGGAAATGGCCATCAAGCGCGGCCGTTTCGGTGTGTTCCTGGCTTGCACCGGCTACCCGGATTGCAAAACGACTCGGCGTCTCGTCGAAGGTACACGCATCGCGCGCCAGCCCGATGAACCGCTCGATGAAAAATGTCCGACGTGCGGCGAAGGCCTCATCAAGAAGCACGGGCGTTTCGGCGAATTTATCGGTTGTTCCGGCTATCCAAAGTGCAAGTATACGCGGCCGATCACGCTCGGCATCAAATGCCCGAAATGCAGCGAAGGCGAATTTGTTCGCCGTGGCAGTATCGGCAGGGGCGGACGCACGCGAATTTTCTACGGCTGCTCGCGCTATCCGGATTGCGACTTTACGACACCGTTCCAGCCCATTGCGGAACCCTGCCCGAAGTGCGGCGCGCCGTTCATCGTCGAAAAGAAATCAAAAATCGGCCTCGTTCGCACCTGCATTAAAGAAGGATGCGACTGGGAAAAACTCGCACCCGAAGCGCCCGTCACGCAGCCCGAGGAAGCCACTCCCGTTGGCGCCAAGCCGTAACGGCTCCACGGCTTACGCACAAAGGAAACCTGGCGTCTCAACGTGGCGGTCGGCACAGATTCAGGCTATTCGATGATCCCGAACGTGTAGAGTTTGCCGGAAGAGGCGATGTTTCCGGACGTATTTCCGGGCGGCAGGAAACCGTACTCGCCCTTTTTCAGCACTGGAAGTTTTACGCGGAATGTGCGCGGCGCAACCTTTTCGGATTCGAATTTTTCCGCATTTTTTTCTGCGCCCTCGGAAGAGTGAAAAACGCCTCCGGTCCACGCACGAAATTCTCGCCGATTTCCCTTCATGTCCAGCCGCAGCAATTGATATTCGGTGATGGCCGTGCCTTCCGGAACGCGGATGATAAATTCCGCGTCGGACGCCACCTGCAAGACGCTTTTCGGGCCCTGGACGGTGCCGTTTCTGTGCCCCTTGTCCCAGCCCTGCGTCGCAATGGTCTTCATCACTCCACCAGTTTTGTATCCAACGACTTCCGGGGCCACCTCGGTCAGTTTTCCCGCCATCCTGATATAGACGCCGATTTCTTCCGGCGCGTCGGGGTTGGCGGACGGGGCCGCCGCCACGCTAGCAGTTGGCGCAACCGACGCTATAGCTGCTTTAGGATTAATCATGACGCGGGTCACCGCGTCGGAAACGTGTTCCGCTTTCAGCGTTTTTAGCGATTCCAGGTCCGTATCGAAGCCAGTCTGCGACGCGGTGCGAATTTTCTCTATCACCACGTCATCACCCGAGCCAAGCGCGACAAGGTCCAAAACGTCCTTGTTGGTCATTCCGGCTTTTTGAGGCTCCTGGGCGCTGGAGATCGGAAAGCCGGCAGCCATCACGATCACGCACAGCAGACCAGAATATTGGAGCGTCTGTGCTTCATATCGGCTCCTCCTTAAGGCATTTTGCGCCTTCTGTAAAACACGCAGCCAATCAGCTACAGGAAAGTTGTCTCGAAGAAATCTATTTCGCGGTCGGCACGGTGTAATTTTCGTCGGTATACACGGTAAGCGGCGTACCCTGCTTGATCTCCACATTCTTTCCGTGTTTGATCAAACCAATTGGCCCAAACAGGACTGTCAGGGCAACTGTCGCTCCTTCTTTGCCTTCACCCTCGCGGCCCTTGCTGCCGCGTAGTTTCAATCGCCCATCGTCAAGAAGCAGATATTCCAGCCGCATATTCAATTCACCCGCGCGCCCCATCATTCCTGCCTTTTTCGAATGAGAAATCGTGCCGACGGCTTTTGCGCCGGCCTTCGCCACGACAACGTCTCCCACTTTCAGGTCCTGATCCAGCACCAAATTAACTGTGTCGCCCTCCGCCGCGGTTTTTGAAGTTATGTCCTGGGCGAATTTTAGTTGAACGTCCGCGCCTTCTTTCAGCACGAGTTTCTGTACTGGTGCGGCAGCAGGCGTCGTACTCGTTGCCGCTGCCGGCGCGGTCTCGGTCGAAGGAGCCTGTTGACACTGGGCAACTCCGCACGATCCAAACCCAATCAAAAAGGACACGCGCATGATTTTTGAAAACATTGGTTCGCTCCTGAAGGTTCGGTTCTATGGAGTGGGACGCCTCGCGCCACTCCGACGTTTCATTCCCATTTGTGCAGGTTACTCCATTTCTGGCTGGCGCTCGTTAAGAATGACGTTATGTGCCTTGCATGCAACTGCGCAACACATCGCCAGTAATTGGCTCGAGCTTTTTCTCCCTGGAATATAATTGCTCCTGAGTTGCATCGAGAGGCGTCGCGCCGCCGTATGAAGAAGTCCATCCTGAAGTTTTTGGAATATCTGTACTCGGTGAAGAATTCTTCGCCGCACACCATTTCGAATTACGGCAAAGACCTGCACCAATTTTTGGCCTATCTCACGCCGCCAGAATCAGAACCCCCGGCCCTTGCCTCAATCGACCACAAAGTCATCCGCGAATTTGTCGGGCACCTGCACGATCAGTCGCTCGAAAAAAGCTCCATCGCGCGAAAGCTCGCGGCGCTTCGCTCGTTCTTCAAATACTGCGTGCGGGAAGGCATACTGAAAGAAAACCCTGCGCGTCTCGTGCCGACGCCAAAACTCCCGAAGCGCATTCCATCCGTACTCTCGGCCGAGGAAATGAACGGCTTCTTGAACCAGCTCGCCGGTATGAAGGCCGATTCCGGTGCCAGAAATGAACCACAAAGCCGTCCGAACAAGGCGCAACGGAAACTGCCGCGAGGCAACGCCGACGAAGAAGGAGTACTCATCAAGCGCGATCGCGCGATCCTCGAACTCCTCTACGCCGCCGGCCTTCGCGTCAGCGAACTTACCGGCCTCAATCTTGTGGATATGGATTGCAAAGACCGCATCCTGCGCGTGCGCGGCAAGGGTAACAAGGAGCGTATCGTTCCTTACGGCTCGAAAGCCGAAGAAGCGCTGGAAGCATACTGGCCGGTGCGTGAGCGCTTGCTGGTGCAAAATTTGTCGGCGTGGCCAAGACGCGGCGGCTCCCCGCACACGGAAGCGATTTTCTTGAACTACGCCGGGCGACGTCTGACGCAGCGTTCGGTCGGCCGCATCGTCAAAAAGTACGTGCGCCTGGTCAACGTCAACTGGGATCTGCATCCACACTCGCTTCGCCACGCGTTCGCAACGCATCTTCTCGCCGATGGCGCGGACTTGCGCGCGATACAGGAATTACTCGGCCACCAATCGCTCACCACTACGCAAAAATACACCCACGCGTCGATCCGCCAGCTCATGGATATTTACGATAAAGCCCATCCGCATGCCTGAAATTTTCGCTGTATCCATTTGTCTCCGCCGAACCATCCAAGCTCCATGACTCGGATGAAGACAATCTGCATCACAATGCTGGCACTCATAATCCCGGCGTCGCCGCGTCCGCTCTCTGCACAGGGCAATTACGAAATTCAGGTATATCCGTACGAGACCGTCGAACCGGGCCGCACGATGGTCGAACTGCACAGCAACTTCACTTTCGAGGGCTCCAAATCCACCACCGACGGAACCTTTCCCACCAATCACCAGCTCCACGAGACCATCGAGATTACGCACGGCTTCACCGACTGGTTCGAAACCGGTTTCTACGTCTTTACCTCCGCGCACAACGGCCAGGGCGTCGATTGGGTCGGCGATCATATTCGCCCTCGCTTCCGCATCCCGCCCAAATGGAAGTGGCCCGTCGGCTTAAGTCTTTCCAACGAAGTCGGCTACCAGCGCGCCAAATATTCCGCGGATACCTGGACGTGGGAGATGCGGCCCATCATCGATAAGCAAATCAACAGATGGTATTTCTCATTCAATCCCACGTTCGACAAATCGTTTCATGGCCCCAGCGTCCACCAGGGTTTTGTCTTTTCGCCGAATGTCAAATTCAGCTACGACTTCACCAAAAAAATCACCGGGGGTATCGAATACTACGGCTCCGTCGGGCCCGCAACGGAGTTCGATCCCTTCCGCCTGCAGCAACACCAGATTGTCCCGGCGATAGATCTAAACCTCTCTCCAAAATGGGAAGTTAATTTCGGCCTCGGCGTTGGAATCACCGGCGCTACCGACCATCTCATCGCCAAGACCATCATTGGCTACCGCTTCGATTTTTGAACCAAGTCCGGTAACAACCCGACACCTCAAATTCTTGTGATGGCCGACTAACTTCTGAAGCCTCGGTGGCGTCAATACTCTTGAGAACTGCGTTCCCAGACTGTCCTGGGGTTAAGCCTTCCTTTTGCGTACCCATGTGACAGGTCCTCGAGAGGTTGGTGCATTCCTTGCTAAAGAGGCGCGCTGTCCGCGGTTTATCGGTGGTGTTGCTTCTTCTCGTCTGGCCCGTAGCCGGCACAGCCGGCCCGCGTGCCAAGGATTCCACCGCTTTTGCCAAGCTGCACATTCCGCATCTGCAAAAACGGCCCACGATTGAAGATTTTGAGTCCATGCAGCCGTCGCCAGCGGTAGCCGGCTCCATGCTCAAGGTCGATGGCTTCTTGCAGCGCGACCCCAAGGATGGATCGCCAATTTCCCAGAAAACCGAAGTCTATCTTGGTTACACAAACGAAAATCTCTATGTCGTCTGCTTGTGCTTCGATTCGGAACCAAACAAGGTTCGCGCGCACATGGTGCGGCGCGAACAAATCAACGATGACGATCAATTCGGTTTTGTCCTGGACACGTTCAGCGACCGCAAGACGGGCGTGTTTTTCTATGCAAACCCCTACGGCGTGCAACAGGACGGCATCTGGAACGACTTCAGCGAACCGGACTATTCCTACGATATGCTCTGGAACTCACAGGGGCGAATCACTCCGCGGGGATTCGTGCTTTGGTTTGAGATTCCATTTCGCTCGCTCCGCTTTCCACGGACTCCAGAGCAGGACTGGGGGATTTTCTTCGAGCGGGATATTCGCCGCAACAACGAAAACGCCTTCTACCCTCACATTACCAGCAACGCCCAAGGCTTCCTCACTCAGGAAACTCGAATGGACGGGATGCGCGACATCTCGCCCGGCCGCAACATGCAGTTCATTCCTTACGGTTCACTACGGTCCTTCCGCGCACTCGACGACCGGCCCGGCGGCGTCCCTCATTTTTCTGAGAAAAGTTTCGAGCCGCGAGCCGGCCTCGATTCAAAGATCGTATTCAAGGACTGGCTGGTCTTCGACTCCACCATCAATCCCGATTTCGCCCAGGTCGAATCCGATGAGCCACAAACGACGGTCAACCAGCGGTTCGAAGTTTTCTTCCCGGAAAAGCGCCCCTTCTTTCTTGAGAACAGCAGCTACTTCGATACGCCCATCAATCTCGTGTTCACCCGCCGCATTGCCGACCCTCAATATGGTTTGCGGCTGACCGGCAAACGCGGGCCGTGGTCCATTGGCACGCTCTTCGCGGACGATCAATCGCCGGGCGGCAGTGTGGATCCGTCGGACGCGCTGCATGATCACCGCGCTTATTTCGATATCGTTCGCGTCAACCGCGACATCGGCAAACAATCCACGATCGGCTTTATCTACACCGATCGCGAGCTGAACACCGTTCCAAACACGGCATGCACCGACAATCCTTGCATCATCAAATCCAATCGTGTCGGCGGCCTGGACGCAAAAATCACATTCACCCCAACTTGGTATTTGCAATTCCAGGCACTAGCCAGCTCCACCGATTTCAACGACGGCACGCACAAGGGCGGACCCGCCTTCCACTATTGGCTTGAGCACAGCACACGCAAGGTCGAATACAACGTGATGTATCAGGACACGTCGGAAGGGTTTCAGACCGAAACCGGATTTTTCCGCCGTCCCGACGTTCGCCGCTTCAGCCAGTTCGCGATGTACCGATTTCGTCCGGAAGGCAAGCATCTCGTTTGGCACGGCCCCAGCGTTTTCACCATCAACAATTGGGATCACAAAGGCAACCGGCTGGAATGGTTCGCCAACACCAATTACCGCGTCCTCTTTCAGCGCCAGGTTTTCTTCGGTGCTTTCGTCAACGCAGGTCACGAATTGCTTCGCCCGATTGATTTCAGCACTCTGCCGGACAATCGCGACTACGCCCATCATCACTACGGGTTTTTCTTCCAGAACGGTTTTTCCAAGCGCATTTCCGCGAACGGAGAAGTTGGCTGGGGCAGAGACACCAATTTCGACTCGCCCAGTTTCCCCGTCGCCCAGGCGCCCTATCTTGCTCACTCCAGCTATGCCCAGATTCTCTTAACGCTGCGCCCCGTCGGCAAGCTCACGATCGACAACACCTATCTGCTTTCGCGCCTCCGCAGTCTTTCGAACGGTCCCGGCATTTTTGACAATCACATCATTCGTTCGAAATGGAACTATCAGTTCACTCGCGAATTTTCTCTCCGCTTTATCGGCCAGTACTCCTCGAATCTCGCCAATCCCAATCTGACTTCGTTGCAAACCACCAAGAATTTCAATGCCGACGTGCTCTTCACCTACTTACTCCATCCGGGCACGGCAATCTATTTCGGCTACAACAGCAATCTGCAAAACCTCGATCCCAGCCTGACGTTTGATCCAAGCGGCAATCTGAACCGGCTTCGCGACCGCTACATCAACGACGGCCGCCAAGTCTTCGTGAAAGTCTCCTACTTGTTTCGATTCTGAGGTCTCGGGCAAGTAACCATCTCAAGCCTTTCTGCATCTTTCTTCGCAATTGTCCCAAGTTATCCCAGTTCAGTGCCCCGGAGGCTCCAGTGGATTATCATCTCGCGCAAATCAATATTGGACGCCTGGTCGCGCCAATTGACGACCCGCGCATCGCCGAGTTTGTCGCACAACTTGATCCCATCAACGCCCTCGCCGAAGAATCGCCTGGCTTCGTCTGGCGCCTCAAATCCGATTCCGGGAATGCTACGGATATCGCCTATAACGATGATCCGTTTGTGATCGTGAACATGTCGGTGTGGGAGTCGGTCGAAGCGCTTCGCGACTACGTCTACCGTTCGCAACACACAGGCGTCCTCAAAGACCGCGCCAAGTGGTTCGAAAAAATGGACAAACCCCACTATTGCCTCTGGTGGATTCCGGCCGGTCACATTCCGACGGTCGCCGAAGGCCGCAACCGCCTCGAGCACTATCAGGTTCACGGCCCTACGCAGCATTCTTTCTGGTTTTCAAAGCTTTTCCCCGAGCCGGAAGGCGACACCATCGCGGTGTGAAACGCCGGCCTGCGGCGAAAATCGCCGCAAAACCCACGTTGACGCTCCATCAATCGCCCCGTATAATTGGAGTTTGTCTTTAGCTCCTGGAGGATCGATGTACGCCGTTATCAAGACCGGAGGAAAGCAGTACCGCGTCGCGCCGGGCGACACCATTCGCATTGAGCGCGTGGAAGGTAAAGTGGGCGAAAAGGTGACTTTCGGGTCGGTTCTTTCCGTGCACGGAGATGACAAGAAGCTTTTGACCGGTGCCGATGCCGCCAAGGCGGTTGTTTCTGGCAAAATCGTCGCGCAGGATCGCGCCAAGAAGCTCACCGTTCTCAAGTTCAAGAAAACCAATCAGTACAAGATTCAACGTGGCCACCGGCAGAACTACACCGCCGTCGAGGTCAGCGATATCAAGCTCTAACGT
>Ga0247667_1000359_pt1 | contig 11170 bp, 5 predicted proteins | sample CNK08_metaG_FD_183027 | JGI IMG/M metagenome (GOLD analysis project Ga0247667, IMG submission 183027) | Soil microbial communities from Purdue University Martell Research Forest, Indiana, United States - CNK08 | ecosystem: Environmental > Terrestrial > Soil > Temperate forest > Bulk soil | place... | reverse complement strand
CGCCGGAGGGCAATCCAACAAAACTGAAATGGCCGACGGCGTCGGAGGTCGTCATTTGGATCAGCTTCTTTTTTTGATTGGTCATGATGACGGTGGCGTTCGGAACCGCCGCACCACTGGGATCGGAGACGACACCGCTAAATTTTCCAGCGAAGTTTTGTGCAGGAAGACGCACAGCCGCCAACGGAACGAGCAGACTCAAGGCAAAGAGAACCAGGGCAACGCGGGTGCGACGCGACAAGTTACTGCGATCAATTGAAGAATTCAACATGGCAGAAAATCTCCTTTCAAGATTGGACCTGCGAGCAAAGGCGAGCGCGGCGGACCAGACACCAGTGGAGGGATTGAGACTCTTCGCAAGTTCAAGGAGCTGATTTGCGTACTGCGAAGGTTCAATGCCCGAATTTAACACCGAATCGTCACAAGCACATTCACTCTCCCGCCGCAGGCGAGCGGCCGCGAGCCAGGAAAGAGGATGGAACCAATAGACGGCACAGGACAATTCGGCCAGAACTTGCCAGAGCCAATCACGACGAGTGATATGCGCGAGCTCATGGGCAAAAACGATGCGGAGCCGGTCCTCGGACCACTGAGCAGCGCCGGCAGGCAACAAGATGGGCGGCCGAAAAATTCCCCATGTTAGAGGCATGGAGCGGGCGTTGGTGGAGAGAAGTATGCGTACGGGATGATCGATTCCAAGCGCACGGGAGCGCTCGGAAACATGATCGATCCAGGATTGCTGTGTGAGCGGCACCGCGCGGGAAGAAATTCGCGCGAGAAGGAACAGGCCCAAGACAAGACGAAACAGGACGAAAACAAAGCCGGCGAACCAGATCAACAGAAAGACGTCGGCCAGCTTGTCGAGAGTTGGTGAAGCGGCAACCGCGTCAACGATTGTCGTGGGAACTGGCTGAAAGGCAGCGCTGTCGGGAACAGTGGGTGTTGGCGCCCAAAGACGCGACGCGTTGCCTAAAGCAGTTGAATGCCACGCAGGAAGCAGCGAGGCCAGCACCGGAAGGACGAGCGCGGAGAGAATCGCAACCGTCCAAACGAGGTGCCGCAAGGCGGCCGGTTGACGACGGAGGGCGGCGGAGAGAAGCCAGGCAATCAGGATCAGAGATGTTGCTTTTAGCGAGCAGGCAACGAGAAACGCCAGCAACGCTTGTGAATTGGAGAGAAAATTCATTGGCCATCCTCCTTGCGGTTTTTGGCGATCATAGCCGCCAAGCGTTCCATCTCTTCATTCGAGAGATGCGACGCTTCACCGCCAAGCAGAGCAACGACTACTTTTTCTGCCGAGCCATCAAAAAATGTCTCGACCAGATGGCGGAGGGCGGAGCGCCGGACCAGATGAAGTGGCAGCGTGGGCGCGTAAACATAGCGCACGCCATCCTCTTCGTGCCGAACGTGGCCCTTTTCCTCCAGTACGCGGAGTTGGGCGCGTACGGTGGAGTAATGAGGCTTTCCCGGGAGGCGAGAAAGAACATCAGCGACGTTGGCGCGCTCGAGTTTGTAAAGCACGTCCATAATCTGGCGTTCACGGCGAGAGAGGGAGTCTGGTTTTGGTTTTTTCATGGCCCTGCTATTTTTCTAGCACTTATGCTAGAAAAATAGCAGGAGGGCATGCGGACGTCAAGCGATTTCTTGCAATTACTTATCGGACCTAAGAGCGCGCTCAGTGCGCCGGCGAGCTGAGCGCTTTGACGAAGTCGTAGAGGAAGGCTTGGCCGTCGTAGAAGGATTGGACGGGGATGCGTTCGTCGCGGCCGTGGAAGCGGACGTCGGCACGATCGATGAAGATGCCCTGGATGCCGTAAGTGGGAATGCCTGCTATGCGGAGGCTGCGGCCGTCGGTGGCACCCATGACCATGTTGGGAACAACGGCGACGCCGGGCCACATTTTTGTGGTGATACGAGTGGCGGCTTCGAGAACCTCGGGGCGGAGTGGCGAGGAGGGGCCTTGCACGAAGTCACCGCCCTTTTTGATCGAGACCTGGTCGTCGGCGAAGACTTTCTTGAGAGTATCCTCGACGTATTCGGGAGAGTCTTCGGGCAGAACGCGGCAGTTGACGGTGGCGGCGGCAAGCTGTGGCAAGGCGTTCACGGCGTGGCCACCTTCGAGCAGGGTGGCGACGCAGGTTGTGCGGAGCGTCGCGTTGAAGGCGGGTGCGAGAGCGGCGACGCGTTGCATGGCGTCCTGCGAGCCGCCGGAGACCTTCAACAAATCTTGTTTTTCGGGGCCGGTGGAAAGTTCGCTCATTTGACGGAAGTAGGCGGAGGTGACTTCGTTGGTTTTGAGGGGAAAATTGAAATCAGCGAGGCGAGTGAGCGCGCCTGCGAGATGGTAGATGGCATTGTCCTTTACAGGCAAAGAGCTGTGGCCGCCTTTGTTGCGGACTTCGAGGCGGAAATTCATGACGTATTTTTCGCTGACTTGCAGATAGTTGGCGACATGTTTTCCATCGATGGCTTCGCCCCAGCCACCTTCATTGAGACAAAATTCCGCGTCGATCAAATCGCGATGATTCTTGATGAGCCAGTCGACGCCGTTGAACGGACCGCCGCCTTCTTCATCGGCGGTGAGGGCGACGATGAGGTCGCGGTCGGGAACGAATCCTTCCTTTTTGTACTGAATCAAATTGGCGATCCAGATGGCGGCCTGAGCTTTGTCGTCGCCGGTGCCGCGGCCATAGAAGTAACCGTCCTTTTCGAGGAGTTGAAAGGGATCGACGGACCAGTCTTCGCGCTTGGCTTCGACGACGTCAATATGGGCAAGCAAGAGGAGCGGCTTGCGCTTGCCGGTGCCGTGATAGCGCACAACGAGATTGAACTTTTTGGGGCTGGCGCCATCGAGGAAGATGTCTTTGTCGGGAAAGCCCGCGGCTTTGAGGTGGGCGGCGGCGGCTTCCGCGACGGGTGTGGTGGAGCCAGTCGTGAAGCCGGAGGGAATTTCGATGAATTGTTTGTAGATGTCGCGGGCGAGTTGCTTTTCGGAGTCGGGGCGGGTGGTTTGTGCTGAGGCGAGGCTTGCCAGAGAGAGAAAAATTAGCAGCACGGAGAATTTTGTAATTTTTGGCATGCGGGATTGTTTCACGGGGTCGGGAGATTTCGCAACTTGGCGATGGATGGCGAACGCTTAGATCGAACAGAGATTCCTCTCTGCACAAACCGACCCATTCATCCGAATGAATCTGAAAAGCAAGGGCGTCGGCTTGTTCCGTTCGAAATGACAGCGTCATTGCGGACCAGCCCATTGAAGCGCAGTTTTAGTCGGTGTGGGCGGGAAGCGGGAAACGATGGTGGTGGTGCGCGGCGCGACGGCCACGGAGCCAGAGTTGGAAGCGATCGAGATAGAGGTAAACGACTGGAGTGGTGAAGAGTGTCAAAAGCTGACTCATGATGAGGCCGCCGACGATGGCGATACCGAGAGGGCGACGGAGCTCGGCGCCGGTGCCGTGGCCGAGCGCGAGGGGCATCGCGCCGAGGAGCGCAGCCATGGTGGTCATGAGGATGGGACGGAAACGGAGCAAGCAAGCCTTATGAATGGATTCAACTGGAGTGAGGCCTTCCAGCGTTTCCGCCTGAACGGCGAAGTCAATCATGAGGATGGCGTTTTTCTTGACGATGCCGATGAGCAGGATGATGCCGATATCGGCGATGACGGTGAGCTCGGTCTTGAAAAGCATGAGCGCCAGGAGGGCGCCGACGCCGGCGGACGGAATTGTAGAGAGGATGGTGATCGGATGAATGAAACTCTCGTACAAGATTCCAAGAATAATGTAGACGGCGAGAACGGCGGTGATGAGCAAGACCAGGACCGAAGATTGAGAATCCTGGAAGGTTTGCGCGGTGCCCTGAAAGCCGGCGTGAACGGTCGGGGGCATATGAAGCTGCGCCTGAACGGCCTGGATTTTTTTGACAGCGTCGCCGAGGGGCAACGTTGGGTCGAGATTGAAAGAAAGAGTGATCGAGGGGATGAGACCTTGATGGTTGACGGAAAGCGATGTGCTCGTGGGCTCGTAGTGCGCGAACGCGCTGAGCGGAACGACTTTGCCGCTGCTGGAAGGCAGGTAAATATGATTCAAACCGTCGGGGCCTTGCGTGTATTGAGGCAGGACGTCGAGAACGACGTGATACTGATTGAGGCCTTTGTAGATGTTGGAGACCTGGCGCTGGCCGAAAGCGTCGGAGAGAGTGTTGTCGACGTCTTGAAACGAGACACCGAGACGTGAGGCGGTGTCGCGATCCACGACGAGCGTACTTTGCAGGCCGCGGACTTGCTGGTCGGAGTTGGCGTCGTTGATGCCGGGAATTTTCTTGATAGCTTCCAGAAGTTTTGGCGCCCATTCGTTCAGATCATTCAGATTTTCGGCTTGCAGAGTGTATTGATACTGCGCGGCACCGAAGCGGCCGCCGATGCTGAGGTCCTGCACGGACTGCATGAAAAGCGCAGCGCCGGGAATTTTTGCGGCTTTGCGGCGGATGCGAGCGATCACTTGATCGGAGCTCATCCCGTCGCGTTGTTCAAGCGGCTTGAGTTGCGCGAACATGCGGCCAGTGCTGGAGCCGCCACCACCGCCGACGAAGGATGTGGCGGTTTCGACGGCGGGATCCTCCAGAACGACGTTCGTGAATTGCTTCAATTTGTCCGACATGTTGGCGAAGGAAGTGTCCTGATCGCCTTGCACCGCGCCGTTGATACGCCCGGTGTCCTGCTGCGGGAAAAATCCGCTGGGTATTTTGTAAAACAGATAGCCGTTGAAGCAGACGGTGCCGATGGTAATGAGAAGCACGGCAAATTGGTGGCGAAGGACTACGCGTAGGCAGCGGTCGTAGAAGCGGACGATGCCGTTGAAGGCGCCCTCGGCGAGGCGGTATGCGAAGTTGTGCTTCCCGTCCTCGTGGCGGAGAAATCGGGCGCACATCATGGGCGTGGTAGTAAGAGAAACCACCATGGAAACGGCGATCGCGACCGTAAGCGTGACGGCAAATTCGCGGAAAAGGCGGCCGACGATTCCGGGGAAAAGAAGAATGGGGATGAACACGGCGACAAGCGAAGCGCTCATGGACAGAACCGTGAAGCCGATTTCGCTGGCGCCTTGCATAGTGGCGGCGAAGGGCTTCATTCCGCCTTCGATGTGGCGGGCGATATTTTCGATGACGACAATGGCATCGTCGACGACGAAGCCCGTCGAGATGGTGAGCGCCATGAGGGAAAGATTGTCGAGACTGTAGCCGAACAGGTACATGACGCCGAACGTGCCGACCAGAGAGAGCGGGACGGCGATGCTGGGGATGATGGTGGCCCAAACGTTACGAAGGAAAACGAAGACGACCAGGATGACCAGCGAGACGGAGATAAGGAGTGTGATTTCGACGTCGTGAATGGAGGCGCGGATGGTGGTGGTGCGATCCATTGCGACGCGAAGGTGAAGCGAGGGGGAGATGGAGGCACGGAGTTCCGGAAGAAGCGCAGTAATGCGATCGACGGTTTCGATCATGTTCGCGCCGGGCTGGCGGAACACGGCGAGGATGACGCTCGGTTCACCAAACGAGAGACCGAGATTGCGAACGTCTTCGACGGAGTCGGTGACTGTGGCGATGTCTTTCAGGCGGACGGGAGCGCCGGGATGGCCGGCGACGACGAGCGGCTCGTATTCGTAGGCTTTGAAGAGTTGATCGGTATCGGCGATGACCACGGAGCGTTGATCGTCCGAGAGCGTGCCTTTGGCTAGATTGGCGTTTGCCCCGCGGAGCGCAGTACGAACTTTTTCCAGGCTGATCCCGTAACTGTTGACTTGGTCGGGATTGACGCTGACGCGGACAGCAGGGCGCGAACTGCCCCACGTGAAGACCTGACCGACGCCCTGCACCTGCGCGAGTTTCTGGGCAAGGATGGAATCCGCGGCGTCGTAGATTTCAGCGGGCTTGACGTTCGTTGATGTGAGCGACAACAAAAGAATCGGCGCGTCGGCAGGATTTACTTTGCGATAGCCGGGCTGGCCGGGGAGGTCGGCGGGAAGCTGACTACGTGCGGCGTTGATGGCGGCTTGCACGTCGCGCGCGGCGGCGTTGATGTCGCGATTGAGATCGAATTGGAGAACGACGCTGGTCGAGCCGTAGGTGCTCGAAGACGTCATTTGCGTGACGCCAGAAATGTGGCCGAGATAGCGCTCGAGGGGGGCGGCGACGTTGGAAGCCATGGTTTCCGGGCTTGCGCCGGGAAGACCGGCGCCGACGGCGATAGTCGGAAAATCAATTCTAGGAAGCGGCGCGACGGGAAGAAATTTGAACGCCACGGCGCCGGAAAGAAAAATGGCGATGGTGATGAGCGTCGTCGCGACGGGGCGGCGAATGAAGGGCGCGGAGAAGTTGGAGGAAAAGTTCACGCGCTAATCTCCGTGGGCGGGCTCTTCGATGGGATTACCAACGTGAAAGGCGAAACGGTGAGCAAGCCAATCGAAAGCAAGATAAACGACGGGCGTTGTGTAGAGCGTAAGAATTTGGCTCAGGATGAGGCCGCCGACGATGGTGATGCCAAGGGGGCGGCGAAGTTCGGAGCCAACGCCGGTGCCGAGTGCGAGCGGAAGACCGCCGAGAAGAGCAGCCATGGTGGTCATCATAATGGGGCGGAAGCGGAGGAGGCAGGCTTCATAGATGGCGTCGAGCGGGGCTTTGCCTTCGACACGTTCGGCTTCGAGCGCGAAGTCAATCATCATGATGGCATTTTTCTTGACGATGCCGATGAGAAGAATGATCCCGATGAGGGCGACGATGCTGAACTCCGAGCGGCACAAAAGGAGCGCGAGGATCGCGCCGACGCCGGCGGATGGCAACGTTGAGAGAATCGTGATCGGATGAATGAAGCTTTCATACAGAATGCCGAGAACGATATAGACGGTGACGAGCGCGGCAAAGATGAGAATGGGTTCATTCGCGAGCGAATTTTGAAATGCCGACGCAGTACCCTGAAATTTTCCCTGGATGCTGGGCGGCATATTGAGATCGGCTTTGGCTGCGTTGATGGCGTCGACGGCGTGGCCGAGGGAGGCGTCGGGCGCGAGATTGAAAGAGAAGGTGACGACGGGAAACTGGCCCTGATGATTCAGGGTCAGCGCAGCGGAATCCGTTTCAACTCGGGTGAAGGCGGAGAGCGGAATCTGAGGGCCGTTGGCGGAGTGAACGTAAATATTTTTGAGCGAATCGGGATTTTGCTGGAATTGCGGGTCCACTTCCATGACGACGTGATACTGATTGAGCTGCGTATAAATGGTAGAGACCTGGCGCTGGCCGAACGCGTCGTACAAGGCGTTGTCGATGTCGGCGGGAAGAATGCCGAGGCGCGCGGCCGAATCGCGGTCAATGACGATATTGAGGAGGAGGCCGCCACTGAGATTGTCATGCGCGACATCGCGAAGCTGCGGAAGCTGTTTGAGGCGATCGAGGAATTTCGGAACCCAGGTGTTGAGTTCCTTGGCGTCAACGTCTTCGAGACTGTATTGGAATTGCGTGCGGCTGACGCGATCTTCCACGGTGAGGTCTTGCACGGGCTGCATGAACAGAGTGATGCCGTCAATCTTTGCGAGCTGCGGCTGAAGGCGACGGATGACATCGCTGGCGCTGATCTCGCGGTCGGCGAGCGGCTTGAGATTGACCTGAATACGGCCGGTATTGAGCGTGGTGTTGGTGCCATCAATGCCGATGAATGAGGAAAGGCTTTCGACGGCAGCGTCTTTCAGAATGGTGTCGGCAAGGGCTTGCTGGCGGTCTGCCATGGCGCGGAAAGAGATGGATTGCGGAGCTTCCGAGATGCCGAGGATGACGCCGGTGTCTTGTACCGGGAAAAATCCTTTTGGAACGTAGATGTAAAGAAGGATCGTGCCGACGAGGGTAGCAACGGTGATGAGCAGCGTGGTGGCGCGGTATTGCAGGACGAATTTGAGCGTGCGGCCGTAGAAGGCGATGACGGTGTTGAAGGCGTGCTCGGATTTGCGGAAGAACCAAGTCTGGTCTTCTTCTTTGATGTGGTGAAGGAGTTTGGCGCTCATCATGGGCGTGAGCGTGAGGGAGACGACAGCGGAGACGAGAATCGTCACGGCGAGAGTGATCGCAAATTCGCGGAAGAGGCGGCCGACGATATCGCCCATAAAAAGAAGAGGAATCAGTACGGCAATAAGCGACACGGTGAGGGAGAGAATAGTGAAACCGATTTGTTCGGAGCCTTTAAGCGCAGCCTGGAGCGGCGATTCGCCGAGTTCGATGTAACGGGAGATGTTTTCAATCATGACGATAGCGTCGTCGACGACGAAGCCTGTGGAGATCGTAAGCGCCATGAGAGAAAGGTTGTTCAAACTGAAATTAAGCAGATACATGACGCCAAAAGTGCCGACGATGGAGAGCGGAACGGCAATGCTGGGAATGACGGTGGCGCGAATGCTGCGGAGAAAAAGAAAGATGACCATCACAACGAGGGCGACGGTGAGCATCAGCTCGAACTGAACGTCTTCGACGGAAGCGCGGATGGTGGTGGTACGGTCCGTGAGGATATTGACCTCGACGGATTTCGGCAATGAATCACGCAGCTGGGGAAGGATTCGTTTCACGCGGTCGACGACGCTGATGATGTTGGCGCCGGGTTGGCGTTGAATATTCAGAATGACGGCAGGGTTTCTGTTGGCCCACGCAGCTTGCATCGTATTTTCGACGCCGTCGGCGACATTGGCGACGTCGCTGAGGCGGACGGGCGCGCCGTTGCGATACGCAATGATGACGGAGCGATAGGAAGCGCCAGAGATGAGCTGGTCGTTTGCAGCGATTGTGACGGCCTGGTGTGGACCATCGAACGTGCCCTTCGCGGAATTGACATTGGCTGTGCCGAGAACAGTGCGAAGGTCTTCGAGGCTAAGACCGTAGGACGCTAGCGCTGTCGGATTGGCTTGAATGCGAACAGCTGGGCGCTGACCGCCGCTGATGCTGACGAGCCCAACGCCAGGGAGTTGAGAAATCTTTTGCGCGAGATTGGTGTCGGCCAGATCTTCGACGCTGTAAAGCGGAAGAGACTTGGAGCTAAGCGCAAGTGTAAGGATGGGAGCGTCGGCGGGATTGACTTTGCTATAGATGGGCGGATTGGGGATGCCCGGAGGAAGGAGATTGGAGGCGGAGTTGATGGACGCCTGAACTTCCTGCTCGGCAATATCAATGTTTAGGTCGAGATTAAACTGAAGGGTTATGAGCGAGCTGCCGAAGGAGCTCGTGGAAGTCATTTGCTGGAGACCGGGAATCTGGCCGAACTGGCGCTCGAGCGGAGCGGTGACGGACGAGGCCATGACATCAGGGCTCGCGCCGGGATAGAACGTTTGGATCTGGATCGTGGGGTAGTCGACCTGCGGAAGAGCGGAGACGGGCAATTGCCGGTACGCTACGTAACCGACGAGAAGGACGCCAACCATCAGGAGAGTGGTGGCGACCGGCCGCAAAATAAACGGCCGAGAGATGCTCATTGCTTCTTGCCTCCGGCGTGAGCAGCCTTGCCTGGGGACGCAGAGTTTTGTTGCGGCGTTGCACCAGGCGCGGTTGCATCGGAAGCAGAATTGCCCGCGGGCGCCGTGCTCGGAACGATTTTGCTGCCGTCCTGCAATTTGTCCTGGCCGTCAGTGACGATGACATCACCCTGCTTCAGGCCGGAGGACAGGCCTGCGGTATCACCCGTAGTTTGCGCGATCGTGATCGGGCGAATACTTACGACATTTCCCTGCCCCACAAGATAGACGTATGTGCCCTGCGGGCCGCGCTGGATGGCGGGTATCGGAATGAGGGTGAGATTCTTGCGCGTGTCCACGAGGAGGTGGACGTTGACGAATTGATTTGGAAAGAGCGCGTTGTCTTGATTATTGAAGACAGCTTTAAGTTTGTAGGTTCCGGTGGTGGGATCGATTTGATTGTCGATAGTGAGAAGCTTGCCGGAAGTGATTTTGAACGTATTGTCGCGATCGAAGGCGTCCACGTTGAGTTGAACGCCTTTGCGAAGTTTGTCGTAAACCTGCGGGAGTTGATCCTGCGGCAGGCTGAAGACCACGGCGATGGGCTGAATCTGCGTGATGACAAGGAGGCCGTTGGCATCGGAAGCGTGAATAATGTTGCCGGGATCGACAAGGCGCAGGCCCACGCGACCGGAGATGGGCGAAGTGATACGGCAATAGTTGAGCTGAAGTTTGGCGTTGTCGATTTGCGCCTGGTCGGATTTTATGGCGCCGTCAAATTGACCGACTTGCGCTTGCTGCGTATCGAGCTGCTGCTTCGGGATAACGCCTTCCTTGAAAAGAAGCTGGAAGCGCTCGTAATTGGCTTCGGCGTCGCGGCGCTGCGCTTCATCTTTAGCGAGTTGCCCCTGCGCCTGCTCGAGCTGAACCTGAAATGGCCGTGGATCGATTTCGGCGAGGACTTGACCTTCCTGGACGAACTGGCCTTCTTTGAAGGTGACATTGATCAATTGGCCGTCGACACGGCTACGAACGGTCACGGTGTTAAGCGGTGTGACGCTGCCAAGACCGTTGAAGTAAACCGGGAGTTCGCCGGTCGTGGCCGAGGCGACAACGACGGGAACAGCAAAATTCGCGCCGCCGGGACCGCCGCGAGTCTTGCCGCCGGCACCGGGCGCAGTCGCCGCGGCATCTTTGGGTTGATTGTGCGTGAGACGGTAGTACCAAAAGGCAGCAAGCGCGAGGACCGAGAAGGCCACCAGCCAAATCCACCAGCGCGAGCCCGACGCAGAATTGGCGCGCACGGCGGTTCGCGTGGCGCTACCCGGCTCGGGTAGGTCTATGGAATTCAACTGGCTCATTCGAAAACTCCTGTTCAATGTGTCGAGTAGCGGAGTGAGAGCACGTCCGCCGGAGGCGGGACGACCATCGGTCTGCGCTGTGGAGGGGCCCTAAACAGAGCAGACTACCGCAAAAGCACGTTCACGCATAGATTGGACGGCGGCCGAAGGAAAATGGTTACGAGGCCCGAATATTGAGCCCAGATCTATCGAGGGCGGGTTATATTGCTCGGGCAAAGGAGAACGAAGACATGCTAAAGGGTCTGCTGGCGGGGATCGTGATCGGTGTGCTGCTGGTGGCGGCTGGCGGCTATTTTTATTTTGCGACGGGACGGGCGCCGGTGGCCGTGA
>Ga0247667_1000358_pt1 | contig 11214 bp, 5 predicted proteins | sample CNK08_metaG_FD_183027 | JGI IMG/M metagenome (GOLD analysis project Ga0247667, IMG submission 183027) | Soil microbial communities from Purdue University Martell Research Forest, Indiana, United States - CNK08 | ecosystem: Environmental > Terrestrial > Soil > Temperate forest > Bulk soil | place... | reverse complement strand
TTTGCGGCTTGCTTGCTCTCCGCACTTCCCCTCCGCGCCCAGGAGCCTGAACAGCAATCTCTGGGCGATATCGCGCGCCAGGCTCGCAAAGCCAAAGAAGACCGCGACAAATCCGTCGCGAAGCCCGCAAAAGTCTTCAACGATGACAACTTCCATTCCAGCGCTGCAGGGAAAGCCGACCTCGCCCAGTTGGCGAGCCCCACGGCTTCGGCCACCGAACGCATGGCCGCCGCGCGCCGTGCCATCGCTCGCGGCGAGCAGTTGCTGGACTCGCTTGAGCCGATGAATCGCACCACTCTCGCCGAGACCGCTTTGCAGGGACAAAACAACGACTTTCCTGGTCGTCGCGCATGGGAGGAAAAACTCTTCGCAGCCAAGGAACACTATGTCTCGCACGGCCGGGATCTTTTTCGTCAGACGAACGCTCTCCTCAACAATATGGAAACGCTGTCAGCGAGCGGCAAAGTCGACCCCTCCGACCCGCGAATGACCGACATTTCCCATCGCGCTCTTCAGCTCATGCAAGACGCGAACAAGACCGACGCGGATTTTCAGGCCATCGTCCTTGAAGGGCAGGATCTCGCGAAGCGTTCGGCAAACCATTAATTCGTTCGGCGTCCACAACCGATTTACGGCTAAACTGATTTCGTATTCTTTTTCAGGCAGGTTTTGTTTCGGTTTCAGCCGAAGGAGAGATTTGTACGCCGTGTCCGCCGAGCAGTTCCACGGCTGACTGGTAAAGCCTGCTGCGCAATTGATAGCGTTCGTTGGCCCGGGTTACGTAGCGCACTTGCACGTCAATTCCGCCTGCGCCCGGCCGTACGCTAATCGCGGGCGTCGCGCTGATCGACGCCATATCCCGCGAACCTGCGGCACGCTGCCATTCGAGCTCCGCTTGTTTGGCGCTTTCCTCCGTCGCTTCAAGCACGATCTTTCGAATCGCTGCCACCAAGGGAAACGGATCGCGCCCGGGCGGAATCGTGATTTGCAATTCGTCCCACAACCATTGGCCTGAAGTCGAGAAATTAAAGTAGTGCCCTTCAATCGCAAAACTGTTAGTGAACGTTACGCGGCGCCCCGTTGGATGGCCGGAGTCGGTCCAGTTCCCCGTTTCCAGCAGCACCGTGTGGAACATGCCGGTCTCCACGACTTCACCGGTCACTCCGTTGATCTCCACCCAATCACCCAGGCGGATTCCGTTTTTGCCCATCAAGACGAGCCATCCGATAAATCCAACGATGAAATCCTTCAGTGCGACCGTAAGACCGGCCGTTGCCAGCCCAAGATAAGTCGTCAGCTGTCCCGGCGGTCCGAGTATCACTAGCAATGCAAACAAAACCGAGACCACTTGCAACGAAACCCGAGCGACCGCCCGCAGCGTTTGTATTTGCCGCCGGTCCAACTTCAGTGTGCCCAGCAGTTTTTCCAGCCACGAATCGAAGAAAATTCCTACGAGCAGCAGCCCCAGCACAATCGCTACGCCAATCAGCATCTTTTTCACGATGCCGCTTTGCCGGACGGAAACAAGCCCCATCCACTCTCCGTAAAGCTCGGAGAGTTCTTTCTCGTTGGCCGCGCGCTTATCCAGACTCGAAAGGTTGTGCTGATCGTCGGCAAGCGCTTTCGTCGTTTTCAGCGCCGCTTTCGCTTCGTCGTGGCTTCGCGTTTTTCGTAGGTTTTGTCCGACGGCCTCGGCCGTCGCGCCAGAGGTGGCCGCATCTCTGCCGAGCGAAGAATGCGCCGCAAGATCGGGCGAATTTATTTTTTCTGCGTCGATCTGCTTTGCCAGTGCGTTGTGGTTTTCTTCCGCGGCCCTTGCAGCTGCATCCGCGTCGGACCTTGCTTTGCTCAAAAGTTGCAGCTTCTGATGCAGTGCATTCCATTGCTGAAAATCGTGCACGAGTCCGAACTGGTTGGAGGCGGCCTGCGGAAACTTGACCTCCGCGTCTTTTCCGTGTTCCGCGTCTTCGTGGGACTGCTTCAGTTGCGCGATGCGTCCCCGCCGGTTTCCGCCGGCTTCAGCAAGATCACCCTCTGCATCTTCCACCTCATTGTTCGCCAGATCGAGCGAAGATTTGGCCAGATCAAGTTGCTCGCCGAGCTGCTCTTTACGGTCGCCGCTCGCTTTCGCCGCCTCGGCAGTCAGTTGCGCCACTTGCGCCTGCAGCGTCTGCTGCAGTTTTTGCGCCTGTTGCAACCGCGCCTGAATTTCCTCCGCGTCCTTGGACAGCACCGGCGGGTGCGCGTCGGCATCACGTAGCGCAATGTCGAACGCGAGATCCAGTTCACGGTCGCCGAGCGTCAATGCCTCTTTTGCGATCGCTTGTTCGTCGGGAGTATCCGCGAGCTGCGCCAATTGCCGCGCCGTCGCAAGCGCCGACTGGTCCACCAATTGTGCCGCAGCGGCTTTCTTCGCCTTGGTCGTCGCCGCGTTAGCGGATTCTCCCGAGCGCACGATTCCATAAACCGTCGCGCCCAACCCGGCGACCAGCACCGCCGTCACAATTTTCTGCGCTGTCCTCATACTCTGTCGTTCCATGATGGTACCAGTTTGTCCTTAGCCCGCGAACTGTCCGCTAAAAACAAAAAACGCCCCCGATCCTGGCTGGGGGCGTCTTGAATTTACTCGATTCGTTCTAGAGGTAATCGCGTGATGGGCCTTCCAAAAACGCCCGCAACTTGCGCGACCGCGAAGGATGCCGCAACTTGCGCAGCGCTTTCGCTTCAATTTGCCGGATGCGTTCGCGCGTAACGGCAAACGATTGTCCAACCTCTTCCAGCGTGTGTTCGCTGCCGTCGTCAAGACCAAACCGCATCTTGATGACTTTTTCTTCGCGCGGCGTCAGCGTCTTCAACACCGAAGACGTCTGTTCCTTCAGGTTGAGGTTGATCACCGCATCGGACGGCGAAACCACGGCCTTGTCTTCGATGAAGTCGCCCAGATGCGAATCTTCCTCTTCGCCGATCGGAGTTTCGAGCGAAATCGGCTCCTGCGCAATTTTCAAAATCTTGCGTACCTTGGACACCGGAATGTCCATGCGCTTGGCGATCTCTTCGCTGGTAGGTTCGCGCCCGAGTTCCTGCACGAGTTGCCGGCTGGTGCGCACGAGTTTGTTGATCGTTTCGATCATGTGCACCGGAATGCGGATTGTGCGAGCCTGGTCTGCAATCGCGCGAGTGATCGCCTGGCGAATCCACCACGTCGCGTATGTCGAGAACTTATAGCCGCGGCGCCATTCGAACTTGTCCACGGCCTTCATCAAGCCGATGTTGCCTTCCTGAATCAGGTCGAGGAACTGCAATCCGCGGTTCGTGTATTTTTTCGCGATGGAAACGACCAAGCGAAGGTTCGCTTCGATCAATTCCTTTTTCGCTTGCTCGGCTTCCGCTTCACCGCGGTGAATGAACGTCAGCGTGCGCTTGAGCTCCGTCAGTCCAACTTCGCTGGCGTCTTCAATATCCTTGAGCTCCGAACGGCGCGTGCGCAATTCCTTGCGCGCATCCGCCGCCACGTCGCCTTTGGCCATGTCCACGCGCCGTTCGAGCCGCCCCGCTTCGCGTTCAAGCGACTGCAGACGTTCGACCGTGCCGCGCATTTTGTCGATCAGCCGCTTCTTCTCGAACGGGTTGAAATCAAGGTCGCGGATTTCCAGCGAGATTTCCACGCGCGTCCGCGCAACCGCCCACTTCGCGCGAACGTACGGCTTCTTTTTCGCCTTCGGCGTTTTGTCCAGCTTTACGGCTTGCTTCAATGCTGTGTCGTAAAGCTTGGCGATTTTCTCGATGTGCTTCAGTGTCTGTTTCGTCTTGTTGGCGATTTTTTCTTCGGTCAGTTCTTCGTCGTCAAACTGAACGATTTCCTTGATCGACCGCGCGCCCTTGCGCAGATCGTCGCCTACCGCGATCAATTCCTTGATCACGATTGGGGAGCGCGTGATGGACTTCATCACGACGAGTTGCCCGCGCTCGATGCGCTTTGCGATGGCCACTTCGCCTTCGCGCGTCAACAGAGGCACGGTGCCCATTTCGCGCAGGTACATGCGAACGGGATCGTTGGTCTTTTCCAGCGAACCCGGCGTCAAATCCAGGTCGCTGCTTCCCTCATCGGAATGAGCGTCGTCTTTTACGTGCGCATCGCGCTCGGCGCCTTCCACCGAAAGTTCCACCGCGCGCGCCGCTTTCGCGGACGCCTGGTCTTCGTAAATTTCGATTCCGTTTCGTTCAAACGTGGTGAGTAAATCGTCGATTTCTTCCGAAGAGTGCACTTCCGCCGGAAGCGAATCGTTCACTTCGTCATAGAGCAAGTAACCGCGCTCTTTGCCCAACACGATCAGCGCTTTTACTGCCTCGTATTTTTCTTCCAAAACCACCTGTGCCACTAATTCCTCCCGCTCTCAGAGACCGCCATCAAAACACACTTCGGCTGCAACGGGACTAAAATCCGCTTTTGATACACGTTCAGAGGGACGCGCGCGCGCACGTTTGGGGAGGTTCCCCGGCTCACTCAAAATTTTGTGTGAAGCTTCTGCGCCGCGCCCGCTGCTTTTCCGCCATTTACCGTACGCCGCCCGTAATCGCGTGCCGGTGGCCGATCCCTGCCGCTAACTACATTTATATAGATGCAGTTAGGAGCATTCTCGTTACCCGCGAAACCTTAATACGCTACACGGATAAGTCCTCTGTAGTCAACGTTTTAATTGTTGGAAAACTGTGGGAAACTCGGCCTTGCTAGGCGCTCGCAGCCAGCCTCCGCATTAGCTCCTGTTTCTTGGTCAATAGCTCGCGCATGGCCGCACCGGTCGGATTTGCTTCAATTCCGCGCTGCACCTCGGCTAGCTCTCGCTCAACCTGTTTGCGCGCAAGCGCTTCCAGGCAGCTTTGCGCCTCTTCCCAAGAGCCTTCCTGCGCCTCTTCGAACAAGATCTCGAACAACATGCGGCGGTCCCGGTCCTCCAACATAGCGCCGATTTCCGAAGACTGAACCGGCTCGCCGGAGAAGCTCGCCACAATTAACGCTGCGAAGATTTTCTCCGTTTCGAGGCCGTGGTAGAGCTGCCCGCTCTGCAATCGCTCGGCGAGCTCGCGGCGGAATCCCTCGGCTTCGGCAAGCATTCGAATGAGTCGCCGCTCAACCTGTTTCGCCGCTCGGCCAACTAGCTCGGGCTGTGTTTTCACTTCGCTGCGCCGTTCATTGGCAGCTTTGCTCAACGCAGCGCGGAGCACCGGTTCCTCCAGCCGCAATTGTTGCGAGATGCGCGTCGCCCACTCGGAGCGCAGGATGCGGTTCGGAACTTTCTGCACGTAAGGCAACAAATAATTCACAGCGCGAAGCTTTCCTTCGCCGGTAGTGAGATCCATCTGTCGCGCGCGTGAAATCAAATAGTCCACATAGGGCGGAGCTTCGCGAAGTTGCTTTTGGTAAGCGTCGGAACCTTTTTCGCGGATAAAGAGATCGGGATCTGCTTTTTTGTCGCCAATCGCGGGAAGCGCAAGTACGCGAACTTCGAAATCCTGTTCGAGCAACGCCGACAGTGATCGCTCGGTTGCCGCCTGTCCCGCAAAATCCGGGTCGTAGTTCACAATCACGCGCTTCGTGAACCGTCCGAGCAGTTTGATCTGCGATTCCGCCAGGGCCGTGCCGCAACTGGCAACCACATTACCGAATCCTGCTCGCGCGACCGCGATCGCGTCCATATATCCTTCGACGAGAATCGCGAAATCCTGCCGCCGCAACGAATCCTTTGCGCGGTCCAGATGATAAAGAACGTTGCTCTTCGAATAGATGGGCGTTTCCGGGGAATTTAAATATTTCGGCTGGTCATCGCCAAGAGCGCGAGCCCCAAACGCAACGATCTTTGCCGACTCATTAGCAATGGGAAATGTAATGCGCCGCCGGAAGCGGTCGAATAAACGCCCACTTTGATCACGGGAGATCAGGCCGGACTCCACAAGCAGTTTTTCCGAATATTTAATCTTCAGATGGCGCAGCAACAAGTCGCCACCGCTCGGCGCATAGCCAATGCCAAATCGCGAAATCGTATCCTTATCCATTCCACGATCTTCGAGGTAAGCACGCGCCGCCTTTCCCTCCAGCGTGCCTTCGAGCTGCTTCACAAAATACGATTGCGCCTCGCGATGCATTTCCACCAGGACAGCGCGCTGCTGATTCTCTTTGCGCTCTTCAGGCGAACGTTCCTTGGGCCGAGGAATCGCAATGCCGCATTTCTCCGCGACGATGCGAATCGCGTCCGGAAATGCGCACTTCTCCATCTCCATCACAAACTTAAAAACGTCGCCTCCCACTCCACAACCAAAACAGTGATAAATCTGTTTCGTCGGGTGCACGGCAAAGGAAGGTGACTTCTCCGCATGAAATGGGCACAGCCCCGTAAAATTCGCCCCGCTTTTCTTCAGGCGCACGTATTCGCCAACAACCCGCACAATGTCGGCTTGCTGTTTGACTCTGTCCGCGAATGATCCCGCTTCCGCCATGCTTAATTCCGCAATTCTACGACGGTGATCGCTTTCCCGCCGTGTTCTTCGCTCTCAAACGATGCCTTGGCGACCAGCGGTTGTGTCTTCAAATATTCCGCCAAGCCTTTGCGCAGTGCGCCCGTTCCGTGGCCATGAATGATGCGAACTTGGGGTAGGTGCGCTAGCGCTGCGTCGTCGAGGAATTTGTCCACCAGTCCCGTCGCCTGCTCGACCGTCATACCAATCACATTAATTTCACTTACAGCGGAGCCCTCTCGGGGAGCCGATTTCACGGATATCCCGGACGATACCATCGGCTTTTGCGGGAGCGCGTCTTCAATGCCTGTAATTTCATCGAGCGCCACTTTCATGCGTAGCGGCCCCGCTTCAACTTCCGCGGAATTGCCATCGAGGCGGCGAAAAATCAGTGGCTTCAGAAAGCCACGCACCCGAATCTTGGCGCCCGCGCGCAGAGTTTCCGCTGCAACCGGCTGGAGTTCCGCCTGCGTAACGCCGAGGTCCGACTGCGAATCGGATATAGTTTGCACGATGGCGGCGTTCAAATCTTCCTTCGCGCCGCTGCGGACCTCTTGCAGTTTCCGACGTGACGTTTTCTCCAGCTGCGAGCGCAGCTCACGGTCTTTCACCGCTTCCACAACGCTCGACACATTCTGCTCGAATCGCTTTTGCATCTCTGCAAATTGCGCTTCGAGTTCCGCGATTCGCTTCTGCTGCCGCCCGAGCCACTCCGTTCTCAATTTCTTTCGTTCTTCTTCGAGCGTGTGCCGCTCCTGCATCATTTGCGCCTGCAAGCGGTCCAATTCATCGCGCGTCCTGTGGAGGTACGCAATCAAGTCCGCCGCTTCGAGCGATTCCGGCGCCATCAATTCTCGGGCCCGCTCGATGATGTGCGCCGTCAATCCCAGCCGCTGCGCAATTGCGATTCCACTCGATCCCCCGGGAACGCCAACCGTTAGCCGGTAGGTCGGCCGCAGGTTCACTTCATCGAATTCCACGGCCGCATTCACTACGCCCGGCGAAGCCGCCGCATACGTCTTTAACCGGTCGTGATGCGTCGTCGCCAGCACAAAGCAATTCTTCGTCTTCAATTCATCCAGTAGCGCCACGGCAAGCGCCGCGCCCTCTTCGGGCGCAGTTCCCGTGCCCATCTCGTCCACCAGAACCAGCGAATTCTGCGTCGCCGATTCCAGAATCGATTTCAAATTCAACATGTGCGAGGAGAACGTGGAAAGGTCCGCTGCGATGGATTGCTCGTCGCCGATGTCGACCAACACCCGATCGAACAGCGGCAACACCGCTTTCTGTGCCGCCACCGGTATCCCGCATTGTGAGGACAACGCGGCCATGCCCGTCGATTTGAGCGCAACCGTTTTCCCACCTGTATTCGGGCCGCTGATCACCAGCAATTTCTGATCGCCGCCAAGCGCAAGCGTCATCGGAACAATCGGACGGTTCTCCTTGCGAAGCTTGTCTTCCAGGACCGGATGCCGCAACGCAACAAAATTCAATTCGGCGCCATCGGAGAAGTGTGGAATCGCCGCGTCGAAATCCCGCGCGAACCGCGCCCGCGCAAACGCGCTGTCCAATTCCGCAATTGTATGCACGGCGGAAACCAGTGGCCCGCGAACCATCCGCAATCGTTCGGTCAGTCCGCGCAAGATGCGGAAAATCTCCGCCGCTTCCTCTTCTGAAAACTGCACCAGTTGATTGTTCGCATCAACCGTTTCAAATGGCTCGACGAACACGGTCTGCCCCGTGCCGCTCGCGCCATGCACGATCCCCTGCACGCCCCGCCGCTGCTCTGCCCGCACCGGAATCACAAAGCGCTCGTTCCGCAGCGTTACATAGTCTTCTCCCGCTCCAGCATCTCGCGCGCGCAAAATCTGCTTGAGTGATTTCTGGATCGAATCGCGAGTCTGCAAGATATTCGCGCGAATCTTGCGCAGTTCCGGTGAAGCATCGTCGCTGATTTCACCCGTCGGTAAAATCGCACGGCGAATCAGCCCAAGCACGTCACGAAAATCGATTACCGATTCCGCGCGCGAAGCCAGCAGCGGAAACTTGTCTTCGTCCTCTCGAAATTGTTGGCGCAGCCACGAAGCCGTTTCCAGCAGCGACGCGACGTCGAGGAATTCTCCTGCTTCCAAAACGGTGCCGGGCCCCTCGATCTTTTCCAGCCAGTTCTCCGGATCGGCTAGCGCTCCAAAACCTAACTCTTTTGCAGCGCGTAGCCACTCCCGCGCCTCGCGAATCAGCGCGAACCCTTTTTCCAACTGCGCCCGGTCTTGCGAAAACCGCAGCGCGTCAAGCGCGCGCTTGCCCGGCGCACACGTCGACCGTCCACGCAGTAATTCGCGCAGCTTTTCGAATTCCAGAATCTCTTCCGCGGTCCGCGACATAATTCTATCTTCCGAGTCTTTCGACCAGATGCGACACTGCTTCCGCGCTCGACGCAGCGACGTGTATGATTCGACCGTTCGCTTCGCCCCACGGCGCGGCATGTCCCAACTCCACTTCCCGCACGCGGTCCAGCACCGGTAGCCAAAAATCACCCAGCACCGCAAACGGTTTTCCTTCTATCACCGCTTTGTTCACCATCTCCCACACGACCGCGAGTTCCACGAGCGTTCCCGTTCCGCCTTTGCATGCGACAAATCCATCGCCCAACCGAATCAATTCGAACAACCGCTCCTGCCACGTCTTCACCCGCACTTCCACGTCAATCCACGCGTTCGCCGTCGGTTTAAAAAATTCCGCCGTGACGCCATAAGTTTTCCCGCTAGCATCTTTCGCGCCACGTGAAACCGCTTCCATCACGCCGCCATATCCGCCACTGCACACCGCGAACCCCGCTCGAGCTAGCGCCCCACCCAACGAGCGCGCGTCTGAATAGTCCGCATCGCCCTCGCGCGGCCGCGAACTTCCAAAAACGGTGATGATTCGCTCGCTTTTCAATTCATTCGGCCTACTGCTTACGCCTGCAGCATCCCATCGGTTCGCCGCCAAACTCCTCTACCATCGCCGCGCTAAGCGCATCCAGCGCATCGGTCGCTTCGTGCCCCTTGCTGCCCATGTTGTTGCTCATGAAAGAAAAAATCAGCCGCTGGCCATTCGGCAATTCCGCATAACCCGAGCGCGTCCGCACATGCTCGACCGAACCTGACTTCGCGTGAATGCGCATCGTCGCGCTCGAATTCTTCAAACGGTCTTCGAGCGTTCCATCCAGACCTGCGACCGGCAGAGAATCATAGAACGCGGCAAACCAGCTCTGCTTCGCGGCGTATTGCAACAGCGCCACCAACGCGCGAGGTGTTACAAGATCGTGCCGCGATAGGCCCGACCCGTCCGTCTGCACGACGTCGCCCGCGGTTATGCCTGCGTCCACATAAAACTTCGCCGCAATCGCCGCGTAGTCCTCGCTCGTGAGCGCCGAACAGTCCTTCGGTTCTGCGTCCGACTTTGTTTGCATGCAAATCTGCCTCGCCGAGGTCCGCAGCAAACTCTCCGTGTGCAGATTCTGGCTGATTTTGTTCACCAGCTTCACCGCTTCCGCGAGCGGCACGGAATTGTGCGACGCAAGAACTATGCGTTCCTGAGCCGTCTTTGCATCCGACGAAGTCGACTGCGCGCGCGCAACTCCATCCACCTTTACGCCGCGCTCTTCGAGCAAACGCTTCAACATCGCCGCCGCATGCTTCGCAGGTTCCTGCACCGCCAGCACAAGTTTCCTCGGCTTGCTTTGTGCCGGGAGAGTCCCGCTTATCGTCACCGTGTTCGAGCCGGGCTCGCGTTTCAGGGTCAAATCCGATTTCAGGGAGGCCGCCGATGTCGTCACCAGGTTCGTGACGATGAAATCGGGGGTGGCCGGCGCAATTTCCGCACGAACCGCTTCGCCCGGGACGTCACCCGGTGTCAGTGTTAGCGCCACAGTATTGTCGTTAATGATGATCGCGGAGACCGCCGCGCCATACTCCCAAACCATATCGTCAATTTCCCAGCCATCTGGGTAGCGTTCGCGCGGGAAGTACGAATCGTCGCCGACAATATCCCCACTGACTTCCTTGACTTCAGCCGCAACAAGCTGGTCCGCTAGCTCGATGACTGTCTTTTCCGGCGGCCCGTCAAATTCCTCTTTCGTATCGAATGGAAATTTTCGGTTGGAAAGGTTCGGATCGCCGCGCCCGACAAAATACAAAGGCCCATTGATTTTGCCATCCGAAGAAGCACCTGTTTGCGCCTCCAATGTCGATCGAAACCGATAGTCAGGCCCCAGAGTTGCAAGGGCCAGCGCCGTCGTTAGCAATTTCATGTTCGACGCTGGAACAAAATAACGGTCCGCGTTCTGTTCGAACAGAACCTGTCCACTCTTCGCCTCAACGATCAGAACTCCCCATTCGCCTTTTGCGGGTTGTTCCGCCGAGAGTATCGCAGCGGCCCGCGTCGTGAACTTCAGCTTCTCTTCCTCTACTAAGGACAGCGATGGTTCTACGCCCTTTGTTTCGTGTTTCGCGCGATCTTGAGCAAGCGACGGCGAAACCCAGACCACCAATATGGCCAGTGCCAGCGCGACCTCAGAGTTCCATCGCCACTGCGTCTTTTTCTCCACTACCGGCCCCCTCTGGAAAATCGTCACAGCGACAAGTATAGTCGATACGTTGCGCAACACTTCCTCCAGACAGGCGCCGGCAATCAGGCGCTCATCGGCGGAGACTGGATTCG